>OLFU01002689.1_pt1 | contig 13344 bp, 9 predicted proteins | sample 1605161 | NCBI WGS metagenome assembly OLFU01 (sample SAMEA3888914, study PRJEB22519) | human gut metagenome | biome: human gut; feature: human-associated habitat; material: faeces | place: Denmark | collected 2011
CATCCATCTCAGCAAATTCACCTTCTAATTCGCTGGCACGGATACCATCTTCATCTGTGAAATCTTCTTTTGCGTAAATTTCTTCTTTCTCTTTCATGATTTCATACAGACGTGCATTTCCCATGATAACTGTATCAAGAACAGGGAATTCGTCATATTTGAAATGATCCTGCTGAAGGAAAGAAAGTCTCTCGCCCGGGGAGATAACTACATCACCGGATGTCGGCTCAAGCTGTCCGGAAAGAATCTTAAGAAATGTAGATTTACCGGCACCATTCGCACCGATCATTCCGTAGCAGTTCCCCTCTGTGAATTTGATGTTAACATCTTCGAACAGCGCCTTTTTCCCGACGCGAAGGGTTACATTATTTGCACTAATCATTTGAAAGTCTCCTTGTAAATAAATTAGAATTGTGATTACGTTGTTATAATTGTCCTTTTTTAAATACGTGTGAATAAGAACATACCAATCCATATATTAACATAGAAGAAAGGGTGCTGACAAGTACTGAAATAGAAAAATGCATACGAAAAAACAGGGCAAACTGTGTGAAAATGTATAAGAACTAATCCTTGTTCTTTCCAGTGTAAAAAGTTATAATGTTACTAAGAATCTCACAATATAAATAGCAGTAGAAAAGAGGAGAAGCCATGGCACTTAAGAAAGCAACAATCGTACTGGAAGGTGGAGCAACAAGAGGCATATTTACTTCTGGTGCTCTGGATTACCTTATGGAACAGGATATTTATTTTTCAGATGTGATCGGTGTGTCTGCCGGCGCATGTAATGCAGTAGATTATGTTTCCAGACAGCCGGGACGTACAAGAGACTGTATGATTCCGAATACAAAAGATATGAAGTATATTAATGGAGTGAAAGATACGATCAGGGAGAAAAGTCTGATGAATATGGATTTGATTTTTGATAAATATCCGAATGAACTGATCCCATTTGATTTTGATACATATTTTCAGTCAGAGATGCACTGTGAGCTGGTAACGACAAACTGTCTGACTGGAAATGCAGAATATATGACGGAAACAGAAGATCCTGACCGATTGATGAAGATCTGTCGTGCATCAAGCAGTATGCCGCTTGTGACTCCGATGGTGAATATTGACGGTGTCCCGTATCTGGATGGCGGACTTGCAGATTCTGTTCCGATCCGTCGTGCACAGAAGCTTGGGAATGAGAAGATCATAGTGATCCTGACGAGAAATCAGGGCTATCGTAAGAAAGTGATCTCACCGGCAGTGCAGAAGCTTTACAGACAGGCATATAAGTCCTATCCGAATGCAGTCCGGACAATCTTCAGAAGAAGTTTTATCTATAATAAAACGATGAATTATCTGGACCAGCTTGAGAAGCGTGGAGAGATTTATGTCCTTCGTCCACATGTGAAACCAGTATCACGACTCGAACAGCATCCGGATGTCCTGTATGCATTTTATGAGCATGGATATCATCTGATGGAGCGAAAGACAGAAGAAATGCTGAAGTATCTTGAACAGTAATAAAAATAAATCGACTTGTTAAAAGAAGAGAGAAAAGGGAGTTGAGTTATATGAGAGAGATTTTAGAAGAAACTCAGAACCGTGAATTATCGTGGCTTCGGTTCAATCAGCGCGTTCTCGAAGAAGCACGGGACGAGACAGTTCCTTTGATGGAACGTATGAAATTCGTAGCTATTTTCACAAGCAACTTAGACGAGTTTTTTATGATCCGCGTAGGAAGTCTGTATGATATGGCATCAGCAGACAGCAAAAAGATTGATCAGCGATCCGGTATGACAGCAAAACAGCAGTTAGATGCAATTTATCGAGCTGTTTCCCCACTTTACAAGGAACGCGATAAGACATATGCAGAGATCAAGAAACAGTTAAGTCCGTATGGTGTCTGCGGTCTTGACTTCAAGGAACTGGAACAGCAGGAGAAGAAGTTTGTAAAGAAATATTTCAAAGAAGAAGTAATGCCGGTGCTTTCCCCACAGATCGTAGATGCGAACCATCCGTTCCCACATCTGTTAAGTAAAGAACTGTATGTGGTTGCAAATCTGAAGCAGGGAGACAAGACGATGCTCGGAATCATCCCGGTACCACAATATATTTCTAATATTCTCTATCTTCCGGGGTATGACATCCGTTATATCCGTATGGAAAAGATTATCCTGGAATTTATTGATCTTGTTTTTGACCAGTATCAGATCTCAGACAAGAACTATATCCGTGTAACGAGAAATGCAGATGTATCACCGGATGATGAAGCTTATGCAGACAGCGGAGATTTCCGTCATGTGATGCAGGAGACACTTCATAAGAGAAGAAGGATGGCCGTTGTCCGTCTTGAGGCAGCCAATTCTCTGAGTAAAGAGATGGAGAAATATTTCTGTGAGAAATTCAATATCCGTCCGGAATGCATTTTCCGAACAAAGATGCCGATGAAGCTGGACTTTATCTTTGCAATCGCTGATAAACTTCCGGATTCGAAGAAAAAAACGCTTGTGGATGTACCATTTTCTCCGCAACCGTCTTCCATGCTTGCAGAGGGTAAGGTGATTCCGCAGATAAAGAAGAAAGACGTACTCCTTTGCTATCCATACGAAAGCATGGAACCGTTCCTCCAGCTGATCAAAGAAGCATCAACAGACCCGGAAGTTCTGACGATCAAGATCACAATCTACCGTCTGGCGAAGAAAGCACGACTTGTAGAATATCTCTGTGCAGCGGCTGAGAATGGAAAAGAGGTTACGGTCCTGATCGAGCTGAGAGCACGTTTTGATGAGCAGAACAACATTGACTGGTCCGAGCGTCTGGAAGAGGCCGGATGCCGTGTTCTGTACGGATTCGAGGGTTATAAGGTACACTCCAAGATCTGCCTGATCACATACAGAAACCGTACCGGAATTCATTACATTACACAGATTGGAACCGGAAATTATAACGAAAAGACAGCGAAGATGTATACCGATTACTCGCTGATGACAAGCAGACAAGAGATTGGTGAAGACGCAGCAGTCTTTTTCCAGAATATGTCGATCAGCAATCTGAATGGAGTTTACAAGCATCTGATTGTTTCACCGACAAGCCTGAAACAGAAAGTACTTGTCTTGATGGATGAAGAAATTGCAAAAGGTGAGAACGGAAGAATCATTATGAAAATGAATTCTGTTACGGACATGGATTTCATTCGCAAAGTAACAGAAGCATCTCAGGCAGGGGTGAAGATAGATCTGATCGTGCGTGGGATCTGCTGTATCCTCCCGGGAATCAAGGGAAAGACAGAGAATCTGCGTGTGACAAGTATCGTCGGAAGATATCTGGAGCATCCAAGACTTTTCGTCTTCGGAAAAGGAGCAGATGCAACAGTTTATATTGGATCTGCTGATATGATGACAAGAAATACAGAGAAGCGTGTAGAAGTCGCGTGCCCGGTCTATGATGTAGAGATCCGGAAACGCCTGTTCCATCAGCTTCATGTAATGCTTTCTGACAATGTGAAAGCCCGCGCGATGACAAGTGACGGAACATATGTGAAGAAACCGGTGGAAGACGGAGCAAGTCTTGTGAATGCACAGGAGACCTTTATGAGAGAAGCATCACAGGCAAAACGTCCGGCTGAAGCCAATGTGCCGAAGAAGAAAAAAGAAGGATTCTTAACAACCGTACTGAAGATTTTCAGAAAAAAACAATAGAAGGACGAGAGATGGAGGAGCAGAGAAAGATGAAACCATTACAGAAAAAAGACTTTGGAATGACATCAAAGGGAGCACAGGCAACATTATACATTCTGGAAAACGAAGCAGGAATGCAGATCAGTGTATCTGACTTCGGAGCAACACTGACAAGCATACTTGTTCCGGATAAAGATAACAATCCGGTAGAAGTGACACTTGGATATGATGATGCAACCGGATATGAAGCCGGACTTGGAAATGCATTTGGAGCATCTGTCGGACGTAACGCAAATCGTATCGCCGGAGCAGTGATTGAGATCAATGGAACAGAATATCATTTGACAAAGAATGACGGAGAGAACAACTTGCACAGCGGACTTGATTTCTATCACGGAAGAATGTGGAAGGTTGCGGATGCAGATGATACTCATGTAACATTTGAGATGGACAGCCCGGATGGAGATCAGGGATATCCGGGAGCACTTGTTATGAAAGTGACGTATTCCCTGAACGAAGAGAATACTTTGATGATCCACTACGAAGCAGAGCCGGATCAGGATACGATCATCAATATGACAAATCACAGTTACTTTAACCTGAACGGACATAAGAGCGGAGATGTTTTGAATCATATATTATGGCTGAATGCGGATGCATTTACACCGGCAGACGCAGCATCCATTCCGACAGGTGAGATCCGCAGTGTGGAAGGAACTCCGATGGATTTCAGAATAGATAAGACAATCGGAAAAGACATTGAAGCAGATTATGAACCGCTGGTATTCGGAAAAGGTTATGACCACAACTGGGTATTGAAAAATGAAGGCGAATTTGATAAAGTAGCAGAAGTGACCGGGGATGAAAGTGGAATCCATATGAGTGTACTGACAGACCTTCCGGGAGTGCAGATCTATACTGCGAACTTCCTTGATGGAGTGAAAGGAAGAGACGGAGCGGTTTATGAGATGAGAGATGCGATCTGTCTGGAGACACAGTACTATCCGGATTCAATCCACCATGAAAACTTCCCGGGACCGATCTGTAAGAAAGGCGAGAAATATGATACTCGTACTGCCTATAGATTTCGTGTAAAATAAGTGAATGGAAGATAAATAATTAATTTATGGGAAAATCAGTATACATTGCGGAGAAACCGAGCGTTGCCCAGGAATTCGCAAAAGCATTGAAACTAAATACAAAACGACGGGACGGATATCTTGAGTCAGACGAAGCCATTGTCACCTGGTGCGTCGGCCATCTGGTGACGATGAGCTATCCGGAGGAATATGATCCGGCACTTAAGAAATGGAACCTGCAGACGCTGCCATTTATCCCGGAAGAATTCAAATACGAAGTCATTCCGTCAGTGGCAAAGCAGTTTCAGATCGTCAGCGGGATCCTGAACCGGGAAGATGTAGATACGATCTATGTCTGTACTGACTCCGGGCGAGAGGGAGAATACATCTATCGTCTCGTAGAACAGGAAGCACACGTGGAAGGGAAAAAGCGGCGGAGAGTGTGGATCGATTCCCAGACAGAAGAAGAAATCTTACGAGGAATCCGAGAGGCGAAAGACCTGTCAGAATATGATAATCTCGGAGCATCTGCCTACCTGCGCGCCAAAGAAGATTATCTGATGGGAATCAACTTCTCCCGTCTGCTGACTTTGAAATATGGCAACAGTATTTCAAATTTTCTGCAAACGAAGTATTCCGTTGTATCTGTAGGACGTGTTATGACGTGTGTTCTTGGCATGGTTGTGCGCAGAGAACGTGAGATCCGTGATTTCGTCAAGACACCGTTTTACCGTGTACTCAGCACAATTGATGCACAGGGGCATACGTTCGAGGGTGAGTGGAGAGCAGTGAAAGGCTCCCGCTATTTTGAGTCCTATGACCTTTATAAGGAAAATGGATTCAAAGAGCGCAAGAAAGCCGAAGAATTGATTCAATACCTGCAGACACCGGATGACGAGTCTGTAAATGTAGCAGGAATACAGGGACAGTCAGGATTGAACTGCAGGATCGAGTCGATTGAGAAAAAGAAAGAGAAGAAGAATCCCCCTCTTTTATATAACCTGGCGGAGCTTCAGAACGACTGTTCTAAGAGATTTAAGATCAGTCCGGATGAGACACTGCGAATCGTGCAGGAGCTGTATGAGAAAAAACTTGTGACTTATCCGAGAACAGATGCCCGTGTTCTGTCTACCGCAGTGGCGAAGGAAATCACAAGAAATCTGAACGGGCTGTCAAAATATCCGATGGCGGCACCGTATATGCAGGATATCCTGAATTTCGGAAGCTATAAGACACTTGCAAAGACACGTTATGTGAATGACAAGCAGATCACAGACCATTATGCAATCATTCCTACAGGACAAGGGTTGAATGCACTAAATACCGTATCCTCTACTGCAAAAGGCGTGTACGATCTGATCGTGCGAAGATTCCTGAGTATCTTCTACCCGCCGGCAGTTTACCAGAAGGTTGCTATCGTGACGAAGATCAAAGAAGAAAGTTTCTTCTCAAGCTTCAAAGTACTTGCTGAGGAAGGTTATCTGAAAGTGGCAGGCATTCCGAAGAAGAAAGCTTCTCAGACAGCCACAAAAGATAGCAGTAATGGAAACAGTGAGAATAATAACAATGATACAAATGACGAGGCAGGTTCCGATTCTTCCGATCAAAGCCTGGACACCGGATTGTTCGAAGTGATCAAGTTATTAAAGAAGGGTGCAGTCCTTCAGGTCAGAGCATTGGATATCAAAGAAGGAGAGACATCACCTCCGAAGCGTTACAATTCCGGTTCCATGATCCTGGCAATGGAGAATGCAGGACAGCTGATCGAGGACGAAGAACTTCGTGCCCAGATCAAAGGAAGCGGAATCGGAACAAGTGCGACAAGAGCAGAGATTCTGAAAAAGCTTGTGAATATTAAGTATCTCGCATTGAACAAGAAGACACAGGTGATCACACCGACGCTGCAGGGAGAGATGATCTATGATGTTGTTGATCATTCCATCCGGTCACTCCTGAACCCGGAGCTTACAGCAAGCTGGGAGAAGGGACTGAACTATGTGGCAGAAGGTTCGATCACATCAGATGAATATATGAGAAAACTAGATCATTTCATCACCAGCAGAACCGTTGGGGTGAAAGGACTGAACAATCAATATCAGCTTAGAGCCTGCTATGAAAAAGCCGCTGGGTTTTATCCGTCTGTAAATAGTAATAAAACGACAGGTAGAACAAAAACAGGCAGCAGAAGTAAATGACACAATAATAAGACATAAATGTAAGTCGGTTCTAACCGGCAGAAAGGAATTACCATGTTAGAAGCATTAACAGTAAAAGAAAATTATTCATTAGACCAGACAATCGCAAAAGATATCTTCAACGGAGTTACTTATCCGTGGGAAGTACTTCCGAAGATCAGCAACTTCATCCTTGAACTTGGAGCTACATTGAGTGAGGACGAATACGAGAAACGCGGGGAAAATGTATGGGTAGCGAAATCTGCAAAGGTTGCTCCGACTGCATTTATCAATGGACCGGCAATCATCGGAAAGGATGCAGAGGTTCGTCACTGTGCATTTATCCGTGGAAATGCGATCGTAGGAGAAGGGGCTGTTGTAGGAAACTCTACAGAGCTTAAGAACGTGATCCTCTTTAATAAAGTTCAGGTTCCGCACTATAATTATGTAGGTGATTCTGTTCTTGGATACAAATCTCATATGGGAGCCGGATCAATTACATCTAACGTAAAATCAGATAAGAAACTTGTTGTGGTAAAAGCCGGAGAAGAGAAGATTGAGACAGGCATGAAGAAGTTCGGCGCAATGCTTGGAGATGAAGTAGAAGTAGGATGCGGAAGCGTTCTGAATCCGGGAACAGTTGTTGGAAATCACAGCAACATCTATCCACTTTCTTCTGTACGTGGATTCGTTCCGGCAAACAGCATTTACAAAAAACAGGGCGAAGTTGTGACAAAAGAAGAAAGATAGTTGAAAATAGAAAATGATAAGAATGGCTCCTGTGTGATAACATGGGAGCTATCTTAGACAGGAGGAATAAAGCAGATGAATAAAGTAGGTTTTATCGGTGTAGGAATCATGGGAAAATCCATGGTCAGAAATCTCATGAAAGCCGGATTTGAATTACATATCTATGCAAGAACAAAGAGTAAAGTAGAAGATGTGATCGGCGAAGGAGCACAGTTCCATGAGTCAATCAAGGATTGCGTGCAGGATTGTGATGCAGTTATTACGATCGTTGGGTTTCCACAGGATGTAGAAGAAGTATACTTTGACCAGGGGAATATCTTAGACAGTGCAAAGGAAGGCGCTTATCTGATCGATATGACAACAACAAGTCCGCAGATTGCTGAGAAGATTTACGAGGAAGGTACAAAACGAGGTTTCCATGTGATGGATGCACCTGTCACAGGCGGAGATACAGGAGCGAAAGCCGGAACATTGTCCATCCTTGTTGGCGGAGAGAAAGAAGATTACGAAGCCTGTATGCCACTCTTTGAGGCAATGGGAACAAACATTAATTATCAGGGTAAGGCTGGATGCGGACAGCACTGCAAGCTGGCGAACCAGATCATGATCGCCGGAACACTGTCCGGTGTGTGCGAGGCACTTACTTATGCAAAAGAACAGGGACTGGATCCGGAAGTATTCATGAAGTCCGTTGCGACTGGGGCAGCAGGAAGCAAGCAGCTTGACACATTCGGACCAAAGATCTTAAAAGATGATTATGCACCGGGATTCTTTATGAAACACTTCATCAAAGATATGAAGCTTGCACTGATCGAAGCGAACAGAAAAGGACTTTCCCTTGATGTACTCAGTATGGTTCTTGCCAATTACGAAGAACTTGAGCAGGAAGGATACGGAGATCTCGGAACACAGGCGTTGATGAAATTCTACGATGAAGAACATCGAAATACGGAAGAGTAAAAATCTGCGAACGATAACCGTAAAAGTTCTGTTAAGAATCAACAAAACAGGTTGAAGTAACAGGGAAAAGAAAATATAATAGACATCAGAGGAAAAACTGTTGAAGAAGATAAAAATCAACAACAGGAAGACTTGAAGGAGGACACACAAATGCTTACAGATAATTTTGTAACAATGGAAATTGGAAAAGCAAAACACATTGCACTTGTAGCTCATGATGGAAAGAAGAAAGAGTTGATTGACTGGTGCGATAGAAATAAAGAAGTATTACAGAGCCATTTCCTCTGCGGGACAGGAACAACAGCCCGTCTGATCGCGGAGAAAACAGGACTTCCGGTAAAGGGATACTGCAGTGGACCACTTGGTGGAGACCAGCAGATCGGTGCGAAGATTGTAGAAGGACAGATTGATTTCATGATCTTCCTGTGGGATCCGTTAGAGGCACAGCCACATGACCCGGACGTTAAAGCACTTCTCAGAATCGCAGTAGTATATGATATTCCGGTTGCGAACAACCTTGCAACAGCAGACTTTATGCTGAACAGCAAGTTCATGAATGAGCCTTATTCCAGACAGATTGAGAATTTCAATAAGACGATTCAGGATCGCGTTGCGGAGATGAAATAAAATAATTTAAGTATTAAAAAAATACCTGCAGATATCCATTTTGACATCTTGCAGGTATTTTTATGAATTTTTACAGAAGTCCTTTTTCACGCTTCTCAAGAAGAGCATGAATCTTATCTGTCGGGCTGATAACAGAGCTGATCGGCACATCATGGTTCAGGGAATCAATGATCAGTGCGATAAATTTACTCATATCAGCTTTTACAAAGTAAGGTTTCTCATAAAGTTCCGGTGGGAGATATGTAAGGTTTGTTGTAATAACTTTACTAATATATCCCTTATTATAATACTCATCGAATTTATCAAATCCGTCTGTGAACAGTCCGAATGTTGTACATACGAAGACACGTCCAGCGTTACGATCTTTCAGCTGTTTTGCAACATCAAGCATACTTTCTCCGGAAGAGATCATATCGTCAACGATAAGAACATCCTTTCCTGTTACATCATCACCGAGGAACTCATGGGCAACGATCGGGTTCTTTCCGTTTATAACTGTAGAGTAGTCACGACGTTTGTAGAACATACCCATATCAACACCAAGCACGTTAGAGAAGTATACTGCACGATGCATAGCTCCCTCATCCGGGCTGATGATCATCAGGTGTTCTTTGTCAGCTTTCAGATCTGGTACTTCACGGAACAGTGCTTTTAAGAACTGATACTGTGGGTTAAAGCTGTCAAATCCACTAAGTGGAATCGCATTCTGTACACGTGGGTCATGAGCATCAAATGTAATGATGTTGGATACGCCCATTGCGTCCAGTTCTTCCAGTGCAAGAGCACAGTCCAAAGACTCTCTTCTTGTACGCTTGTGCTGTCTGCTTTCGTAAAGGAAAGGCATGATAACATTGATACGGCGAGCCTTACCTGTTGCAGCAGCGATAATTCTCTTCAGATCCTGATAATGGTCATCCGGAGACATATGGTTAAGATGTCCGTTTACTGTGTAAGTCAGGCTGTAGTTGCATACATCAGTCATGATAAAAAGATCAGTACCACGGATTGTCTCTTTCAGGATACCCTTAGCTTCACCGGAACCGAATCTCGGACAACTACAGTCTACCTGGTAATTGTTGGCCTTATAGTTTCTGTAAAGTGGGGATTCTGTTACTTCGTTGATCGTGTTCTCACGGAAGGAAACAATATAATCATTTACCTTCTGTCCCAGAGGTTTGCAGCTCTCCATAGCAATCAGTTTCAGAGGTGCAATCGGGAGTGTGTTTTCTAACATTTCGATGTTCGTCATTTTCTTCTCCTCAGTGTGAATTAGTTTTTAACCGTCTTAAGAAATCAGACAGTAACGTGAATTGATTAATTAGAATTAACAGATTAATCATTATACATTTAACGTTATACCATTTTTCAGGAGAAAATTCAAGGAGGGCAGGGCGGAGAGTGGACGATAAAATGTATTTTTTACAGAACAAGACAGAAAATAACAAACTTGCCTTTTATAAGGTGCAATGGTAAAATCTTAAGTAGGAAAATGTGCAGGACAAAAAGGAGCGATAATATGCCGAAAGTATTCAATACAGCAGCAATATGTATCCCACAGGAACATTACATGGTTAATCTGGATAGCAGAGTGAGAGAGATAAAGAAACTGGTTGATGCAGGGAAATATTTCATGATTAACCGTGCGCGGCAGTATGGAAAGACGACAACGCTGAGAGCTTTGTATAGAAATCTGATGAAAGACTATTATGTGGTTTCCTTGGATTTCCAGACATTTGGAAGTGCTGAGTTCGAAACAGAAAGCAGATTTGCAAATTCATTTGCAGATTCCATTTTGGAGGAGTTTGAGAGAAGATACAGAGAGCTTCCAAAGAAAATGGAAGAATCTTTGGAGAACTTAAGAAAAAAGATCAGTGAGCGTCCATTAAATGAGAACTTTACACTCCGTTCACTTTTTGGGTATCTGAGTGATCTTTGTGCTTCCGCTGATAAACCGATTGTAATTATGATTGATGAAGTAGACAGTGCGTCGAATAATCAGGTCTTTTTAGACTTTCTGGCACAGTTGCGGGCTCAATATATCGACAGAGATATTCAGCCCGCATTTCAATCTGTCATCCTTGCAGGAGTGTATGATGTTAAGAATCTGAAAAGAAAACTCCGGCCGGAAGAAGAGCATAAATATAACAGTCCATGGAATATCGCAGCAGAGTTTACAGTCGATATGAGCTTTTCCAAGGAAGAAATTGCAGGAATGCTGGAAGAATATGAAGCGGATTATCATACCGGCATGAACATAAATGATATGGCACAATGGCTGTATAATTATACCTCAGGATACCCATTTCTTGTATCACGCCTTTGTCAATTGATGGATGAAAGAATAAGTCAGGAAGAGGCATATCCTTCACTTAGCGATGTGTGGACAAAAAAAGGCTTCGAGGAAGCTGTCCGTATGCTTTTATCAGAAAAAAACACGTTGTTCGAATCTTTGTTCAATAAGTTAAAGGATTATCCGGAACTGAACCAGACCATCCAAACGATTCTTTTCACAGGGAAAAGTATTGCATATAATGCAGATGAGACATCTATTGATATTGCGACAATGTTTGGCTTTGTGAAGAATCAGAATGGAAAAGTTGTGATTGCGAACCGGATCTTTGAGACAAGATTATACAACTATTATCTGTCATCCGTTGAAATGCAGAGTAAAGATATTTATGATAAATCCTTGCTGGATAAAAATCAATTTGTGATGAACGGGCACTTGAACATGGATTTGATTTTAGAACGGTTTGTTGTTCATTTTCATGATATTTACGGAGATCGGGATGAGAAATTCATTGAAAAAGAAGGCAGAAAATACTTCCTGTTGTATCTCAGACCAATTATTAATGGAGTAGGTAACTACTACATTGAGGCTGAGACAAGGGATCAGCGCAGGACAGATGTGATTGTAGACTATCTTGGAGAACGATATTTAATCGAACTGAAGATCTGGCATGGAGAGGAGTATAACCGACAGGGAGAAGAACAGTTGGTTGATTACTTGAACAGCTATCATCTGGATAAGGGCTATATGGTAACATTTAGTTTCAATCAGAAGAAAGAGATTGGAGTGCAGCAGGTAGAAGTGAATTCTAAGACGATTATAGAAGCTGTGGTATAAGAAAAGAAAAATAAAAAGAGCTTTAATATCTGAAAGATATAGGGGATTGTGGAAGATGTATTACAATATGAGTGATAGATAATTCTGAGTTATCCGTCAGATATTGTGCTGATAAATGGAGGAGAAATAGATATGTCTGCCATTGTTATTTCGTTTTTAGTAACATATGATTTCTGATAAAAAGAAAAATATAATAAAACGACAGTGGTTTGGTCGTTTTTTCTCCGGAACAATTCACATATAAAAAATAGTACTGGTATTGAACAATAGTTCGATCTGCTTCTAGCAAATTATGATAAATGGACATTAATTGAACATTTACAAAAACATCATCCATCAAAAATCTTTTTGCTGGATGAAACCGAATATCTAGCTGATATTATTACAACAATTAATAATCAACATACAGGAGAAAAAATAATATGAAGGTTTTTTTATGTTTTTCAAGCGCAGATAGATACTCAATTGTCAATTCTGTATTATACCACTTAAAAAGATTCCATATTCCAGTTTGGTATGACTATCATGAGCTGACATTGGGCGACAATCGTATGACAGGAAATTTTGAACTTGGATTAGATTTATGCAATTATGCAGTTGTAATTATTTCTCCCTCTATGTTTCAGTGTAAATGTGGGAACGATGAATTAGATGAAATAAAAAAAAGATATCAAAACCATACTATACATATATTTCCTATATTTTACGAAATAACAGCTTCTGATTTACCTTATCAATATAGATGGTTAACTGATTTGATTTACAATGAATTAAATCAGTCCACAGGATCCTTGGCTACTTGTAAACAGATTGTTTACCAAATTGTAAAAGACAAGCTTAATACTTGCAAGATTAAACAGATACAGGAATTTAAAAACTCATCAAATTATTATATTTCTCATGCAATAAACATATATTTGAAAACCGATGAAGATAATTTTAATGCTCGCTTTACT
>OLFU01002693.1_pt1 | contig 13330 bp, 10 predicted proteins | sample 1605161 | NCBI WGS metagenome assembly OLFU01 (sample SAMEA3888914, study PRJEB22519) | human gut metagenome | biome: human gut; feature: human-associated habitat; material: faeces | place: Denmark | collected 2011
AGCTTTGGGATTTCGCGGTTCGTCTCATAAAAGAAGGCAAAGCTTATGTTGACGAACAGACAAGTGAACAGATTGCCGCGCAGAAAGGAACTCCCACACAACCCGGTACCGACAGCCCGTATCGCAATCGTCCCGTGGAAGAAAGCCTTGATTTGTTCAATAAAATGAACAACGGTGAAGTGCCCGAGGGGTCGATGGTGTTACGTGCCAAGATTGATATGGCAAATCCCAATATGCATTTCCGTTATATATCGTATAATAAACAAGCCGCATCATCGCACGGGCGACAAGTGGAAGGTTTATCCCATGTATGATTTCGCGCATGGACAAAGCGATTTTTTTGAAGGCGTAACCCATTCGATTTGTACGCTTGAATTTGTGCCTCATCGCCCGCTCTATGATTATTTCATTGATGAATTGAAAGAAGGTAAGGATTTGAATGACAATCGTCCGCGTCAGTATGAGTTCAATCGCCTGAATCTTACATATACAGTCATGAGTAAGAGAAAACTTTTGGCTTTGGTTGAAGAGAAACTCGTGAGCGGTTGGGACGATCCGCGTATGCCTACAATTTGCGGGCTTCGTCGTCGCGGCTATTCGCCAGAAGCCATTCGCAAGTTCATTCGCATGATAGGATATACCAAGTTTGACGCGCTCAATGACTATGCCATGCTTGAGGCTGCGGCACGCGAAGACCTTAATCAGAGGGCTACGCGCGTGAGTGCGGTGTTGAATCCGCTGAAACTTGTGATTACAAATTATCCCGAGGATAAGGAAGAGGACATGGAGGCGGAAAACAATCCGGAAAATCCGAATGCGGGAAAACATGCCATTACCTTTGGCAGGGAACTTTGGATTGAGCGTGAAGATTTCATGGAAGATGCGCCGAAGAAGTTTTTCCGCATGACTCCCAACAAAGAAGTGCGTCTGAAGAATGCTTATATAGTGAAGTGTACGGGATGTAAGAAGGACGAAGGAGGTAATATCACCGAAGTATATTGTGAATATGATCCCGAAACCCGGAGCGGACTTCCCGGAGCGGATCGTAAGGTTAAAGGCACGCTTCATTGGCTGAGCGCAAAACATGCCGTGAAAGCCGAAGTGCGCATTTACGATCATTTGTTTGCAGTGGAAGATCCTTCTTCGGACGAAAGAGATTTCAGAGAATTGCTTAACCCGCAGTCAAAGAAGGTGCTTACGAATTGCTATGTGGAACCTTATGCCGCCGAAAGACCGGTAGGGGAGTATTTACAGTTCCAACGCATTGGCTATTTCATGAAAGATATCGACAGTACCGCAGAACTTCCGGTTTATAACCGCACTGTCAGTTTGAAAGACAATTGGAGTAAGAAAAATAAATGACAAGACCGAACGGAAATGCCATAAACGCCTCGGTGCGTAAGAATGTGGACCGCTATGAAGCAATGCTGGTGAGCGGACGACGCGAATATTTTGACGAAGACGATTTGCTCGACGTTGCAGATTATTATTATAACGACATGTCGCGTAAAGAGAATGCTTTGCAATGTATTGAGTATGCGTTGTCTCTTCATCCCGAATGCTTAATGGCATTACTGATGAAGGCGGAAATATATTTCTATTCGGGAAAGCGTGATGAGGCTTGGCTGATAATAGATTCTGTAAGCGACAGAACCGATCAGGACGTGCTGTATTATAAAGGACTTTTCTGTCTTGAAGAAGGTAAACTTGAAAAGGCTGACGAGTTTTATAAAAAAGCGTATTTTGCTCAAATGGGCGATAGTACAGAATTGTTTTGTCAGGTTGTTTCGGATTATTTGGAACACAATGTTACGGACGGTTTGGACAAATGGTTTGACATTCTCCCCGAGTCGTTGAAGAATGATAGGGGTGTGCTTGAAGTGAAAGCCGACTATCTGCGCGCTCGCGAAAGATATAAGGATGCAATAGCAATAGAAGAAAAACTTATAGACTCGGACCCTTACAATGTTGTATATTGGAACGGCATTGCAAAGTTGTATTGTCTTGACGAGAATTTCTATAAGGCACAGGAAAGCATTGTTTATGCGCTTGACATAGATCCGAACAATACGGAAAGCCTTATATTGGCTGCGGAAGTTGCCACGCATAACGGAAATTTCAATGACGCTGCGGAATATTATAAGAGATATCTTAGGATTGACGATAAAAACGCTTTGGTATATTATAATTATGCGCAGGTAATGGCTTGTTTGGAAAGTTATGACGAAGCTATTGTAATGTCAGGCTATGCTTTGAAATATGCAGAAGAGCATCAGATAAACAAATCGGATGTTTATCAATTAATGTCTTCGCTGTATTGGAGCGTGGGAGATACAAAAAACTCAAAGAGCTATTTGGAAGAAGCTCGAAAGGAAAATAAAATGTCAGAAGAGGCATACATTATGCGAAAACTTTCGATAGACTTGAAGGAAAATAAGGCAGGAAGCGTAAAGGATGATGTAGAAAAACTTACGGACATAATAGTAGAGCAGCAAAGCAATCCTTGGACTTTTCTTTATATTCTGACCTCTTTTAACAAGTATGAGCTTGTAAGAATGGTTGTAAAGAGAATGGAAAGCGAAAATCCTAATTATGCTGCGAAATGCTGCCCGTTCAAGGCTATGATAAGTTTTGTGGAAAAGAATGTAGACGACTTTCTTGAAAAGTTGAAAACTTCTGTGGAAATTGCACCCGAAGAAACGCGCGATTTGTTTTCCGGAATTTTTCCCGAAGGCTTGGACGTAAAGGATTATTATGCTTATGCATTGAAAAGCGTGGGCTGATATACAAGAGGAGAATAAAATAAAAAGCACCTTATAGATAATAAGGTGCTTTTATTTTTGTTTGTAATATCTAAGCATACCAAGCAGAAAATTTCAGACTTGCGATTTTTCTTCTTCTGAAAGCTTTTCCCATTCTTTCATTGCCTCTTTCCAATCTGTGGTTTCGTTTTCTGTATTGTCTGTTTTCTTTGCAGCTTCATCGCGAGCTTTGTCTCTTGCACGCTTTTCTTTCATGGCTGCAATGGTTTTGTCATCGAGAATTTGAATGGCTCCGCGTGCAATGGCTTTTTGCAAATCTTCTTCGCCAAAGGCTTTGCCTTGAACGTTAAAGTCGGAGATGTTAAATTCGTATTTTACTCTTAAATCGTGCCGTATAAGTTTTTGCTTGTATCTGTTGCCTGCATTTTTTAATCGCAGCAACTTTGATATATCGTTAATTTCGTCTTGCGAAAATTTGTTTCTTCCCATGTAATTGAAATTGTATTTCTTTTTGTGTGCCTATGTTTTTAGAATGTCATTCTAATCATGAAGCGTATGCCCCATTTCTTGGTATTGGGACGGAAATAGTTTACTCGTCTGACATATTCCACATGGACAATCTTAAATATATTATGTATTCCGGCTATCCATTCTATGTAAGGTTTGTTTTTGTCCATCAAATGACTTTGGTATTCAAAAGTTCCTTCGCTGTTGAATTCTCCGGGAAAATAGAAAAGTCTACTGTCGTTTGCGTTCTTTTCAAGGAAAGGATTGTTTTTGTCGGAAAGCGATCCCCAAAGCATGTTTACGCCAATGTACTCACGCCATTTTAATTTGCGAAGTATTGGAATTCTGTTGAAAATCATTCCGTTCATATCCCAACTTGTCATGAGAGAAACGTAACGGTCGTTGAGGAATTCCATGTTGTCGATAAGTGCAAAGGTTTCTCTTTCTTTTATATACGAAAGATTTGCAGCCGGCATAATGAGTAAAGGGAACGGAACTTTGTTCCATTCAATACCACCTTTGAGGTAAGTGTCGATTCTTCCCCAGGTTGAAAGTTGGAAACGTTTGTATATTTCGGCTTCTGTAAGATTGTGATTATATTCTCCGCCATAGATATTTTTAAGTCCCATGCTGTGCTGAAGCTCAAAAATAGGCGCATCATGATTTGTGGTCATGCGTCTCTGCTTGGTGTTTATATATGTTGCACCGGGCTGGAAATGTAATCCTAACATAATCTCCGTGTTTTTAAGATTGCGCTTATAAAGACTACGGTCTTGAGAAGGCGCATCATTGCCGTCGAGAGGTTGATAGAATAATGCGGCGGTAGGTTCTGTGTCTTCGTGTTTAAATTGCGAAGTGAATCTTAGTCCGTTTCCCCATTCACGCTCGTAAAGTAAACTATATTTACGCATATAGTTCATGTGGTTTACTTTTGTCCATTTGAAAGCTGTAAAGACGTTATCCTTGTCGGTAGGCATGAATTTGTCGGAAGGAGAAGCGTCATCGTACTGATATGTAAAAGTAAGATTGTTTACGGGATATTCTCTGGGCAAATAATCTTTGCGATTGAAAGAATAAGTAACTTCGCCCATACCTTTGACCTTTTTGTCTTTGAATCCGTAAGCAACATATCCTTTTGCAAATATGTGAGGATTTAGATTTGCTGTAGTTTGTCCGCTAAGTCTCAAGCGATAACCATCAACAAAGTTTTTTGAAATAATAGTGTTTACAGGACCAATATCGAACTTCGAAGGCTTTTCGGGATTTGTAGAAGTTTCCACGAAATTCTCTATGAAAGCTTTGGCAACGAAAAGTATAGGTTTGAAACCTTTTATATTCATCATTTCTTTCAAGAAATCGTCCATGGTGCTCTCTTTTTCTGTAAGAGGAACTGGACGTACCGATTCCCAAAACTCTTTGTCTTTAACAGTAGCATCGGCAAGAGTTTTTTCGTTTCCTGAAAATTTGAATTGCTTATCGGGAATGGGATTAAATGAAAAATCGCTGTAATGAGTATTTCGTTTTACGTGAACTTTAGTGATGTAGCCTACCATATTTATTTGTACAATCATGTTGTCGTCTATGAGAACGTGTTCACCCGTGGGAAGTTTTTGAAAGTTTTGGGTAACAAGCATATCATTAACGAAATTCACATCATTGTTCTTGGGAATGTTGAGAACTGCTTTTTTTACAAGGTAGGAACCATCAGTAAGAATGTAAAGACTTCCGTTAAAGCCCGAGTCTTGCGGATTGTTAGGAGTAAAAGTTACTTCGCAGCATCTTTGCCCTTCTATGTCTAATGTGTCTGCTATAAAATATCTGTAGAAAGCTATTCCTTGCGTAGAGGAAAGAGGGCTGACAAATTCTTTTTGAAGTACGTGTATATTGTTTTTGTATATATCTATATCCGAGAAAACATCTTCGAGCAACGTTGTTAGGATGTCTCCGGTTGTGAAGAATTCGTTTATTCCTGTGTTCTTTTTTGCTTCTATTATTGTCTTATCTACATTTCCGTCTTTTTTGTAGATACGTTTTGAAAAAACTTCATCAACAGAAATAGGAAGAATCAATTTTCCTGTCTCTGGAGAAGTTTCTACACGATTTTTGAGAAATGGCATTTTCTTAAAGTGTTCGTCATTTAGAGCCTTCTCTGTAAAGTCATTAAATGCCAGTGTGCGTTTCACGTATTTCTGATAGCTGAAATAATCATGTCTTTTGCGCAGATCGTAATCTTTCTTGGCTTCTATTACTTTGCGCATTAGTTCTACGGCAGGGTTATCTTTTCTGTTGTATTTCTTACGTTTTCCTTTTACGCTAACACCTTTTATTACTAATGCGTCCATATCAAGTTTTACAGTTAGTCCGTTCATCGGACCGGATATGGTAACAATTTTCTTTTTGAAACCAACAGAAGAAAACGAAAGCTGTGTCCAGCCTTTATGGTATGGCACGGTAAAGTTTCCGTTTATGTCGGACATTGCTCCTACACCTTTCCCGTCATAGAATACATTTACGTATGGCAAACCTTGTCCGGATTGCGCGTCAACCACTATACCGCTTACTTTTTGTGCTTTGATATTGCAGGTAAAAGTCAAAAGCGTCAGCAATGAAAGTAGTATTGTTTTACGCACACTCATGTTTTTATGATTCTTATTTACTATGTTTTGAAGAAGAAAGCTTCATAGTCTTATATGAATAAGACCGTGAAGCTTTCATGATATAAGTGCAGATAATTCTGTTTCTGTAATAATGAATGTATCAATCTATTTCCTCATCGGCTTCGTATCCGCCCATTTCACGAATGGCATTCTTCAGCATTGTATATTGCTGGAAGAGATTGTTTACGGGTACTTCGTTTTGAGTAAAGTCGTGCATCGGACTCTTTAGGAAGAAACTCAAGAATCTTTGAATTCCGTATTTTCCTTTGCGGTGTGCCAAATCAGAAAGTAGCACAAGGTCAAGAAGTAAAGGGGCTGCAAGAATGGAATCACGGCAAAGGAAATTTATTTTAATTTGCATCGGATAGCCCATCCAACCAAAAATATCAATATTGTCCCAACCTTCTTTATTATCGTTGCGAGGAGGATAATAATTAATCCTTACTTTGTGATAGTAATCCTTGTATAGATCCGGTTGTTTGTCTCCGTCAAGAATAGATTCAAGGGTAGAGAGTTTGCTTACTTCTTTTGTACGGAAGTTTGCCGGTTCGTCAAGCACAAGACCATCTCTGTTTCCAAGAATATTTGTGGAGAACCAACCTGCAAGCCCAAGACATCTTGTACCGAATATAGGTGCTACGCCGGATTTCATAAGCGTTTGTCCTGTTTTGAAGTCTTTGCCGGCAATGGGTACTTTGGTTTGTTCTGCAAGTTCCCACATTGCAGGAATGTCAACGGTGGTGTTTGGAGCACCCATTATAAAAGGAGCATCTTCTTTCAAAGCTGCGTATGCGTAACACATGGACGGAGCTATATGCTCTTTGTCGTTTGCTTCAATGGCTTTCTCCAAATCGGCAAGTGAATCGTGTACAGGAGAATAATAAGGAACGTAAATTTCTGTAGAAGCTGCCCATATCACAACAATGCGTGCGCAGTTATTATTTTTCTTGAAATCGCTGATGTCTTTGCGCAGGTTTTCTATCATTTCCTTGCGGGTGGCACCCTTCATAATGTTTTCTCCTTCGATACGTTTTGCATAATCGTGATCAAAGGCGGCTTTCATAGGAACGATTTTCTCGAGTTCGTCCTTAACCGGGTTTATATCCTTCTCCTTAAGCACCTCTGCATTGATAGCTGCTTCGTATGCGTTGTCAGGATAAGCGTCCCATGTGCCAAACACAATGTCGTTCAAGTCTGTAAGGGGAACGATTTCGCCGTAGTGTTTATATTGTTTGTTTTCACCGCGACCTACGCGTATTTTGTCATACTGCGTCATCGAACCTATAGGCTTTGCCAAGCCTTTGCGTGTCATTAGCACGCCAGTAATGAATGTTGTGGATACGGCACCGAGACCTACCACCAAAACACCCAGTTTGCCTTCTGCGGCTTTTACATTTTTTGTTTCCATTTTTGGAATATATTTCAATTGTTGGTTTTCAAAGATACAGAATTAAATTGTTGTGAACATATTTTCAAATCAAATTTATTATGTTGTTCACCGATTGTTTTATTTTTTCTTGAATTTAAGTCCGACTTTCATGCCTTTATAGTTCTTGGCTAATTGAGAAATTATGGAAAGAGTTGAACTTTGTCCCTGACTTGCCACTTTGCTGCTTATCATTTGTGCAAGAGAGAGCACTTTGTCTGCATCGCAAGTCAATTTCAAGGAACTTCCTCCGGTGGCATTGGTTGTTATGGTTCTTCCCGAGTATTGTGAAGGTTTCAAACACAGTTTACCGTCTTTGAAAGTATATGTACCTTGTGTTTTGTGCGTGGAATATGTGCAGGTGTATGTACTGTCTTTGTCAAAAGTGAGAGAAAGCTTGTCGGGAGCTATTCCGTATTTGTTCAAAGCATTGTTTATGCTTTTTTCAATCTTTGAGGAAGTGAGTTTTCCGCCTGCTTGGGCAAGAATATTGTCGGAAGTAAATTCCACGTCTGCTCCCGAATAAACCCATGTCCCTTCAATGTTGTTCGAACTTGTACCTAAAGTTTCGGAAACTGCCGATTTGATTTTTGAGAAGATGTTTGAAATTTGCGCTGACGCAGTGTTTATTGTTCCGAAAGCCATTACGGCAGCGGCAATGATTAGCTTTAATTTCATTATTCTTATATATGTTATAACGTTTTCAAATATTTTTCTGCATCCAGGGCGGCGCGACATCCTGAAGCCGCTGCCGTAATGGCTTGTCTGTAATTCGGATCGGCAACATCACCGGCTGCGAAAACTCCTGCGTGTCCCGTGCTTGCGCTTTTGCCTTCTGTCATGATATATCCGTTGTCATCGAGTTTCACCCACTTCTTGAATATATCGCTGTTAGGCTTATGTCCTATGCCGAGAAAGAAACCGTCAATCGGAAGTTCGAAATGTTTTTCGTTTTCAAGCCCTTTGTTGCTTACCAATCTGGCTCCTTCCAATTTGTTTTCGCCGTATAGTCCCTCGGTATTGGTGTTGTAGAGAATTTCTATCTTTTCGTTTGCGGCAACCTCTTCCTGCATTATTTTAGAAGCGCGCAAATACGGCTTGCGAACTATCATATAGACTTTGCTTGCCAAATTGCTGAGATATGTTGCTTCTTCGCATGCAGAATCTCCACCTCCCACAACGGCTACAACCTTTTTGCGGAAGAAAAAACCGTCGCATGTGGCGCATGCACTCACTCCTCTGCCCGAGAATTTCTTTTCATCGTCAAGACCGAGATACTTTGCGGTTGCTCCGGTGGCTATAATTACGGTGTCGGAATAGAGTTCCGTGTTGTCGTCAAGCATGGTTTTCAGCGGACGTTGGTCAAAATCCACCGATATTACAGAACTCGTAATTATCTTGGTGCCAAATTTTTCTGCTTGTTTGCGCATGTTGTCCATAAGGTCGAAACCTTCTATCCCTTCCGGGAATCCGGGAAAGTTTTCTACGGTAGATGTCTGGGTAAGTTGCCCGCCGCTTGTCATGCCTTCAACAATAACAGGACTGAAACCTGCACGTGCGGCATAGATTGCGGCGGTATATCCGGCAGGACCGGAACCGATGATGAGACATTTTATGGTGTTCATGCTTTTATCTTAAATCTATTAATTCTGTGTTTGGAAATTCTTTCGCGTTGAATTTGAATGTGGATGCGTTGAATTTTTGTTTTTTGCTTACTTCGTATATTGAGATTCGCGTCCAATTACTTCCGTTGGTATTTATTCTTACGCATATCGGCAACATGGTGTTTTTGTCTATTGTCAGATATACTTGTTTAATGTCCTTTCGTGTGTTTGATGTCAAGCGCACGTCGTAGCAATTCTTTCCGCGTACTTGGGCATTATACATGGTGGCTTTGTATCCTTGCTTATATAAATATATAAATGAGTATGGATTAATTTTTGCCGCTTCGGATTTTGTAGGGGTGGACACGTTTACTTCTTTTGTCGATGCGGAATATGACCATTGGGTTTTACCGTCATACCATATTTTTGTGGCTCCGCCGTCTATGTACACCTTGTTGCCGCTTATGCAAACCATGCCGTTTGTGGAGCCTTGCGGCTCTTTCTTGTTAAACTGTGTGGCTGTGAAAGTGGCTTTTACGTTCCCGCATTTTTTTATATTTGCCGATGTGTTGGCAAGCACCGTCATAATCTCCTTGCTTATTTGTGCTTTAGCCGTGGCTACCGAAAACAAACAGCACAAAGCGATTGTGTAAAGTATATATTTCAATCTCATATCATTCTTAATATATAAGCAGTTGCAAAAATACTAATTTCTTTTTATCAAAAAGCCTTATTTCACTATTCTTATGAATTGTGGTGTCTGCACTGCCCGATATTGAAATTTTCATGCAAATTTAAGAATGAAATTTGTAGAAATTCTATCGGAACGCAATGGTTGTGCTCCGCCATACTCCTAATAATATTGTATTATGCTGCGGGAATGCGTAAGTCGCAGGACTTTTATATTGAATTTATATGCAGCGAAACTGCTAAAATAAAGGTCAAAATAACGGTTTTGTATGTATTTGTTTTTCAAATGTTTGTAACGGCGAAAAATATAAGGCATATATTTTGAAACAAGTGCCTTTTATTTTAAAATATATGGCTTGTATTTTTTACGATAAGCCATGTGTTTTTTTCTAAGTCGTAGCGGCGCATGAATTTTATGCATATTATGTGCATTCTTCGTGTTGGATTTTAGATATGAGGGCATATAAATTTGTGTACGTCTGTTGATTTTGCGCCGGTAAATATTGCGGACATGAAAAATTGGTTTAACTTTGCCCAAACGTTTTGTATTGACAGCGAATGATACGAGTGGTTCTTTCCGTAATGGCATCTGTTTTGGTAATGGCTTGTGCTTCGGCGCAGGTTCTGCCTCGGCATATAAGGGATAAAGAAATAAAGCCCACATACAATGAGATGGTGGTAAAGAAGTACATAGATTCCATAAACGTTGTGGTGTATGTTGATTCTGTTTTCAGACAGACAAGACAGGAGGAGACCGTGCTGAACAATCCTTACTATTATCCTTTGCTGCTTCATCCCACACTTTATAATTCTCCGGTGAAAGATGTAATGAAATCCACATGGAAACCGTCGCGTCTTGAAGTAGCTGCGCCTTTGTTGCCTCCTGCCACAACTCAGTTCGGAGACAGTGTGGAGCAGAGCATGCTTAGTACTATGATGTGGGCATATACCACAGTGCCGTGGCTTGTTGGTACAACACAAAAGGATATTGACAACGCGGCGGGTATTAGAAAGGAAATTATAGAGAGTCCGGTTAAGGAAGTAACCCATATTACACCGCAGAGAGAGGAAAATATAGACCTCGGCATAGAAGATGCCTCATACAAAGTCATTACACGCCGCCCGAATTTCTGGAAGTTCAACGGCAGACTCTATTACAGCATGGGTCAGAACTATTTCTCATCGAAAGGTGTACAGAATAACAATACTTTCAGATTGGAAACCGAGTTCAATATAAACTATAACAATTCGCGCGGATTCAGTCAGACCAACAACGTTAAGGCACGTTTGGGTTTTACAAGCCAGAGTAAGGATAAAAAACACAAATATATAACCAGTGATAACCGTTTGGAAATGACCAATCAGTTTGGTTTGAAAGCCATAAAGCACTGGGAATATACTCTGACGGTTTCATCGTGGACTCCGCTCTATCCCAAGTATGCGAGCAACAGTAATTATGTAACCGAAGACTTCCTTTCGCCTGTTACTGCCAATTTTGCGCTTGGTATGAAGTATAGCGTAGATTTCAAAACCAAAAAGCGTGGAAATGTTTTCCATTTTGATGCCACGTTGTCCCCACTTTCGTATAACACAATATATTGCGACCGCAAAGCTTTGCGAAACAGTAAGGGTATTCCCCGGAAACATCATGCCTATAACTCTTTCGGTCCCTCGGCAAGCATAAATTATTCCTGGAACATCTCAAAGAACATAAGCACGCGCGGCAATATTTATTACTATTCGGACTATCACCGCGTGGAAGCCCGCTGGAGCAGCACTACGAACTTTACTATAAACAAGTATTTGACAAGTTCGCTGTATTTGTTCCCTACGTTTAATGACAATCGTTTTGTAAACGGCAAGCGTGAACTGTTTAATATTCAGGAAACGCTTTCCATGGGCTTAACCGTAACTTTCTGATAATAATGAAAGCAAAAAGCCTCATAGGATGTCTTTTGGCTCTTGCCATATTTGGCTGCATAAAATTTTGCGGAGACAACGGCGTTGAACTTAACGGCTCGAAGACCGTAGTGCGTACCGTAAAAGAAAAGATTTATTACGACAAAAGCGAAGAAGAAACAGATAACGCCGCAGGGGAGAGAAATAAAACTGCAAAGCAAAAGAATGAGCGGCTCATAGAAATACCTGCAAAACTACGCGGAACGCCCGAGCGATTTTTGAAACGCATGGCTTACACGCTTTCTTTCAATCGTGAGACAAATCAACCCAATTGGGTTGCGTGGTGTTTGGAGGATAGCGAGACGGACGGCGGTGTTGGCAGACGCAATGAGTTTCTTTGCGATGAAGACGTACTGTTGCCTCACAGAGTAGCCCCGGAAGATTACAGTCATAGCGGATATGATCGCGGACACATGGCTCCTGCGGCAGACATGAAGTTTGATGCTCAAGCCATGAAGGAATGTTTTTATATGAGCAATATTTGTCCGCAAATCCACGAACTGAATGCGGGTGCGTGGAGCAAACTTGAAAAAGCCTGTCGCCGTTGGGCAAATAAATTTGGTAAGGTATATATTGTGTGCGGTCCGATATTCTATAAAAACAAACATAAAAGCATAGGAAAGAACCTCGTCATACCGGTGCCGGATGCTTTTTTCAAATGTATTTACGGTGTTAACAACGGAAAACCACAGGCAATTGGTTTTATTATGAGGAACAATGATTCGAAACAAAGCATGAATGCTTCCGCAATGACGGTGGATGAGGTGGAAAATATCACAGGTATGGATTTCTTTCCCAATCTTCCCGACAAAATAGAGAATAAAGTGGAAAGCGAAATGTCTATAAAAAATTGGCAATAACAAACAGAAAATAAAAACGGCGGTTCAAAAGAACCGCCGTTTTTGATATGGCTTAGTCTTTATAGTATATCCTTTTTACTCGTTCGCTTACAGAAGTAAGAATCTCGTAAGGTATTGTTCCCAAAATGTCGCTTAGTGCCGTAACAGGCAGGTTATCGCCGAAAATTTCAACGCTGTCGCCCTCTTTGCAAGGAATATCGGTAACATCAATCATGGCTACGTCCATACAAATATTGCCAACGTATGGAGCTTTCTTGTTATTTACAAGGCAATAACCGTTTCCGCAACCAAGATGTCTGTCAAGTCCGTCGGCATAACCTATAGGTATTGCTGCAATCCTGCTGTCGCGTGTGAGTTGTCCTTTGCGCGAATAGCCAACAGTGTCTTCTTTCTTAACATCATGTATTTGCAGAATGGTAGTTCTGAGAGTTGCCACGTTGTGTATGGTTTTGTTTGTGAACGGGTCTATTCCGTATAGTCCGAGACCAAGTCTTACCATGTCGAGATGGTATTCGGGAAAACGTTCAATGCCTGCAGTATTGCATATATGCCTGAGAATCTTGTCGGGGAAGGATTTTTGCAGTTTCAGACTTGCTTCGTTGTAAACGTCAAACTGTTTTTTCGTGAAATCATTGAACATCTCACCGTCGCTTCCAACAAAGTGCGAGAACACAGACCGTGGTACAACCGCGTTTTGTGCTTTTAGTCGTGATATAAGCTCATCAATTTCTCCGGGAAGGAATCCGAGGCGGTGCATTCCTGAGTCTATTTTGACGTGAATAGGGTAGTGGGTAACTCCTTCGCGTTTTGCTTCGCGTATCATGGCATCAAGAATTCTGAAACTGTATATCTCGGGTTCAAGATT
>OLFU01002702.1_pt1 | contig 13291 bp, 9 predicted proteins | sample 1605161 | NCBI WGS metagenome assembly OLFU01 (sample SAMEA3888914, study PRJEB22519) | human gut metagenome | biome: human gut; feature: human-associated habitat; material: faeces | place: Denmark | collected 2011
CTGCTGCCCCCCGGCAAAACCCGTGATGCCGACCCGGCATCGCCCCCCAAGGAGGACGATATGAAGGAAAAACTGCTGGCTTCCGCGGCCCTCGTGCTGCTGGCCTGCACCCCTGCCATGGCGCAGGGGCTGGACGAGGTGAAGCACAAGTTCGCCAGTGTCTCTGGCATCGTGCAGGACAAGTGCATGGCCTGTCACTCCCGCGGCTATGATCTGCCGTTCTATGCCAAGGTCCCCGGCATCAGCGCCATCATCGAAAAAGATTACAGGGACGGCATCCGCGCCATGGATCTCAACCAGGAGCTGGTGCAGCGCAAGGATCGCCCCGTGGGCGAGACCGTGCTGGCCAAGATGGAATGGGTCATCCTCAATGACACCATGCCGCCCGCCAAGTTCGCCGTGGTCCACTGGGGCAGCCGCCTTTCCGACCAGGACAAGAAGGACATCCTGACCTGGGTGGCCCAGACCCGCAAAGCTCACTACGCCACGGATGCCGCTCCCGAGCACGCCAACGAGCCCATCCAACCCATCCCCCACCGTCTGCCCGTGGACGAGGCCAAGGTGGCCCTGGGCAAGACCCTGTTCAACGATGCCCGCCTGTCCGCCGACAGCACCGTGGCCTGCGCCACCTGTCATGCCATGGACAAGGCCGGCACGGACAACGCCCGCTTCTCTGAAGGCATCCGCAAGCAGCTGGGCGATGTGAACGCTCCCACCACCTTCAATGCCGTGTTCAACTTCGTGCAGTTCTGGGACGGCCGTGCGGCCGACCTGCAGGAACAGGCCGGTGGCCCGCCGCTGAACCCCATCGAGATGGGCAGCAAGGACTGGGACGAGATCGTGGCCCGTCTGGCCGCCGATGCCGAGCTGACCGAGAAGTTCCGCGCCGTCTATCCTGACGGCTGGTCCGGCAAGAACATCACGAACGCCATCGCCGAATACGAAAAGACCCTCATCTCGCCCGACAGCCGCTTCGACCGCTGGCTGCGCGGCGACAAGAGCGCCCTGACCGCTGCCGAAGTGGAAGGCTACGAGCGCTTCAAGGCCTATCGCTGCGCCTCCTGCCACGTGGGCAAGGGCATGGGCGGCCAGTCCTACGAATATCTGGATCTCAAGAAGGACTACTTCGCCGACCGCGTCGGCAAGCCCCTGGGTTCCGACAAGGGCCGTTTCAACGCCAGCGGCAAGGAAGAGGACATGCACCGCTTCAAGGTGCCCAACCTGCGCAACGTGGAGCTGACCCATCCCTATCTGCACGACGGCACCGTGACCACCCTGGACGAAGCCGTGCGCATCATGGGCATCTACTGCTCCGGCCTGGAAGTGCCCCAGAAGGACCGCAACCTCATCGTGGGCTTCCTGCGCACCCTGACCGGTCAGCATGAAGGCCGTCCCGTGCAGGGCACCCCCGTGGCCCGCTAGCCTGACCTGATCCGCGTCATCCCCGGCCCGGCACCTTGTCGTGCCGGGCCTTTTTGCGTCCGGCGGACAGGGCCGGGCCCCGCCCTCTGTGCGCCCGACGGAAACACGAAGAAATTGTCCTTGTTTTCCGCACGGCTGGAAGAAGGATACAGCAGCAGGCCCGCAGGCCCCCTTTTCATGCTGTGGCGGCCATGCTATGTTCCACCCAAACTCCGGCAGGAGCCCCGGCCATGACCGTGCCGGGATATTCCGGCCGGACCGGCATGGGGCCCGAGTGCGCGTCAATTTTCACAATAAAAAATTTTCCGCACTCTTTGTGTTGTAAATCAATGTGATAGCCGTTTTCTGCTACGTCTTTTTCGTGTCGTTTCCGTGAAAAATTCGGAAAGGTGGTTGACTTTTTGTTAGATTATTCACAAGATGCAACTCACAAAGAGACGTTACGGATGCGCCACTTGCGCAACGGTATAGCAACAAATCAAATGGAGGATTTCTCAATGTCCAAACTGGTACCCCCTCATGGCGGCAAGGGCCTGGTGTGTTGTCTTCTGGAAGGCGCGGCGTTGGAAGAAGAACTGAAAAAGGCTGCCGGCCTGAAGCAGATTGAGATCTCCTCTCGCGCCAAGGGCGACCTGATCATGATGGGCATCGGTGGCTTCTCTCCCCTGAACGGCTTCATGAACAAGGCCGACTGGAAGAGCGTGTGCGAAAAGATGCTGCTGTCCGACGGTACCTTCTGGCCCGTGCCTGTGACCCTGGACGTGTCCGCTGACGACGCCAAGTCCCTGAAGGTCGGCGAAGAAGTCGCCCTGGTCCGCAAGGGTCAGATCATGGCCACCATGAAGGTGGAAGACATCTATGAAATGACCGAAGCCGACAAGAAGTGGGAATGCGAACTGGTGTTCAAGGGCTGCGGTCCTGACTCCGAAAAGTTCTGGGAAGTGGCCCCCAATGACCATCCCGGCGTGAAGATGGTGCTGGGCCAGAAAGAATACAACATCGGCGGCCCCGTGAAAGTCCTGTCCCAGGGCGAATTCCCCGAAAAGTTCCCCGGCGTGTACATGACCCCCGCTCAGCTGCGTGCCAAGATGGACGAACGCGGCTGGAAGAACGTGGCCGCCCTGCAGCTGCGTAACCCCATGCACCGCTCTCACGAATACCTGGCCAAGCTGGGCGTGGAAGTGTGCGACGGCGTTGTGATCCACTCCCTGGTGGGCGCCCTGAAACCCGGTGACATCCCGGCCGAAGTCCGCGTGAAATGCATCGACACCCTGGTGCAGAAGTACTTCGTGCCCGAGCATGTGATCCAGGCCGGCTATCCTCTGGATATGCGTTACGCTGGTCCTCGTGAAGCTCTGCTGCACGCCACCTTCCGCCAGAACTACGGTATCAACCGTCAGCTGGTGGGCCGCGACCACGCCGGTGTGGGCGACTTCTACGGCATGTTCGAAGCCCAGGAAATCTTCGACAAGATCCCCACTCCCGCCGAAGAAGGCAAGCGCCTGCTCTGCGAACCCATGAAGATCGACTGGACCTTCTACTGCAAGAAGTGCGACGGCATGGCCTCCATGCGTACCTGCCCCCACAGCAAGGAAGACCGCGTCATCCTGTCCGGTACCAAGCTGCGTAAGATGCTGTCCGAAGGCGCTGAAGTGCCGGATCATTTCGGTCGTGAAGAAGTGCTCGCCATCCTGCGCGAATACTACTCCGGCCTGACCGAAAAGGTCGAAATCAAGATGCAGCGCGCTGCTTCCGGTTCCACCATGTAAGCATCGCCGGGTTTTCCCAGCGAAATCCTGATAGCGGGCGCCCCTTCGGGGGCGCCCCTTTTTTTTGCCCGGCCTGCCGCTTTTTCATATTTTGGGTATCGTGCACAGAATCACAATGTTCCCTCATGCAACGGCCGTTCTTTATCAGGCAAGACCTGTGAGGAAAGCTGCCCGCACCATGATGCAGTTCTTTTTTTAGGGACGCGTTATGACTGCAACAGGCCATCCTGACTCAGCAATGGAAAAAATTTTTTTCTTTTTCCCTCTTTTCCTTGCAGAAGAACATCCTTTTTGACTCTGTTTGTTTCCAAAACAAGACAGCCTTTTCTTTTCCTCATCCTCTTCTTTGTCATATTACACAACGTAACTCCCGGCAGGCGTGACAAGATGCCTTTACCTGTCCGGGATTATGGAGTATACAGGGTGTGCGTCTGCATCTGCCGGGCGTAGTTCCTTTACCAAGGAGAGCCATGAAACAGGCCTACGGCATCTCCGGCGGCGCACTGGCGGCCGCCCTTCTGGGTATGCTCTTCTGCATCTGGACGGCATTGGGCAACGAGGTGGCCTTTTGCGTCACCGCCGGCTGTTCCCTGTACCAGGACCTTGTCATCGGCGGCCTCTCCATGTGGTGGATCGGCACGGCCGCCTTTGGTGTGCTGGCCTGCCTCGCGCTGCTGGGGGCTGTCCCGGCGGGGCACTTCCTGGCGGGGCTGACCCTGCTGGGCGATATTTTTCTGCTGCTGCTCATGGCGCTGACCTCTCCCTGCGTCAGCTGTCTGGTAGTGGCCTGTTTTTTTGCCCTGACCTACTGGCTCTTCGGTCGTGCGCTGCACCGGGACGACAGGCGTCCCCAGGGACGTTCGCTCCTGCTTGGTGTCTGGCTGGTGCTGTTCGTGGTCAATGCCGGCCAGGTGGTGCGCTCGCAGGGCGAGGTCTGGAGCATCAGCGAGAACCCCGACCAGGCCACGGTCCGCATGTTCTTCTCGCCGTCCTGCTCGGCCTGCCGCGAAGGCATCGACATCCTGTCGGGCAGCGTGGACGTGGCCTTCTGCCCGGTGGCGGAGAACGATGCCGACGTGGCCCGCGTGGAGCGCATGCTGCTCCTGCTGGAAGAAGGCAGGACACTCAAGGAAGCCGTGGCTGCCTGCCAGAACGTGGATGAGCCGGGCCCCTGGGCCTTCCTGCATCCGGGGCAGTGGGGCCTGCGCCTGCGCCTGCAACGCAACCGGGCCCATATTTTCAATGCCGGTTCCCGTACGGTACCGTTTTTCGAGTATCACGGTCTGCCGGCCATGCTCAAAAAGCAGGCCCAGCCCCCGGCTCCTGCCCGCGTACAGGAACCGGTCATCGAATTTTCACCGGCCGGCGGCCAGACGTTCCCGGACGCCACCCTGCCTCTGGAACCCCAGGTGGCGGGACAGTGCGGCGGCCCGGCGCCCTGCCCGTAGCCCCGTTGCCGGTCGATGAAAAACTTGACGAGAAAAGCCGGGCACTTTATAGGAATGCCCGTTTACCCTTTTGCCAAAGTACTGCCATGAACGTACAAAAAATTTTCCGTGAGCAGCGCGCTGTCATCGTCGAGGGGTGGATCAATGCGGTCTACGCGACCTATCCCCTCCAAACGACTGGCTTTTTGCGCACCAAGAACGATCCTTTCACCAATCCGGTGGGGGATATGACCAAGGAAGCCGCCGGCCTCATCTATGACGTGATCGCCGGCGAACATGTGACGCCGCAAAAGATCAAGCACGCCCTGGACCGCTTCGTGCGCCTGCGTGCCGTGCAGCAGTACACGCCCAGCCAGGGCCTGGGGGTCTTCTTCCTCATGAAGCCCCTGCTGCGCGAACACATCCTTCCCCTGTGCCAGGAGAAGGAAGATCTGGCGGAGTATCTGGACGCGGAATCTCGGCTGGACAGCGTCACGCTGCTGGCCTTCGATTTGTATTCGGCCGCGCGCGAGACCCTGGCGGAAACGCGCATCGCCGAAATACGCAATCAGCATGCCCAGCTGGTGCGCTGGGCGCAATCGGTGGATGGCAGCCCGGTTTCGGGCAAAAGCTAACACTCTTCGAAGCGAGGTAGGGAATGTTCGCATCATTGCTGGTGGTGGCGCTCATCGGGGCCATTGCCTGGGCAGGTTCTGCCATGGGTCTGGCGTACCTGTTCGGCGTGGTTTTGCCCTATGTGGCGGTAGTCACCTTCTTCCTGGGCGTCATCTGGCGCATGGTTTACTGGGCCAAATCGCCCGTGCCTTTCAGCATCCCCACGACCGGGGGGCAGGAAAAGTCGCTGGACTTCATCAAACATGAAAAGTGGGACTGCCCCAACACCAAGTTCGGTGTGGTGGTCCGCATGTTCCTGGAAGTCTGCTTCTTCCGTTCGCTGTTCCGCAACACCGCGGCCGACGTGCGTGAATTCGACCCTGTGACCAAGGGCCCCCGCACCATCTACTACTCTTCCAAGTGGTTGTGGTTCTTCGCCCTTCTGTTCCATTACTGCTTCCTGCTGGTCTTCATCCGCCACTTCCGTTTCTTCATGGATCCGGTGCCCGGCTGGCTGACCTTCATGGAAAGCATCGACGGCATCATGCAGATTGGCGCCCCCCGTTTCTTCTGGACCGGCGGCCTGCTGCTGGTGGCCGTGCTCTTCCTGCTGGCTCGTCGTCTGTTCAACCAGCGCCTGCGTTACATCTCCCTGATGAACGACTACTTCCCCCTGTTCCTGATCCTGGGCGTCGTTCTGAGCGGTATCTGCATGCGCTACTTCGATAAGACCGACATCGCCCAGGTCAAGGTCTTCATCATGGGTCTGGTGCACTTCTCGCCCGTGGCCCCCGACGGCATCAGCCCGCTCTTCTTCATGCATCTGGCCTTTGTCAGCGTGCTGCTGCTGTACTTCCCCTTCTCCAAGCTCATGCACATGCCTGGCGTGTTCTTCAGCCCCACGCGCAACCTTCCCACCAACACCCGCGAAGTGCGCCACGTGAACCCCTGGAACCCGCCCAAGCAGTACTTCACCTATGCCGAATATGAGGACGTTTACCGCGATGCCATGGCCGAAGCCGGCCTGCCGCTGGAAAAGCAGCCCTCTTCCAAGGCCGCCGAGTAAGGAGCTGACATCATGGCTAAATTACCTACGCCACAAGAACTCATCGCCAGCCGTCCCGAGTTTCCCTCGGAACCCTGGCTGGACATCAAGCCCAAGTTTGCGCCGGGCAGCTACTGCTATCCGGCCAAGAAGGAAACCATGGAGCTGCTGCACATGCCCAATCCCCACGATTGGGATCCGGCGGCCGAAGACTGGAACCTGCCCGAGAACTGGGAACAGATCCTCTGTGACGCCTTCGAGGAACGCCTGCAGAAGCACCGCTCCCTCAAGCTGTTCATGGACATCTGTGTGCGCTGCGGCGCCTGCGCCGACAAGTGCCACTTCTTCCTGGGCACCAACGACCCCAAAAACATGCCCGTGCTGCGTGCCGAGCTGCTGCGCTCCCTGTACCGCCGCGACTACACCAAGCTGGGCAAGATCCTCGGCAAGCGCGCCGGCGCCCGCAGCTGGGACAAGGAAGTGGTGAAGGAACTCTTCTACTACGCCTACCAGTGCACCGAATGCCGCCGCTGCTCGCTGTTCTGCCCCTACGGCATCGACACCGCCGAGATCACGGCCATCGTGCGTGAACTGCTGCACGAAGTGGGCCTGGGCATCCACTGGATCATGGACCCGGTTAAAAACTGCTCCTTCACGGGCAACCACCTGGGCATCCAGCCCCACTCCTTCGTGGAAATCGTGGAAATGCTGGCCGATGACTGCGAAACCATCACCGGCATCCGTCCCAAGACCCCCTTCAACGAAAAGGGCCACGAGATCCTGTTCATCACGCCTTCCGGCGACGTGTTCGCGGAACCCGGCATCTACACCTTCATGGGCTACCTGATGCTGTTCCACGAACTGGATCTGGACTACACCTTCTCCACCTATGCCTCTGAAGGCGGTAACTTCGGTTCCTTCACCACCTTCAACATGGCCAAGAAGCTCAACGCCAAGATGTACGCCGAAGCCGAACGTCTGGGCGCCAAGTGGATCCTGGGTGGCGAATGCGGCCACATGTGGCGCGTCATCAACCAGTACATGGCCACCTACAACGGCCCGGCCCCGTCCTGCATGATGGATGTGCCCACCTCCCCCATCACCGGCACCAAGTTCACCAACGCGGCTGCCACCAAGATGGTGCACATCACCGAGTTCACGGCCGACCTGATCAAGCACAACAAGCTGAACCTGGATCCCAGCCGTAACGACCATATCATCACCACCTTCCACGACTCCTGTAACCCCGCCCGCGGTATGGGTCTGCTGGAAGAACCCCGTTACGTGCTCAAGGCCGTGTGCAACAACTTCGTGGAAATGCCCGAGAACACCATCCGTGAGCAGACCTTCTGCTGCGGCGCCGGTTCCGGTCTGAACACCGAAGAAATCATGGAACTGCGCATGCGCTCAGGTATGCCTCGCGGCAACGCCCTGCGCTATGTGCAGGAAAAGTACGGCGTCAACCACATGGCCTGCGTCTGCGCCATCGACCGCGCCACCCTGCCGCCCCTGGCCGACTACTGGGCCCCCGGCGTGACCGTGAGCGGCGTGCACGAACTGGTGGCCAACGCCCTGGTCATGAAGGGCGAGTGCAAGCGCACCATGGACCTGCGCCAGGAAGACCTGCCCAATGTGACCGCCGAGGCCGAGGAGGAATAACAACATGTACAACGCCAAAGCTGTCATTCTCGGGATCCTCGTTTTCGCGGTCCTGTTCTCCACCCCCTTCTGGGCCAACTTCGGCGGTACCAAGGACTACAAGCGTCCTGCCATCGTCCTGCCCCAGAATGAAAAGGAATGCGTGGAACCCGTCGAGTTCATGCGCGCCGAGCACATGTACCTGCTCAACGAATGGCGCGATCAGGCCCTGCGCTATGAGAACCGCACCTATGTGTCGTCCACCGGCAAAAAGTGGACCATCAGCCTGCAGAACACCTGCCTGAAGTGCCACAGCAACTACGAAGAGTTCTGCGACAAGTGCCACGTGTCCAACAGCGTCGATCCTTACTGCTGGACCTGCCACATTCTTCCCAAGGGGAACAAGTAATGAACAAAAGCAGAAGATCCTTTGCCCTGAGCAGCGGCCTGGCCACCATGGCCGGCTCTGCCCAGGCCGGTGCGCGCATCGGCTCCTATGAACCCAACGCCAAAGCCCTGAAGGCCAAGCGCTGGGCCATGGTCATCGACACCCGCAAGTTCACCTCGCCGGAACACTTCCAGCGCGTGATCGACGCGTGCCACCATGCCCACAACGTGCCCACCATCCCCGGCAACCAGGACGTCAAATGGATCTGGACGGACAAGTACGCCCACGTCTTCCCTGACGACGTGAACGCCTATATGCCCGAAAAGTTCCTGCACGGCGATTTCCTCCTGCTGTGCAACCACTGCGAAAACCCGCCCTGCGTACGCGTGTGCCCCACCGCCGCCACCTTCAAGCGTGAGGACGGCATCGTGGTGATGGACCCCCACCGCTGCATCGGCTGCCGTTTCTGCATGGCCGGCTGCCCGTTCGGCGCCCGCAGCTTCAACTTCCGCGATCCGCAGCCCTACGTGAAGGATGTGAACCCCGAGTTCCCCATGCGTACCCGCGGCGTGGTCGAGAAGTGCACGTTCTGCACCGAACGCCTGGCTCAGGGCAAGCTCCCCGCCTGCGTGGAAGCCTCCGAAGGCGCGATGATCTTCGGCGACCTGAACGATCCGGGTTCGCCCGTGCGTCAGGCCCTGTCGGAGAACTTCACCATCCGCCGCAAACCCACTCTGGGCACCCAGCCCGGCGTGTACTACATCATCTAGGAGGCCGCCATGCTCGAACTGATTCTCAAAGGCCGGCCGCGCTTCTACCTGTGGCTTTGCTTCCTTGGCGCAATCTTTGGCCTCGGCTTCATCGTGTACATCTTCCAGGCGAACATCGGCCTTGCCATCACCGGCATGAGCCGCGACGTCTCCTGGGGGCTGTACATCGCCCAGTTCACCTACTTCGTCGGCGTGGCCGCAGGCGCTGTGATGCTCGTGCTCCCCGCCTACTTCCACCATTACGAGAAGTTCAAACGGATCATCATCTTCGGCGAATTCATGGCCGTGGGTGCCGTGATCATGTGCATGCTCTTCATCGTGGTCGACCTCGGGCAGCCGCAGCGCGCTCTCAACGTGCTGCTGCATCCCACGCCCAATTCGGTCATGTTCTATGACATGATCGTGCTTATCGGCTACCTGACCCTCAATGCCGTCATCGGCTGGGTCACCCTGGAAGCCGAGCGCCATGACGTGGAACCGCCCAAGTGGATCAAGCCCCTGATCTATCTCTCGATCCTGTGGGCCTTCTCCATCCACACCGTGACCGCCTTCCTGTACGCCGGCATCCCCGGCCGCCATTACTGGCTGACCGCCATCATGGCCGCCCGCTTCCTGTCCTCGGCGTTCTGCTCCGGTCCCGCCATCCTGCTGCTGCTGATCTTCATCGTGCGCCGCCTCACCGGCTTCGATCCCGGCCGCGACGCCATCAAGACCCTGACGACCATCATCACCTATGCCATGTGCATCAACGTGTTCTTCTACCTGCTGGAAGTCTTCACCGCGTTCTACAGTGGCATCCCCGGTCATCAGCATCCCCTGGTCTTCCTGTTCGCTGGTCATGAAGGCCACGTTTCCTGGGTGACCAACTGGATGTGGGCCGCTGTGGTCATGGCCGCCGCTTCCCTGATCATCCTGATCCCGCCGCAGTGGCGTACCGGCCCCCTGCTGCCCCTGGCTCTGGTGCTGCTGGTTGCCGCTTCCTGGATCGACAAGGGCCTCGGCCTGCTCATCGGTGGTTTCACTCCCAACATGTTTGAGACCGTCACCGAATACGCCCCCACCGGCCGTGAGATCATCGTGGCCCTGGGCGTGTACGCCGTGGGCGCCCTGGTGCTCTCCCTGCTCTGGAAGATCGCCCTGGGCGTGAAGCGCGAGACCGGTCACTTCAGCGACTAGTCTCACGATCCCGCACTCCAAAGGCCCCGTGTTCGCACGGGGCCTTTTTTGTTGCCCCGGGCATCCGCGCAAGCGAGGCTGCCGCACCTTGCCGCAAAAGCAGCGGGGCAACGCCCCGCCGGGCGGCAGTCATGCCCGCTCATGGACGTGTCCCGTTCCCCCAAAAGCGGCTCTGCTGGGGATCCCGCGTACGCTCATCCTGTCCCCTCCCCAGGACGTTCCGAGGGAATTGTAGTGGTTCCCGCAGGGCTCATGCGGGCATCCGGGCATGGCTCCCCCGCAGGCGCGGGCACGGCTTCCAGCCCCTTCCCGGCTCCGGAAGACATCGCGCCCGGAGCGCACTGTTGCTTGACTTTGCCCCCATTGCCGCCGATACTGAAATCAGCGGCCTGCAATGCGGTCAGGCCTTCACAACGCATGTATGCCGGGGATTTCCCTGGATGCGGCTTCGCCGCTTGAGGAGTTTTCATGGAAAAAGCGCTAAAAGACGCCATCACCATCTGCAAAACCCTGCTGCGCAACGGCTATGACGCCCACGTCATCAATGCGCCCGTGCAGGAACATCTTTTGAAACACAGCAAACAGCTGGCTGTGGACATCGCCTGTGAGCCCGACCTCGAGACGCTTCTCAAGCTCTTCCCCGAAGCCCACGTCGAGCCTGATCAGCGTGCCATCGCCCAGATGGAAAAAGACGGCGTGCTTTTCCGTTTCTATGCCCTGGAAGTGGAGGATGCCAGCCATCCCGAGCTTTCCCTGCTGCGCATCACCCCCACCATGGCCAACATGATGGACCCCCAGGAGCGCCTGCAGCTGCGCATGACCGGCTTCGGCAGCCCGGCCCCCACCGGCGACGTCTACGACGGTTTCATGGACGTCAAGGGCGGCCTCATCCAGCTCACCGGCCTGCCGGACGAGACCCTGCGCCACAATTATCTGCTGGCCATCCGCGCCCTGCGCTTCGCCGCCAACTTCGACATCCCCATCGAGCCCAACACCTGGCTGGCCATCGTGCGTTCGTCCACCCGCGTGCTGGACTACGTGCCCGCCGCCGACATCATGGACGAATGGCGCAAAGTGGCCGCCGAATCCATGTACCGCTTCGTGAAGCTCATGTTCGACGCCCATATCCTCCAGGGCCTCATCCCCGAAGTGGCCGCCCTGGCCTGCATCCGCCAGCGCCGCAACGATGATGACGACACCGAGGAGACGGTCTTCGACCACACCCTGGAGTGCATGCGCCACTACCCCGAAGAAGGCTTCCACTACGACTGGCTGGGCACCATGGCCATGCTCTTCCACGATGTGGGCAAGCTCTTCACCGGCGAATACTTCGACGGCCAGTGGACCTTCTACCAGCACCACCGCGTGGGCGCCAAGGTCACCCGCAAGATCCTGCGCCGTCTGCACTTCAGCCCCGAGGACATCGACCTGCTCTGCCATCTGGTGCGCTACCACATGCGCTTCCACTTCATGCTCACGGACCGCGGCATCCGCCGCTTCAAGGCCCTGGACGAGTATCCGCGCCTCATCGCCATGTCCCGTGCCGACATCCAGGCCCGCGACGGCAGCTACACCTACTTCAACCACAATATGAAGTATCTGGAACGCGCCGAGACTCCCGAGCAGATGCTGGAACCCCTGCTCAACGGCAACGAGATTATGAGCGAGACCAAGCTGGCTCCCGGCCCGCTGGTGGGCGTCATCCGCGACGCCCTGCTCCAGGCCCAGATCGCGGGCGAAGTCACGGACCGCGCCTCGGCCCTGCACTTCGTATGCGAATACGCCCGCAAGTCCGTGGGCTAGACGCGTCCCGCATCCTGCGGCGCCCACGAACGGGGCCGCTCCGACACGACCATAAGGGAGAGGAAGCACGGCATCCTGCCGTCTCCCTCTCCCTCTCATATTCCCGCTCCGGCATGTCTCCGGCAGGCGGCCCTTGCGCCGGACACGGGGCCACAGCGCGCCCCGCCGCCCTGCCTGTCCCTCCAACCCACGGTCGAGCCCTGCCGTGGCATCCCCGAAGACCATGATCAATCTCCTCGACTATACCCTGCCCGAACTCACCGACTGGATGCAGAACGAGCTGGGCGAGCCCAAGTTCCGGGCCGTCCAGGTCTGGCAATGGATCTGGCAGAAGATGGCGCGTGATTTCGACGCCATGACCAATGTTTCCAAAGCCTGCCGGGAGCGCCTGGCCCAGTGTGCCGAGATCCGCTGGCCCGAGATCGTCACCGTGGAACAGAGCAGCGACGATACCACCAAGTTCCTGCTCCGCCTCCAGGACGGCGCCGAAGTGGAGACCGTGCTCATCCCCAGCGATTCCCGCGAAGGCGTGCGCCGCTGGACCCAGTGCCTGTCCTCGCAGGTGGGCTGCGCCATGGCCTGCACCTTCTGCAGCACCGGCACCATGGGCTTCGAGCGCAATATGACCATGGGCGAGATTCTGGGCCAGATCCTGGTGGCCCGCGAGCATCTGGGCGATACCCGCCCCGACTGGCCCGTGCTGCGCAACCTGGTCTTCATGGGCATGGGCGAGCCCCTGCTCAACCTCAAAAACGTCATGCGCGCCCTGGAGAGCCTCAACAACGACAAGGGCCTGAACTTCTCGCCCCGCCGCATCACGGTCTCCACCTGCGGCATCGAGAAGGGCCTGCGCGAACTGGGCGAAAGCGGCCTGGCCTATCTGGCCGTGTCCCTGCACGCCCCCACCCAGGAGCTGCGCGCCCGCATCATGCCCAAGGCCGCCCGCTGGCCCCTCGAAGACCTGCTCCAGGCCCTCAAGTCCTATCCGCTCAAGACCCGCGAGCGCATCACCTTCGAATATCTGCTGCTGGGCGGCGTCAACGACGGTCTGGAACAGGCCCGGCAGCTGGCCCGCGTGGTCAGCGACGTCAAGGGCAAGCTCAACCTCATCGCCTACAACCCCTCGGAGACTCAGCTCTACAAGGCTCCCACCGAGGCGGACATCCTCGCGTTCGAAAAAATCCTCTGGTCCAAAGGCGTCACCGCCATCCTCCGCAAAAGCAAGGGGCAGGACATCA
>OLFU01002705.1_pt1 | contig 13280 bp, 14 predicted proteins | sample 1605161 | NCBI WGS metagenome assembly OLFU01 (sample SAMEA3888914, study PRJEB22519) | human gut metagenome | biome: human gut; feature: human-associated habitat; material: faeces | place: Denmark | collected 2011
CCCCCACAGAGAAGGAGAAGTCGTCGTCCCCCCGTGCCAGAAAGCCGTCCATGTCCCGCCCGGCCAGCCCATAGATGGCCCGCAGCAGCTCCTCCGTCTTGGGGGGCAGCAGCCGTTCATCGTCCAGGGGCATGATCTGCCCCTCGACCTTGGCGCTGGCCGAGCCTCCGGCCACAAAAAACAGATCGGATGCCCGGCGCTCCACCGCCCGGGTCAGATAGTCCATCAGCTCCGCCATGGTTCTCTCCTCCTTGGATCGTTTTATAAAGTCATGTGCTCCCGTCCCACAGGTCCAGGTCGTCGTCCGCCTGCCAGTCCGCCGTAAATTCCGCCTGCCAGCAGAGAATTTCATAGCTCTCCCCCGCCAGACGCACCCGGACCTGCAGCGTCTGGGTATCGGAGATGGGGCAGGCATAGGAGAACGTACTCTCCCCCTCTTCCGTCACGCCCTGGGGGCGCTCCCCCGCCCGCAGCCGGGAGAGAATTTCTTGTGCCTGGCAGTCGGCCTGGTAATAGCCGGTGACTGCGCTCCAGCTGTTCTGGGCCAGCCGCCGGTCCGCCTGGCCCTGGGCCAGGGACAGCACGGCGAACACGGTGAGACACAGCACGGCGAAGATGACCAGCAGGGAGATTCCCCCCACCACCGTCGGGGCGCGCTTTCCCTCTCTCATGTTTTTGCCTCCTGCCAGCAGACCTCCAGGGCGAACAGGCGCTCCCCGTTTTTCTGCACTACGTCGATCTGGGCTTTTCCAAGCAGGGGCTGGCCGGTCTGGACGGGCCGGGCGGTGAGGGTATAGGCGGGCTCCCCCGCCGTCTCCTGCCAGTTTTCGTCCAGGAGGATGGTCCAGCGCTGGCCGTCCACCTCGCCGCCCAGCTCCGCTGCGGCCCGGGACAGGTCGCCGTTCCGGGCCTTTAACGTGTCGGCGGCGCTCTCTGCCCACAGCACCGCCCGGTCGGTGGCCTCCACCTGGCGGGAGATGCCGTCGGCCAGGGCAAAGGCCCTTAGACACAGGGCGGCGGCCAGGGCAAAGATCAGCACCATCACCGTCTGCTCCATCAGCGCCAGGGGCGCACGGCTTCTCATGGCGTCGCCTCCCCGCTCAGGGGCAGATACAGGGCCAGGTCGGCCCGCTCCCCCCCGTCATAGCACAGGGCGGCCCGCAGCAGGCTGCCCTCCCGGGACAGCTCCAGCTGTTCAGCGGGCAGTATCTGCGCCCCGTCCTCCGGGCCCAGGCCGCTGTCCGGCTGGGCGTACAGCTCCATCAGCCAGCCGTCGTGGCAATAGACCCAGGTAGTGTACACCTCGCCGTCCTCCTCCTGGGAGAAGGCCAGGGCGGGCGTGCCCTGCAGGTCGGTGACCGTCACCGGGCCCCGGGCCTGACGCACCCGGGTGGCCAGATACTGGGCCCCGGTGCGCCGCTGATAGCTGTCCCGGTCCCGCTGGGTCAGGCGCTGGTACACGTTGGCCCCCGTCAGCAGCACGGACAGTACACAGACCGCAAACAGGGCGAACACCACCAGGGGCAGCAGGGCGGACATATGCAGTTTTGTGTTTTGCTCTCTCATGTCTCCCGCTCCAGCACAGTGATGTCGGGCATCAGATTTGACCCCTCCACCTGATAGAACACCGCATAGCGGGACCGGTCGATCTGCACGCCCCAGTGCTCCTCGATGTAGGATAAGTCCGGGGGATAGGCCCCCTGGGCGGCGTAGCAGGCCACCGCCGCCCGGCGAAGGGTCTCCTCCAGCTGGCGGCGGCTGCGCTCGCCGCTATTCTGATCCAAATTCCCCACGCCTTCAAAAAAGATGGCCAGGGCACAGCACGCCGCGGCCAGCCCCCCAAGCAGGGACAGCACCGCCCGGCGTCTCTCTCGTCTCGTTCCCATGGCCGCTCACCCGATGGCGGACATGATGTGCATCAGGGGCAGCATCACCGACAGGAGGATGACCCCCACCAGCACAGAGGTCACGCCAACTAAGGCGGGCTCCACCCGGCTGACCCGGTCCTCCAGGGCGTCCTCCCCGGCCTGACCTAAGCGGCTGGCGATGTCCTCCATCACCCGGTCGCCGGAGCCGCTGCGCAGCCCCAGGGCCAGCAATCGGCACTCCGCCGGGGGCAGCACTTCGGACTGGCGCACCGCCTGGGCCAGCTCCTCCCCCCGGTCCAGCCGCTCCAAGCAGTCCCGGCACCGGGCCTGGGCGCTTGGGGAGTCCTCCAGCAGCCCGGCGGCCTGGGTGAGGGCGTCCTCCAGGGGCAGTCCGCTGGCCATGCCCATGGACAGGGCCTGGGCAAAGCGGCCGTCGTCGATCTTCCGGGACACGCCCCGGTCGCCAAAGCGCCGCCGCCACCCAGATACCAAGCGCCGGCGGAACCCCTCGGACAGGGAGAACAGGACCAGAAATATCCCGGCGGCACCCAGCAGGGCACACAGCACGGGCATTCCCCCATCCAGCACCCGGCCCAGGGCCAGCAGTCCCCCGGCCACGCCGGTGAGGCTCCCCCCTAGCCCGGCATATACCTGGTCGAACACCGGCAGTACCTTCGTAAGCAATACCACGATGACCCCCAGCATAATGAGCATCAGAATGCAGGGGTACAGCAGGGCCGAGCGCAGACGGCGGTCCAGGCTCATGCGGCTCTCGTAGTGGCGCTCCAGAGCGGCAAGGGCCTCCTCCGTCCGTCCGGCCGCCTCCCCCACCTCTATCAGGGCGCAGAGGTAGTGGGGAAAGCGCCCGCTGTCCTCCAGGGCCTGAGCCAGGGAGGCCCCGTCGTCCACCCGGCGGGCCAGGTCGGTCAGCAGCTTGGCCAGGGCGGGCTCCTCCTGCTGCTGGCCCAGCAGGTCCAGGCCGTCCGCCGTGCCCACCCCCGCGTGGAGCAGCAGGGCCAGCCCGCCGCACAGGTCCATCAATGTTTGGTTGGAAAGGGGCTTCTCCCTCATAGCGGTCTCCTTCGCACTTCCCCGGCTGCCCGGGTGAAAAATCGGTTGCAATCGGAATGATTATACCACATTCCGCCTGTTTCAACAATAGGCCCCATGGAACTGACAGAAAAATCGGGCCTGGCTTTTCCCGCAGGCCCGATTTCAATTCGTTATGTTTAATAAAAATATTTCGCTGAGTAGTGGCTTCCGTCCCCGATATAGGCCATGATGGACGCGCTCTGCTTGCCGGAGGAGGCGAAGGTGGGGTCCATCCGCTGCCAAGTGGAGCCGTCGAAGTAGATGGCCCCGTCCACCCAGCCGTTTTCTTTCGTCCACACGCTGATCCAGGCGTGATAGGCCGTTCCGGCGTAACCCACCACCAGCTTACAGGGGACGCCCTGGCTGCGGAGCATCCCGGTCATCAGAGCGGCATAGTCAAAGCAGATGCCCGTCTTTTTGGATAGCACCGTGTCCAGTACGGGGAGATAGCCGCTCTTCACGCTGGCGGCCAGCTGCTTGTCATAGGTGATGTTCTGCACCACATAGTTATACACCAGCTCCACCTTTTTCAGGGGATCGGTGACGCCCTTCGTCAGCTCCGCCGCCTTGGCCACGGTGTTGGGGGCCTTGGCATAGTTCACATACTGGTTGGGGTGGGTGAAGGGGGCAAACTCGTCGGTCATCGCCGCATCGAAGGCGGCGGAGACCACGGCGGCATACTTGCTGCCCTCGGTATTCTGATACACCGTCACCTGATAGCGGCCGTTGCCGTCGGACAGGGGGAAGGTGGCCCAGCTGCCCGCCGTCAGGTTGTATGTATAGGTGGTGGTGGGGCCCTTCACCTGGGCCTTCAGCCGCTTGTCCGTCTTGGCGGTGTACTGGACCATCACATAGCCGTCCTTGGTGTTGGAATAGTCCACCACCGCCTTGTCGTTCTTCTTGACCAGGGTCCCGGGAGCGGAGGTGGTCAGACTGGGGTCAATGGCCCCCGGTCCGGCGGCCAGGGCCACCATCTCGTCCTCCAGGGTGATCTCCCCCAGAGATATGTCTCCGCTCCGGTCAGCCACGGACCCGTCGGCCGTGGTCTGCATCCCATCTCCGGCGGTATTCCGGGCACAGCCGGACAGCATCATGGCCGCCAGAGCCAGGGCCAGCACTCGCTTCCACATATTACGCATCGCATATTCCCTTCTTTGTCTCTCGTTGGATGTTGTAAATCGATAGATTCTGCCTTTCTTTTATACTATACTATAGCTGCGCCAAAATGAAAAGAGGGCTTCCGCATTTTTGTTACATTTTTTATTTTTTCCTCTTTTTCCGTGCTTTTTTATATTCCCAGTTGTATCTTCCAACCTTCTATAGTATAATAAGGTAAATTGTGAATTATTTTCTACTCCTGCGGTCAACCCTGACCGTTTTCTTTTGTGGAGGGACGGGACCATGTGCATCACCTCGCTAAAAGTGAACATGCTGGGCGGACTCTCCATCCGGTCCGGCGATGTGGAGATCAACGACGGCGACAACCGCTCCCGCAAGGTGTGGCTGCTGCTGGCCTATATGATCTACTGCAGAAAGCGCCCCATAACCCAGGAGGAGCTGGTCCGACTGCTGTGGGACGACGCGGATAGCGTGACCAATCCGGCCAATGCTCTGAAGACCATGTTCCACCGGGTGCGCACCACCCTGGACCGGCTGGGGGACTCTGCCGGACACGTCCTCATCGTCCGCCAGGGGGGCAGCTACGCCTGGAACTGTAAGGTCCCCCTCACCCTGGATGTGGAGTCGTTTGACGAGCTGTGCCAGTCGGCCTCTGATGCTGCCCGCCCCAAGGACCGGCTGGAGCGCTGTCTCAAGGCACTGGAGCTGTATAGCGGGGACTTTTTGGAGCACTTCTCCTCCGATCCCTGGGTGGTGCCCGTGGCGGCCTATTACCACAACGTCTATCTCCAGGTGACCCACGAGGTACTGCCCATGCTGGAGGAGGCAGACCGCCGGGAGGAGGCCGCCCTGCTCTGCCGCCAGGCCATCCAGCTGGACCCCTACTGCGAGGAGCTCTATTGGCACCTGATGCGCAATCTGCTGGACCTGGAGCGGCAGAAAGAGGCCATCGTGGTCTATGAAGAGGTCACCCAGCTGCTCTATGACAACTTCGGCGTGAACCCCTCTGACGAGCTGCGTGCCCTATACCGGGAGGCCATGAGCTCCGTCAGCGACCTTCCCCTTCCCCTGCAGGAAATTCAGGAACGGCTCACCGAAATAGACCCTGACCGGGGAGCTATGGTCTGCCAGTTCGATTTTTTCCGCACCCTGTACCAGATGCAGTCCCGGTTGGTGGCCCGCAGCGGCGACGCGGTCCACATCGCCCTCATTTCCGTCCAGGGGGAGAACAATGAGCCCCTTCCCAAGCGCAGTTTGAACCGGGCCATGAAAAATCTGCTGGACCAGATCCGCTACAGCCTGCGCCGGGGGGACGTGGTGGCCCCCTGCAGCGTATCCCAGTACATCATGATGCTGCCCCAGGCCAACTACGAAAACAGCTGTATGGTCTGCCAGCGCATCCTCCTCTCCTTCGCCCGCCGCTACCCCCACTCCCCCGCCAAGCTGCACTACAGCGTCCAGCCCCTGATCCCGCTGGTGTGAGATTTTGATTTCAAATCGTTTTGTTTTAGATTTATAATACACACAGTATTGTATTCCAGACGGACCGCTGACAGCAGCGGTCCGTTTTTTGTGGAGGACGGATTGCCACGTCGCTGCGCAGCCGTTGGCAGCTCTGCTGCCTTACGGATGCGGCGTACCCCTTGCGGGTGCTTCGCTCCTCGGAATGACAAGTGCTGATATCGAAAATATATTTGGAGTTGAGATTTCCATGAAGATCAGAGCCACACAGGCTATCATGGAGTGCCTGCTGGAGCAGGAGGTGGACACCGTCTTTGGATATCCCGGCGGGACCATCCTGAATGTCTATGATGAGCTGTATAACTACAAGGATAAAATACATCATGTTTTAACGGCCCACGAGCAGGGGGCCTCCCACGCCGCCGACGGCTATGCCCGCTCCACCGGCAAGGTGGGGGTGTGCTTTGCCACCAGCGGCCCCGGTGCCACCAACCTGACCACCGGCATCGCCACCGCCTATATGGACTCCTCCCCCGTGGTGTTCATCACCTGCAACGTGAGCGAGCCCCTGCTGGGCAAGGACTCCTTCCAGGAGGTGGACATTACCGGTATCGCCATGCCCATCACCAAGGCCACCTATCTGGTGCGGGACCCCCAGACCATCCCCGACGTGATGCGTCAGGCCTTCGCCGTGGCCGCCACGGGACGGCCCGGCCCGGTGCTCATCGACTTTTTGAAGAACGTCACCGCCCCCTCGGTGGAGATCGACTATGAGTTCATCCCCTGGAAGCAGAACCGGGCCTGCTCCAGCATCCAGGCCCTGGCCACCAGCCACGACCTGAAGCCCCCGGAGCCCGACCAGGGAGACGTGGACAAGCTGGCCGAGATGATCGCCCAGTCAAACCGCCCCCTGCTCCTGTGCGGCGGCGGCGTGGTCCGGGGCCGGGCGGACAAAGAATTTAAAGAGCTGGCTGAAAAGCTGGATGCCCCTGTGGCCATCACCGTCATGGGCGGCGGCGGCTTTCCCGGCAACCACCCCCTGACCACCGGCATGATCGGTATGCACGGCTCCCGGGCCAGCAACGTGGCCTGCAACGAGTGCGACCTGCTCATCGCCGTGGGCTGCCGCTTCTCTGACCGTGTGGCCCTGAAGCCCGCGACCTTCGCCCGCCAGGCTAAGATCGTCCAGATCGACATCGACCGCTCGGAGATCGACAAGAACGTCCTCACCGACCACCACATCGTGGGCGATGCCAAGCGGGTGCTGGAGCTGCTCGATCAGCGCATCCCCCGGTATCACCACAGGGAGTGGACTGAGTATGTCCGCACCCTGAACCCCGCCCAGGAGCCGGAGAGCAATGCCCGGCTGACCCCCCAACAGGTGCTGGAGACCATCCGCCGTCTGGCCCCCCAGGACACCATCGTGTCCACCGACGTGGGCCAGCACCAGATGTGGTCCATCCAGCATTTCCACTTTGACTATCCCGGCCAGCTGCTCACCAGCGGCGGCTTCGGCACCATGGGCTTTGGCCTGGGGGCCGCCATCGGGGCCCAGGCGGGCAACCCGGACAAGGTGGTGGTCCACACCACCGGCGACGGCTGCTTCCGCATGAACTGCCATGAGTTGTGCACCGTGGAGCACTATCACCTGCCCATCATCACCGTCATCTTTAATAACGGCACCCTGGGCATGGTCCGTCAGTGGCAGCACCTCATCTACCACGAGCGGTACTCCGAGACCACCCTGGACCGGGGCCCCGACTTTGTAAAGCTGGCCGAGGCCTATGGCCTGAAGGGCTTTCGGGTGACCACGCCGGAGGAGATGGAGCGGGCCTTCCGGGCTGCGCTGGATGCCAAGTGCGGCTGCGTCATCGACTGCCGCCTGGATATGGACGAGATGGTCCGGCCCATGGTGGCCGGCGGGGCCCATATCACCGACTTTTTGCTCAATTAAGGGGGTGGACGCTTTGAAACGTGAATTTGATAAAGAGAAAAAGCTGTACACCCTGGCCATCCTGGTGCGGGATATCCCCGGTGTCCTCAGCCAGGTGGCCCGGCTGTTCTCCCGCAAGGGCTATAACATCGAGTCCATCGTCTCCGGCGAGACGGACAAGCCCGGGGTCACCCGCATCACCATCGTGATCCTGGCCGACGAGCTGATGATCGACCAGATCGCCGCCCAGTGCAGCAAGCTGATCCCCGTCCTGGCGGTGAAAATTTTGGACGAGGGGGCATCCATCCAACGGGAGTTTGCCCTGATCAAAGTGGCCGCCGCCGACCGGGCCGCCCGGGACGAGGTGGTGCAGATGTCCAACATCTTCCGGGCCAACATCATCGATGTCAGCCGGGACACCCTCACCGTGGCCATTTTCGGGGACAAGCAGAAGACCTCTGCCCTCATCGGCCTTTTGGAGGACTTCGGCATTCTGGAAATCGCAAAAACGGGTACTCTCGCCATCGAAAGAGGGCGCAGCACTATATATGACGACAATAAACTCAAGGAGGAATACAACTATGGCAAAAATGTATTATGAGAAGGATTGCGACATCAGCTATCTGGACGGTAAGAAGATCGCCATCATCGGCTATGGCTCCCAGGGTCACGCCCACGCGCTGAACCTGAAGGACTCCGGCTGCGACGTGTGCGTGGGCCTGCGCCAGGGCTCTAAGAACTGGGCCAACGCCGAGAGGGCCGGTCTGCAGGTGAAGACCATCGAGGAGGCCGCCCAGTGGGGCGACATCGTCATGATCCTGATCAACGACGAGGTCCAGGCCGACGTGTACAAGAAGAGCATCGCCCCCTACATGACCGAAGGCAAGGCCCTGGCATTTGCCCACGGCTTCAACATCCGCTATCAGCAGATCGTGCCCCCCAAGGGCGTGGACGTGTTCATGGCTGCCCCCAAGGGCCCCGGCCACACCGTCCGCTCCACCTATGTCAACGGCAAGGGCGTGCCCTGCCTGGTGGCCGTGGAGCAGAACGCCACCGGCGATGCCTATAAGATCGCCCTGGCCTACATCGCCGGCATCGGCGGCGCCCGCGCCGGTGTGATGGAGACCACCTTCCACGACGAGACCGAGACCGACCTGTTCGGCGAGCAGGCCGTTCTGTGCGGCGGTGTGGTGGAGCTGATGAAGTGCGGCTTCGAGACCCTGGTGGAGGCCGGCTACGAGCCCGAGAACGCCTATTTCGAGTGCATCCACGAGATGAAGCTGATCATCGACCTGATCAACAAGGGCGGCGTGGCTGCCATGAACTACTCCATCTCCGACACCGCGGAGTTCGGCGAGTATGTCTCCGGTCCCCGTGTCCTGCCCTATGAGGAGACCAAGAAGAACATGAAAGCGGTCCTCAACGACATCCAGGACGGCACCTTCGCCGGCCGCTGGATCGCCGAGAACAAGAGCTTTGGCCGCACCTTCTTCAACTCCAAGCGCGCCCAGCTGGCCAAGCACCAGATGGAGATCGTGGGCGAGGAGCTGCGCCGCAACATGATCTGGGGCGGCGACAAGGACCTGGACACCGCTTCCAACTAATTGCACCCAACGGCGTACCCGCGTCGAGCAAAAGCACCCCCGGCACAGTCGAAAAAGCTGTGTTGGGGGTGCTTGCTTCATTTAGGAGGAATTGGGTCGTTAGTAGAGCTTACTCAGTCCGATCTTTTTCTCCACGACGTAAATGATGACAGCGACCACTACAATAAACAGGGTGGAGTAGGCGGAGATGAGGGGCGTAAAAGACTCGGTAATGTAGGAGTAAAGCCGCAGGGGGAAGGTGACGGTGCGGGCGCTCTTCATAAACAGGATGATGACGCATTCGTCAAAGGCCACCACAAAGGAAAACACCGCACCGCCGATGATCCCTTGACGGATACAGGGCAGGGTGACGTTGAACAGCGTTCGGATGGGAGAAGCGCCTAAAACCAAAGAGGCCTCCTCAAAGCTGGTGTCCAGCCCCACCAGATTGGCGGTGACGGTGCGGATGACATAGGGCATCTCGATCACTGCATAGGTCAGGCACAGCTTCCAGTAGTTGGTAAACAAGCCCTGAAATAGTGCGAAATACTGGAGAAAGGCCACGGCACTGATGATGGTGGGGATCACGATGGGGGCCAGGAAGATGGACTCGAACACCGCCTTTGCCCGGCTGTTGGACTTCCAGAACCACAGACTGATCATAGTGCCCAGCACACAGGCGATACACACACTGACCACAGCAATGCGCACGCTCAGCAGCAGGGAGGAGGTGAATTCCGCACTGTGAACGGCCTTTTGAAACCAGGCCAGGGTAAAGCCCTTGGGCGGGAACACCACCCGGTTGGTATTGCTGAAGGCGGTGAACACCACCACCAGCAGAGGCCCAAGCAGAAAGAGATACACGGCGGCTCGGGCGATGCGCCCGGCGAGCTTGGTATAGTTCATTTGTCAGCCTCCTCTCCCCGGACTGCTTCCCGCAGCAGCTTGGCAGAACGCTCCGCCCGCTTGGCGGACCAGCGGTCCAGAATTGCGCCGGAGTTGGTGATGGCCATGGAAACGATGAGGAAAATCACCGAGATGGCAGAGGCAAAGCCCCAGTCATAGATATAGGTGGCCTGCTGCTGGATCAGGGTGGTCATGGTGACGATCTTGCCATTGCCCAGGATCACGGGCACCACGAAGGCGGCGGTGTTCAGAGCAAAGACCAGCATGAAACCGGAGGCCAAGCCCTTCAGCGTCAGGGGAAAGGTGATTTTGAAGAAAGTGGTCCAAAAGCCCGCTCCGCAGACATAGGAGGCCTCCTCCACGCTTCGGCTGATGTTTCCGATGGGACCGGTGAGGATCATGATCATATAGGGAAGACCGCAGTAGACAAGACCCATTTCCACGGCGAACAGGGTCCCGGTCTCCAGAATGGCCATCATGCCGAACAGACGCACGGTGATGGGTACCCACAGAGGCAGCAGGGCCAGAGCGGTGAGAATATGTTTGACCTTCGCTTCCGTGCGGCATAGGTAATAAGCCACGGGATAGCCCATCACAGCGCAGATGATGGCGGAGCAGAAACTCAGGCCCACGGTAAGGCCGAGTACCTTCCAGTAGTAGGGGTCCAGCAAAAAGCGGGTGTAGTTGCCCCAGGTGAAGGCCCCAAGTTCTTTGCCCACCCCTTGGAACTCAAAAAAGCTCATGGACATCATTTTCAGCAAGGGAAAGACGAAGAAGAGGCAGAGATAGGCCAGGGGGATAATCAGATACCAGATGTTGATGTATGACCAAGTGTCTTTTTCGCGTTCCATATAGTTCCCTCCCCGAATGGTCTGAAATTCAGAAGTATGACCGGCGCACAGGGAGGGAACCAAGGTCCCGTCCCGAAACGGCGGCTTTACTTAAAGTCCCGGTTCCAACGCTCAATAAGCTGGGGCTTGACAGACTCCAGTGCAGCGGAGTCCATATAGGCAAGCTTGGAGACCTGCTCCTGTCCGTAAGGCATGTAGGTCTGCAGATCTTGCTCGATGACCGTCTTGGAGTTGGAGGGAGCGTAGTAGTTGTTCTCGGCATAGGCCTTCTGGGCATCGGTGCTCAATAGCTGGTCCAGGAAGACGTAGGCCAGCTCCTTGTTGGTAGAACCCTTGGTGATGGCGGCCAGAGAGGTCATGGCAATAGAACCCTCCTCGGGCTGGCAGAACTTCACGGGTACGCCGTTCTTCATCAGACCGATGGCGCGGCCGTTGGTCTCTACGGAGATCTGAACATCGCCGCTGGTGAGGGCGCTCTCCAAGTCGGCGTGCTGGCTAGCATAGATGCCGATGTTGCCCTTGAGGGACTGGAGCTGATCAAACAGGTTGTCCCAGTTGGCGGTATCCTGAATGTGGGTGCCCTGGATGCGGGAGATGGCCTCCAGAAATTCCAGGCCACCGCCCATGCTGTAGTCGATCATGCCCACCTTACCGCCGGCATAGGCGGGATCCCACAGGTCCATCCAGCTGGTGGGATTTTTGGCCACCAGATCAGAGCGGTAGACCAGACCATAGACACCCCAGTTGGTGACCACGGCGTTATCATACATAAACGCTTCCTTATAGAGGTCGGGGGCGTTGGTCAGCTTGCTGGTGTCCAGCGTCTCCAGCACGTCCATATCGGTGCCCTGAACAACCTCGAAGGTATCCACATGGAGCACGTCGATGGAGGCGTTGTTCCCCTCAGTGGCCAGCTGGGACAGTGGGGCGGCACCGCTGACGACTTCGACCTTGGCCCCAGTGCTCTCTTCAAAGGCGGGAATTACATATTGACGCAGGGTCTCCTCGTAAGTTCCGCCCCAGACCTGAACTACCAGGCTCTGTCCGGCGTAGGGCTTTGCGCTGTCTCCACTGTAGGAGGCGGCAGAGCCGGAGGGGGTGCTCCCGCAGGAGGCAAGGGCCAGGGACATGGCTGCGGCCAGCAGCAAGGCAGTGACTTTCTTCATTCTGGATACTCCTTTCAAAATTTGGAATGCATCTTTATCTATCAACCAAGATCAGCTTGCCCGGGTCAACAGAGAAGCGAAGAGTGTCCCCCTCCTGAAGTCCGGTGTGATACTTGGGTTGAAGATCTACTTCCAGCTCCTTGCCCTCTCCGGCATCCACCAGATAGCGGATGGTGGAGCCCAGATAGATGCGGGCCAAGATACGGCCGGAGAGCTGATTTGGGGCATCCGGGGTCAGATCCTCCACCCGGATATTTTCAGGCCGGGCCACCAGCGTGACTGCCTCACCCACGGCGGGCCGGTCAGCCTGGGGAATGGCAGCCTGGAGCACATGGCCCCCGGCGGTGTTTACAGTGACCAAATCGTCCTGTACGGCGGCCACGGTTCCCTCGAAGAAGTTGGCGTGGCCTACGAATCCGGCAATAAAGCGGGTGGCCGGGTGGGTGTACAGCTGGGCGGGGACGGTGATCTGCTCGATTTTTCCCTTGTTCATCACGGCAATGCGGTCGGAGATGGTCAGGGCTTCCTCCTGATCGTGGGTGACGTAGATAGCGGTGACGTTCATCCGTTTGAGCAGGTTGCGGATCTCTACCCGGGTGCGCTCCCGCAGTTTGGCATCCAGGTTGGACAGCGGTTCGTCAAACAGCATGACCTTGGGCTTGACGATCATGGCCCGGGCCAGGGAGACCCGCTGCTGCTGACCGCCGGACAGTTCCCGGGGCAGCCGGTTTTCTACACCGCTGAGCTGGACGATGTCCATCATCTCGCTGGCCCGCTCCATCAGAACTTTTTTGTCCCGAATTTTTCGCATTTTCAGGCCGTAGACAATATTTTCGTACACGGTGAGGTGGGGGAAAAGAGCGTAATTCTGAAAGACCATGGAGATGTCCCGCTTGTGGGGAGGGATACCGGCCATGTCCTGGCCCTGGATACGGATGGTGCCATGGGTGGGCTCGATCAACCCGGCCACCATGCGCAGGGTAGTGGTCTTGCCGCAGCCACTGGAGCCTAATAGGGAAACGATTTCTCCGGGGGCGATCTGAAGGTCTACGCCGTCTACGGCCACAAAGTTTTTATAGTGTTTGGCAATATTGGTCAGTTCCAGCTGATAGTCCATAGTGGTTCCCTCCCGTTCGGTGTATGTTGCACTCTCCTGCCCCGGGGGACAAGAGTCGGTCAGTGCAGATGTTCGGCCAGATGGGCGAAGATCACGCCCAGGGCGTAGGCTCCGGCGTCCGGGTATCCGAGGCTCCGCTCGCCCACGGTGCCGGCCCGGCCCATGCGGGCCAGCATGGCCCCCA
>OLFU01002707.1_pt1 | contig 13247 bp, 10 predicted proteins | sample 1605161 | NCBI WGS metagenome assembly OLFU01 (sample SAMEA3888914, study PRJEB22519) | human gut metagenome | biome: human gut; feature: human-associated habitat; material: faeces | place: Denmark | collected 2011
CCGTATTTGTCTATCTCGTTTTTATCTTTTGCCTCATGGGTGAGACAGCCTGCGCCGCCGATACATCCTCCGACACACGCCATACCCTCGATAAAGTTATTTTTAAGGATTCCTCTTGAAGCCTTCAAAAGAGCCGTTTTGCATTCTTCTATGCCGTCGCACGGAAGCGGATCAACGGTGAAATCTATATTCTGCTCCTTAATTGCCTGACCGACAGCCTCCGAAACGCCGCCGCTTCGTGCAAATATTCTGCCGTAATAGGAAGCATTGTCAAGAACATCCTCAGGAAGCTCGGTAAGCTCGATATTACGCGAATCTATGAGAGCCTGAAGCTCCTCAAAGGTGAGAACGCAGTCGACATACTGTGCGACTCTTTCCTGCTTCGCCTCGGCTTTTTTTGCCGTACAAGGGCCTATAAATATAACCTTTGCGGTCTCGTCGGTCTCTTTTATATATTTTGCAATCGCCGCCATGGGAGACAGATTGTGCGAAATGTTCTCGGTAAGCTTCGGATAGAACTTCTTTACATAGTCAACAAACGCCGGACAGCAAGAGCTTGTGAGGAAACCTTTTTCGGCAAGCTCTTTTGATTCGCTGTATGCTACAATATCGGCACCGAGAGCAGCTTCAACCACGCTGTAAAAGCCGAGCTTTTTAATCGCGGTCACAACCTGACCGAGCTTCGCATACACAAACTGACTCGCTATCGACGGAGCCACTACTGCATACACATTAAAACCGTCGCCTTTATTACTGTCTTTTAAAATCCTGATCGCATCAAGTATAAACGACTTGTCCATAATTGCGCCGAACGGGCATGCATAAGAGCAGGCGCCGCAGTTTATACATTTATTGTTATCAATCTGAGCGGGATTTTCTTCGCTGTCTGCCATAGAAATAGCCTTTATTTTGCACGCCTTTTCACACGGTCTTGTATAGTTTGAAATTGCGCTGTACGGACAAACCTTGGCACACTGACCACAGTTTACGCACTTTGTTTTGTCAATATGCGCTTTCTGATTTTCGTCAAAGGAAATGGCTCCCTTGCGGCAGGCACTCTCACAGCGGTGTGCGATACAGCCACGGCAGTCGTGTGATACCTGATAACCGCTGGCAGGACATTCGTCGCAGGCTATATCTATAACCTCTATTATGTTCGGATTTGCTCTGTTGCCTCCGCAGGCGAGCTTTATGCGCTCGGCAACTATTGCACGCTCCTTGTATATACAGCAGCGCATAGTTGCCTTGTCACTCGTTACGGTCTTTGCAATATCATTGAAATTGTTGGCAAGGGAAAACTCTCCCTCGTCAAAGGCTATTCTTGCGACCTCACGAAGGACCTTGTATTTTAAAAGCTGTACCTTCGTATCAAATTTTCTCATTCAATTCACCCTTTGTTAAAAATAGCTTACTTTGATTCGTTTACCCATTTTTTTCAGATACTCCGAAAGCTCTGTAACAAGCTGCATCTTGATGTTAAAGTTTATGGGAAGATTTGGATTTTGATGTGCCGGATTTATTGCAGTTCCGACAAAGAAATTTATATCAGTCGCCTCCTGGAAAAGTATGCGCGCTATCTGCGACGCACCGTCCGCACGGACGCTCCAGTCGGCGTAAATATCATCGTCATTTAGATAACTCTTGGCGTATTCAAGCACTCGGCTCATTGTAATTACACCCTCGGTTGTCAAATCGACGCCGTCAATTTCGGCGATGGGCGGTATTTCGGGGTCGAGATATTTTAAATCCGTCTTAACCTCTTTGCCCAAAAAATCCGCCGCAAGAGTTGAAGTTGTTCCGCCGCATACAATATGCTTGCCAGTCTTGCCGAAAAACAACGACATCATTTTATTGACATCTGCGGGGTTCCTCGGCGGTCCCATGAGAAGATTCACGGATTTTCTCTCGCGGATTTTGACAACGCAAACGGTTGTATCGTCACCGGGCCTTCCGCCATATAGTTTATCACACTGGTCAAGCAGTAATGATGAAAGCGTTTTTGCCGTAAAATCGGGGCGATAATATTCCTCCATAAACTCGATTATCTGGTCGCGCTGCCAACCGAAATTCATATTTTCACCAATACCGGCATAAACCGCTCCGTCACTCGTAAAAATGAGCGTATCGTTAAGCTTTAACGATATTTTCGATTTATATATCATCTTACCGTCGATTTCCACTGCGCTCTCGGGATACACAAGATTTTTTCCGTCGCGCAGCAGAATGACATGCGGATTGTCGTATTGGGCTATTTCTGCCTCTTTGTTGTCTATTACACGCACTATTGTAAAAGTGCTGTATGCCACCTGACGTACCGAACATATAGGCAGTGTTTTCGCTATTGTATCAACACACATTTCAAGCGGCATATTATTTGCAATCATGGTGGATATTATTTTCGAAGTCAAAGTAGAGAGAATATTTGCTTTTACACCGGAGCCGAGCCCGTCCGCAAGCACAACAACATAATCGTCATCGCCATGCTCTATAACCTCCACCATATCGCCGCACAGCTCTTCGCCGTACTTGGTAAGACTCATATGGCCTATGTCCGTGCAAAGATTATTCATCCTTCAACGACTCCTTAAGCTTAGTGAGGGCTATCTTTGTCTCGGCGGTAGTCTCGCCAAGCAGAGAAGCTATCTCCTGAACTATGCGCATTTGCTTTTCGACGACCTTATCCGTTATTTCTATCGTTTGACGGCTAAGCTCCGCCTTTTTCTCTTTTTCTGTCTCCTCGGCGGTAACGTCGCGCATAATGCACATAAGTATATGGTAGACATGGTCGTATACTATTGTTTCTTCAATGTATTTTTTATATTCGGCGAGGTATACGCGTTTTTCGTGAATATCCCTGCCGTTTGAAAGAACATCTATAAAATCAAAAGGCTCCAAAATACGCACAACCGGCTCACCCACAACATCCGAAGCATAACGAATGTTCATAATCTCCCTTGCCGCGGCATTTATCTGCTGAACCACCATATCCTCATTTAAAATGAGTATGCCGTTGGGAGTATTGTTGAGTATATTGTCGGAAAATTTTTCTGCTTTATCCTTAAGGAAAGGAAGGCACATCTCGAGATTTGCCTTGCCCTCAAAAACCGCCTGAGCCTTTTCACGACAGGTATTATAGCCGCACGAACCGCAGTTAAGCTCATCCTCCGGCTTTTGCTTACCCATTTTGCGAAGTATCTCCTCTATCGCTCTGCTGCCTGCCATATTGCGCGGTGAAGCAAGATAAATAAGATTTTTTGAAAGCTCGTTTTCGCTCAAGGCGTCATATTTAAAATCATTGTCGCCCGCGTCTTCGGCAAAACGACGCACGGTTATATAATCACGCACCGGAGCGCGGTGATTTTTCTCCATAGCCGGACCGCCTATACAGCTCCCCGGACACGCAGACATCTCTATAAAGCAATGGTGTATATTACCTTTTTCAATATCCTTTACGGCATGGATGCAAGACGACATACCGTCAATCGACATATACGTGTAATCGTCGTTATCACAAAGCATTGTTTTGAGAATTCCGCCGGAGGTCGGGAAAAACCTCGTTTTCCCCTTTTCAACTCCGTCATCATCAGGCTCCTGCGCCAAAACAGTATCGGTTTCGGCAAGCCAATCGGAAAGCTCTTCAAATGTCAGCACACAGTCAACCGTGCCGGGATACTCCTCGGCCTCTGCCTTTTTTGATATGCACGGACCTATAAATACTGTTTTAGCCCCCGGATGCTCTTTTTTAAGTTTCGTACAATGCGCCTGCATTGGGGATACCACTTTGGCAAGATAGGGTATTACATCGGGGAAATGCTTTTGTACCAAGAGATTTACGGTATGGCAGCAGGTCGAAATAACAACATCCTGCTTTTCACCGTCAACTATTCTGTCGTACTCGTCCTTTACTATTGCGGCTCCGACCGCCGTTTCTTCAACACCGGCAAAGCCTAGCGACATAAGTGCTTTTTTCATCGCGGTAAACGACACATCGTAATTGGCAATAAACGACGGCGCAAGGCTAACATAGACCTCGCTGTCACCGGACAACAATTCCTTTGCCTTATAGACGTCGTCGCGTATGATTTTGGCATTTTGCGGACACGCAACAAAGCACATACCGCAGAGAATACACTCGTCCTCAACGATCTGCGCCTGATTGGCCGAAAAACTGATAGATTTGACAGGACAATTCCTGATACATTTATAGCAGTTTTTACAGTTTGATTTTTTAAGCTTTATGTACCCCGCCATATTATACACCTTTTTCCTTGCGACGCAAGATTTTTATGACAGTTTGTCAAGCACGTTGGTTTTAAAGAATTCCTCAACGGTATCGGGAGAAACGGAGAACAGCTCCCCGTCTACGGTAACGCTGACGCCGTTTTGGCAGTTACCCATACAAAACTTTCCGCTGAGAGTGACTTTGTCTTTCAGGTCATTGTCGTTTATGAGGTTCTGAAGCTTTTCAACGACTTCACGCGAACCCTTAAGGTGGCAGGAGCTGCCGATGCAAACTACTACTTTCATATTATTACAATCCCTTTCCCGTAAAACTTTGCATATGAATTTTACTTTAATTCATTTTACCAAAACTTAAATAAAAAGTATATAGGTTTTTTCGGAAAATTCTTATTTCGCAAACAGGTACGGAAAGAAGTATTCAAACCGTACCTGTTTGTAGTTATTGTTTTGTTTTAAGCACAACTTTAGCGAGATTCGATGAGAAATTTGCTTTGCGTGCCCCGACGCGTACTAAGGTACGCAAGAGGGCGAGCAAAGTGAATTTATCGCGAAAAATCGCCGAAAATAATCATTCGTAATCTACTACATCTGCCCATCTCAAGAGGAAATCCCTCTCTTCGGGGTTCCCCTTAACACTCTGCGAAGCCGCTACGATAGGAAGCCATTTCTGAACATACTGCTTTGCGGTATCGGTCTTTTTGCAGAACAAATCGAGATACTTATCGGCAAGCTTCTGATCGCCTCTGAGGCAGAAAAGAAGATACGTTCTTGCGGCATCGGCCGCTCCGTTACCCTGTGTTACGTGCGCCCAGTCGATTACGTAATTCACGCCGTCATTGCCGATAATAATGTTACTCGGTCTGAAATCACCGTGGCAAACCTTGTTATGGGTATGCATACCGGCAAGACGTGTGTGAAGGTCATAACGTGTTGTTGCGTCAAGGTCGGTCTGAGATATTTTACCCTGCATTTTATCCTTGAGCTTGTTGAGCATAGGGCAGGTCTTAGCCAAAATGCTCATTTGAATATCAACAAAGAGGTCAAGATATTCCTCTGTCTTAGCAGGATTTTCGTCCATAAGCTGCTGAAGAGTTTTGCCTTCGATATAATCTGAAACAATTGCCCATTTGCCGTCAAGCTTGCAAACCTCTATGAGCTTCGGCATAGGAATGCCGGTTTCTTCAACACGCGCCTGATTCAAGGCCTCGTTTAAAATATCGGATTTTTTGTATTCGTCACCGAAAACCTTAATGGCTTTGTCACCGTCTCTGTAAACTGTTTTTGCCGTTCTGACTGCAATAACTTTTTTGAGTTCCATAAAATAATCCTCCCTTATTTACCGTAATATGCTTTAAGGTACATCTCTTTGATTTCGCTCATAAGCGGATATCTGGGGTTAGCACCTGTGCACTGATCGTTAAATGCCTGTTCAACCATTTGGTCAAGTGTGTCAAGGAAGTATTTTTCATCAACGCCGTATTCCTTGATGCTCTTCTTAATTCCTATGCGGTCCTTGAGTTCGTCTATTTTCTTAATAAGATTGTCAAGTTTCTCTTCGTTATTCTTGCCCTTTACACCGAGAGCGTCGGCAACCTCACAATATCTTTCAAGTGTGTGCGGATGATCATACTGCGGGAAGGTACCCATCTTCGTAGGAACCTCGGCGGCATTGAAGCGAAGAACATAATCTATTAAAAGAGCGTTGGCTATACCGTGAGGAAGATGGTGGAATGCACCGAGCTTATGTGCCATGGAGTGGCATACGCCGAGGAAGGCATTGGCAAAAGCCATACCTGCCATAGTAGCGGCATTGCCCATCTTTTCACGTGCTACAGGGTCATTGGGGCCGTTATCATATGCTCTCGGAAGATATTCAAATATCATCTGAAGAGCGCGAATTGCAATACCGTCGGTGTAATCGGTAGCCATTACCGAAGCATAAGCTTCAAGGCAGTGTGTAACGGCGTCGATACCTGAAGCCGAAGTCAGACCTTTCGGAGCATTCATCATCATATCGGCATCGACTATTGCCATATTGGGCATAAGCTCATAGTCTGCAAGCGGCCATTTAACGCCGGTGTCGGCATCTGTGATTATCGCAAAAGGAGTAACCTCCGAGCCTGTACCTGCCGAGGTGGGTACAGCTATGAAATATGCTTTCTCACCCATCTTCGGGAATGTATAAACTCTCTTGCGGATATCCATAAAGTCCATAGCCATATCAGAGAAGTCAACATCCGGATGCTCATACATTACCCACATAATTTTTGCTGCATCCATTGCGGAACCGCCGCCGATTGCGATAATTGTATCGGGCTCAAAATGACGCATCATATCTGTACCCTTGCGAGCGCACTGGAGAGTCGGGTCGGGAGCAACCTCCGAGAAGCAAGTGTGCTGAATACCAAGCTCGTCAAGCTTATCCTCAACAGGCTTTGTATAACCGTTATTATAAAGGAACGAGTCAGTTACTATAAACGCCTTTTTCTTACCCATAACGTCACGAAGCTCATTGAGAGCAACGGGAAGGCAGCCTTTTTTGAAATATACTTTCTGCGGAGCGCGGAACCAAAGCATATTTTCCCTTCTTTCTGCAACAGTTTTGATATTGATGAGATGCTTTACGCCGACATTCTCGGAAACCGAGTTGCCGCCCCAAGAACCGCAGCCGAGTGTAAGCGACGGAGCAAGCTTGAAGTTGTAAAGGTCACCGATACCGCCCTGTGAAGAAGGTGTATTAACAAGTATACGACAGGTTTTCATCCTCTCGGAGAATTCGGCAAGCTTATCCTTTTCGGTAACAGCATTAAGATATACGGATGAGGTGTGACCGTAGCCGCCGTCGGCTATAAGATGCTCAGCCTTTGAAAGTGCGTCCTCAAAGTCCTTAGCCTTATACATGGCAAGCACGGGAGAGAGCTTTTCGTGAGCAAATTCCTCGGAAATGTCAACACTCTCGACCTCACCTATCAAAACCTTTGTTGTTTCGGGAATTGTAACGCCTGCGAGTGCAGCTATCTTATATGCCGGCTGACCGACTATCTTTGCGTTAAGCGCGCCGTTTATGATAATTGTCTTTCTTACCTTATCAAGCTCATCCTTTTTAAGGAAATAGCAACCGCGATATAAAAATTCGTCCTTAACCTTTTTATATATTTTTTCGTGTACGATGCACGACTGCTCGGAAGCACAAATCATACCGTTGTCAAAGGTTTTCGAATGGATTATGGAGTTTACAGCCAAAACTATGTCGGCGGTATCATCAATAATTGCGGGGGTATTGCCCGGACCGACGCCGAGAGCCGGTTTGCCCGACGAATATGCGGCTTTAACCATTCCGGGGCCGCCCGTAGCAAGTATTATATCGGCCTCCTGCATAAGAAGATTTGTCATATCAAGCGACGGAACATCTATCCAGCCTATTATGCCCTCCGGAGCACCGGCTTTAACTGCCGCTTCAAGAACGATTTTTGCAGCCTCTATTGTGGACTTTTTCGCTCTCGGGTGTGGGCTTATAATAATGCCGTTTCTGGTTTTAAGACAAATCAAGGTCTTGAAAATTGCGGTAGATGTAGGGTTGGTGGTGGGGATAACCGCCGCAACAACGCCTATCGGCTCTGCAACCTTTTTCATACCAAACGCGCTGTCTTCCTCTATTACACCGCATGTCTTTGTATTTTTATATGCATTGTAGATATATTCTGCGGCATAGTGGTTTTTGATTATCTTATCTTCGACTACGCCCATTCCCGTCTCTTCAACAGCCATTTTGGCAAGCGGGATTCTCGCTTTGTTTGCTGCGATAGCCGCCGCTTTAAAAATCTTATCGACCTGCTCCTGAGAATAAGTCGCAAAAATCTTTTCTGCCTCTCTGACTCTTGCGAGAAGGGCTTCGAGTTTTTCTACCGAATCGACAATCTCATGCTTGTTTTGAGTTTCCATAGGTATATAATCTCCTTTTCAGATATTACAAAATTTACAAAAGTTCTTTTCTGATATGAGAGGAAAGAACCGCCAAAGCCGAAGCAATATTCATATTCTGTATAAGTATGCCCGGACCTGCCGTAAGATGAACCGGAGTGAAATTAAGAATTGCAAGTATTCCGCTTTTGACAAGCTCGTCGCAAACATCCTGAGCACTGTCCGCCGGCACAGCTATAACCGCCATATGCACCTTGAGTCTTTCGCAAAGCTCGCCGAGCTTTCGCATGGGAAAGACGGGCTTTTCCTTTTTGAACGGCTCTTCGTCATAGTTTACCGCGTCAAATCCCGCAACTATACGAAACCCGCATTCGGAAAATCCGTCGTAATGTAAAAGCGAGCTGCCGAGACTTCCGACTCCTACTACAACGGCATCGGTTGTGTTGTCGTAGCCGAGGAATTTTTCCAAATCCTTTATAAGCTTCGCGGTCTCATAACCGATTTTAGGCTTCCCCGCACAGGAGCTTACCTTTGCAATGTCCTTTCTTACTTGAACCTCATTAAGGTCAAGGTCTGCCGCCACCTTCGGCGCGGATATATACAATACCCCGTCAGCCTCCGCCTTTTTGAGATATGACAAATAAAAAGGTAATCTATAAAGTGCCTGCCTTGATATTTCACGGACAGGCAAAGCCTGCTCTCGCATATCTTTGACCTCACTATCAGTAATTACTTACTGATAAAATCATAGCTTATTGTTAAATGTTTGTCAATGGTAAATTGTTATTATTTTAACATTTATAGCCATAAACAAATTAAGCGGTTCGGCGCGGCGGTTTTTGTACGATTTTACAATCGTTTTTTCGGCCGATGCTTTGTGCCGGGCTTTCACTTGCTTAAAATATCAGAATCCGAGATAAAATGCCACTACTGTGCTGCAAGATGAATATACTCAACCCAAATTCCATGGTTTTTATTTAGATTGCACATTTACAACAAAAAGCAAAAATGTTAAAATATATTTTTAATGCGTATACAAAAGTAGAGGTTGATGGGTAATGAAGGTAATTTCAATAGCAATAGGTTTGCTCTTTTTGGGACTTGGAATTCCGATGGTGAGCGGCAAAGCGGAGAATTTTGTCGTCGGAAGCGCCTCGCCCGACAATGAGCTGAGGAATAATTTCGATACAAAAAAGCTGTGCAGAATATTCGGCATATATTTGATTTTTGTTGCAATATTTACGGCACTTTTAGGATTCTTCTTTAACAGGGAATTCTTTACCGCCTATTTCATCTGCGTTCTTGCCGGTGCTTTTATATGCATCGCCGCCGTTGTATTAACTTGCCGTAAAAAGTCCGAATAATTCTGCCGCGAATGTCTTATCAGGCTACATAAAGACATCCGCCTTAATTAAAGCTGTAGCCGGAAAGGCCTGAAAAAAATGGATTACGCTAAGGAATCTCTCAAAAAACATTATGAATGGCACGGAAAAATAGAAATCAAAACACGCGCCAAAGCAGACAGTAAGGACGCGCTATCGCTCGCCTACACACCCGGTGTAGCACAGCCGTGCCTTGAAATACAAAAGGACATAAGCAAGTCTTATGAGCTCACAAGACGTTGGAATACCGTGGCCGTTGTAACGGACGGAACGGCGGTTCTCGGACTCGGAGACATAGGACCCGAAGCCGGTATGCCCGTAATGGAGGGCAAATGCGTTCTCTTTAAAGAATTCGGAGATGTTGACGCCATACCGCTCTGTGTGCGTTCAAAGGATGTTGACGAGATTGTAAACTGCATTTCTCTCCTCGCAGGCAGCTTCGGCGGAATAAATCTTGAGGACATTGCTGCTCCGAGATGCTTTGAAATAGAACGCAAACTCAAGGAAAAAACAGATATTCCGATTTTCCATGACGATCAGCACGGCACAGCGGTAGTTGTTGCCGCAGCAATAATAAATGCGCTCAGAGTCGTTAAAAAAGAGCTCAAGGACTGTACGGCTGTCTTTTCCGGTGCAGGCGCGGCAGGCATAGCCATTGCAAAGCTGCTCATAAGTCAGGGAATTAAAAATGTAATTATGTGCAACAGTCGCGGCATTATTTGTGACGGCGATGAAAAGCTGAATCCCGCACAGAGGGAAATCGCGAAAATCACAAACAAGGAGCACAAGAGCGGTTCTCTTGCCGACGCATTCAAGGGCGCAGACATATTCATAGGCGTTTCGGCTCCCGGAATCGTAACAGAAGAAATGGTCGCCTCCATGGCTGAAAATCCCATCGTACTCCCCATGGCAAATCCCGTTCCGGAAATACTGCCCGATAAGGCAAAAGCCGCAGGTGCCGCCGTTGTCGGCACGGGCAGAAGCGATTATCCCAACCAAATCAACAATGTACTTGCGTTCCCCGGAATCTTCCGCGGAGCACTTGACTGCCGAGCTTCCGAAATAAACGAGGAAATGAAGGTAGCCGCAGCAAGAGCGATAGCTTCGCTTGTCTCTGATGATGAGCTTTCCGCCGAGTACATTTTACCGAAAGCATTTGATGACAGAATAGGGAAAACCGTTGCGAAAGCGGTTTATGGCGCAGCCGTAAAATCCGGCGTAGCAAGAATATAATCTATAAGAGAGAAAAAGCGCCTTTAAGGGTTATCCTTAAAAGCGCTTTATTTTTGCTTAGATTTTTTTGAGTCCGACAGACAGGCCTTTACCTATCGCAGAACCGAGAACGGCGCACACAACAAGCTCAATGGGAGCGTTGATTCCCGCCGCTATACCTATAACGGTGGTAAGAATATTTTCAGCTCCGCCGAGAGCGGCTGACTGCTCGGGCGTAAAGGTTGTATTTATAAACAACAAAGCTAAAAATCCAAGGAAAAAGATAGTATTAAAAGCCGAGCCGCAGATACTCGCGACAAGGTAATTGGCACCGTCCTTTTTTGTCACGGCGTTAAAAATGAGACCTGTAAGCCAACCTGCAAGCACGCGAGGAACTACGCAAACAACAAGCGTTTTAAATACGCTTATAGAAATAAGTATCGCGCCGAATGCGCTCAGAGAAAAGCATTGAATAAAGCTCGATGCACCGAAAACGAGCCCCAAAAAGGCTCCTGCGGCAGGCCCTAAAGTAACTGCGCCTATGATAACAGGTACCATAATAAGTGTCAGTTCAAGCGGCCCGAGCTTCAGATAGCCTATCGGCGTGAAGGTCATAACGGCGATGATTGCGGTAAGGAGAGCCAGCTCGACTAAGCGAACGGTTTTTTGCATCCTTGCCTTGTTTGTGGTTTTTGACATATATAATCCTCCTTGCTGCTGCTCCGCAGAGCGGATGCAACGCAAAATAATAAACTATGTAAAAACTGGATAAGATATTTAATTTTTAATTACGGTTAATTACTGTTTTTATCGTAAATGGCTTTAAGCCCGTATAAAAGAAGATTGTCATCATGAATTATATTGTGACGGCAATATCCTATTACATAGGAGGAAAGCCCACCTGTTGCAACAATGGTTTTCGGCTCACCGAGCTGTTTTGCAAAACGGTCAAGCATACCGTCAATCATATCTGCGGTGCCGAAAATGATGCCCGACTGCAAACACTCTATCGTATTAGTGGCACAGGCATGCGGCGGAGAAGCAAGTGAAAATGACGGTAAGAGAGAAGCCTGCCCCGAAAGTGCTTTCATAGAGATTTCAACACCCGGTGCTATTGTGCCGCCGTGATAGCCGCCATGCTCATCAACTGCATATATTTTTGTGGCTGTGCCGAGGTCAATGACAAATGCGGGCATTTCATATCTCGCCATAGCTCCTACCGCACCTGCTACAAGGTCGGCACCGAGCTCTGCCGGATTATCTATTAAAATATTAAGCCCTGTTTTTACACCGGGGGCTATTATAACAGACTCAATGCCGCACACCTTATTAACCGCTGTTTTAATTTTCCCGGTAAGCTCAGGAACAACAGAGCTTAAAACAGCTCCGGTAATTTCAGCCGGCTCCAAATCATGCATTTTAAACACGGCAAGAAATTCAACGGCAAACTGATCGTCAGTTCTGTTACGCTCGGTAGCAAGTCGCGAAACAAAGCTCAGCTTATCGCCGTCAAACACTCCGAAGGTAATATTAGTATTACCGATATCGATCGTCAGTATCATAAATTAAGCAAAAGCACAAAATGTGCCGTTCCTTTCATATTGCTTTTAAATCTTGAGACATTTATATTTTAATACATCCGACAAAAAAAATCAAGCGGCTTTGCCTTTACAAAGCCGCTTGTAATAATTACAGAGTTAATTATTTATCCTCTTTTTTCTTCTTTGTGAGAACAAGAGCAATACCTGCTGCCACAGCTACGCCTGCTACTGAGAAGAGAGCAACGTCGCCGGTCTGCGGAATCTTACCTTTTGTGGTTGAAGAGCCGCCCTTAGAAGTTGTTGACTTCTTGGTTGTTGTGTTTGGATCTCCGCCGTTGCTTCCGCCGCCGAAGAGACCCTTAATTGTCTCAAAAGCCTTACCGATGAAGCCCTTAACGCCGTCGATAGCACTTGTGGTAGCCTCTGTCGGGCCTGCAGTTGCAGCATTGTTCTTGGAAACCTCTTCCTGACGAACAACCTCGGCTGTAAGAACCTCATAAGCCTCATCTGTCAAAGCGGGATTGATTTCTTCGCCCTTGGCATTCTTGGAAGAATGAAGTTCATCAAGAACCTTCTGGATATCGGCATAATCCATTCTGCTCATAGCATTGATAAGAGCAGTAACCTTTGCCGGGTTGTAAGCAGGATTGCCGTCTTTATCGTTATAGTCATTGTTATCAAAGTCGGTAGTGAGATACATTTCAATTACACCGGCAATATAATCTCTTTGCTCAGTTGTCAAAGCATCAAGAGCACTTCTTACGGAGCCGCCTGCCGGAGCGTCGGGGTTCGGAGTGCTTCCGCCGGAATTGCCGCCCTTTGTAAGAGCGTTAAGTATTTTAAGTAATGTTTCCATATCAATCTTACCGCTACTGCCAATCTTACCGAGAAGAGTAATGATCTCTGCGATAACAGCCTCATCCATCTTGCCGTTGCTGTTGATGATGAT
>OLFU01002717.1_pt1 | contig 13206 bp, 6 predicted proteins | sample 1605161 | NCBI WGS metagenome assembly OLFU01 (sample SAMEA3888914, study PRJEB22519) | human gut metagenome | biome: human gut; feature: human-associated habitat; material: faeces | place: Denmark | collected 2011
CTACACAAACCAATGACGACTTGCAGGGACACGGTAGCCGATTGGAGGTTATTTTCCGTGTCCTTTTCTCTTTTTCGCAGTATCCATGATCTGCACCAGTTAAAAAAAGCATAGCCCCTCCATCGAAGCAGTCCGGCTTTGAATGTGAAATTAAACAGTACATAACCGATAATATATTTTCGTGCGCTTGTGCGGCTTCGTGTCGCGCAGGCGCATTTTGCTTTCCAGACTTCGAGACAAAGTGTCCCGAGGTGCGGTGCCGTTCTCCGCCGTTACTCCATTTCGTTTCCGACCAACCCCGAACAAACTGAAATGGAGGATTTTACGATGACTACTATCAATTTGAAAGATTTTTATTATTGGTACACGCAGGATCAGCTTATCGAAGTTTCTGACGAGGTGGCCGAGGTATTCAAGGCCGATGCCCGCTATGAAATGGCCTACCAGCGGCGGCTCTCCCGGCACAAGGCGCAGTATTCTCTGGACTGCGATGACGGGATTGAGTATTCCGCTTGCCTGCATGAGCCGACCCCGCAGGAGCTCCTTGAACGGATGGAAACCTTTCTTCGTCTGTGGAACGCTCTCAATTCTCTGCCGGAGATCCAAGGCCGTAGAATTGACGCACATATCATTCTTGGCAAGTCGATTAAGGAAATTGCCGAGGCCGAGGGCGTACATGAGGAGTCTATTCGCCAGTCGATCAAGCGTGGCCTTGAACGCATGAAAAAAACTTTTTGATTTTTTCTTCTTAACCCACTTGGAATTGATGAAAAAATGTCTCGGTTTATGAGAGGAGGTTTTCTTCCTAACGCAAGGGAATAACGGCAACCCTGAGTAAGTACGTGGAGCCAGACGGTGGGTGCGCGGTGACATTTCCCAAAAGAGATTGAGCGAACAACACCAACACTGTAAATGGGCCCGGCCATCCCAAGGCCATGATCCGGCGCTGAACAGGTTGGCTGCCTGTTCCTCCGGGCTTGTCGCTTTACTTGCGTTGAGAGCGCCGCACAGAAAATAACGATTGTCTTTGGACAGGCCAAGTAAATATGTGCGGCGCTCTCTAATATTCAAAAACTATAATAAACCTCGAGACAAAGTGTCCCAAGGTGGAGTAAGGCAATAGGCCAGCATCCCGGTGGTGATGGCCTGTTGCGTTTCCCCAGCAAACAGAGGGAGGCGTTCTATCAATCTGCGAAGGAGGTTTACCGTGAAATTAACTACACAGGAACTTGAACAAATGAGAAGCGTTGACATTGGCGCGGTGGCTGCCGAGTCCCTGCCTGATGTGAGCGGTATGACCTTTGACAATGCGCTTTCCCGAAAGGAGCGCATCTCTCGATTTTTGCAGACTGTCAAAAATCCATACTGCTTTTGCATCGGTGGTGTTGGCGTGAAAATTGAATTTGCTGAAAGCGGGCCATCTCTCCAAGATAAGCTGACGGATTTCCTGCTGCGGCAAAGAAGCGGGCTGTAACTTCGGTTACAGCTCGTTTTGCTTCTTCGAGACAAAGTGTCCCGAAGTGGAGGCATCCTTGTTGTCCTCCCCGGACAGAGTTATAATATAAGTGTAATGTGATAGGGAAGGAGGAACAATGGCACGAGCAAAAAACAGAGGGTATCAGCAGAGTTTCTCTCCCTCTTACACAATCCGCCGCTGGCGGCTGGGCATCTATATCCGGCTTTCAAAGGAAGATTTGAAAAAAGGAAAAGACGATAGCAACAGCGTAAAGAACCAGCGTGACCTACTGAACGATTTTTACCGACGCAACATTGACGAGTTTGAAAGCATCACGGAATATGTGGATGATGGTCATACTGGAACGGACGCCAACCGTGAAGATTTTCAACGGCTCTTGGCGGATGTCATGAGTGGTAAAATCAACTGCGTTATAGTAAAAGACCTGTCCCGCTTCGCACGAAATTATAGCGATGCCGGAAGTTTGATCGATAACCTGTTTGTTCAAATGGGTGTTCGCTTTATCAGCCTTGCTGAGAATGTGGACAGCTACAAGAACCCCGACAGCGTTTCAAATATCATCGTTCCCATTACAAACGTGATGAACGATAATTACTGCTATCAGACTTCCAAAAAGATCCGGCAGGTATTTGATTACAAACGGCGCAACGGCCAGTATATCGGAGCATTTGCTCCTTACGGCTATGTAAAGCACCCAAAGGACAAGCACAGGCTGATTGTTGATCCCGATGCTGCTGAAAATGTCAAACTCATTTTCACAATGCTTATTCAAGGGTCATCAAAACGTGCTATCGCGCTGTACCTGAACGAACACGGCGTACCGAGCCCCTCGGCTTACAAGGTACAAAAGGGCTTGCCTGTTTCGACAAGAGGGTATGACGATCCTATGTGGGGAGTCCGCATGATCCACTCCATTCTTACCAATCCGACCTACACCGGGGATTTAGCCCAAGGCCGAAGCCGGGTGAAAAGCTACAAGGTACACCAGATTGAAGCTGTTCCACGCGAGGAATGGGTGGAAGTGGCTGGAACGCATGAGGCCATTATCGACTATGAAACTTTCGACAAGGTACAGGCTCTCTTACAGCGTGATACCCGTACTTCCCCGAAAGGCCGTGAGGTACATTTATTCAGCGGCTTTCTGAAATGTGCCGATTGCGGGCGGGCCATTACCCGATGCGTTGGCAAGAACAACAATGTATATTATTCTTGCTCAACCTACAAGAACCGTTCCCGGACAGCCTGCACCATGCACTCAATCAAGCATGAACGGCTGGAGGCTGCTGTTTTGTTCGCTGTACAGCATCAGGTACATTTGGCTGTTTCCTACTCGGAAATCGTCACGCAGATCAATTCCGCTCCAATCAAAAAAAGCCAGTCTTACCGACTGGACGATCTGATAGCTGCAAAAGAGCGGGAACTGACAAAGATAACACGCTACAAGCAATCTCTTTATCAGGACTGGAAAGACGGTGAAATCACCCAGCAGGAATACCGGGATATGAAGGCTGACTATGAACGGCAGACTTCTGATATTTCCGCGGTGCTTACCCGGCTGAACGCTGAACGCGCAGAACTGGCAAACGGTGTGGACAACGAGCATCCTGCACTGGTAGCCTTTATGAAGTATCAGAACATTGAAGCCCTCAACCGTGAAATCTTGGTTGAGCTTGTGGACTATATCAAGGTCTATGAAAACGGCAATATCAGCGTGAAATTCAAATTTGCTGACGAGCTCCGCAAGATTGCCGAGTACATTGAAATCAACACTACGGAAGATACCGCAGTAGCGGGCTAACCCCCGCTACAAACCCCTTTGACAGTGTGTTTTCCTAATAGGCGCTAATCATATGCTGGACACATTGAGAACAAATGAGAGTAGAGAGTATGTGTTATGAGTAAATTTAAACAGGGACAGGTAATTACTTTAAAGTCTGATAAGAGTATTACCGGTGCAATAGTGAATATTATGGAAGGATATCCGGAAACAAGATATCAGGTATTTACAGCAGCCGGTATGCAAACATATTATGAATCACAGATTGATATTCAGGAATCTGATGAAGAAATGGAGAAAGTGGATGCAGAGAGATTCAATGCAGGTCTTACTGCGTCTTTGATTCGCAATCCATCTATATCTTCATTGTATTCTTTAAATACAGCTAAGATTGACTTTATTCCACATCAGTTTCGACCAGTTCTTAAATTTATACGTGCGGACAGACCACGCCTTTTAATCGCAGATGGTGTTGGTGTCGGAAAGACGATAGAAGCAGGATTAATTCTTCGAGAACTGCAGGCTAGAAGAAATTTAGATTCAGTATTGATTATCTGTCCTCGTCCGTTAGTCTCTGAACGGAAATGGGAAGAGGAGATGAAACGATTTGGTGAGGAATTTACGGCGTTGGATGGAGATTTATTCCGCCATTGTATTAATGAACTTGATATGGAAGGGGAATGGCCTGAAAAATATAAAAAAGCGATTATCCCGTATTCCTTGTTTGATGAAAGTAATGTATTTGGAAATAAAAAACATAAAGGTCTGATGGAAGTGGATCCACCAGAGTTTGATCTGGTAATCGTCGATGAAGCACATCACATTAGAAATACAGCGACTTATGGCTATCGTGCCGTTAGTCGGTTTTGTGATGCAGCAGAAGCCGTAGTTTTATTAACGGCAACCCCTGTTCAGCTTCAATACGACGATTTATTTGTTTTATTGAATCTTTTACGTCCAGATTTGATTATCGACAGAAAGACATTTCAGGATATGGCAGAGCCAAATGAGTTTATCAATATGGCTTCAACATATGTCAGGGGATTTAAAGAGAGTTGGAAAGAAAACGCTTATGAACAGATTTTAAATGCCTGTAATACTTCATGGGGAAAAAAAGTATTTCAGGGGAATCCGACAATGGAAAGGATTATGCGGGTACTAAATCAAAACGAAGTATCTGTTGAAGAAAGAGTACACTGATTTCTGATATTGAAAACATGCATACGTTTTCAAATTTAATCAGCCGTACAAGACGTCGGGATATTGGAGAATTTACAATACGTAAGCCTTATACAGTTACAGTTGAATTTACTCCTGAACAGAGAGAACTGCATGATAAAGTATTGGAGGTCGTGCATGAGATTTTCTCTACGATTCATTGTACGGATAATACAAAATTCATGATGACAACAATTCGACGCCAGACAGCTAGCTGTCTGTTTGGATTGGCACCAATGTTGAGAAGTATTCTTTACAGGCATCTGTATGAAATTACAGATAACGATGATGAATCTATTGATCTTTCTGCATTGAATCATGATAAATCGCTTGTTTCAATTCAGGAACAGATAGAAGATATTTTAGAGATTGCTGATGCACTGCCTGATGAGGATCCTAAATTTGATGCGTTAATGGAGATTGTTAAGAAAAAACAAACGGAACCTAAGAATAAACTTATGATTTTTAGTAGTTTCCGGCATACGTTGCACTATTTATATAACAAACTAACAGAGCAAGGCTTGAGAGTTGGCTTAATTCATGGAGATGTCATAGATGAAGAAAGACGTGAATTGAGAAAACGTTTTAATCCGAATCAGACACCTTGCGAGGATAAAACGGCCTTGGATATCCTATTGTTTTCGGAAGTTGGATGCGAAGGATTGGACTATCAATTCTGCGATTGTATGGTGAATTATGATCTGCCTTGGAATCCGATGAAAGTGGAACAGAGAATTGGACGTATTGATCGTAATGGGCAGACCAGTGAAAGTGTTGCTATTTATAATATGGTTACGCCGGGAACAGTAGATGCAGATATATATGAAAGATGTTTGATGAGAATCGGAGTGTTCCATAGTTCAATTGGAGATTGTGAAGATATTCTGGGAGAAATTACAGGCGAGATTAGGAAGCTGGTTGATAATTTCCAATTATCTGACGAGGATCGTCGAGAGAAGATGCAGCAGATGACAGATAATAAAGTCCGGTTTCTCAAGGAACAGGAAGAACTTGAGGAAAAACAAAGGGATTTGTTTGGAATCCATGTTCCACAGTCTGCTTTTGACAGCGAGCTGAAAAATGCCACGAATTATTGGCTTTCATCCGAAAACATACAGAATTTAGTACAGTGCTATTTAAAACAAAGATTGGAAGCCGATAAAGAGTATATTCTGGGGACAAAGGAATTGAAAAAATTACGTTTATCTCAAGAAGCCAGAATGTCACTCCTGGATGATTTTAAACGTGCAAAATTGCCACGGAATGAAATCAATAAGTCATGGCGCAGATGGCTGGAATCCGGAGAACAGTTAATGGAGATTACTTTTGAGAGTAAGTGTTGGAAAGAAAATCCGTCAGCAACGTTGCTTTCAATTACGCATCCACTTGTAAAACTTGCTGCAGATTATTTACAGAGTAAGGGGAAAGTTGTGACCTCATTACGTGTGGAATCGAATCAATTTGCTGCTGGGGTGTATCCGTTTGCAATTTATCAATGGAAATTATCCGGAGAACGGGAAGATATTCAAATGACTCCGGTTTCTTCCAATACGAATTTAAATAGGATATTGTTCGAATTGTTAAAGCAAAGTTGTGGAGTAAACTATTTAGCGGATATAAAGGAAGAAAGTTGGAAAGCGGTAGATGCAACACATCATAGCTTTTGGACTGCGGCTTTAAAAGAACATAAAGAAAAAACAGAAGAAATGATCAATTATAAAGAAGCCAGTCTGCGTACAAGTCATACTGCACGTATGAAGTCACTAGAAGATGCATTGAAGAACAATAGCGGTAAGAAGAACTATATTCAGATGATGACTGGAAAAATTCGTATTGCTCAGGAAGATTATGATTTACATATGCATCAGCTTGAAGATGCAAAGAGCAAAGCAGATATATTATTTGAATTATTGGCATATGGAGTTCTTGATGTAGAACCTGACTCACTATAGAAAGCGTAATCCAAATGACAGAAACAGAGTTAGGATTTACTGAGGAAGAAACGAAAAAATACCTACAATATCTGATAGTTTTTATGGAGAAGGATAGTAAAAATGAAGTTATATAAACAAATTAGTGATGCGAATAGAATCAAGTACGGTACAGAGGCTGAAAAGATTCTGCGGATCATTATTAACCAATACAGTGATAGAACGCATTTTATTTATGAAATCCTGCAAAATGCTGAAGATGCTGGAGCTACAAGAATACAATTTCATTTGGAGAAAGAAAGACTGGTTATTGAGCATGATGGACGTCCCTTTAATGAAAAAGACATTGAAGGCGTATGCGGTATTGCGAACGGTACAAAGGAAGATGGAACCAGAATCGGACATTTTGGAATAGGATTCAAGTCGGTGTATTGTTATACGGAACATCCCTATATTTATTCTGGCGAATATCATTTTGTAATTCAGAATCAATTATTTCCCAAGGAAGTACCAGGTAGGCAAGAGATTGCTTACGATGAAACTTGCATGATTCTGCCTTTTGATAAGGGTGAAGTTCCTTCTGGTATTGCATATCAGGAAATTAGAGATGCTTTAACAAAGAAAATAACAGCTGAAAGCATTATTATGTTAAATCAGATTTCAGATGTAAAGATAAAAATTGATGGATATCCGGAAGAAATAGAAATAAATAAAGCAAAATACTCTTTAGATAAAAAAGCATATGCAGATAACGTATTTGGATTGAGTATGAACACGACGATAACGAATACTCGCTCTAAACAAATCAGAACAAAAGATGCAGATTATTTGTTTTTTACAGATGCAAATGCGGAAGCAACAGCAATTATATTCCGGGTAGAAGGGAAAGAACTGAAGGCAATCAAAAATAGTAAAATTTATGCGTTTTTCCCGACTGCAAAAGAAGCACATCAAAATTTTTACATACATGCACCATTTGATACGACACCGGCAAGGGATAACTTCAAAGAAGGTGCAGAATATGGCAAGCATAATATTGAATTGATAAAAGCAGTAGGAGAATTGATATGGTTTGCATTCCAATGGATGAAAAATCATCAGTATTTATCAGTATCTGGATTTAATACAGTTTTTCCTGTTTATGAGTACGAAGCGGATGATGTATTGTATGGGATATACCAGAACAGTATAGACATGATCCGTGAAGAGGCTTTGTTACCAACAAATGTTCCTGGAGAGTTTAAAAAGATTCAGGAAATCTGTGTACCACTATGGGGGATTATAGTAGATACTTTTGACGATAATGATCTCAGAGCATTAAGAAGAAAGAGAAATATAAGCTGGTTGGCAAAAGAATTTTCTACGGAAGCATATCGTGATGTCAGAGCCTTTTTGAATCAAAACTTTAAACTTGAGACGTTAGAGTGGAAAGATTTAGTCTTGAATATGGATGCATTCTTCCTGAGCCAGAAACAGTTGTCCTGGATGGAAGCACTAATGTCAAGAATTGAAAGCTACTGTATAAAAAGGGCAACTTATGACAGTCATTATATTGATGTTTCTCAGATACCTTTTGTAAGAACTGTAAGTCAGGAACAAATCTGTGCCCGTGATGAACACGGGAAATTACAGGTTTATTTGAATAATCCAGACATTGCAAAGTATCGAATAGAAAGTACATTTATAAAAAATGAGTGCATCCGGAGCTTTTATAGACGTGCCCTCGAAATACCGGAATACAATATTGAACAGGAAACGATTGAAAACATACTTCCTAAATATGAAAGTGCAAATGTAAAATTTAAAACGAAGGATCCAATAACAGAAAATATTGACGATCTGAAAGTTATTAAGGATGCTATTTATACAAATACATCTATTTTGGAACGGATAAAAGATAAATACATCGTTACAGACGGTAAGAACTGGTACCGGCCCGAGGAGATGTATCTTCGTTCCAATGACACAAGAAGCGGCTATGCATTGGTTAAAGGTATTATAAGAATCAAATATCTTGCAGATACTTATTTCGATGGAACGATAAGGAGCCTGAAATTAGATGAAGACTTCTTTAAAAAGATTGGATGCAATGCAGGAATTCGTATGATGCCTGCTTCAAGGGACGAATATTTACGTGCTATTCGGAAGTATTGTGGAGCAAAGGCAGAGTCTGATTACCGAACTAACATTTTCTTTAAAACTTATATCTCAAAGAAATTGGATTGGGCTTTTAATTATGAGGGATTTCCAGATATCTTTACTGATATGACAAAAGAAAAATCATTAGCGATTGCCAGATTTTTAAATCCAAATGCAATGAACTTTGATATTCAAGGGGAATTAGTGGCAGCAGACGATCAGCATTTCAGTGGGAAAAATGTAGAAAGTATGATGGCCTATTCTATGCTTGGTCTGCAGTTGTGCTATGAAAAATGGATTTATATACAGGGAGATCCTTTTCCGCATACACCTCTTGAAATTGATAAAGAAGATTTGCTACCTGAGTATAAGACAGCCAAAAGACTGATGGCTATTTTACCATTTAAAGAGGTAAAAAGTGCGTTGACAGAATGGTTGGATGCAAATATAGATGATAAGTCTGATTTAAATCTGATAAAACATTACCTTTCAGATCCAGAAGCATTAGCTAAAGTTGCGAAAGCAATGGCAAAGAATGAAGCTCAGATGGAAGTAAAGAAAAACAAGGTAAAATCAGCAAAAGAACTAATTGAACAAGGGGATAGAAAACAGAGAGAATCGGGAAAAGATGATACGGATTTGGAAATTTCGCCGATATCTGAGAAAGGGAAACTGAAAAGAGAGCAAAATTTGGATCGCCAATTAGCCGATTCTATGGATAATTTCATAAGTGTTGCAAGAGGTCTTTCATTTTCAAGTAGACCAAGTAATAAAGAAGAAAGAATATTCCTAGAGCAAGAATATGATGGACATTGCCAGATCTGTTTAAAACAGATACGAAAATATAATGGAGAACATTACTTTGAAGCAATCAACATTATAAAATTTAGTAAACTACCAGAGAGGTTGGCAAATAGTGGGAAATACGGATGGAATTCGTTGTGTTTATGTCCAAACTGTGCGGCAGAATATAATTATTGCTCTAAGAAGATATCTTCTTTATATGATCAGGTAATGCAGATGGAAGTTGAACCAGGATCTGAGGAAACTTTAGATATTGGAATAGAGATGCCTGAAGGTAAAGTACGCAGGATTAGATACAGTCCAAGACATTTTATGGCATTGAAAGAGGCATTCAAAATATTTGCCGATGAAAAATAAAAGGGATTAGAAAAATGGCATTAAATTTCTTTAAACAACGGGATATTGACGAAATGGACGTAAATGATATTCCGGAAGAATTTATCAATTATTTAGAGACATTAGATGAAGCTGGGAAAATAGGATTATTAGTTTCAAGACCTGATATAGCTAAAGTATTGGGTGTGTCAGTAGAAGACAGTAATCAAGATACAGTAAATACTACCGATGATTCTAGTGAAATAGTGCAGGAAGATGAAAGAAACCCGAAATCACCAGCAGTATTTGAAGAAGAACAAGACATACGGAATAGTGGGGATGTGGAACCGGATGCGGATGAGACGGAAGAAGTAGACGAAGAGTTTATAGCAATCCAGAATAATTACTATGAAGGAAAAAGATTAGCAGAAATATTGAAGGATAACATGGAGCCGCTGGAAGCATTAGCGATTCCAGATAAGACAGATAAATGTTTCATACATCGGATTCCATTCAAAGAGAAACAAATTAGATATACGGGGAAAGGGGCAACATATGGTGTTGTCTTGAAAATATGTCCGCAATGTAACCGTATCTATTTGGAAGAATCAGGGAAAGAATATGTTCATGAGGCATTAAGCAAAAGAAATATTGCCCATACTTTTTATTCTTTGGAGACTAGCAACCAGTATTTAAGAAGTCAGATAAAGGCTTATGAAATTGCAGACCAGGACAAAATCTATATACCTGAAATCTGGACAGAAGACAATCCATTATGCCCTGTCCATGAGGAACCACTTTTTGAAATCCCTTGTATAAAAAAATATAAAGATCGAAAAGTAGAGTTCACAGGGTACTTTTGCGACAAATGCAATAAAATTCTTATGAGAAGTTCTGCTGTTGCGGAAATAGAAGATAACTGTGCCTTAAATGGTGTTCCGGTAATAGAAACAGAATCATTAGTTAAAAAGCAGCCGAAAAAACAGTTGATTAAAATGAGAGAAATAAAGCCGGACTATATCGTTGAAAATGGTAAACGTGAGATATATACATATAGCCATGCTGCGGATTGCTTCAAGTTGACTGAGGAGGATACAGTAGTAGTATCAGATTCCATTTATTGTTCGCTGGAAGGACATAATACAGAGGAAGTATTGGTACTGATCTGGGTAAATCAAAAAAAGGGCGGCAGAAAATCTTATATTTTTGTAGTAGGATACTGTTCGCAGTGCCAGAAGTATTATATGGATATTGATGATTATAATGTGATTTACTCTTTGGGAAGACCAGAAGTTACAATTATAAGTGATGTAAATGATGCAGATTATCAAATTACTTCAGGTGAAGTATTTAATTTGGAAAGAAATCACCTTAATAATATAGAGTCAGGAATTACTGGTGAGATTAAAGAAATTCATGGAAGCGCGGATTACGTAAATCCATATGCAGTAGGTGATTATGATGACGGAAATTTATCCTTTGCAAAATCACTTAGTGCAAATAAATACGGGAAAAGATTAGAGGAGTTAGAAAATTATATACCAAAGCCATATTCATACAGAGTGGATATTTCAGCAGATGGTGAGACAGAAACATATTATATCGGTGCATCAGATGTTATTTTGAAAGATGGTAAAAAGGTAATTTCAGCTAATAGTGATTTGGGATATGAGCTGATCAATTATCAGACCATAAAGGTTCATAAAGATGGAAAAGAATATGGCATTAAATTATCCAGACAATTTGATATTGATCAGGCGTCTTTATATGGATATGTGAATTTACGAACGGATGAGGATGTAATATTTCAAAGTGGTATTACGGATCCATTTCTGGTACGTGTGCTTAATATGCGTAAAAAACAGCATAGCCTTACAGATATTTTTGTAACCATTCAGGAAAATCAGAATAAGATTGTTAATACAGATTTTAATAAGAATATTATTGTACAGGGATGTGCAGGATCAGGAAAAACAATGGTTTTACTGCATAGACTTTCGGCACTAAAATATAAGCAACGGTATTTTGACTTTTCACAGAATGCTTTGATTTTGACACCAAACGAACAATTCAGCTTGCATATTAAGGGACTTGCAGAAGGTTTGCAAATAGGATCTGTACATAGAATATCTGTTGAGCAATATTATTTAGATATGCTTTTACAGTATGATTCTGCATTTAAACCGGAAAACAAAATTGTTTCTGAAATGCAGGTACGTCAGGATTATGTGGATTACATTTATTCTGATCAATTTAAGAATGATTTTGAACGTGCATATAACGATATTCTGGAAAAGCGTAATGGATTAGTAGATATTCTGATTCAACTGCAGGAGGCGATGAATCAGGAAAAGAAAACTATTTCCTGGACTGAAGAGAGCAGATTTACAATCCAGATGAAATATAGTGTAGATGCGTTGAATAATCTGTTAAGAAAAAAAGAACAAGATTTTGCATCTGCCCAAGATAAAATTACAAAAGCAGAAGAACGTAGGGCATTTCTGGAAGATCGAATTCTGGCTTCAGAACAGTTTGCAAAGAGCATTGTACAAGAATCTTTGCCAAGAGTTAATACCAAGATTGGTGAATACGTATTGGAAAAGCAACAGGAGATTGAAGCACTTAATAAGAAAATTCAGGAGTTACAGGAAGAATATGCCCGTATTCAAGGTGCATTGATTATTTTTGGAAAACGGGCAAAGCTGGAAAAACTGGATGCAGATATTGAAGAAGTCAAAGCCAAGGTAATTCCTTTACAGACGCAATTGGATGAACAAAAGAAGATTTTGTCCATGAGCCAGGATGGAAAGGAAGATGATGAAATCCTTGCATGGATGAAACAAGTCTCAGTATACGTTAAAAAAGTACAGGATGAAGTACGATTATGCAGTAATGCAAAAGATGAATATAGTCGTTTTTTCAATGAGTTGAGTGAATCTGATGATAATATTAAAGCAGCCTACAAAGAATATCATCGTGTTGAAGCAGAACAATATTCGGAAGAGATAAAAAAGACAATTCAATATCTGTACGAACAATTAGAAAAATATTCTTTAGTGAATATATATCAGCAAATATATGATGAATCCGTGCAGGTGTTCAAAGAGAAAAATGGTGTTAAAAGCATCACAGGAAAATGTCATAGATATGACTTGTATGTACAGCTGATGTTTGCAATGAAGTATTTTAATAAGAGAATTGGAAATATGCAGTTTATATGCGTGGATGAGGGACAGGATCTGGCAGTAAATGAATATAGATTATTGTCGGAATTAAACCAAAATAATGTGGTTTTCAATATTTTCGGGGACACCAATCAGTTAATGAAATCTGGTAGAGGTATATCAGATTGGAATCTGTTACTGTCGGAGCTTCAGGCAGAACAATATGTGTTGAATGAAAATTATAGAAATACGAATCAGATTACTCGTTTCTGTAATGATAATTTTGGACTTAAAACACTGCAAACAGGCGTAGACGGACCAAAGGTACGAGAAATCTCACGAAGAGATCTGGAGAAAGAACTTGCAGGGTTAATGGTAACA
>OLFU01002728.1_pt1 | contig 13145 bp, 8 predicted proteins | sample 1605161 | NCBI WGS metagenome assembly OLFU01 (sample SAMEA3888914, study PRJEB22519) | human gut metagenome | biome: human gut; feature: human-associated habitat; material: faeces | place: Denmark | collected 2011
TATTTTAAAATACAAGGCACATATTTTAAAATATATGCCTTGTATTTTTTACGACAAGCCATGTGTTTTTTCGCACATCCCCAAAAGTACGGAAAAATAACCCGTTTTTCATCCCTCACATCCGCTCTCCTGAATTTTCAAAAAGATTGCCTTGCAACGCACACGGGAACATTTCCGCCCAGTCTGCATTTGCCAACGTTTTTGCCTCACCAACTACCCGTTTTCGACTTTCTATTGTATTTTTGCAGTACTTTAACGGGAAAACATTCAAACCGGTTGTACACTACAATATAAAATATATGCGTAACATCCTATTATCTTTATTTCTGCTCCTTGTCTGCGCTTTCAAAGCAGATTGTCAGAGCCTCGACGGCTGGACACTGAGCACCCGGTCGCGTGATAATTATGCCGGCATCAGCCTTGCCAACGGGCGCATAGGCATAGTTACAAGCAACCACCTGTTTGGTGTGAAGCACATCCTGCTCAACGGCGTTTACGACCGTCAAAACGGTTTTTCGGGCGTGAGCAACGCAGTTTTTGCTCCCAACTTCCTGAATCTTACAATCCATGTGGACGGGCGCGAAGTGAAGGACAATGACGCGACAAATTGGAAACAAACTCTCGACATGCGCAATGCGCAGGCTGTAACACAGTTTGACACCCCCGATGCTCACTTCCGATACACACAGCAAGCCCTTCGCAATGCGCCCTTTATGGCAATGACGGTTGTGGAGATTACTCCTAATCGCGATTTTGAACTGGAGGCAATAAACCAAACCGTTGTTTCGTCGCCCAACAAGGATGCCGAATACAACTTTCAGCGAATCACCGACGGTCCGGAGAGTATTCCGCTTTACAGCGTGCGTTGCAACACCCGGCACAATCTGCACCAGGTGGCAGTTTGCAGCAGTTTTATTACACGCGGGCAAAAACATTCCGCCACAGTGGGTGAGACACAAAGCAACGGGACATGTGCCCTCGGTTTGAAAACACGGCTCAAGACCGGCGAGACATACAGTTTTGCTTTGGCGGGAGCCGCATGCACCACTCGCGATTTCAAGAACCCTGCAAACGAATCTGCCCGTTTGGTAATAAACATATCCTGTCAGGGAGTCAAACGCTACATGGAAGAACATGTGAAAGAATGGGCTCGTCTCTGGCAAAGCGACATACAAATAGAAGGAGATGTGCAAAGCCAGACAGATGTGCGCAGTTGTCTCTATCACCTTTATTCGTTTGTGGGAGAAGACAACCGGCTAAGCCCTTCGCCCATGGGACTAAGCAGCGACGGATACAACCGTCATGTGTTTTGGGACACGGAAATCTGGATGTACCCTCCTCTGTTGATGTTAAATCAACAAATGGCGAAGAGCTGCATGGATTATCGCATAGACCGCATTCCCCAAGCCCAAAACCGTGCCCGCATGTACGGCTATCGGGGAGTTATGTTCCCTTGGGAAAGCGATGACAGCGGCGAAGAAGCATGTCCTGTTTGGGCTCTTACCGGCACTCTCGAACAACACATTACCGCCGACATAGCTATTGCCGCATGGAACTATTATTGCGTAACCAAGGACCGCGAATGGCTTCGCACAAGCGGCTACCCGCTTATAAGTCAAGCCGCAGATTTTGTGGCAAGCCGCATGCATAAAAACAGCGACGGCAGCTACAGTTTCCTAAATGTGGTAGGTGCCGACGAATATGCTTGCAACGTGGACGACAATGCTTATACCAACGGCACGGCACAAGTATGTTTGAAATATGCCCGCCAAGCGGCTCGAGCGGTTGGGGAGAAGCCCCGCAAGCAGTGGGAAGAGATAGAAAATAATATACGTTATCATTATTTTGCCGACGGAGTGATGCGCGAACATGCCACATATAACGGACAAACCATAAAACAAGGCGATGTGGTATTGCTTGCATATCCTTTGGGAATCATGACCGATGCAGCAGAAATACGCAAGAATCTTGACTATTACGACCGCGTAATGGATTCAAAGGGACCCGCCATGGGAAGCAGCATATTAAGCATTCTGTGCAGTCAGTTGGGAGACAGCGAAAAAGCCTTCCGGCTTTGGCAACGCAGTTATATTCCTCACAAATGTCCTCCGTTTGGCGTTTTGAGTGAGGGTGCAGGAGGCAACAACCCTTATTTTGCCACCGGCGCGGGCGGTATGCTTCAAGCTGTGCTTTGCGGTTTTGGCGGACTGCGCATTACCGAGCGTGGCATTGTGCAAAAGTTTCCCTGCTTGCCCAAGCAATGGACCCGCCTGACCATAACCGGTGTCGGTCCGGACCATAAAACTTTTGTGGTGAAACGGTAATGTTCTGCTAGCTTTCCTACGTATTGTATTTATAAGAAGTTTTGTCCGTTCACTATTAGCAACAGTTTGTTATTCCTAACAACCTTAGTCGCGCGGCAATGACAGAAGCGACAAATTTTGAAAGCTGCGCGAAACAGGAATCGGCATGTGCGGCAAACATTTTGACACTACAGACGGAAATTATACAGAAAAACAATTCCGTCTATACTAAAAGCCTCCCGGATTATACATAAAAGCAATTCGGTTATACTTAAAAACTATTCGATTATACTTAAAAACAATCCCGAAACTCGGAAAGTTTCGGGATTGTTGGTTTTACGACCTTTTACACACGGCAAAAGACAATTCTTATGCTTCGCTCTCGGTATTTTCTTTCTCAAATGCCGTGATAAGTTTCTGCTGAACATCCGTAGGCACGAGTTCGTAGCTCGAGAACTTCATGCTGAACGCACCACGTCCGCCGGTAATACTGCTGAGAGTTGTTGAATAATTCGACATCTCTGCCAAAGGCACACGGGCAGTGAGTTTCTGATAACCTTTCTCCGCGTCCATACCCATTATGATGGCTCTGCGTCCCTGAAGGTCGCTCATGGTATCGCCCATGTAGTCTGCGGGAACGAGAACCTCAACGTCGTAAATAGGTTCAAGTATTTTCGGACCTGCTTCCTTGAATGCCGCACTAAACGCATTGCGTCCCGCAAGTGTGAAAGAGATTTCGTTTGAATCAACGGGGTGCATCTTTCCGTCGTAAACAATTACCCTCACGTCGCGAGCGTATGAGCCTGTGAGCGGTCCGCGTTCCATGCGCCCCATTACGCCTTTTAGAATTGCGGGCATGAAACGTGCATCGATAGCACCGCCTACAACAGAATTTACAAACTCGAGTTTTCCACCCCATTCCAATTCTACCACATCCGTGGAGCGTGGAGTTATGCGATATTCCTGACCTCCGAATTTATATGACGGTTTTACCGGCTCGCCTTCCACTAACGGTTCGATTATCAAGTGAACCTCTCCGAATTGTCCGGCACCTCCGCTCTGCTTTTTATGGCGATAGTCGGCGCGTGCAGCCTTGGTAATGGTTTCACGATAGGGTATTTTCGGCTCACCATACTCTATTTGTATCTTGTCATTGTTTTCGAGCCTCCATTTCAAGGTACGCAAATGAAATTCTCCCTGCCCGTGCACAAGAGTCTGGCGTAATTCCTTGCTTTGTTCCACCACCCACGTAGGATCTTCCTCGTGCATTCGCGTAAGAGCCGCCATCATCTTCTCGGTTTCGCTTTCGTTAGCCGCTTTTATGGAACGCGAATACTTATAATCGGGATATTTTATAAAGTTAAAGTGATAGTCGCAATCTTTTCCGTTTAGCGTATTGCCAAGACGCACGTCCTTAAGTTTTACCGTACATCCTATGTCGCCGGCAACCATTTCGCTCACTTTTTCACGCAATGAACCCGACGGCGAAAAGATTTGCGCAATCCTTTCCTTTGATCCTCTGTCAACATTATCAAGATCGTCGCCCTCATGAAGCGTTCCGCTCATTACCTTGAAGTATTGTACTTCGCCTATGTGCGGTTCCATGCCGGTCTTAAAGAAATAAATTGACGTGGGAGCCTTTGAATCGGGAACAATTTCCTTTCCTGCGGTATTTACAACGGGTGGCATTTCATCTACGAAAGGCACAACGTTTCCAAGAAACTCCATCATGCGGCGCACGCCCATATCTTTGCTCGCGCAAACACAGAACACGGGATAAATGCTTTGCGTAATAAGTCCTTTGCGAATGCCTTCGCGCATTTCATCTTCGGTTAAACTTTCCGTATCAAAGAACTTTTCCATCAAAGTTTCGTCGTTTTCGGCTGCATTCTCCACAAGTTTTGCGTGCCACTCCTTAGCTTTTTCCATTTGATCGGCTGGAATATCCTCGATAATGGGAGCTCCGCCCTCGGGTTTCCAAGAATATTTCTTCATTAAGAGGACATCGATCATGGAATTGAAGTCCGGTCCGGTTTTTATGGGGAATTGCACGGGCGTTACCTTTTCTCCGTGAATGGATCTCAGTTGTGCTATGATATTATCGTAATCACATTTTTCGTCATCCAGGCGATTGATTAGAAATATCACCGGTTTCTTAAGTTTTTCACAGTAACGGAAATGATTTTGAGTGGTTACTTCCACACCATTTTGTCCGTTAATCATAATACCCGCCGTATCGGTAACACTCAAAGCCGTTATGGTTGCCCCGATAAAGTCATCAGAGCCCGGACAATCTATAAAGTTCAACTTTTTCCCGTTCCATTCGGTATGGAAAGGGGTTGAAAACACGGAATATCCATATTCCTGCTCCACAGGAAAGTAATCGCTCACTGTGTTCTTGGCTGTAATTCTTCCGCGACGCTGTATCTGACCACTTTCATAAAGCAAAGCCTCGGTGAGAGTGGTCTTGCCCGAGCCGTCACTGCCTAACAAACTGATGTTTTTAATTTCTTTTGTTTGATATACTTTCATGATACATTTATTTTTAGGGTTTATTTTCAGGTAAACGAACGCAGTTCTCTGTGTTTCGCGTTGCAATTTGCAAAAAATATTCGACACAAACAACTTTTGAGTACGTTTTTTTTCGATTTCCAGCCACGGCAATAAATAATACCTTTTCCTACGCGCAGAAACGTGTATCTTTGCATTCACCACTTAAAAAGCTACCCACAAATGCCCGGCATTTACATACACATACCGTTTTGCAAGAGCCGTTGCGACTATTGCGCGTTTTATTCCACTGTTTCGGCAGATGAAGTCAGACACAGCTACGTGCAAAGACTTTGCGAAGAAATCCGCGAGCGCAAGGATTTCTTCGGTTCTCCCGATGTTTCTTCGGTATATCTTGGCGGCGGCACGCCTTCAAGGCTTAGCATAGAGGAGATTAGCATGATTTTCGATGCGCTTTGCCATTGTTTCCACATCATGTCCGACGCGGAAATAACCATGGAGGTCAATCCTGACGACATAACCCAAGAGTACGCCACGGCATTGCGAGAGTTTCCCATCAATCGCATCAGCATGGGTGTGCAGAGCTTTAACGACAAATTACTGTGCGCTATTCACCGCCGCCACTCGGGCATGGAAGCTGTGAAAAGCTACAATATTTTGCGCGAAAGCGGTTTCGGGAATATCAGCATTGACCTTATTTATGCCCTGCCCCGCCAAAGTCTCCCGCTATGGGAAAACGATTTGGATTTTGCCGTTTCACTGCGTCCCGAACACATTTCGGCGTATGCCCTGAGCTTTGAAGAAGGTACGCCACTCTACAAAAAACTGCAGAAAGGAGACATAAAAGAACCGGAAGAGGAACTGTATATAAATATGTACGGCATGCTCGTGGAGAAACTTAAGATTGCGGGCTACGAGCACTATGAAATTTCTAACTTTTCCCTTCCCGGAAAGCGTGCAAGACATAACTCATCGTATTGGACGGGTGAAAAATATCTCGGATTGGGAGCCGGGGCACATTCTTTCAATGGTGTTTCGCGCCGTATCAATTTTCAGGATGTCATAAAGTATATTGAGTCCGAAGATGTGCCGTGTGAAACGGAAATTCTAACTTCCGCCAACAAATATGACGAAATGGTTATGACCCGCCTGCGCACTTGCGAGGGAATAAATCTTGAAGATGTGAAACGGCAATTCGGGAACGAAGCCGAAAGCTTCCTTATGCGTTCGGCAAAAAGCTATATGGAAAGCGGAAAACTGGAAACGGTTTCTACGCCCGGCGGAATGTTTTTGAAACTAACCGAAAACGGTGTTTTCGTGTCCGACGAAATTATTTCGGATCTCATGAATCCCGACTGAAAGATGCCTATTTGGCGGAATCGGTCGGGAACACCACGCCCAACTGACGGCGTATTTCGTCGGTTACACGGAGTGTGTTGTAAGAATTTTCCCAACTGTTGTTTTCCGATTCCGACTTTCCTTTTTCCACGAGGTCTATGAACTCTGCGGTCTCGTAAAAGTAATCGCTTTTGTCTATCTCCACGCCCACCGCCTGCCTTTCTTCTTCCGGTCCCTGCCCCGACATCGGTTTGCGATGAGGTATGAAAGTAACATCGTGTATCACGTGTATTCCGCTCATGAGCAAGTTTCCTTTCTCACCCTCTATTTCCGAGGGCAGATAGGAATCGGCAATTTTTGAATACACCACCGTGGCGTTCATGTCGGGATATGTCATGTTTACAGCCGCCTGTCCGTCCACCCCGCCCGACAAAATTATGCCCTGGGCGTTTATGCTTTGCGGCATCCCGAAGAGAGCCACCATAGGGTATATTGTGTAAACGCCTATGTCCATTGTAGCCCCACCCGACATGGATGTGCGGAAAACATTTGCCGCATCGCCCTGCTGCAATTTGTCGTAGCGCGACGAATACTGACAGTAAGCCGCAAAATAGCGACGTATCCTGCCAAGGCGTGAAAGGTTGCGGCGTATGACAGAAAAGTTAGGACTTGTTGTGGGAAGCATGGCTTCCATGAAGGAAACATTGTTTTTGCGTGCACATTCGGTCATTTTCAGAAACTCTGTGGCATTCGATGCGGCGGGTTTCTCGCAGAGCACATGCTTTCCCGCATTCATGCAGGCAAGAGCGTATTGGGCGTGAACACTATTGGGAACGGCAATATAAACTGCGTCCACATCCGGGCTTTCTGCCATTTCGTTTATAGAAGAATAAGCTGCAGCTCCGCCATATTTGTTGCCGAAAGCCTTTGCCTTGTCAATGTTTCGCGAGCATACGGCAGCAAGTTCAAAACGTTTGTCGAGCATAGCCCCTTTCAGAAACCAATCGGTAATGGAATTGGTTCCCGCAACGCCAAATCTTATTTTCCCGTCGCTCATTATGGTTCGGAAAAACTTTTTATCTGTATCCCCTTTGATAGGTTATGTCGTAAAAACAGGCATAAACGTTTTCGCTGGCATTCTTCTGCCCTTGCGAATCGGGAACAATGAGTCTGACTTTAGCAATTTTCTCGTCGGGAGTTTCCTGACGACCTATGTTTACGTATGAAAGCGGCACGAGCCAACCCGAAGGTACTGATGCGCCATAGTAAGAATACATGATTCCCGAAACAAAAGAACCTGTGAATGTGCCGAGAGTGTTTGAAACAGTCATTACATCGGGAATGGCAGTTGTGTAGCTGTTTTGGTTGGATGCCTGAATGGAGTCGCCGCGCAGGTTAACCTCTATGAAGCGGCACAAAATGGTTGCCGTTTCCTTGTTCTGCAATTTCGTACCCACACCCTTTCTCACAATCTGCATGTACACGCCCGTGTTGGGGAAATAAACAAATTCGTTTTTCGACACATCGGTTGTAGAATCCTGTTTTTCGAATTGCGAAACGGATATAACCTTTATGGGATTGACGCTGACAAGCGTATCATTTGCATCGCCCGCAAGAATCGTCGTGCCTTTCTTGATGAAAGAGCTTATAATCTTGCGTTCTTTTTTCTTACGTTCGCCGTAATTATCATCGTCATTGCACGACTGCAGTGCAAAGCCTGCCAAAATTGCCACCACAACGGTGCACAAAAACGCCTTGTTTATATTCATAGGGAATGAATTCTTTTTGATTTGTGCAAAAGTAACTACTTTTTCGCAAATGCCCGCTACACGAAGCCACAAATAAGAGTTATTAAGATTTGTCCCGCAAATGCGCTTCCGCGCAGCGCGTATGTTCCGTCCTGCATGCCTACAAAAACGGGGAGTGCATATTTTTTCACACACCGCCATGTTCTGCCGCAAAAACCGCCAACTTTGCCGATTTTCGCAAGTTCCTAAAAAACAAGAAGTTACGTCAAGTTTTCAAACTTTCGTAAGTCATTGTTTTCCAGATACTTGACGCAACGAAAAATACAAGGCATATATTTTAAAACAAAAGGCACTTATTTTAAAATATATGGCTCGTAATTTTCCCGACAAGCCATGTGTTTTTTCGCAAATACCGGAGCTGCGGAAAAACAAAGCAGAAAATATTCATTTTTCGCCACAGTTTTCTGCATATATCCATTCACGGACAGCCGTAGCCACATACAAAAAAATCCGCAAGCCGCATTCAGTTTTCCGTATTCCGTGCCCCGCTACGGAAACCGTATTGCTCCGAAAGCAAATTCCATACAATCGCAAAAAAGCGGGACGGGATTTTGCCTATACACCGTTAGTGATTTACAACAAAAAATCCGTCCGCGCCTTTCCGGCACGGACGGATTTCAATTTATGATAAGCTTCGGTTTACTTCGCGGGATTAGCCAAAGGATTTATTACAAAAGTAAATTCTCTATCGCCATAAGGCATCTGAACCTCGGGCTCGGGCCACTGGCTCCAACTGTCAATGCCGCCCAAACCGAACTGACGTTCCTGAATCTTGACAACGGTGAATTTTCTCGGTGTCAGGTCGCCACTGTGCATCTGATGCGCCATCTTTTCCGGTCCTCCGTCAAGGTCGGAAGTGAGATAGTTGAGCGAAGAACACTCCATGGGGATATTTGAATAGAATTCAAGACCCGTACCTGCACCCGAAAGAACTTTCCACCAACGAATGTCGGTATGGTTACCGCTCTCCTGCGGACGAACATAGCCCCAATACTGATCAGCCACATTCTGGTTGTAAACACCTATACGGTCGCCCCAATGACGGTCTATGTAGTTCTCGCCGGGACCGCGACCGTAATACTGAAGTTTGGAGAATTCCTGCGGCATAACCAACTGCATGCCGAAACGGAACATCATGGGTTTCTCTTTTGCGTTAGGATCGGTGGTAAGCTTCTCATTTACTACAAGCTGTCCGTCGGGACGAAGAGTATAAGTCATTAAGAGCTTGGCAGAAACCGTAGGCATGTCGTATTCAGCCACAACCTGCTTTGCATCGCCAAATTCTTTGCACTCAAACTTCTTGAGATCCATTTTCGGGTCCTTCCAAGCGGCAAATTTCTTCTGCAAATCCACACCGTAATCGTTGTCGGTCGGAGCACGCCAGAAATCGGGCACAAGCGAATAGCCCTTCTTGAACGCAGGAGCACCGTTGATGTCGAGATAATCAACCCAACCGGTCTTCTTATTGAATGTAACCGTGGTCTGTGCAGCCTGAAGAGAAAGACAAGCCAACTGCTCTTCCTTAACCACCTTCTCCGCAGCAACTTTCTTCTTGCCCTGTGCGACTTTCTCGGCCTTAGGCATAATCTCTGCAAGAGTGGGGAACTTGTAATCGCTCACCGGCAACTGCTGGCGGGCTATGGAATAGTTCAAGTCAAGCAACGGCTCAACAGTCTTGAGTTTATAGTCCACATTGAGCATAACCTCTTTACCCTTAGCCTCATCGGGAATGGAATATCCGCCGAGAGTAATCTGTTTCTTCTCGTGAGGACCAACATTCAAAGCCTCCTCAACGCCTTTCTTAAGCACCTTGCCCTCGCAAACAAGCTCCCAAACCATGCGAACATTTGAAATGTCGCGGAAGAAGAACTCATTGTAAACTTCCACAACGCCTTTCTTCAAATCAACAGGCGTTGTCCAAATGTTTTGCATGAAGTAGCGATACTCGTTAGCCTCCGGATTTGGTTCACGGTCGGGTCTGATAAATCCGTTACAGTTGAAGTTATGGTCCGTAGCGGGATAGCGTCCGTAATCGCCGCCGTATGTAAATATCTGCTTGCCGTCCTCGTTGAAACCGCGAAGACCCTGGTCAACAAAATCCCATATATAACCGCCCTGATAATTGGGAATCTTGCGGATTAAGTCCCAATACTTTTTGAAGAAACCGCCGCAGTTACCCATGGCGTGTGCATATTCGCACTGAATCAAAGGACGCGGATCGTTCTTTGCGCAATATTTTTCACAGTCTTTATAGGGATAGTACATCGGGCAATAGATTTCGCTCTTGCCATTCTCCCAAATAGCACGCTCATATTGGATTGGGCGCGAAGGATCATAGGCACGGACATAATCATAAGCCTTCTCGAAGTTCACACCATAGCCTGCTTCGTTGCCAAGACTCCAAACTATTATGGCAGGATAGTTCTTGTAGATTTTTACATTGTGATCGTTGCGTTCGATATGGGCATTTTGATAAGAAAGATTCTTTGCCAAAGTTTTATCCTCGTAACCCATTCCGTGACTCTCTATATTTGCTTCGGCAGTTATGTAAATTCCGTATTGATCACAGAGTTCGTACCAACGGGGATCGTCAGGATAATGGCAGGTTCTGACAGCGTTGATATTATGTTCCTTCATTATTTTAATGTCTTGGATCATACGTTCCACAGATACCACATATCCTCCGTCGGGATCCATTTCGTGGCGATTGGCTCCCTTTATGAGAATGGGCTTACCGTTTACGAGGAGCTGTGAATTCTTTATTTCCACTTTTCTAAAGCCGGTTTTTTGCGGAATTACCTCGAGTTCCTTGTTTCCGTCCACAAGTGTGAAATAGAGTGTGTAGAGATTAGGAGTTTCTGCCGTCCATTTCAAAGGATTCTCCATTTCTATCGAAGCAGAAAGCTTTCCGTCATTGCCAATAGTGCCTTCGGCGGTCTTAACCTCGTTTCCGCGTGCATCGCGAAGGCTCATTTTCACCTTGCATCCCTTGGCTTTCGGAGCAGTTACCACTATGCCGAGTTTACCGTCGCGATAGTTATTGATAAGATCGGGAGTTACGAAAACATCGTCTATATGTTTCTTGGGACGAGCGTAGAAATATACTTCGCGAGCTATACCTGTCAAACGCCAGAAGTCTTGGTCTTCGAGATAAGAGCCGTCGCACCAGCGCATAACCTGCATTGCCACGAGATTTTTCTTGCCGGGAACGAGATATTTCGTTACATCGAATTCGGCAGCAGTCTTGCTGTCTTCGCTATATCCCACGAATTTGCCGTTTACCCATACTTCGAGATTGGAAGTTGCGCTACCTACGTGAAAATATATGTCGCTGCCTTTCCAGGATGCGGGAATTTCAAACTCACGACGGTAAGAGCCGGTGTAGTTGTTCTTTTCTTCCACGAATGGCGGGTTGTTCTCAAACTGTGTTGCCCAGGCGTAGCCGACATTCTTGTATGTGGCATCGCCATATCCGTGAATTTCAAAAAGTCCGGGCACTTCAAAATCCACCCATTTGGAATCGTCATATCCGGGTTGTTGGAAATTGAGCGGGCGTTTGTTGTGGTCTTTTACGAAATTGAATTTCCACTTTCCTTCCGCACTCAGATAAAGGTTTGATACTTTTTTGTCGTTGCCCTGTGCGTCCTTGAAGTTTCCGTATGCAAAATAGCTTGCACGCGAAGGCTCCACGTTCACACGGTTCACATTCGGGTCGAGCCAACGTTCGGTTGTCGGCTTCTTATCACCCCATGCACTGACCACTGTGGCGCACAAACACGCTGCAATGGCGGTCTTTAATTTGTTCATGATAATAATTGTTATTGTACTTTGTTTTTATATTTGGTATTATGTTCCTTTTTCCATGTTTTATTTCACCGCTACGCACTCGGCTTCCACGAGCCATGCGGGACGGCAAACCTTGGCATGCGTAAATACTGCGGTTGCGCCGGGAATCATACGGTTCACCACGCTCTCCACAACGTCCTTGTCGGCAGCATCACGCAAATATACAATAATCATTCCAATATCTGCCGTTGTCATTGCATCATCAGCGAGCAGTGCACCTATATTTTCTATCAAACGTTCGGTTTGCTTTTCGGGATTATTCGTGTTTATGCATTTTCCGAACTTATCAATGCTTGCCGTACCTGATATGAGAGCAACCCGGTGCGAACCGAAAGAGAACGATGTGCCTCGTTCAAAAGCCACACCATATTGTGCCGTGGGATTCAAGTGGTCGAGAGCCTGAAGATATTTGACATCTTCCCCACTGCCGTCCATGCGCGAAAGAAAATCTACGCCGACCACGGCATCGGGGCTGTCGGTATATCCGCCTATCCCCGTTGAAGCTATGAAATGTGTGTCGGCAGTAAGACCGTTCAGGGCAAAAAAATCATTGCGTCCCTTCACCACTCCGCCGTATGTCCTGTCAATGTCGCGACAAAACAACCATGTGCGCAGGGTGTTGGCTTCTATCGTCATGCCATACGGTTCCAAGAGTTTTTTGTGGCGTTCAAAAGCTTCCACAGTCTGTTCGTAACCTCCCGAAAGCCTTGTATCTTCTTTTCCGAAGCGCAGCGACTGGTATATGAATCTTTCTCCGCCGCGCGAAATTATCCATGCGTCATTGCCAAGGCGTTCCACACTCGCGTTTTCAAGGAAGCACGCCATTATGACTATTTTTCCGCCTTTCAAAGGCGGTTGCTCTATTACAGAAACGGCACACTGCGCCGAAATATTGTCTATCCTCTCTCGGATAAGCGGCATCTGGTTAATAATGTCGCTCAAGAACACCCTCGCCCATACCGGTTTTTCACCATTATCACGGCGGCGTGCAATTTCTTTTCCGAAATCATCGAAAGCTTTTTCGAAACTTTTCAGGAAATTCCCTTTCACATCCCCGTAGAACACCGCAAAAACTTTGCGCAAATCAGTTTCCTTCTTCATTTCCATATCTGCAAATATACGACATTAAACTTTGTTATCGCTGTGCCAGCTGACATTATGCCCGTTTTTTTGTAAAAAATACCCCAAACGGGTGAGCGGAGAAATTCATTGCCGACGGTGGAATTTTTCATGCCGTTGCAGCATTATTTCACTGCTTGTTTTTTGTCCCATTTTCTACAGCCGAAAAAACATAAGGCATGTTGTAAAAAATACAAGCCATGTATTTTAAAATACAAGG
>OLFU01002729.1_pt1 | contig 13144 bp, 9 predicted proteins | sample 1605161 | NCBI WGS metagenome assembly OLFU01 (sample SAMEA3888914, study PRJEB22519) | human gut metagenome | biome: human gut; feature: human-associated habitat; material: faeces | place: Denmark | collected 2011
CGAAGAATTGCAGGATAAATATGGGCAGTACTGCCCTTTTTACACCAGAGAAGAAGGACACATCCTGTCCGATTTTCTGATTAAAGAGGCTATCAGGCAACGTCATCACCTTCTGTATGAGTGTTCCCTTTTGAATATAGATTCTGTATTGCGCCTGATTTCCGATCTTCATGCTTCCAATTACGATATCTGGATTATTCTCCGCGCCTGCCCTAAACGTATCAGCTGGCGTTCTATCCATCAGCGTTTTCTCCAGCAGCGGCTCAAAGCTCCGGGACTGTCCCGTATTATTACCAAAACATATCATGATCAGGCCTGTGCGGCGTTCTTATCCTCTACCCGGGAAATTGTCAAACAGAACCTTTATGATCGCATGATTGTGAAGAGTCACAAAGGGCTCATGTATGACAGCGATGACATGCCAACAGAAAGTGTTATAGATATCCTTACCGAACGAATGACCGATAAACTGGAATAAGCTTCCGTTCGGAACTATCTATTATAAAGGCATCTGAAAAGCAGACATCTGTGAATTTGAAAATTCACAGATGTCTGCTTTTTCATTATCCGGACATTTATCAGAAAGCAAACAGGTTCAGCTGCTCTTCTTCCGGAAGTCCTTTCAATATTCCCATTTCATCCATGGTATCAATAATACTCTGACTTACCTTTCCCCGCTTACGTAAATCTTCTTTAGACGAGAAAGGCGCTTCATTTCTGGCTTCCACAATTTCTTTGGCCACCTGTTCTCCCAGAGCGGGGATACAGTTAAATGGCGGTAAAATCTTGTTATCCAAAATCAGGAATTCAGTAGCACTCGATTTTTCCAGACTGATAGGCATAAATTCATACCCACGCAGATACATTTCCGCTGCCACTTCAATGACCGTAGCACAGTCTTTTTCTACGTTGGAAGGATGGTCGAGAGCTGCTATACGGCGAAGTTCTGCCTTCTGTGCTTCAAATCCTTTCAATATAGTAAGCGCGTCGAAAGACCCTTCAGCACGAATGGTAAAGTAAGACGCATAGAATGCCAGAGGATAATTAATCTTAAACCAGGCAATACGGAACGCCATCATAACATAGGCCACGGCATGAGCCCTTGGAAACAGATACGAAATCTTAAGACAGGAATCGATAAACCATTTAGGTACATGGGCCGCCTCTATTTCCGCCCTGTTATTCGACATCTTACCTGTCTTATCTGCCTTTTCAAGGCCCTTCCCTTTACGGACATTTTCCATAACCTTAAACGCTGTAAGCGGTTTAACCCCATGTTCAATCAGATAGTTCATGACGTCGTCACGAGTAGAAATAGCCTCTTCCAGTTTAACAGTTTTTGACTTAATCAGGTCCTGTGCATTTCCCAGCCATACATTAGTCCCGTGGGAGAATCCGGAAATTCGTACCAGCTGTGAAAAATTCTGAGGTTTTGTATCTTCCAGCATCTGACGTACGAAAGGCGTCCCGTATTCCGGGAGCCCCAGCGCACCAACAGTATAGCCTTTGTCCCCAATAGTGTCCCGAAGCTGTTCCGGAGTATATCCCAGAGCTTCTGTAGAGCTGAACAGGGAAATAGTATCCGGATCATTGAATGGAATCTTCATCGGATCCACTCCGGTAATGTGCTGAAGCATATGAATAATCTTCGGATCATCGTGCCCGAGAATATCCAGCTTAAGCATACGTCCTGAAATAGAATGATAGTCGAAATGTGTCGTTATCGTTCCAGGAATCTTTTCCCCGTTTTCGCCCTTCAGATACTTCTTATTAGCTGCATACTGCAAAGGAGTAAAATTATGAATATCCATATCTCTCGGGCAAACCATGATGCCTGCCGGATGCTGTCCAGTCGTACGTTTTACCCCCAGTACACCGGAAGCCAGTTTTTCAATAAAGATATCATTATAGGTAAGTCCCCTGTTTTCCGCATAACGTTTAACCAGACCAAAGGCCGTCCTGTCCTGAATACCTGCGATAGTTCCTGCTCGGAATACATTATCTCTTCCGAATAGTTCTTCTGTATATTTATGGGCATTGGCCTGATCATCGCCTGACGAGAAATTCAGATCAATATCAGGAACCTTATCTCCATCAAATCCAAGGAATACGGCGAATGGAATGTTGTGTCCATTCTTATTCAGGCTGGTGCCGCATTCAGGGCATGGCTTATCCGGAAGGTCAAACCCGCCGCCTACGGAACCATCCGTAAAGAATTTGGTCCAGTGGCATTTCGGGCATACATAATGCGGTGGCAGCGGATTTACTTCCGTAATGCCCGACATGGTCGCAACAAAGGAAGAACCTACCGATCCTCGTGAACCTACGAGATATCCGCGGTCATTCGAATGTTTAACCAGCTTATGAGCAATGAAGTACAATACACCGAACCCGTGCTTGACAATCGGTTTCAGTTCTGATTCCAGCCGGTCCTTTACGATATCCGGGAGCGGATCCCCATAAATGGCTTTGGCATTGTCGTAACACATTTTCAGCAGTTCTTCGTCGGCCCCGGAAATCTTCGGGTTGTACGATTTCCATTCTTCTGCCAGAGGTTCCAGTCGTTCACACATCTCCCCAATCTTCCGTGTGTTGTCCACTACTATTTCCTTTGCCTTTTCCGGTGGAAGGTAGGCAAATTCATCCAGCATTTCCTGTGTGGTCCGCAGGTATACCGGCGGATGGGAATCCAGCTTACCTGGCTTTTCCCAGGTAGAGAGAAGGATATCCCGGTTTGTCTGATCTTCAGCGAACATGTAATGCGCATCCGATGTAGCGCATACCGGTATCCCCGTCTTTTCTCCGATTTCCACAACTTTCCTGTTCAGATTCTGTAAATCTTCAATGCTGGTTATATCCGGATGTTTATCGTCATTAATCAGGAACGAATTATTTCCCACAGGCTGTACTTCCAGATAGTCGTAGAATCGAGCAATCTTCATGAGTTCTTCATCTGACTTGCCTTCCAGAACTGCTTCAAAAAATTCTCCTACTACGCAGGCGGAGCCATAGATTAAGCCTTCATGCAGTTCCTCCAGCAGAGGTTTGGGCAGAAGCGGGCGTTTACGGTAAAACTTGAGGTGTGAAAGGGTAACCAGCCGGTACAGATTGCGAAGCCCGGTCATATTCTTAGCCAGAACAATAATATGGTGATACTTCTGGCGGTCTGTATCAATATTCTCCGGAATATCCTGAATCAGATAGCCTTCCATGCCATAAATGACCTTCTGATCAAACTGGCGGGCCAGATCCTGAATCTTCGGGAATGCCTGAATAACCCCATGATCGGTAATCGCGATGGCCGGATGATGCCATGCCGCCGCGGTCTTAATCACCTGCTTCAGGTCGATAAGACCATCCAGGCTCATCTTAGTGTGCAGATGCAGTTCCACTCTGGGCTCCGGATAATTATCCTCATGACTGATTTTTTCCAGAGAACTCTTTTCCATCTGCCGGATGTTCAGAACATAACCTCCGGTATATTTATCAAGGCGCACATTGCCGCTGACCCTAACCGGCATGCCGTTCGCCTTTTCCATAACCTTTACCAGGCCTGCGGCGTCATCGGCGCTATCATAGAATTTTTTGCAGTTGATTCCGTTGGTATCATCGGCAAATTTCATGGTGAAAATCAGGCGGTTGTCCCGAAGTTCTCTGAATTCTGAAGATACCACCGTACCGTTAAGTACCACATTATCCATTTCCCCATGCAGATCTCTGACCTTGGTAATCTTCCCTTTTATAGCCTTCTTTCCGATGAGCATGTCACCGGAATTTTCCGCTTTGCCCTTTGCCGGAGCACTGTGTCTCACCACCATGGCTTCTGGCATAACATTAGACAGTTTAGGCAGATCAGAAGGCAGAGCTGACACAGAAGGCATGGAATTCTCCTGTTTTTCCGGCGCCGGGCCAGCTGCTGATTCCGCCTTTCGGATATCATCCAGCGTAGGTACCACCGGAATGTCAGCTGGTTCCCCCAGAGGAGACATGGACAGGTCCATACCTCCTCCCAGATAATCTTCGTCTTCCGGCAGCGGTATATCACTGGCTTCCTGCTGTCTCTGGTGCATAATCCGGAGGCAGGCGTCCGCTACTTTTTCTGTAACGCCATCCCCATTGACATAAAAGGAATCTATTCCCTGCAGTTCCCCGGCCATATCACATAAACAACGGACTGCCGCTTCGGTACTATCCGCATGGATATACCACGCGTGGCAGTCGGTATCAATTTCCATAAAGGTAAAAGGCATTTTTTTGCCTTTTACCTTAAGGCGATATTTCCCCATTTACTTTCTCCTTCTTAAGAAACGGTTTTCTGTTTTTCTTTCTGTGTACCTTCCGTTTCCTGCTTCACATTAGTCCCTGTCATCTGTTTCCATGCCGTCTTATCCGGCTGTACCGATGGATTTCCATGGATAATTACATCCGGGACAGCCTTATATTCAGAGCGGAATGAATCTGTCAACGTCCGCCCATCCGGCCACTCCACCTTACGGCTCACCGTAACGCGATATCCATCATGTCCTTTTTCCACAGTGCGGGCCGCCTGTTGCTGCGGATCAGATTTTTCCACGGCACCATGCGGTATCGTCTCTTTCTGTGTTTCCTCAACACTTGCCGCGGAAGGAGTATCCAGTTCATTGCCCAGCAGATATACCGTAAGGCGTCCAGGTTCATATTTCGCGTAGATATATACCGGATGCGGCAGACTGTTAATAAACCGGAAATCAATGATTCCATCAGCTACGGTAGCATCCCTTCCCAGTGGTACATAATGCACCGGGCTGAAATGATTGCTTCTGGAACGGACCTTCAGTCCGGAAAGGAGTACGGCATTAAAAAGCGTAGTGCTGACCTGACATACTCCGCCGCCGGCTCCTGGTACCAGTTTTCCCGCTATCAGAACCGGAGCTTCCTTATATCCTCTTTCCGCGATACGTTTTCCTGTGGCCCGGTTAAACGAAAATGTCTGACCGGGTGGGATATATTCTCCGTTTATACTTTCCGCTGCCAGACGGATGTTATTGCTTCGATTCGGATTCAGGGCAAACGTAGTGGTATAGCTGGCCAGTACATGATTTATCCTTGCGGCCTTTTCCGTATCAAGGAAAGCCCCATCTTCATCCAGTACCGGCAATTCCATATCCTTATGGCTTCCCGAGGAAATTTCCCCGACCAGCATACCGGAAAGCTTTTCCCGGTCAATCTGCAGATAAGGACGTCCCTGGCCAAAGGTCACTGTTCCATTTGCTGAAATGTGCGGTTTCGCTTCTTCCGTAGGTTCGCCATATTTTTTTACAATCCCAGCAATCTGTTGTTCCAGAGATTGTTCATTAAAGCTGTACCTGGCCGGAACCATGAAGCCGTTAATAACCGATTTCCAGAATATTTCCCAGTTGTCCACCAGTCCGGCTTCTCTGCCTTCCCCAAGAATCCGGTCTTCTTCCCCGGTTTTGTTCAAGTGTACCGACAGAGGCCATAAATCTATATTTTCTTTTACTTCCTTATAATGGAGCTGAATCCTTCCCTGAGGCACAGACTGCGCCTGACGTTCTATCACCTGCCCCAGCTCTTCCCTGGTCATGCCGGAAACACGGACGCCATTATAACTTACTCCCGGAATTGCCCGGTCCGTGAGGGAATACGCAGCTGGCAGACAGAGTCCGGTAAGGACAATGGCCGCTGCCAGTGCTGCTAACACCTTTCCTGCTCTTCGTTTTTTCTTTCTGCTTTGCATGGTTGTAATAGACAATCCTTCCCTTCCATCCATTATCTGCCATGGAGATACTGCCCCGGATGATTTCCGGGACCTTTTCATCTGATTCCATGAAATCTGTGGCGGGACAGCGCCACGCGTTCCTTATATCGTTTCTGCCTTGCGCAGAAACGGAGAAACAGATCCAGCACATTCAGCGATTCGCTTTCTACACGATTTCTATACTGAAAGACAAACAGTTCATTCAGAAACCAGTCTACCGCTCCTTCACTGATCCGGTCTGCTTCTTTTTCAATCTGGTTAAGCTGCCAGGGAGAATGAAGTCCCATGAGTGACAGTCGTTCTTTCCCCGTTATCCGGTTTTTCTTCAGTTCTTTAAACATCTTTATCTGCCGAAACCGTGAGGATAAAAAGCCAAGACTCATCACTTCTCTGGAAACATCGGTAAAAATATGCTGGGTATTTTCCAGTATATACTCCGCGTTTCCTGCAATCAGTTTATCGCAGAAACGGAAAATCTGCTGGCCCATATATCCGGGCAGGGCATCCTGCATCACTTCCATGGTGATTTCCTGTTTATCGCCTGCCAGGAGGCACGCCTTGTCCACAATGGATTGCAGCATAGGCAGAGACACTTCCGACCAGGCACTGACCGTATCCGTAATCAGGCGGCGTACATCAAAAGGTACCCGCTTATGACGCATGGTGAACATGGAAATCAGCTCTTCCGGTGCCTTCTGCGACCTGAGCAAATTACATTCCTGTCCCTTTCCATCCGCCAGGAGATCGGATATCTGTTTAGCCGCCTTTAATCGTCTGTCCGGTTTTCCGGACAGTGTCATCAAGACTAGCGTACTGTCAGGCATCTTACGCATGGCTTCCAGCAGTCCATCAAAGGATTTCTCATCTTTAACCGCTTTTATAAGAAATGATGGATTATTGATTATGATGGCGGTATCCGATGTAAACAGAGACTGCCCTCGAATGGCCTGTATATATTCCCCATAGTCTTCTGTGCCATTAAACACAACCGGCTGTGGTTCCTGTCCGCTAAAATAGCTGTGTATTCTTTTTCTGCATTCCGACTGAATCAACACGCTGTCATTTCCATAAAAGAGAAAGCAGTTTTTCAGTCTTCCCGTTATTTCTGAATTCGTTTCTCTCACCAAGATTTATTACTCCAGTTCCCAATGTTTCCTATAGCTCAATATAGCCATGCCATCCCGTGTATCTTTTACAGGACAGTCCAGATGATGAAACAAAGCCATCTCTTCTCCTGCCTGCTGTCCCTTATTTCCTGTATACACAGCCGCTTCCGGCTGCAGTCTCTTTATTTTACCATGTGTGACCGTCCCTTTAAACTGTCCGGCTCCGCCAATCCATGCACAGTGCACCGGATGTTCGCCCCTGCGCCCTCCAGGCAGCTTTCCGCCATCAATGACAAGACAGCCTTTCCCATGACTTACTATCCACGAAGGACCCGTTCCCATGACATATAGCCCTTCATCGGTTCTCCACCGGGAACGGTTTTTATTTACCCCATAAATCCTCCGCAATGCCGGGTCCGTAATCTGACGGTTTTCCCCGCTGGCAGCCGATACGTTCATAATCGGCACCGACAGCTGCACCGGAGACCATTCCCTGCTTTCGGTATCATCCCATAGCAGCAGATCTATCTTTTTCGCGCCCAGATACTGCAGAAAGGAGTCCGTTTCTCGGCTTACCAGAGGCAAGGCGATGGACGCGTTTTTTACATACACAACGGTCGATTCCCCATTCCTGATAACGGCAACGCGGGCCGGTGATACATCCAGCACATAGGCTACCATAGAGGGTCTGTACCAGGTCTCTGCCAGAATTCCAAGCAGCAGGAATAGACTGACCCCCAGGGCTCCATAGGCCGCTCTCCTGCTAACTTTCCAGTAATCATGAAAAACCAGAAGAAGCAGTCCCCAGTAATATAATCCGATTTCCATCCAGGTCATGGCCCTTACAGGGAATGAGGCTCCCGGCAGACCGGCGATAATATAATTACTTTTTACCGCCAGTCCCACAAAGAAATCCGCCGCCTGCAGACATATCCCGGTCAGAGGAAGACAGGTAAACAGGCTGAAGGAAGCTCCCAGCCCAAGCAGCATAGCCCATTCCAGAAACGGGGTCACCCAGAGATTGGACAGAATGAAATACGATGGAAGCCGGTGAAAATTATATAAGACCAGCGGAATCGTAATCAGTTGCGCCGAAACGGACAGGGCGATGCCTTCTGCGATGAACCGGGGAAGCCATGAAATCCGTTTAAGCTGTCCCGCTGCGGGCCGGTAAAACAGGAGTATTCCCAGAGAAGCGCCGGCCGAAAGCTGAAAGCTCACATCATAAAGAAGAAGCGGGTTCCAGAGCAGCATGCACAGCACCGCCGCGCCGAGGAGGTTTAACGCGTCCTTATCCCGGTTAAAGAACAGTCCACCGGCAGACAGTATCCCCATGATAACTGCCCGGATTACCGGAGGTACCCATCCGGCCATAACCGAATACCCCAACACTCCGGTAATGGACAGAAGGATGATGATTTTTTCCGGAAGCCTCACCCATCGTCCGGCCAGGGTAAGGAACGACAGGACCAGCGAGATATGAGACCCGGAAACTGACAGGATATGTACGATACCTGTATCCGAAAAAGACTGGATCACCCCTTCCGGCAGCTCATCGTAACTTCCGCCAAACAGCAACGTCATCATGATCGGACCATGGTCCTTATCCATGGCGCGGTAAAAGCACGCTCTCAGCCTTCCTTTCCATATTTCCGCCTGACGGAGCATGCCATATTTACCGGATACGCCGCCGGCCTTCATCTCCTCCGGATTTTCCACATATATTTTTCCCAGAAGCCGCTTACTCTGATACCTGCCGGCCAGATTAATCTTTCCCGGATTTCTGTACAGCCTTACCGGTTTGAGCGCTCCCTTTACATGCCATCTGTCCCCAGGCAGTAAACCGGGTCCCTGTGTTTCCGGAAAATAGATATACACACTGCCATGGATATCCCTGGACTCTCCATCCGGATAGGCAATTTTTTCCAGTTCAGCCAGCCCCCGCATATCTCCGGATTTGTATACACTGCGGGAAGGCTTTTCTTTCAGAACCACCTGGTATGTACCTTCACTCCCGGAAAGGCAATGGGCCTGCTTTTCCCATACTCTCTGTTCCAATCCCATGCGGGCATATCCGGTCAGGAGCGTCAGCACGGCACAGATACAAACCACCGCTGTGACCTGTTTAAGACGCCAGACCGCCAGCAATATCCCCCAGCATAATCCATACAAAACCGCCAGTATTCCCCAGGACAGCGAAAATTCTGAAAAAGCAAGAATTCCAGCTGCCATGCCGGTCGCTACCCACAGCAGCCCGTAGCGCATAATGTTCCCCATAATCCCCACCCCTGCCGGCTGTCCCCACAGCCGGCCTTATTTATTTTAAATTCTTAATAAATGAATTAATCAGATGTGACATGACATCCGTTTTCTGATACGCCGCCACAATGGAATAAGTCACTCCGGTATGAAATATCCTGACCTTCACATTATCTTCCTGATTGGTAGCTTTGTGGAAGCGGAACAGCATCTCGGAACAGAAACAGGCTCCCAGCCCCATATCACACATATCCAGAAGCGTTTCCGTATTATCAGAAGAAGCCGCAATCTTAGGAACGATTCCATTTTCCTTTAGAATCATGCTGGCAATGCGACCAGGCACGTCCTCTCTGTGGTTAACCAGCAACGGCACCCGGCTCAGGACTTGCGTATAGGTGGAAGACTCATCCGCATAGTTTCCCGAAACAACCAGCAGTATCTCATCCTTAAACAGTTCCTGCGCCGCATAGTCCGGACTATCCAGCGGAATATCCCCAATAGCCAAATCCAGTTCCCCTTCCTGCAGCCCGCTGATAAGACCGTCATTGGACAGTTCCTGCAAATCCAGGCGTATATACGGATGCTCCGGTATAAATTTCCTGGCTGCTCTCGGTATCAGCGCGTGACTGCGCGTATGGGCGATGCCTATGCGAAGGACTCCGCTTTCGTTTCTGGCCAGCAGCTGAAATTCCTTCTGCATGGATTCATAGGTTCCGGTAATGGCTTTAACATACTGATAAAATTTCTCCCCTTCATAGGTCAGCTGAAAATGTGGACTCCGTGTAAAAAGGACACATCCCAGTTCTTTTTCCACTGAATTCATGTGCGCACTCAGCGTCTGCTGGGTAATATGAAGTTCCTGGGCCGCCTTATTGATACTTCTGTTTTTGACAACCACTTTGAAATAATACATGGGTAATAGATGCATAATTCCTCCTACAGTGAATTCTCTGTATATTATACCGCATTATTTCAGTTTGTATCCTGTAATTGATACTTTTATAATAGGTTATGAAATTAAATTCGTCATAGCTGATTAAGGAGACAAGTATGGAACCCCTGTTATTACTCGCATTTGCTGCTATTCTTATCACCTGCGTCTTATCCGGACACTCCATGTTCATTGCCCTGTTTGCGGGCTGGGTCATGTTCTTCGGATATGGACTTCACAAGGGCAAGAGTGTAAAGCAGATGCTTTTATATTGCAAGAATGGTATTGCCGTAGTCCGGACTGTGCTGATTACCTTTATGCTTATCGGCATGCTTACCGCGGTATGGCGTTCCTGCGGAGCTATTGCCTATATTGTGTATGAAGCTTCCGCCCTGTGCTCCCCTCAGAGTATGATCATCGTTACCTTCCTGCTCTGCTGTCTGGTTTCCTTCCTCATCGGAACCGCTTTTGGCAGCGCGGCCACTATCGGTGTAATCTGTATCACCATGGCCAACAGCATGGGTGTACCGATTCTTTATACCGGCGGCGCTATGCTGGCCGGTGTATATTTCGGTGACCGCTGCTCTCCGGTTTCCACCAGCTGTCTTCTGGTAAGCACACTGACTCATACCGATCAGCTGGATAACATCAAGCGGATGTTTAAGACCGCGGCTATTCCTTTTATTCTGACCTGTATTATTTATCTGGTCCTGGGTACTCAGGTACACGCGTCCGGTGTGTCCAATGAAGCACGCACCCTTCTGGCGCAGAATTATGTGATGAGTCCAGTCACTATGCTCCCAGTTATCGCCGTACTGATTTTCGCGCTGTGCCGGGTAAACGTTAAACTTACACTGGCCATCAGCACAGCCATCGGCATTCTGGTCACTGTGTTTGTTCAGGGCTTCTCTGTTTCAGTCATTCCGCAACTTCTTTTCTCCGGTTTCCATCCGACTAATGCCGACCTGGCTCAGATCATGGGTGGCGGCGGACTGATTTCCATGTTCAACGTTATAGGCATTGTCTGCATTTCTTCCAGTTTTTCCGGTATGTTTGACGGTACTGGATTCCTGGATAATATTCAGCACCTCATTATCCAGCTCAGTGAAAAGATTTCTCCTTTCGCCGCTATTCTTCTGGTATCCCTCTTTGCAGGAACCATTGCCTGCAATCAGTCCCTGGCCATTATGCTGACCAGCCAGATCTGTGGCCCTCTGGAAGATGATGAATCCCAGTTTGCCTCTGACCTGGAAAATACAGCGGTAGTCACTGCACCAATGATTCCCTGGTCCATTGCTGATGCCGTTCCCCTGGTAACGGTTGGAGCTCCTTCGCTTTGCATTCTTACAGCGGTTTACCTGTTCCTGGTTCCCGCATGTAACCTGCTGGCTCAGAACCGCTCCTTCTCCAAAGTTAAGCTCTGGATTCATGCATAAAAAAGGTATGAAGGTTCCTTCAGACAAAACCATACACATAAGGAAAAGACGACTTCTCATCATCACGAAGTCGTCTTTTCCTTATGTGTACAAGCTGCCATCCCAATACGGCCCAGGAATTCATCCGATTCCCTTTCAGACTGTTATTCCCGGGAAATCCGGCAGGATTACTTAAATTTAAGGATGTGGACACGAATCTCGTGCCTGCTTTTATTCTCCCCGATTATAAGGTTATGCTGTCTTCGAGTTTCTTAAATTTTCCATCCCCTATCCCCGGAACCTTTTTTAAATCTTCCTTACAGGTAAACAGTCCATGTTCCTTACGATAGGTAATGATTTTTGAAGCGGTTGCCTCTCCGACACCTGACAGGGTTTCCAGTTCTTTACCGGTGGCCGTATTGATATTGACCTTACCATCTGCCAGCGCTCCCTGCCCTGCCAGATCGGTTTTCACCACAATCTGCATGTGGTTGACCACTTTCTCCGTCAGATCAATGGATGCGGTATCGGCATAAGGCAATATATCGCCTGCCTCATGAATCACATCATATACATGACTCCCTGCGGCGACTTTGTATACTCCCGGATACTTTACTGCCCCGGTAATGTACGCAAGCAGTTCCGGCTCTTCCTTTTCCGATTCCAGACTTATACTTTCTTCCGCAGGTACCTCGTCCCCACTTCCATCAAAAAAAGGAGAGCAGATATACAGCCCGCCTGCCACTATGGCTCCTGTAAGCAGGAGTACCAGAAACAAACAGCGCTTATCCACTTCTCCATCTTCTGTTTTCCAGAACATATTAATCCTCCCCCCTGGATTCATACATCCGGTGACAAGTCCCCTTCCTGTCACCATTATTTTATTATCCCTGACTGCCGGATACGGCTAATCTGCCTGAAAGATAGGCCTCATCCGGCCAGAAAAAAGGAGGATACAAAAGAAAAATCCATTTCCTTTATATCCTCCTTTTTCATGCGTATATCAATGTTCGTCATGCGAATCGTCGTAAGAAGCCGGCTGTGCATTAGAATCAATCAGACTCTGTCTATTTTTCTTGAGACTGTCCAGCACGTTTTCCATGTTGGTTTCAACATACTTCAGCACATCGGTAGCATAGGTAACGGAGCTGGTGCGCAGTTCATCCGCTGATTTGTTGGCTGCGTCCAGAATCTGGTTTGCTCTTTCCTGCGCCTGTTTTACCAGTTCGCTTTCTTCTGTGATTCTGGCGATGTAATCCTTTTCCTGAGCAATGGTATCATCCGCTTTCTTTTCCGCATCCAGAAGGATTCTTTCCTTATCTGCCACAATACGCTTTGCGCTTTCCAGTTCATTTGGCAATGACTGATTAATTGCATCTATAATACGGGCCACTTCTTCCTTATCTACCATCTTTTTATTAGTGAATGGTACATCTGAAGCGTTTAATACGGCATTTTCAAGTTCTTCCAATAATTTTCTTGTTTATGATTTATTAGAAAAAGCAAATATCAATATTTTTGAAGAGTTACAGAATGTTTTTCAAGGGAAGGAAATTCAAAAAACAATAGAGTATTCTTTTCCTTTCCAAGATATGACAAATCCACAAGAAATATGGCAATTATTAGTTCATAGTGGGTATTTAAAAGTACAAAGAATAGATGAAGGGGAAAAATA
>OLFU01002731.1_pt1 | contig 13134 bp, 8 predicted proteins | sample 1605161 | NCBI WGS metagenome assembly OLFU01 (sample SAMEA3888914, study PRJEB22519) | human gut metagenome | biome: human gut; feature: human-associated habitat; material: faeces | place: Denmark | collected 2011
CCAGTCCCACCGAGAGCACCACGGCCAGCATCGACAGCACGTTGATCGAGAATCCGGCCACATACATCAGGAAGAAGGTGCCGATCAGCGACACCGGAATCACGATACACGGGATCAGCGTCACGCGCCAGTTGCGCAGGAACAGGAAAATAATGATGATCACCAGCAGGAACGCCTCGTAGACGGTCTGTTTCACCTCGTCGATCGAAGCGCGTATGAAGCGCGTATTGTCGAATCCGTAATCGGTCACCACATCTTCCGGCAGGTCCTTTTTCATCGACTCCATGCGTCTGTAGACCTCGTCCGCGATCTCAATGTGGTTGGCTCCCGGCTGCGGCACCACCACGATGCCGACCATCGGAATGCCGTTCATCTTCATATAGCTGCGCGTATCCTGCGGTCCCAGCTCCGCGCGGCCCACGTCGCTCAGACGGATGATGCGGTCGGCGTCCTCGCGCACCACCAGATCGTTGAACTCCTGCGAGGTGTGCATCAGTCCCAGCGTGCGGATGGTCAGCTCGGTGGTGTTGCCCTCGATGCTTCCCGACGGCAGCTCGACGTTCTCCCGGTCGAGCGCGCTCTTGACGTCCGCCGGCGTGATGCCGTATCCGGCCATCTTGGCCGGATCGAGCCACAGTCGCATCGAATAACGCTTCTCGCCCCATATCTGCACGCCGCTCACGTCGCTGATCGTCTGCAACTGCTCCTTGACCGTCAGGTCGGCGATCTCGCTCAGCTCCAGCAGCGAACGCTTGTCGCTCTGAATAGTCACCATCAGGATCGGCGTAGCGTCGGCGTCGGCCTTGGTCACCGTCGGCGGGTCGCAGTCGCGGGGCAGGTAACGCTGCGCGCGCGACACCTTGTCGCGCACGTCGTTGGCAGCCGTTTCGAGGTCTACCGAAAGTTCGAATTCGACCGTGATGCGGCTCTGGCCCTGACTGCTGACGCTCGACATCGACCGGATGCCGGGAATGCCGTTGATATTCTGTTCGAGGGGTTCGGTGATCTGATTCTCGATCACATCGGCGTTGGCGCCCGGATAGGAGCACGTCACCGAGATGATCGGATTGTCCACGCTCGGAAACTCCCGCACGCCCAGATAGCTGTATCCGATAAAGCCGAATAGCAGGATGATGATCGTCAGTACCGTGGACAATACGGGACGCCGGATGCTGAGTTCGGAAATATTCATACAGCGGCGGGATTATTCGACGACGTCGAGTTTGACGGGCAGATCGGTCCGCAGCTGCAGCGTGCCGGAGGTAATCAGCGTGTCGCCCACGTTCAGCCCCTCGATAATCTGAATGCTGGACTCGGTCCGCAGGCCGGTCTTCACCTCGACGGCCTGCGCCTTTCCGCCTTTGTAGAGATATACCTTGTCCACGCCCATCTCCGGCACGATGGCTTCGGTCGGCACGGCTATAGCGTCGGGAATGTCGTGCAGGCGGATTTTAACGGTCACGAAACGTCCCGGCAGCAGCGTTCCCCGCGTATTGGGATAGAGCGCCCGCACGGCCAGCGTGCGCGTGGCGATATCCACCTTCAATTCCTGCGCGTAGACCTCCGCCCGGAAGGTCTCGTTCCGGCCTTCGACCGTAAACGAAAGCGGCGTTCCCGGCCTGATCTGGTTGGCATAACGCTCCGGCACGAAGAGGTCGATCTTGAGCGGCGAAATCTTCGTCAGCTTGGCCACCACCACGCTGGGCGAGGCGTAGGCGCCCTCGCTGACGTTTCGCAGACCGATAATTCCGTCGAACGGCGCACGCAGCTCCGTCAGCGCGATATTGGCCTTGACGATGTCGATATCGGCGTTGAGCATCGCCAGCTCCGTACTGGCCTGCTCGTAGGCCTCCTGACTGACGGCGTCCTTTTCGAGCAGTGCGCTCTGGCGGTAAACCCGGTCCTCGGCCAGCTTGAGCTGCGCTTCGTAGCGCGACAGCTGCGCCAGCAGCGGTTTGTCGTTGACCTTGGCCAGCAGTTCGCCCTTGCGGACGATCGACCCTTCCTTGAAATTGATCTCGACGATCTTGCCTGAAGTCTCGAACGAGAGGTCCACCTCTTCGTCCGGCAGCAGGTTGCCGACCATCGTAATGCCGTCGGCGAGGGACTGCGGACGCACGACGAGTCCGTTCACGTTCAGAACGCTCTTCTTCCGGGGCGCGCTCACCGCGGCCGGATCGGCGTCCGAAGCGGAGGAGCCGGGGCCGAAGTGTCTGTAAACGCCCAGCACAGCACAAAATACGACGAGGATAACGGCCGTAACGATCCATTTCTTTCTTTTATTCATTGCAGCGAGTAAGGTTTGATTTCGGAGTCAGGGCAAAGATACGAAAAAAGCGCATGCAACTGCTATTCCCGACCGGCCCGATTGCGCTCCCTGCGGATAAAATCCGCAGCTTCCGGCCATCCGGCAGACATCGCAGAGGACCAAACGGCAAAAATCGGGGGTGAAACGCCGCCGGCATTCCGCAAAACCGGGCATGCGCGCAGCCGGAAGCCGTACCATTCCGGTGCGAAAAATCACGACACTCCCACCTGAAATAGGGAATATGCACCCCGCCGCCGCCCTGCGGCAGCCGAAAGGCACAGAATTTGAACGACGAACCGCAAACAGAACACTGTGCCGCAAAGTTTTGCAAGAATCGAATCATTTCATTAGAAACCAAGACTTTCCGGACACGGACGTCGGTCCCGGAAAACATCCGATATTAAAAATTTAACGTATCACAATCCCGTTTCCTGAAAAATTTATGTACTTTAGCCCCTGTTTGCAATTTACACACCCGGATAACACCCGGGTTTTTCGACCACACGACGAAAGAATGGACAGGCAATCGGACGAATTGATCTTGCAGAGTCTTCGGCAGGGCAGTTACGATGCATTCGATGCGTTGTACATGCGTTACGCCCCGCATGTGGAGGCGTTTGCCTTCTGCATGCTGAAAAACCGGAGCGAAGCCGAGGATCTGGCGCACGATATCTTTCTGAAACTCTGGGAAACACGCGAGTCGATCGGGCACATCAAATCGTTCCGCAGCTATCTGTTCCGGATGACCAAAAACGCCGTTTTCGACATCTTCGAACACAAGAACGTGCAAACCCGTTACGAACAGCGGCTCCTGCACGTCGAGGACCTTCTGACGGACGACATTTCGACGAAGGTCGCCACCGAGGACCTGCTGATGATTATCGACATGGCCGTGGAGCAGATGCCTGAGCAGCGTCAGCGGGTCTTCCGCCTGAGCCGCTACGAAGGGCTTTCCCATCAGCAAATCGCACAAAAACTGGGCGTAACCCCCAAAACCGTCGAATATCACATCCGCACGGCGCTCGCCGAACTGAAAAAAATCATCGGCGTCATCGCCTTCTTCTTCTGATTCTTCCGCCTCACGCCTCCCGGCAGACAAAGACGACACGAAAATTGTTGTCTTTTTTTATTTGCAAAAAAAATTCAGATCCCGACTAGGGACGCCCCTCTTTTTCCCGTCATACTATTACAAACGCACAGAAAGAACGGACATGATAAAAAAGATAATACACACGTTCCTGCACAATCCGATGCCGGAACAGGTACAGCAGCAGTTTCGGACATGGTGCCTGAACAAGGAGCGCGCAGGCGAAAAGACCGACGCCTTATGGAAGGAATGGGAGCGGCTCGACCCGGCGTCCGTCCTTCCGGCGGACGAAAAGGCCTACCGCCGCAAGCTCGACCGGCTGCACCGCGAAATGACGCCTCCGGCCGCCCCGAAACGGGGACTGTTCAGCATCACCCGCCGCACGGCCGCCGCTGCGGCCGCAATCGTCCTGCTGGCGATGTCCGTCGAATTCTTCGTCGTAAAACGTCTCTCGGCCGACACCACGACATGGCTGGTGACCGCCGAAAACAGCAAAGGCCGCTTCACGCTGCCCGACGGCTCGGTGGTATGGCTCAACGCCGACTCCCGGCTGGCCTACTCCGACCGCTTCACGGCTTCGGGCAGCCGCGCGGTCCGGCTCGAAGGCGAAGCCTTCTTCGACGTAAAACGCGACACGCTGCGCCCCTTCGAGGTGGAGATGGGCAAACTCCGGGTCAAGGTTCTCGGCACGCGCTTCACGGCCAGCCATATGCCGGCGTTCAACACGGAGGAGGTGACGCTCCTTTCGGGCAAAGTCGAGGTGTCGGGCTACCGCGCCGACCAGTCGGTCGTCCTCACCCCGGACCAGAGCTGCTCCTACGACGCCGGTTCGGGCGCGGTCGCCGTGCGCAACGTCGCGGCCAGCAACTATTGCAGTTGGACGGGCAACTCGATCATCTTCGACAACATGACGCTGGCCGACATCGCCGTCAATCTGGAGCACTGGTACAACATCCGCTTCCGGATCGACGAACGCATCGACACCTCCATACGCATTTCGTTCACCCTGCGGCCCGAAACCCTCGAAGAGACGCTCAAGATCATCGAAACGCTGACGCACCTCCGCTGCCGGCAGATAGACAAACACTACGTAATAATACACAAATAACCAAGAAAACCGACCATGGAACGCAACACATGAACGCCGGGAGACCTCCCCGGATCTTCTTTCAAAGAAACTCAAGAAACTATCAATCAAAACTTAAAACTCAGTCATGAAAAAAGATGAACGCCTGAATTTTTCCGACCGGACACCCTCCGTGCGGAGACTTGTCGTGTCGCTTGTCCTGATGCTGCTGGCCGTCCTGCCGGCAGCGGCGCAGAACAAGAAAATCACCGTCGATCTGGACAACGTCCCGGTCCGGGAATTTATCAAAACCGTGGAATCGCAGAGCGGTTATACATTCGCGTATAACAACTCCGAAATCGACCTCACGCGCCGCGTGAGCGTCAAGGCGGCCGACGAAAACGTCGTGGACGTCGTCATCCGCGCACTCAGCGCCCAGAACCTGACCGCCCGCATGGAGGGCAGCCGCATCGTCGTCAGCCGCAAACCGGCCGCCGCACGCGTACAGACGGCGCAACCCGTAAGGGGGGGGGTAGTGACCGGAACGGTCAAAACGATTTCGGGCGAGCCCGTCATCGGCGCCAGCGTAATCGTCTTGGAGACCAACCGGGGCAACGTCACCGGTCTTGAGGGCGACTTCTCGGTCGAGGCCACGCCGGGCCAGACGCTCTCCGTCTCTTTCCTCGGCTACAACACGCAGCAGATAAAGGTCGGCAGCCAGACGTCGTTCGACATCACGCTGACCGAGGACAGCAAGCAGATCTCCGAAGTGCTGGTCGTCGGCTACACTCCGATGCGCAAGAGCGACTTTACGGGATCGATCGCCAGCGTCAAAGCCAGCGAACTCTCCGCTACCACGCCCACCGTGGGCCAGTCGTTAGTCGGTAAGGTCGCCGGCGTCGAAGTCCACCAGACCAGCGGTGCGCCGGGCGACGGCGTAACCATCCGTGTGCGCGGCGTCAATTCGCTCTCGGCGAGCAGCGCGCCCCTTTACGTCATCGACGGCTATCCCGCTTCGGAGGACGTATTCATCAACCCCAACGACATCGAAAGCATCGACATCCTGAAGGACGCCGCTTCGGCCGCCATCTACGGTTCGCGCGGTGCGTCGGGCGTCGTGCTCATCACCACCAAGCGCGGCAAGGACGGCGAAGCCGCCAAAGTCAGCTACGACTTCTCGTACGGTATCCAGCAGCTCGACCACAAGGTGGACCTGCTGAACTCGACGCAGTTCCGCGACCTGCTGATCGACGCCCGCAACAACTCCTACCGCCTGCGCGCCACGGCCGCCGGCGTGTCGTGGAGTCCCTACGACGACAACACGATCCGCGCCGCCAAAGGCTTCTCGCTGGCCGAAGTGGGCATCCACCCGATGTTCTACGACTTCACGACCCGCACCCCCGTAACGCCGCAGTACGACACCGACTGGCAGGACGAACTCTTCTCCAACGCCGGCATCATGCGCCACAACGTATCGGTCATCGGCGGCACGAAGGCCATCAAGTACATGGCCAGCGTCGGTTACATGGATCAGGACGGTATCATCGCACCGTCGAACCACAACCGCATCAACGCCCGCATCAACCTCGACGCCCAGATCACCAAGCGCCTGACGGCGAGCATCAGCTACTCGATGTACGACGCCAAGAACACCGTCGTACAGGCCGAGGGCCGCATGATCAACGACGGCGTGATCCAGAGCGCGCTGATGTACCTGCCCAACCTGCCGGCCTACGAGGAAAACGGCGATTACGCCCGCAGCGCCATGATCCGCATGAAGACGGACTGGGGCATGAACTTCCCCGAAAACCCGCTGGCGATCGCCAACGAGCTGGACATCAACGAGAAGATGTCGCGCCACAACCTCAATCTCAATCTGGTTTACGAGTTTCTCCCCGACCTCAAGCTCTCGGCCCGGCTCGGCCAGCAGCAGTACAACTACCGCTATTTCTATTACCGCCCGATGAGCATCGGCCGCGATGCCGCCCCCGCCTACAGCGAGGAGCTGCGCTCGTCGAACATCGCCCGCACGACCTCGACCTACGACGTGGACCGTCTGGGCGAGTTCACGCTCAGCTATAAGAAGAAGATCGGCCGCCACCACATCGACGCGCTGGCCGGCTACACCCTCCAGAAGAAGACCTACGACCGTCTGGGCGTCGAAGCCACGGGCTTCGCCGACGACCGCATCCACGAGGTTACGGGCCACGGCTCGAACGCCTCGGACATTTCGCTCTACAGCACCCGCAAGGCCGCATGGGCCATGATGTCGTTCCTGACCCGCGTCAACTACTCGTTCGACGACCGCTACACGCTGACCGGCTCGTTCCGCGCCGACGGTTCCTCGCGTTTCGGCATCGACAGCCGCTGGGGTTACTTCCCCTCGGTATCGGCCGGCTGGACGCTCTCGAACGAACCCTTCCTCAAGGATGCGCTCAAGGACGTGGCTTCGATCCGTCTGCGCGCCAGCTGGGGTAAGAGCGGCAACAACGACATCGGCAACTACGCCAGCCTCGCCGGCATCTCGTCGGGCAGCTACGCCTTCGGCCAGACTCCCGTATCGACGACTTACGAAGGCTCCTTCACCGACGCCGCGCTGGGCTGGGAAACCACCCGCCAGACTAACGTCGGTATAGATCTGGGCTTCTTCAACGGCCGCCTGAACGTGATCGGCAACTGGTACAACTCCATTTCGACGGACATCCTCTACAAATACCCGATCTCCTCGATCTCAGGCGCGACCTCGACGACGACCAACATGAGCGGCGCCAAGATCCGCAACCGCGGTTTCGACGTCCAGCTCGACGCACGCCTCTTGACAGGCAAGGTAAACTGGAACTTCAGCACCAACATTTCGGTCAACCGCAACAAGGTCGTCAGCATGGGCGGTCTGGACGACATCATCTCCACCACCGAACGCTCCGTAGGCTCCCACATCACCAAAGAGGGCAAGCCCATCGGCTCGTTCTACGGCTATCAGGCCGTAGGCATCATGTCGAAGGCCGACTATGCCAACGCCCTGCTCGACCGCGACGTCTACATCAAGAACGGCAACAAATTCCCTGAAGGCTACCAGCTCAAGGGTCCGGCCGTGGCTTCGTACGCCCTCGACAACCTCTCCTACGGCAATGCCATCTGGAAGGACGCCAACGGCGACGGCGTCATCACCACCGACGACAAGACGATCATCGGCGACGCCTACCCCGACTTCACGGGCGGCTTCTCGACCAGCCTGTCGTGGAACGGACTCGATTTCAGCGCCAGCTTCGCCTATTCGTACGGCGGCGAGGTCATCAACTTCCAAGACTACTACCTCTACAACATGGAGGGATCGGGCAACCAGTATTCGATCGTCGCCGACCGCTACATCTCGGACGCACAGCCGGGCCGCAACAACGTGCCCATCGCGTCGCGCATCTCGACGACCAACACCTCGCTCAAACTCTCTTCGTATTACGTGGAGGACGCTTCGTTCTTCCGCTGCGCGAACATCACGCTCGGCTACACGCTGCCCAAACGCTGGACCAGCAAGCTGCACATCACCTCGTGCCGCGTCTACGTCAGCGGCGACAACCTCTTCACCATTACCCCCTACCGCGGTTACAACCCTGAGGTGTCGTATAAAAGCAGCAACATGATGCCGGGCTTCGACTGGGGATGCTACCCCCTCTCGCGCATCTATTCGGTCGGTTTAAACTTAACTTTCTAAATCTTGTACGAATATGAAGATCAAACATATGTTCATCCTGCTCGCCGCCTCGGTCTCGACGGCGTCCTGCGGATTCCTCGACGAATACGACCCCAACGCCACGACGGTCGGCAACTTCTACAAGTCCGAAGCCGACATCGTCACCTCGCTCAACGGCGTCTATGCGTCGCTCACGCAGAGCTACTACTACACGAACAACCACTACTTCACCGACGTCCGCTCGCATGACACGGCCGTGACGGACAGCGGCGCCAACAGCGGCATTCCCTACCAATTCTACAACTATACGCTTACCGAGGAGAACTCCTACGTATACAACCGCTACACGCAGCTCTTCAAGACCATTTCGCGGGCCAACACGCTGCTCGCGCATCTGGACGACGTGAGCTATTCCAACGGCGACGCGCGCAACACCTACGAAGCCGAAATCCGCTTCCTGCGCGCGCTGACCTATTTCCATCTGGTGACCGAGTGGGGCGACGTGCCCCTGATCCTGACCGAACTCAAGACCAAGGACGAGGTGCAGGCCAACAACTACCGCCGTCCGAAGAGCGAGGTCTACAAGGCGGTCTTCGCCGACCTCGACTACGTACTCGGCAGCCCGCTGGCCGACATGCAGCCCGCATCGGAGTGCGGCCGTGCAAGCAAGGCTGCCGCATGGACGCTCTACGGCAAGGCCAAACTGCAATACGCCTGCGACGAGGATTTCGCCTCCGAGAAGTCGGCGTCGCTCACTTCGGCCATCGAAAAGCTCACCGCCGCATGGAACCTGCGGTCGTTCGGCGAACTGTCCGACATCCCCTACAACGCGATCTGGGACCTCTCCACGCAGAAGTCCTGCGCCGAGAACATTTTCCAGATCAACTACATCCAGAACAACGCCGACCTCGGCTCCACTTGGAACTACCTCTTCGGTCCCAGCAAAACCGGCATCACCTCGAACAAGGTGGGCCTGATGCAAAACATGACCACCAAAAGCGTCTACGACGCCTTCGCCAAGGAGGACGTGCGCAAGAACTACCTGCGCGAGACGACCGTTGCGGGCGTGACCTACTACCACACCATGAAGTACGCCGATCTGGAGTGCGGTGCGAACGGCTACGGCGGCAACAACTGGATCGTCATGCGTTACGCCGACGTGGCGCTGATGCTGGCCGAAGCCTACTACTGGCAGGGCACGGAGCCGACGGCCAAGAGTTTCCTGAACATGGTCCGCAAACGCGCCGGACTGGGCGACTGGTCGGGCACCGACCTGCGTCAGGGCATCTACGACGAGCGCCGCAACGAGTTCATCCAAGAGGGACTCCGCTGGCAGGACCTGCTGCGCATGTACTCCAAGCAGGAGATGATCGAACATTTCAACGCGATCAACCCCAACTTCGGGCTGAAGGACCTGCTGCTTCCGATCCCCTACAACGAACGCATCCTCAACACCGAGGGACTTTACCAGAATCCGGGCTACGGCGTAAAATAAACCGACGACGTCATGCGATTCACAAACAGAATCATATTGATCCTCTGGGCGATCGCGTGCGGGCCGCTCGCTGCCTGCTCCGACGGCGGCACGGAGGCCCCCGGACCGGAAAACGGGACTCAGACCATCGTCTGGACGCCCGCAGTTCCGGTCAGGGACGCCGCAGTCGTCTTCTCGCTCGAAGGCAGTCCGGATAACGTCCGCAGCGTGCTGTGGATGTTCGGCGACGGCGCGACCGCGACTTCGGGCGCAGACGAATCGGCCGAACACACCTACCGGACGGCCGGCACCTACACGGTCAGGGCGACCGTCACCCGGCTGCATGGCCCGATGACCGAACTCTCGGCCACGGTCGCCGTCGCCGATACGGAGGCCGCGATCGTCGTCAGCAACGACCATCCGGCCCGGATGGAGCAGGTCGCCTTCGCGCTCAGCCGCATCCCCGGCGTGTCGGGCGTCGTCTGGAATTTCGGCGACGGCAGCGCGGCGCAGCGCGTGACCGACCCGACGCAGCGGGTGGAACACCGGTATGAAGCCGACGGACAGTACAGGGCCGGCGCCGCCATCTCCTACACGGACGGCACGACGCAGACCCTGACGCAGACCGTCACGGTCGAAGGAGCTTCCCTGAGCCGCTCGTGCCTGAATTTCGACACCGGCAAAATGTGGATCATGGCCCACCGCGGCAACTTCAACAACGGCTACGATCTGGCCCCCAACTCTATGGCGGCGTTCCGCAAGTGCGTCGAACTGGGATGCGTGGACTTCATCGAAACCGACGTCCAGATCACCAAGGACGGGCAGGTCATCTGTCTGCACGACAACTACCTCAAGCGGTTCACCGACTACAGCTCCTATGCCGGCGACGAAGGCTACGTCATCAACTTCACGCGCGAGGAGCTGCGGAAATTCCGGCTGAAAACCACCGACGGCAAGGTGACCGGCGAACAGATTCCGACGCTGGAGGAGGTCCTCACGGAGCTGCGCGGCAAGGTCTGGTTCAACCTCGACAAATGCGGCAGCGACGACGTGGACATCGCCAAGGTCTACGAGGTCGTCAAACGCTGCGGCTGTCTGGACCGGGTGCAGTTCTATGTCGGAACCAACAGCGACAGAGCCGCTTGGCTGGCCCGTCAGGAGCAGCCGGGAATCATCGCCCCGCACGCCAACAACGCCTCGGCGCTGGCCGCCATGTCGGCATTCGCCCCCGTCTACATGATCCAGACCTCGACGGGCTATGTCAACAGCGCATGGATTTCGTCGCTCAATGCCAAAGGGCTTTCGGTCTCGAACCTGCTCGACGACGAGGGCGCGGCCTTCCGCAACGGCAACACCGTCACGATGGACGGCTTCGTCGCCGCGGGCCTGCGCATGATCCAGTGCGACTACCCCGCCCTGATGGACGAATACCTGAGAGACAAAGGGAAACGCTAAACCTTAAAATTTCAAAAAATCAATTTCAATGAAAAGAATACTATCATATCTGAGTATCGTGTTGCTCTCCGCATCGGTCGCATGTTCGGACAGCAGCGAGATGGACAAGGCCTACAACTCGGTCATCACTCCCGGCTTCACGTTCGGCGAAGAGGAGATCATCGCGGGCATCACTCCGGTCACCTTCACCAATACGACCACGGCGGAAGGGACGACCGTTTCCGAATACTTCTGGCACTTCGGCTTCGCCGGAGAGGGCAACTGGTCCGAGGAGGCCGCTCCCGACCCGATCGTCTACAACCGTCCGGGCGACTACACGGTCACCCTCACGGCATGGGGCGCCGACGGCAACCGCGCCACGACGACCAGAACGATCACCGTCCTTGCGGACAACGTGCTGCCGACGGCCGACTTCAGCTACTCGCCCCAAATGATCAGCATCGGCACGACCGTGACCTTTACGGACAAATCGACCGATTCCGACGGCGAAATCGTATCGCGCGAATGGCTCTTCCCCGACGGCACGACCTCGACGGACATCAACGCGACCTACACGTTCGAACAAATGGGCATGTTCAACGTCCAGCTGACCGTGACCGACGACCGCGGCGGCTCGAACAGCACATCCAAGGCCATCAACGTCCGCGCAGGCGACGTCAACGCCTTCACGCTGCTCTGGTCCACGGCCGTAGCCTCCGCCGATGCGCTCTGCGCGGCGAGCGTCGTGGCCGCGAGCGACATGGGCTATATCTATTCGGTATCGGGCGACGGCAAAATGGTCGCGCTCAACACCGACGGCGCCAAGGTATGGGAATACGACGCCATGGCAAAAGACGGCGTATACCTCAAGAGCGAAATCTCCTATCCCTCGGTGGACACCGACGGCACGGTTTACTGGGTGGCGCACGGATACGGCGGCTCCTCGTCGGCATCGCTCGTCTATGCGTTCGACGGCGCGACGGGTTCGGTGCTCTGGAAGAACACGACGGCCTACGCCCCGGCGGCGCGCATCGCCTTCTCGACCTTCTCCTCATCCTCGCGGGTCAGCATGCCGAGCCGTCCGGTGTACGGATAGCGGCCCGTTGCCACGATATCGTGGCAGGTCATCAGCTCCGGCTTCATGCGCTCCGTCAGCACAACGGCCATCTTCGTGGACAACTCGCGGAACGAAAGCTCATGCAGGTTTTTCCCGTCAAACTCCACATTTCCGCCGACCAGCTTTAACTGGCGGGTGATGCTTTTCAGAATCGTTGATTTACCGGAACCGTTCGGTCCGATCAGCGTAACGATCTCGCCTTTTTCGATGCCGATGCAGATATCTTTGATCAGCGGCTTCTTATCATAGCCGACCGTCAGGTGGTCCAGATGAAAATAATATTCACTCATATTCTCTTACCCCCTTTTCCGGCGCAGCATCATGAAAATGACGACCGGCGCACCAAAGATCGATGTGACCGTACTGATGGACAGCTCCAGCGGTGCAAACGCCATACGCGCAATCAGGTCGCACATCATACAGAAGACGGCTCCGCCGAGGAACGTTCCCGGGATTACGACGAGCGGACGCGATGTGCCGAGGCTCTGTTTGACGAGGAACGGGACGGCAATGCCGACAAACGAAATCGGACCGGCAAATGCGGTGACACATGCGGAGAGAATACTCGAAAGCAGAATCAGCGCGATGCGGAATACTTTGATGTTGACACCCATGCTCTGCGCATACGCCTCACCGAGCTGGTATGCACCGATCGGTTTTGCCATCAGGAACGTGATGACAAAGGTGATGCCGATCACAGCCGCAGAGATCGCTACGTTGCTCCAGCTCATGCCGGAAAAGCTTCCCTGTGCCCAGCCGTGGAGGTTGACGATATCGGAATCCTCCGCGAAGGTGACAACAAAATCCGTGACCGCCGAGCAGATGTAGCCGACCATGACGCCCGCGATAATGAGCAGGGACATCTGGCGCACACGCTGCGCGAGGACGAGCACGAAGCCCATCGACAGCATCGCGCCGAGGAAAGCGGCGAAAATCATGCCGGTCGAGCCGATCACGCGG
>OLFU01002737.1_pt1 | contig 13090 bp, 9 predicted proteins | sample 1605161 | NCBI WGS metagenome assembly OLFU01 (sample SAMEA3888914, study PRJEB22519) | human gut metagenome | biome: human gut; feature: human-associated habitat; material: faeces | place: Denmark | collected 2011
CAAGCACCATGAGTCGTGGACTTCGTGTTGATCCCAAATCTATCGGAGTTGATGACAAAAACTAAATTTGAATTATGAAAAAGGAACAGAAAACAATAGTAATAGAGAATCTCGGTGCTCTCCTCAAGGAATACGCCAACTTCTACTTGGTTGACGTTACTGCGATGAATGCGGAAACCACAACGGCTCTCCGTCGCGAGTGTTTCAAACGCGAAATCAAAATGGTTGTCGTTAAGAATACTCTGCTCCAGAAAGCTTTTGAGGCAAGCGAGATAGATTTTTCTCCTCTTTACGGAAGTTTGAAAGGAACAACAGCTCTTATGCTGTGCAATACTGCTAACGTTCCTGCAAAACTTATAAAGGAAAAAGGTAAAGACGGAATACCGGGACTTAAAGCAGCTTACGCAGAGCAGAGTTTCTACGTAGGTGCTGAAAACCTTGGCACTTTGGTGGCACTGAAGAGCAAGAACGAGGTTATTGCCGAAATTGTTGCTTTGTTGCAGTCGCCTGCAAAGAATGTCATCTCTGCGCTCCAGAGTGGCGGACAGACCATACATGGAGTATTAAAAACATTGGGCGAACGTCCCGAATAAACAATAGAATAAAAACAATAAAAAATAGAATTAAAAATGGCAGATATTAAAGCTATTGCTGAAGAATTGGTTAATTTGACAGTAAAAGAAGTAAACGAGTTAGCTCAGGTCCTCAAGGACGAGTACGGAATTGAGCCGGCTGCAGCAGCAGTTGCAGTGGCAGCAGGTCCCGTCGCAGGTGCTGAAGCTGCTGAGGAGAAAACCGCATTCGACGTTATTCTCAAGAGCGCAGGTAGCGCAAAACTTCAGGTTGTAAAGGCTGTTAAGGAAGCTTGCGGTCTCGGCTTGAAGGAAGCTAAGGACCTCGTTGATGCAGCTCCTTCAAAGTTGAAGGAAGGTGTTGCTAAGGAAGAAGCTGAGGCTCTCAAGAAAGCTGTAGAAGCTGCAGGAGCTGAAGTTGAGGTTAAGTAACTGATCCGACTCTGAAAATATAGTTAAGGATCCTCTGGTAGAGGGTTCTTAACTTTTTTGCGTATTAAAAATCATACTACAATTAAGATATAACGAATGTCCTCAAAAATTGTAAACCAGAGAGTAAACTTTGCTTCGGTGAAAGAACCGATGCCATTTCCTGACTTTCTTGACGTTCAAATAAAGTCATTCCGTGATTTCTTGCAACTTGATACTCCGCCGGAGCAACGTAAGAATGACGGGCTTTACAAAGTTTTTGCAGAGAACTTCCCTATTGCCGATACACGCAATAATTTCGTTTTGGAATTTCTCGACTATTCAATTGATTCGCCACGCTATTCGATTGAGGAGTGCCTTGAACGCGGATTGACATATCAGGTTCCCCTGAAGGCCAAACTGAAATTATATTGCACCGATCCCGGACACGAGGATTTTGACACGGTTGTGCAAAATGTTTTCCTTGGTCCTATACCATATATGACAGATTACGGAACATTCGTTATCAATGGTGCGGAACGAGTGGTTGTGTCGCAGTTACACCGTTCACCGGGTGTGTTCTTTGGTTCAAGCATACATGCCAATGGAACACAGCTTTATTCTGCACGTATTATTCCTTTCAAGGGATCGTGGATTGAGTTTGCTACTGATATAAACAATGTAATGTACGCTTACATTGATCGTAAGAAAAAATTGCCGGTAACAACTCTTTTGCGTGCCATCGGTTTTGAAACCGATAAAGACATACTTGATATATTTAATCTTGCCGAAAATGTAAAAGTCAACAAAGCCAATCTGAAAAAATGTATCGGTCGTAAGATTGCTGCCAGAGTGCTAAAGAGCTGGGTAGAGGATTTTGTTGACGAAGATACGGGCGAGGTGGTTTCTATAGAACGTAATGAGGTAGTTATTGACCGTGAAAAGGAAATCACTGAAGAAAATATTCCAGAAATAATTGACAGCGGTGAGAAAACGATTCTCGTTCACAAGGAAGATTCTTCTGATAGTCTTGACTATTCTATAGTATTCAATACTCTAAAGAAAGATCCTTGTAACTCTGAAAAAGAGGCTGTACTATATATATATCGTCAACTTCGTAATGCAGACCCTGCGGATGATGCAAGCGCACGTGAGGTTATAAACGGTTTGTTCTTCTCTGACAAACGCTATGACCTTGATGAAGTAGGACGTTATAGGATAAATAAAAAACTTGGTTTGAATACAGACATGAGTGTACGTGTTCTTACCAAGGAAGATATAATAGAGATTATTAAATATCTCATTAGGTTGATAAACTCAAAGGCTACGGTAGATGACATCGACCATTTGAGCAACCGTCGTGTACGTACGGTAGGAGAGCAGTTGGCAAATCAGTTTGCCATTGGTCTCGCTCGTATGAGCCGTACAATTCGTGAGCGTATGAATGTACGCGATAACGAAGTCTTTACTCCGACAGACCTTATAAATACAAAGACAATATCGTCTGTGATAAATTCGTTCTTCGGAACCAATCCGCTTTCGCAGTTTATGGATCAAACCAATCCGCTTGCCGAAGTAACACACAAACGTCGTCTTTCGGCTCTTGGTCCCGGTGGTCTTTCTCGTGAGCGTGCAGGTTTTGAGGTACGAGACGTACACTATACCCACTACGGACGTCTTTGTCCTATCGAATCTCCTGAAGGTCCTAACATCGGGCTTATTTCTTCTCTTTGTGTTTATGCAAAAATAGATAACCTCGGCTTCATAGAAACTCCGTACAGAATTGTAAAGGATTCCAAGGTAGATCTTAACAATGATCACATTGTATATCTTTCTGCAGAAGAGGAAGAGGAGAAGATTATCGGTCAGGGAAATGCTCCATTGAATGATGATGGAACGTTTATTCGCGATAAGGTAAAATGTCGTCGTGATGCAGATTATCCTGTTGTTCCGCCTTCAGAGGTGGATCTTATGGATGTGGCTCCGCAGCAGATAGCATCTATAGCTGCAGCACTTATTCCTTTCTTGGAGCATGATGATGCCCACCGTGCTCTCATGGGATCTAACATGATGCGCCAGGCTGTACCTTTGATTCATAACGAAGCTCCTATCGTAGGAACCGGCATTGAAAAACAAGTATGTGAAAACTCGCGTACAATGATTACGGCAGAGGGCGATGGCGTAGTTGATTATGTTGATGCTACTCATATAGATATTTTGTACGATCGTACAGAAGACGAAGAGTTCGTAAGCTTTGAACCGGCACTTAAAGTATATAAAATACCTAAGTTCCGTCGCACGAACCAAAATATGGTTGTAGACCTTCGCCCTATTTGTACGAAGGGACAACGTGTAAAGAAAGGCGATATTCTTACCGAAGGTTATGCTACAGAAAAAGGCGAACTTGCTTTAGGACGCAATCTTCTTGTTGCGTATATGCCGTGGAAAGGCTACAACTATGAGGATGCGATAGTTCTTAGTGAACGTTGTGTACGCGAAGATATTCTTACATCTGTTCATATAGACGAGTTCTCTCTTGAAGTTCGTGAAACAAAACGTGGAGTAGAGGAACTTACAAATGATATTCCTAATGTGAGCGAAGAAGCTACAAAGGATTTGGATGATAACGGAATAATTCGTATCGGAGCACGTGTGGAACCGGGCGATATTCTTATAGGAAAAATCACGCCGAAAGGTGAAAGTGATCCTTCACCAGAGGAAAAGCTTCTTCGTGCTATATTCGGCGATAAGGCCGGCGATGTAAAGGATGCTTCGTTGAAAGCAAATCCTTCGCTTAGTGGCGTGGTTATAGACCGCAAACTTTTCTCAAAGGCTATGAAGACACGTGCTTCAAAGGCTGCCGACAAGATAGAACTTGAGAAACTTGATAAGAAATTTGAGAGTGAAACTAATGAATTGAAAGAAATTCTTATAGACAAACTTCTTACTCTTACCAAGGGTCTGACTTCACTCGGAGTAAAGGATAACACCGGAGTTGAACTGATTGCTCAGGGTGCGAAATTCAAGAAAGAAATTCTTGAAAACGTTGACTATACTGCAATTCAGTTGAGCAAGTGGACTTCAGACGAAAGCAAGAACGAGCTTATTCAAAAACTTATATTGAACTACCTTAAGAAGTTTAATATAATGGACGCACAGCTAAAGCGCAACAAGTTTGCTATTACCATTGGTGATGAACTTCCTTCCGGTATTATTCAGATGGCTAAGGTTTATATAGCAAAGAAACGTAAGATAGGAGTTGGTGATAAGATGGCAGGACGACACGGTAATAAGGGTATTGTTTCCAAAATTGTTCGTCAGGAGGATATGCCGTTCCTTTCAGACGGTCGTCCTGTAGACATTGTTCTCAATCCTCTTGGTGTGCCTTCTCGTATGAACCTTGGGCAGATATTCGAAGCAATTCTTGGTGCTGCAGGTCGTCGTCTTGGAGTTAAGTTTAGTACTCCTATCTTTGACGGTGCGAAACTTGACGATTTGTGCGAGTGGACAGACAAGGCCGGACTGCCGCGTTATTGCTCCATGCAGCTGTATGATGGAGAAACCGGTGAACCTTTTGACCAAAAGGCAACGGTGGGTGTTACCTATATGCTTAAACTCGGTCATATGGTCGAAGATAAGATGCACGCACGTTCTATTGGTCCGTACTCTCTTATTACACAGCAACCGCTTGGTGGTAAAGCTCAGTTCGGTGGTCAGCGTTTCGGAGAAATGGAGGTTTGGGCACTTGAGGCCTTTGGTGCTTCGCATGTACTTCAAGAAATGCTTACAATCAAGAGTGATGATGTTGTTGGGCGTGCTAAGGCTTACGAGGCTATTGTCAAGGGTGATCCTATTGGCACTCCCGGTATACCCGAATCGCTCAATGTATTGCTCCACGAACTTCAAGGATTGGGTCTGAGCGTGTCGCTCGAATAATATAAAGAACTCTTTTTCAAATCATATACATATAAAACATGGCTTTCAAGAAAGAAAACAAGATAAAGAGTCAGTTTTCGAAGATTTCCATAGGTCTTGCTTCACCTGAAGAGATTTTGGAAAATTCGTTTGGCGAAGTGTTGAAACCGGAAACCATTAACTATCGCACATATAAGCCTGAACGTGATGGTCTTTTCTGCGAACGCATTTTTGGTCCTACCAAGGATTATGAGTGCCATTGCGGTAAGTATAAAGGCATACGTTACAAAGGTATTGTTTGCGACCGATGTGGTGTGGAAGTAACGGAGAAGAAAGTGCGCCGCGACCGTTGCGGTCATATTCAGCTCGTAGTTCCCGTAGCTCATATTTGGTATTTCCGCTCGCTTCCGAATAAGATTGGTTATCTTCTTGGTATTCCAACCAAGAAGCTTGACATGATAATATATTATGAGCGCTACGTTGTAATCCAACCGGGCGTTCTTGAAAAGAAGGACGAAGAAGACGAAGTTGGCGTTAAGAAGATGGATCTCCTCACAGAAGATGAATATCTTGATTTGCTTGACAAACTTCCAAAAGACAATCAATATCTTGATGATAGTGATCCAAATAAATTCATCGCCAAAATGGGTGGTGAGGCAATCTACGATCTCTTGAAGAACATAGATCTTGATTCACTTTCCTATGAACTTCGTGATCGGGCAAATAATGATACTTCGCAGCAACGCAAGACTGAAGCTTTGAAACGTTTGCAGGTTGTAGAAGCTTTCCGCTCAAGTCGGGGACGCAATAAACCGGAGTGGATGGTTATGAACATCGTTCCTGTCATCCCGCCAGAACTTCGTCCTCTCGTTCCACTTGACGGCGGACGTTTTGCAACATCCGACCTCAACGACCTTTATCGTCGTGTATTGATTCGCAACAACCGTTTGAAACGTCTAATAGAAATTAAGGCTCCCGAAGTCATTCTTCGTAACGAAAAGCGTATGCTTCAGGAAGCTGTTGACAGTCTGTTTGACAATTCGCGCAAGAGCAGTGCAGTGAAGAGTGAGTCGGCCCGTCCGCTCAAATCTCTTTCAGATGCTCTCAAAGGTAAACCTGGTCGTTTCCGTCAGAATCTTCTCGGTAAACGTGTAGATTATTCTGCGCGTTCTGTGATTGTTGTTGGTCCGGAACTCAAAATGGGTGAGTGTGGTCTCCCGAAACTTATGGCTGCAGAACTTTACAAACCATTCATCATACGCAAGCTTATAGAGCGTGGTATAGTGAAAACTGTGAAGAGTGCCAAGAAGATAATCGACCGCCATGATCCTATTATATGGGACATTCTCGAATATGTAATGAAGGGTCATCCTGTGCTTCTCAACCGTGCACCGACACTTCACCGTTTGAGTATTCAGGCTTTCCAGCCCAGACTTATCGAGGGCAAAGCTATTCAGTTGCATCCGCTTGCATGTACACCGTTTAATGCAGACTTCGACGGTGACCAGATGGCTGTACACTTGCCTTTGAGCAACGAAGCAGTTATCGAGGCGCAGGTACTCATGCTTCAGAGCCACAACATCCTTAATCCTGCCAATGGTGCACCTATCACAGTGCCTTCACAAGATATGGTTCTTGGTCTTTATTATATTACCAAGTTGCGTCCGGGTAGTAAAGGTGAAGGACTTACATTCTACGGTCCAGAAGAGGCTATCATTGCTTATAACGAAAAGCGTGTAGATGTGCATGCTCCCGTTAAAGTACTTGTCAATGACATCAACGAAGACGGAATTCCCGAAAAACATCTTGTGGAAACTTCTGTAGGACGTGTGATTGTAAACGAGATTATTCCAGAAGAGTGCGGCTTTATAAATAAGTTGATATCTAAGAAATCACTCCGCGATATTATCTCGCTTGTGATAAAGACCGTAGGTATGGCAAGGGCTTGTGAATTCCTTGACGGTATCAAGAACCTTGGTTATAAAATGGCATATCTTGCAGGTCTTTCGTTTAACCTCGATGATATTATCATTCCTGCTGAAAAGAAAGAAATTGTTGAGCGTGGTAACAACGAGGTTGATCAGATTACGAGTAACTATAATATGGGTTTCATTACCGACAACGAACGTTACAATCAGGTTATTGATGCTTGGACCCATGTTAACTCCGATTTGAAGAAAACTCTTATGGAGCAAATGTCAAGTGCCGACGGTGGTTTCAATGCAGTGTTCATGATGCTTGACTCCGGAGCCCGTGGTTCTGCCGACCAGATTGCACAGCTTGCAGGTATGCGTGGTCTTATGGCTAAACCTCAGAAAGCCGGTGCCGAAGGCGCACAGATTATAGAGAATCCTATTCTTTCAAACTTCAAAGAGGGTATGTCCGTGCTTGAGTACTTTATCTCTACTCACGGTGCCCGTAAAGGTCTTGCAGATACTGCTCTTAAAACTGCCGATGCTGGATATCTTACACGTCGTCTTGTTGATGTTTCTCATGATGTCATCATCACCGAAGAAGACTGCGGTACACTGCGCGGACTTGTTTGCACGGCACTAAAAGACGGCGACGAGGTTATTTCTTCTCTCTATGATCGTATTCTCGGACGTGTGTCTGTTCATGATATTTACAATCCCTCCACAGGTAAACTTATCGTATCAGCGGGCGAGGAAATTACCGAAGTTCTTGCGGACGAAATCGAAAAATCTCCGATAGAAAGCGTAGAGATTCGTTCGGTTCTCACCTGTGAAAGCAAACATGGTGTTTGTCAGAAGTGTTATGGTCGCAACCTTGCAACCGGTCGTATGGTTCAACTTGGCGAGGCTGTCGGTGTGATTGCTGCTCAGTCTATCGGTGAGCCGGGTACGCAGCTTACTCTTCGTACATTCCACGCCGGTGGTGTGGCTGCCAATGCTGCTGCCAATGCAACAATTACTTCCAAACATAAATCTCGTTTGGAATTCGATGAACTTCATACTATAGATATTACTCACGATGATGGTTCTACAGGAAAAGTTGTCGTTGGTCGTCTTGCCGAAGTTCGCTTTGTTGACGAGAACACCGGCATTGCAATCTCCACTCAGAACGTACCTTACGGTGCAGAACTTTTTGTAAACGAAGGCGATGTGGTAGAAAAGGGAACGCTTATAGCAAAATGGGATCCTTTCAATGCCGTAATCGTTACCGAGGTTGCCGGCAAGATAAAATTCGAGGATGTTATTGATACCGTAACATTCCGTGTTGAAACTGACGAGGCTACCGGACTTAGCGAGAAGATTATTATAGAATCCAAGGAAAAGATGCGCGTCCCTACTTGCCATATAGTTGATGAGAAAGGTGAAGTGCTTCGTTCCTACAACTTGCCTATCGGTGGTCACCTTACTGTAGAGGATGGCCAGAACGTTAAGGCAGGCGAGGTTCTTGTAAAAATTCCGCGTGCCACAAGTAAAGCCGGTGATATTACCGGTGGTCTTCCTCGTGTTACCGAACTTTTTGAGGCTCGCAATCCGTCGAATCCCGCAGTTGTATCCGAAATTGATGGTGAAATCACCATGGGCGGCGTAAAACGTGGTAATCGTGAAATTATCGTTACTTCGAAAATCGGTGAAGTCAAGAAATACCTTGTACCTCTGTCAAAGCAGATTCTCGTACAGCAAAACGACTTTGTGCGCGCAGGAACTCCGCTTTCCGACGGTTCTATTACTCCTGATGATATTCTTGCAATCAAAGGTCCTACCGCAGTGCAGGAATACATTGTTAATGAGGTTCAGGACGTTTACCGTTTGCAGGGTGTTAAGATTAACGACAAACACTTCGAGGTTATCGTTCGCCAGATGATGCGTAAGGTTCAGATTGTTGACCCGGGAGATACGATGTTCCTTGAAAAGGAAATAGTTGATAAGATAGACTTCTCCGAAGAGAATGACCGTATTTGGGGCAAGAAAGTAGTTACCGATGCTGGCGATAGTGAGAACATGAAGAAAGGTATGATCATCACGGTGCGTAAGTTGCGCGATGAAAACTCCATGCTCAAGCGTAAAGACCTTCGCCTTGTTGAGGCTCGTGATGCTATCGCAGCCACATCAACTCAGATACTTCAAGGCATCACCCGTGCAGCATTGCAGACAAAGAGTTTCATGTCGGCTGCATCCTTCCAGGAAACAACCAAGGTGCTCAACGATGCTGCTATTCGTGGTAAAGTTGATCCGCTTGAGGGCATGAAGGAAAACGTTATTTGCGGACACCTCATTCCTGCCGGTACGGGTATGCGCCAGTTCAATAAGGTTGTTGTTGTTGACCGCGACGATTATGAGCAGGCAATGTATGACAAAAGAAATAAGCAGATTGATGAATTGGGAGAAGAAGGTATAGATGCTCCTACTCCGACAATCTAATCAGCTTATAAAATAAAAATAGAAATCGTCCTCGAAGTTATAAAGGCTTCGAGGACGATTTTATTTTTGCAAGAGCGGAATAATCAAAAATCGTGTTGGGGGCTTCTTGTTAAATGTGAGAGATACGCTTTTTATACGAACTTTTGGAGAATAACCACATTTTTCTTGCGCAAATGTTTTTGTTTGGTTTCGTAGAGAGACTAAAATAACAATAAAATATTTGCAGAGTGTCAGTAGATGTTCTGAAATTTTGGTAGAGCAAGTGGAAAACGAAAAAATTACGACATCTTTGTCAAATGCCGTAATAGTCTTGTTTTCCTGTGAGACGATTGCTAAATAATAGAAGTGTATGTTTTTCTTCTGTATGATTTTTCTTTATGTCTTTTGTTTCTCATTTTATAGTTGTCTTTCTGATTTTGTTTGTATTCATAGGCTGTCGTATATTTGCGAATCAAAATAGTATCAGTCTGTAATCAAATAGATTTCACAGGTATCGAAATTGATTTCCCAATTTCCTTCTTCGATACTTTCCCATTGGTATTTAGAACTCATTCGGCTCCACCATGCTTGAAACTTTGTTTTGGTTTCGCCAAGATCTTTTACGAGTTTCTCATATAATTCTGCATTGTCTACTGACAGAATTTTAGCCAATTCATTCAATCCGTTACGTCGTTCAAATAGTTGCTGAATCTCATTCTTTTCTTCTGTCGTAACCGTACCTACTAATTTCATTTTAGCCATAATAATTATTTAATTCTTTTTTTACATTTTCCCATATTTACAGATAGGACATGTTATTCAAAATCCTTTATTACTTCAAAAGGATCCAAGTAAGTTAACTCTTTAATAGTTTCGATGTCTGGCAAAAATGTACCATGACTACGAATGGAGTTGAGTAATTTCCGACTTGCGTTCCTTTCCAAATGTGCTATGACGCATTGCTCATGACTTGGCGTGTTTACCTCATAAGTTGTTTCCCTGTTAAGCCATATGCAGCGTTTACATTGATACGCACTGCAATTACGACATAATGGAGCATGGTCAAGTTTGTAAAGTTGAGGATTCTTAATACTCAAACCATTTTTCAAATCACCTATAGATATGCACTGAGTTCCAAAATCATCTTCTTCATTGGAAACATAAAATGCCGGACATATATAGAACTTTCCGTCTGGAGCCAATGTTATACTCGAATCTCCCGCGCCGCAATTGTTCATTTTAGTAAGCATCATTCTATCTGTCAGCAAATTTAATTGCACCGTTTTGCCAGAGATGTAAATATCCTCTATCCTTTTCGACAGTGTTAGGAGAGCTTCTGAATACTTTTCAAAACTATCGTCTGCAAAAGTCGTGAGGTCTGTGAAAACTATATTCAGTCGCTCTATATAATTCAGTATTGAACAAACGTTATTGATGTGCAGAAAGAAACTTTTCTTGTCGGTTCGCAAAACGTACATAGTTTTTTTAGAAAAGTATTGCTTTGATATTCGGTGGGAGTGAAGGCGATTGCAGGAGAAGTCTTGGGGAAAGTCGTTTTATTTTCCTTTTGTTCCGTATTTGTTGTCAAACAATTTGCGAAGTTTTCTCTTTTGACTGTTAAGGGAAGTCCTGTGAGGGCTTTTGGAAAAATAAAAACTCCCTGTTGATTCACTACGAAACAACAGGGAGTTTTGCTTTGTACTCGAAGCGGGACTTGAACCCGCACAGCCATTACTGGCCAAGGGATTTTAAGTCCCTCGTGTCTACCGATTCCACCATTCGAGCCCGATAGCGTTGCAAAGGTAACAATTTCCCGCCGCCTTACAAAGGCTTCCGCAAAAATAAATCGTGTTATAGTCGTATTGACTAATGGTAATAATACAATTCCGTGCAATGAATGCAACTCGAGTTCGTTATTTCTATATAAGTCAAACAATATAGAAGTATGAAGATTAAAACTTTTTTCAAGACTCTTTTTTGTGTTGGGTTGGTTTTGACTCTTGTTTTGTATCTTTTCCATTTATACGGCAACTATATAGAAAAAACTCAGAAGCCGGTTGCCGATTACACGCTCGACGGATATAGGGAAAAGATTAACTATAAGAGGTCGAATGTAATTCTTGTAACATATAAATCGAAACAATACGAATTGCATACGGGAGATAGGATATTTAACAAAATAAAGTCTGGAGATATTCCCCAATTATACTATTCTTCAAAAACTGATTATCTGTTTTTTGAAGGAGATTACCTTCCTGTAGGTTATGCTCAGGTCTCTTTGTTTTTCACTGTCTTCTTTACGGTTGCGGGTACTTTAATATGGAGAAAAGAGCTTGATGATGATATTCGCACAATGTAAAAGACACAGGGGGCAAACGGAACAATCTCATTCTTTTACGTCCTGTCCGGCAACTTGCTCACCAAGCAGACGGCTATAATTAATCCTAATGATTTTATGATATAAACAAAGAATTTTTTAAGTCTATAGAAAATCAGTAGAAGAAACAAGATGAAAAAGAAATATTATATTCTACAGAAAGAAACTTACAGCATATATCCCCAAGTTGACTGTTTGTCTGTATTACAGGCACAACAAATTAGTTCTTGGAAAATGTTTCAGGATGTAAAGCCTAAACTAAGTTTTCGTTTGAAAAATAAGGCGAAACTTACCGATGTGCTGAGTTCGACCGCAGGTCCGTTTACGGATTTTTTAGTCAACTCTAAAGTCAAGGAGATTTTTGACAGTTCGCATGTAATGCAGCATCAGTATTTTGAGACATCTGTAAAAACTGTCAATAAAGAATACGAGTATTATTGGTTACATTTATCACAGCCCAATCTTATAGATGCTTTAAGTTATGAAGAATCAGAATTCCGTCAAACCGAATGGGTATTTCTTAATAAAGGTTCGATAAACATAAAGTCGTATTCGCACTATACGGAACTAAAAGCCAAAGACAAAGAAGGGTCTTTTGGTGTGTCATTAGACAAAATAGCAATGACGGAAAAGTTTGACAGAACTTTGGATATGTTCTTTTTGCTTCCTTTCGATTTTAATATATATGTATCAGAGACTTTGAAAGATAAAATGGAAAGCTGCGGCATAAAAGGTATCTCGTTTCCAAGTTCTGTTATCTTTTAAGGCTAATCTATCATAAAAACATTCGTTCTGTCCGGTAAAACGCTAATTTTGCAATGGTAAAGAACAGAATATAAAGCGACATTATTATGAAGGTAGTGAATTTTAGGAATGGTGCAGCGAAGTTGTTGCTCGTGGTGTGCTTTGTGATGTGTGCCGGCAGTGTTTTTGCCCAACACCGTTATTTTTGCGAATTGAAATCGGTGGAGAATAATGCGTCGTCTTCCATGTATGTTATCTTTGATTTCGGTACGCGCAGCTCTTACAACCTGTTGGGTGTGGACAACGACAAGACTGTGGTGGACGAGAAAGGCAAGGAGATTAATTTCAATGGCATTGTGGACGCTGCCGATTACATGGCAGACAGAGGTTGGTCCTTTGTTCAGGCTTATTCCACCGTTGACGACGACCGTCAGGTGGCTCGTTGGATTTTCACCAAGCAGGCTGCAAGTTTCGAGGAGGCTAAGGCGGGCATAATGACGAAATACGATTATAAGCAGATGAAGAAGAAATAAGGTCTTCTTTATTTAACAATTGAAACCATGGTGTGTGCGCGGAATTTCTTGAGATTTTCCGTTGCTTTTTCTCCACAAAAAATGATGTGTTTTCGGATGTGCGGAAAAACATAAGCCATGTTGTAAAAAATACAAGGCACTTATTTTAAAATAAGTGCCTTGTATTTTAAA
>OLFU01002750.1_pt1 | contig 13025 bp, 10 predicted proteins | sample 1605161 | NCBI WGS metagenome assembly OLFU01 (sample SAMEA3888914, study PRJEB22519) | human gut metagenome | biome: human gut; feature: human-associated habitat; material: faeces | place: Denmark | collected 2011
TTTGCCCGGACCGGGCAGGTCCATTTTATTGATGAACACGAAGGTCGGGATATGATACCGCCGCAGCAGACGCCAGAGCGTCTCGGTATGACTCTGGACGCCGTCGGTGCCGCTGATGACCAGCACTGCGTAGTCGAGCACCTGCAAAGTGCGCTCCGTCTCAGTGGAAAAGTCCACATGGCCGGGGGTGTCCAGCAGGGTGATATTCGTACTTCCCGTTTTCAGCAGGGCCTGCTTGGAAAAGATGGTGATCCCACGCGCCTTTTCCAGCGTGTCGGTGTCGAGGAAGGCATCTTTGTTATCCACCCGGCCCAGCTTGCGGATGCTGCCCGCGCGGTAGAGCATTGCCTCGGAGAGGGTGGTCTTGCCGGAGTCCACATGGGCAAGGATGCCCACCACCAGCTGTTTTTCGCTTTTTTCTGCCATGTCCGCTGCCCTCACACTGCGCCTGCGATGAGGCCGATGATGAGCAGCGCCCCGCCCAGGATGAGATTCGAGAGCATGCTGCAATAGGTGCGCTCTTCCGGTTCCAGCTCCTCGAAGGAGACGATGCGCTCATCGGCAAAGTCCACGATGGACTTGGTGGAGTGGAACTTCTTCTTTTTGCCCATATCCTTAAACTCTTCGCCCAGATGATGGATGGTCACGCCGTCCAGACGGAGGTAGTTCACCCACGCCCACGCCAGCAGCACAACACCCAGCAGCAGGGCCGGGGCCTGCCACATGGTAAACGTGCCGTCGCTGACGTAGCGGTCCCACAGCAGCATCAGCACAGCCACCACCGACACCCGGGTGACAGATTTATACAGAATGGGGCGGAACATATATTTTTGATACATCGAAACCAGCTTTTTCATCCGTGTACTCCTTAATATAGGGTTCATTCAGTAGTATTGTAGCATGATTTTATGAAAAAAGATAGCCGCTTTGCGTTTTCCAACTTTCGTTGTATCCATTCGTCATCTTGTAAAGGTATGACTTCTTTCCATTCTTTACCGTTTTTTTGCCGTCATTTTTCAGAAAAAAGCATCCGTTACCATTTTGTTTCTATTTCAGCGCTGTATGTCATTGACTTCTTTTGCCCACAATGTTAGAATACGAAAGGTGCGGTCCCGGGCGCTTTGTGCGTTTTTGGCACCCGGAGCGCGCCGTTTTTTGCATTTAGGATAGGAAAAAAGGAAAACAATATCTCGGAGGAGCGTATCTCAATGAACATCGATTTTGAGTCCCGCAACATCACCCGCCGCAGCTTCCTGAAGGGCGCAGGCGTCGTGGGTGCCGCCGGCCTGTTGTCCGCCTGCGGCGGCAGCAAGTCCAACAACTCCGGCAGCACGGCCGCTTCCGGCGCGGAAGCCCCCAACTCTACCGGTGCCACTCCCCTCAAGGAGTATATCTCCTGGGAGTCTGCCAACCGTGAGATCGAGAGCTGGAACCTGCTGTACAGCCAGACCCTCAGCGATGCCAACGTCGTCACCAACCTGTGGGACGGCCTGATGAGCTTCGACTGCTACGGCAAGCTGGTGCCCGCCATCGCCACGAGCTGGGAGGCCAACGAGGACTCCACCGTCTGGACCTTCCACCTGCGCGACGATGTGGACTGGGTGGACTGCAACGGCGAGGTGAAGGAGCACATCACCGCCACCGATTTTCTGGTCGGTCTGGAGTGGGTGCTGAACGCCTCCAAGAACGAGGCCAACAACACCTCCATGCCCACCCTGTACATCGTGGGCGCTGAGGAGTACTACGAGAAGACCAAGGATATGGGCGCTGCCGCCGCCGACCTGCGCTATCAGGATATGCTGGACGCAGGCGTGGGCCTCGAGGCTCCCGACGACTACACTCTGGTGTTCACCTGCAAGGACCCCTGCCCCTACTTTGATACCGTGGCCTCCTACACCAGCTTCTACCCCGCCTCTCAGGTGCTGATCGACGAGCTGGGCATCGAGACCTTCCGTGGCTGCGACAACACCAATATGTGGTACTGCGGCCCCTATATCGTCGAGGAGTATATCCAGGGCAACACCAAGAGCTATATCCCCAACCCCCACTACTACGATGCTGCCAACGTCAGCCGCTTCGAGCGTCTGACCGTGACCATGATCTCCGATCAGGCCATCGCATTCCAGCTCTACCAGAACCGCGAGCTGGATGAGATCGACCTGAACGAGAGCACCATCACCACCATCACCTCCGACCCCAACAACGAGTACAACAGCCAGCTCTGTGAGAAGCGCGCCCGCCCCTCTGCCTACGCCATGCACTTCAACTACCAGAAGAACAACGCCGACGGCACCCCCGATGTGAACTGGAACAAGGCCATCGCTAACACCGCTTTCCGTCAGTGCTTCTACCGCGGCCTGGACCTGAAGGCATGGTTCTCCCGCTACAACAAGATCAACCCCCTGAAGTGCGAGAACGACTACTACACCATGAAGGGTCTGTGCTACAACACGCAGGGCGCTGAGTACACCACTCTGGTGGCCAAGGAGATGGGCTTCGACGCTGAGAAGTACGACGGCGAGACCATGATCCGCCTGCGTGCCAACGGCGGCGACATCTCCGCCCTGAAGAAGCAGGCCATGGAGGAGCTGAGCGCCATCGGCGTCACCTTCCCCGTCAAGGCTACCTACTTCATCATCGCCAGCAGCACCTCTGCACTGGACAACGCCACCATCCTCAAGCAGTGCTTCTCCGACAGCTTCGGCGATGACTTCATCAAGCTGGACATCCAGACCTACGTTTCCAGCCTGACCCAGGAGGTCCGCACTCCTCAGCTCCAGAGCTTTGTCATCAACGGCTGGAGCGCCGACTTCGGCGACCCCGTCAACTTCCTCGGTCAGGAGACCCTCCACGACGACAATGCTTTCTACTCACACTACTACTCCAACATCGCCCGGGTGGCTGAGGCTCCTGCCGACTACCAGAAGGACCTGATGGATGCTTTCGAGCAGTACACCGATCTGGTCAATGCCGCCAACGCCATCGTCAACGACACCGACGCCCGCTACGAGGCCTTCGCCAAGGCTGAGGCCTATCTGCTGGAGAACGTGCTGGTCAGCCCCACCTACTACGACATCGCATGGTCCCTGACCCACGCCAACGAGTACAGCAAGATCACCGCCATGTACGGCGGCTGCAACTACAAGGCTGTCAACTGGGAGACTTCCGAGGAAGCCTACACCACCGTCCAGTACGAGCAGTTTGCCAAGGCGTTCGACGCTGCTATTCAGGGCTAAGCAGACACAAAAGTCATTCCATTTCAGTCGGCACATGAAATCTTTTCATTTTTATGTGTTTGCTGAATCAATAAGATTCAATCCGTACCAGAGTGGTTTTTCTTGACTTCCCGCCTGTGGGATGATAGAATATTTGCAATCGATACGGGTTCTGCAATGGCGCAGAAACAGATCAATAAAATCTGTCTCTGCGCCCTTTTTTACCCTTTTTAGGTAAAGTAGTATGGACAGGATAGGGATTTGGGAAACGCAGAGCCGTACCAATCATTACAGGAGGGAAAGAATATGTACCACGATTTTGAGTCTCACACTATCACCCGCCGCAGCTTCCTCAAGGGTGCCGGCGCTGTTGGCGCAGCTGGTCTGCTGGCTGCCTGCGGCGGCTCTTCTTCCAGCACCGCAGCCAGTGCTTCGTCGGCTTCTTCCGGTGCAGCTGCTTCCGGCAAGGGCCTGAGCGAGCTGTTTACTTACGAGACTTCTGGCCGTGAGATCGAGAGCTGGAATATGCTCTACAGCCAGCAGGCCATCGACTTCAACGTGACGACCAACATCATCGATGGTCTTGTCAGCTTCGACAACTACGGCAAGCCGGTGCCGGCTCTGGCTAAGAGCTGGGAGCACAACGAGGACTCCACTGTCTGGACTTTCCACCTCCGTGACGATGTGGACTGGGTGGACATGAACGGCGAGGTGCAGGACCACCTGACCAGCAAAGACTTCCTCGTAGGCTTCGAGTGGGTGCTGAACGCAAAGAAGAATCAGGCCTCCAACACCTCCATGCCCTCCACCACCGTCGTGGGCGCAGCCGATTACTACGACAAGACCTATGCGATGGACGACGCAGCCGCCGCGGCCCTGACCTACGACGATATGCTGGCCGCAGGCGTCGGCATCGATGCACCGGATGATTACACCGTCGTCTACACCTGCATAAATCCCTGCCCCTACTTCGACACCGTGGCTTCCTACGTCTGCTGCTATCCGGCACCCCCGGCTCTGGTGGAAAAGCTGGGCGTCGAGGGCTTCCGCGGCGTGGACTACACCCAGCAGTGGTGCTGCGGCCCCTACCTCATCGAGGAATTCGTCTCCGACAACTCCAAGCGGTTCATCCCGAACCCTCATTATTATGCAGCTGACGAGTGCAGCCGCTTCGAGCGCGTGTCTCTGAGCATGATCACCGACCTGACCGTCGGCTACCAGCTGTATCAGAACCGTGAGCTGGACGAGCTGGAGCTGAGCGAGAGCACCCTGACCACCATCACCTCCGACACTTCCAACGCCTACAACGACCAGCTCTGTGAGAAGCGCCCCACCAAGTACGCCTACGACTTCCATTTCAACTTCTACTGCCTCAACACCGACGGCACCCCCAACGAGAACTGGAACAAGGCCGTGGCCAACCGGGCATTCCGCCGCTGCTTCCAGGAGGGCCTGAACCTCATTCCCTACTATGCACGCTTCAACAAGATCAACCCCCTCAAGTGTGAGAACAACTACTACACCATGAAGGGCGTCTGCTACAACTCCAAAGGCACCGATTATGTTGATCTGGTGGCCAAGGAGCTGGGCATCGACGGCGAGAAGTATGACGGCGAGACCATGGTCCATCTGCGCAAGTCCACTGCCGACTCCATCGCCGCCCTCAAGAAGCAGGCCATGGATGAGCTGACCGCCATCGGCGTCACCTTCCCGGTCAAGGCTCCCTTCTTCTTCGTGGCCGGCAACACCGTGGCTCAGGACAACGCCACTGTTCTGAAGCAGTGCTTCACCGACAGCTTCGGCGACGACTTCATCCAGCTGGACCTCGGCACCTACGTTTCCAGCCTTGCAAAGGAAGTCCGCATCCCCAAGCTCCACGGCTTCGTCATCAACGGCTGGGGCGCAGACTTCGGCGACCCCGTCAACTTTGTGGGTCAGGAGATCCTGCACGACTCCAACGCCTACTACGCCGTCAACTACTCCAACATCCAGCTGGTGGCGGAGGATCCCGCCGATTACCAGAAGGAGCTGGTAGACGAGTTCGAACAGTTCACCGACCTGGTCAACGCAGCCAACGCCATCGTGGACGACACCGACGCCCGCTATGAGGCTTTCGCAAAGGCCGAGGCCTACATGATCAACAACTCGCTGGCTGTCCCCTGCTACTACGATGTCCGCTGGTGCCTGACCCACGTCAACGAGTACACCAAGATCAACGCCATGTTCGGCCCCTGCAACTTCAAGTACGTCAACTGGGAGACCAGCGAGGACGCCTACACCACCGCTCAGTACGAGGAATTTGCCAAGGCTTTCGACGCCGCAAAATCTTAACTTTTTCTTAACTCTTTTCCGCCGGGAGTTCCTGCTTCCGGCCTGTATCCCACACACGGGAGCTGTTCTTAACCCAAGAACAGCTCCCGTTGTTTTGTTTTTGGGCCTGTTTATCTTATTTTCGTCACTCTTCATCACAGTAAAGTAAATTTATTTCATCTCTATGCAGGGTACGGCTTTCTTTTAGAAGAAAAAGCGATTTCCATTCCATTGACAACCATTTATTTCGATGGTACAATATATGTCGTGTTAAGGATTTTACGGGAGGAGCACAGACACAGACAGAGGGGTCTGTTTCTGCGCTCTTTTGTATTCCCTGGCAATACAGGATTCAAAAAACCTCCGCAGAATAGTGGGAAAACAGCAGGACATCACGCCCTGCACCACGTTGCCGTGCATCATGAAGGGCGGGATGACGTAGGTGAAGCCCTTGTTGATCATAAAGTCGCGGGCGTAGGCCAGCACAGCCTCGTGCAGGCGTGCAATGTTGCCCAGCAGGTAGTAGAAGCCGTTACCGGCCACGCGGCCTGCGGCGTCCATATCAATGCCGTCAAAGCTCTCCATGATCTCGGTGTGGTACGGGATGGGGAAATCCGGCACAACGGGCTCGCCGAAGCGCTGTGCTTCCACATTATAGGTATCGTCCGGGCCGATGGGCACGCTGGGGTCGATCATCTGGGGAATGGAGTACATGATCTCCTGAATGCGGGCGGACAGTGCCTCCTCTTCCTTCTCCAGCTCTGCCATCTTGTCGGCGTCCGCCTTGACGGCGGCGTTGTTGGCGTCGATCTGTGCCTGCAGCTCAGCCTTCTGTGCCTCATCGGTGCACTTCTTCAGCTGACCGAACAGCGGGCCGTTGGCCTTACTCAGCTTGTTGCGGGCGGCCTTCAGGGCCTCCACTTCCTTCAGGGCTGCGCGGTACTTGGCATCCTTTTCGATGACCTCGTCCACCAGCGGCAGCTTTGCATCCTGAAACTTCTTTTTGATGTTTTCCTTAACGGCGTCCGGGTTCTCGCGGACAAATTTGATATCCAGCATGATTGACTCTCCTTAACTCTATTGGGCTTGCAGCGGTGCGCTTGCGGCTTTCCGCTGCCGTTCAAAGGCGGCAGTTCCCGCCTTGGATCGCATGATTATTCGGTTTCCATCTGGTACTGTCCCAGCAGGTTTGCAAAGGCGCGCAGCTGCTCGTCGGAGTAAAAATGCACCGTCAGCTTGCCCTTGCCGCCGTGGTAGGCCACGTTCACCTCGCTGCCCAGCACCTGTTTCAGGCTCTCCTCCACCTCCACCGGCAAAGTGCCGCGGGGTGCGGGTTCGCGGGGCTCCTTGGCGGGCTTTGCCATCTTTTTGCAAAGCGCCTCGGCCTGACGGACGTTCAGCTGGTTGTCCGCGATGATTTGCGCGGCTTCGGCCTGCAATTCCGGTGTGGGCAGCCCCAGCACCACCTTGGCGTGGCCGGTATTGATAAAGCCGCTCTTCAGCAGCTCCAGCACCGTTTCCGGTAGGTTAAGCAGACGCAGACTGTTTGCCAGTGCGCTGCGGCTCTTGCCCAGCTTGCGGGCAGCCTGCTCCTGTGTCAGGTCGCAGCGGGTCATCAGCTCCCGGATACCGGCAGCTTCTTCCACCGGGTCCAGATCCTCGCGCTGTAAATTTTCCACCAGCGCCAGCTCCATGGCCTGCTCGTCGGACACATCCTTGATGACCACCGGCACCTCGGTAAGACCTGCCATGCGGGAGGCGCGCCAGCGGCGCTCGCCTGCCACGATGCTGTAGCCACCCATGGGTCTTGGCCGCACCGCGATGGGCTGCAACAAGCCGTGCTCGGCGATGCTGGCAGCCAGCTCACTGAGGGTCTCCTGCTCAAAGGTCTTGCGGGGCTGGTCGGGGTCCGGCTCGATCTCGCGCAGCGGCAGCGTTTCCACCGCTGCGTGCTCTGACTCAAAGACCGGTGCTGCGTCCTCAAACAGACTGTCCAGCCCGCGTCCGAGCCCTCCTTTTCCTCTTGCCATTGTTTACCTTGTTCCCCCTGTTTTAATCTTCCAGAGCATTTTTCGCCGGCTCTGCGGCGGGTGCAGCCTTTGCGCGGGACTTCTTAGGTTCCTGCGGGCGGTTGTGCTTGACGAATTCGATGGCCAAGTCCATGTAGGCCTCGCTGCCCTTGCCCTTTGGCTCGTAGAAATTGATAGGCTGGCCGTAGCTGGGCGCTTCCGAAATGCGGATGGAGCGCGGGATGGTGGTCTTGTACACCTTGGAGCCGAAGTACTTCTGTACCTGCTCCACCACCTGCACGGTCAGGTTGTACCGCAGCGAGAACATGGTGAACACCACGCCCTCGATATCCAGATACGGGTTATACTTTTTGCGGATGGTCTTGAGGGTGCTGATGAGCTCCGACAAGCCTTCCAGCGCATAGTACTCGCACTGCACCGGGATCAGCACACTGTCGCAGGCGCTCAGGCCGTTGAGGGTGAGCAGATCCAGACTGGGCGGGCAGTCGATAAAGATGAAGTCGTAGTCCTTCTGCACCTCAGCCAGCGCCTTGCGCAGACGCCCCTCGCGGCCGGGCAGGTCGATCATTTCCAAGCTGGCACCGGCCAGACGGGTGTTGGAGCCGATGACATCGGTGCGGTACTCGGTGTGCCGGATGGCCTGTGCCGCCGTTGCCTTGCCGATGAGCACCTCATAAGTGCCCGCCTCCACACTGCGCTTTGGGATGCCATAGCCGGTGGTGGTGTTGCCCTGCGGGTCGAGATCTACGATAAGCACCTTTTTGCCCAGTGCCGCTACGCAGGACGAAAGGTTGACGGCGGTGGTGGTTTTACCCACTCCGCCCTTCTGGTTTGCGATCGCTACAATTTTTGCCACGCGCTTTTCTTCCTCCCGGGGAAAGATTTGTTCCACATGGAACACGCAGTCGTGCCCGCCAGTTTCCCCGTCCGGCAGACACCTTGGTTTCTAGTATAACACATCCAAATTGTTTTTTGAACCATCTGGAGCGTTTTTCAGCTGGATTTTTAACTTTTGGGGGTGGAAAAGTTAAAAGACCGCACGATTCTGTGCTGCAAATAAACGATTTGGAATGGCTTCCGCTTTGCTCTAGCCATGTTCAGCGGAAATAATATTTATATTTTCGCGTTTGGAGCGACCGCGTTTGCGGAGCGTAGCGTAGCAATGAAAGCCCCAGTGGGGCTTTTAAGCGGCAGAGCGGTCTGCGTTAGCAGATGGAGGGGCTTTGCCCCGACAAGCTCCGCAGACTTTCCTGAAACCCGAAATTATAAATAATTCTTCCGCTATTGATGTGCATAGCGCAGCGGAGCACATTAAAAATCGTTTCATCGTCAGGTTTGTCTGGACTTCCCCTTGAAACTGTGCTAGAATAAACGAAATCACAATACCCGTGGGGGAGTAGCAGGCGCTTTGCAGAGCGCAGCAAGTCAACATAATGACTGTTTCGGTCTGGCTTGCTTTCATTTGCGAGACTCATGTGTTTTGGTGCGTGTTTGATGCGCCCGTGCACATGGAGTGGATCTCAAAAAATCACCCGGTCCCGGACGTACAACGCGCCCGGGGCCGGGTTTTGTTTTTGCTTGGAATACGGTCAACAAACAGGAGGCAGACAGAATGGAATGGAGTTTTGTGTTTTTTCTCAACAGCGTTTTGCTGGGCGTGGGGCTTGCGATGGATGCGTTTTCGGTGTCCATGGCAAACGGCCTGCACGACCCTAAAATGAACAAGGGCACCATGTGCAAAATTGCGGGCACCTTCGGCATTTTTCAGGCCGCAATGCCCATGATCGGCTGGGTGTGCGTGCATACCATCGTGGAGCTGTTTGCGTCCTTTGAGACCCTGATCCCGTGGATCGCGCTGGCACTGCTGAGTTACATCGGCGGCAAGATGCTGCTGGACGGCATCCGGGGCGAGGAAGCCGAGGAAGCGGCAGAGCTCAGCGCCGGGGCGCTGTTCATGCAGGGCGTGGCTACCAGCATCGACGCCCTCTCGGTGGGCTTTACCATCTCGGAATACGGCTGGTTGATGGCACTTACCGCTGCCATCATCATTGCGGTGGTCACCTTCATCCTCTGCATGGCAGGCTTGCGCATCGGCAAAAAGTTCGGCACACAGCTTTCCGGCAAGGCAAGTATTCTGGGCGGTGTCATCCTCATCGGCATCGGGCTGGAAATTTTCATCACCGGAGTGTTCTGAATATCAAAAGCCCGGAGCGTCTGCGGACACTCCGGGCTTTTTAACTCGTCTTTGTTCCCCGTGGAACAATTTGGCTTATTTCACATTCTCCGGCTCAAAAAAGTCGGCGTATTCCTTGGTCAGCTTGCTGCCAAGGCGGCGGATGCCGCCGTACAGGTGGCGCTCCACCAGCGGCTCAAAGGCGGCAAGGTCGCACCGCTCGATGGCGTTCAGCAGGTTGCGGTGGTCTGCGATCACCTCGTCCAGCCCGCCGGTGGTCATGGTGTCCAGCATACGGAACCGGCTGTAATCGGCGTGGGCGTTCTGTAAGGTGCTCCACAGGTACATCTTATCCATGGCGGCAAACCATGTTTCGTGCAGGCGGCAGTCCATCTCGTACAGCTTGTTGAAGTCCGGGTTCTCGGCGCGGGCAAGCGCCTCGTAGGCGTCCACCCGCGCACGGATCTGCGCCCGCTGCGCCGGGGTGGCGTTGGGGGCAAAATCTCGCAAAATGCGCCCCTCCACGGCGGTGCGCTCGTAGATCAGTTCGTCCACGATGCGCCGGTTCAGCCGGGTAACGGTGGTGCCCTTGTAGGGCACGATGCGCACCAGCCCGTTTTCCTGCAATTTTTGCAGCACCACCCGGATCAGGGAGCGCGGCGCACCGAACCGGGCGCATAGCGGGTTCTCGCTCAGCGAAGAGCCGGGACGGATGGTCAGGTCGATGATCTCCCGCTCCAGCACGGCGTAAATTTCGGCATCAGTCTTGTATTGCTGTTCCATATCACTCACCTAGTTCCAAAAACTCCTTCCACGGTGCGGCGGCGGGCAGGGGCAGAGAAAAGGCCATGGGCTTGCCGGTGTCCGGGTGCACAAAGCGCAGGCCGCAGCTTTGCAGGGCAATGCTGCCCTTCTGGCGGCTGCCGTATTTGCCGTCGCCGTACAGCGGGTGTTTGCGGGAAGCAAACTGCACCCGGATCTGATGGGTGCGCCCGGTGTGCAGGGTGATCTCGGCAAGGCTGTTTTCCCCTGCCGTGGCAAGGATGCGGTATTCCAGCACCGCTTCCCGCACCCCCTTGCGGAGACGGCTGACCGGGAACACCCTGCCCTTGCGGCTGTCCTTAAACAGGTAGTCCCGCAGCACCCCGGCGGCGGGTAGCTGCGCGTCCGGCGCACCGGCAATGACCGCGCGGTACTGCTTGACGAACTGCGGCGCGGTGGCTTTACCCTCGGCGCGGCCATCCTGCACGGCGTAGGCGTCCTGACTTTGGGTCACCTGACGGCTCAGGGCGGCGGCAGCTGCCGGGGTGCGGGCATAGACCATCAACCCGGAGACCCCGGTGTCCAACCGGTGCACCACCCCCACAAAGGCATCAGGTGCGTTCCAGTGTGCGCGCAGCGCGGCGGGCACGCCCTCCTCACTGGAAAGCCCGGCGGGCTTGTCCAGCACCACAAGGGCGGCGTCCTCGTATAAGATCACAGCTTGCCCTCGGCCAGCAGAGCCTTCAGCTTCAGGATGCCCGCAATGGTCTTGCCGTCCTTGATCTCGTTGCTCAGCACCATCTGATATGCCTTTTCCAGCGGCACCCGGTCGGGGGTCAAAAACTCGTCCGCATCAAGGTGCATCTTGGTCTCGTGCAGACCGGTGGCTACCCAAGTATAGATGACCTCGGTATCGTAGCCCACGGTGGGGTAGAATTCGCCCAGCGAGATGTAGTTGTCAGCGGTCAGGCCGCACTCCTCTTCCAGTTCCCGCTTGGCGGCTGCAAAGGGATCCTCGCCCTTTTCCAGCTTACCGGCGGGCAGCTCCCACAGCTGCTGCTGCATGGCATAGCGGAACTGCCGCACCATGCAGATGGTGCCGTCTGCAAAATAAGGCAGGATGCAGGCACCGCCGTGGTGATGCACCACCTCGCGGGTAGCGGTCTTGCCGTTTTCCAGCAGCGCGGTGTCCTTGGTCAGGGTGATGACCCGCCCCTCGAACAGGGTCTCGCTGGAGAGAGTTTTTTCAAAGTGTACGGTATCGTTCATTTGTTTTACGCCCCTTTTCCGGCGCTGCGCCGGTTTTATGCTCTCAGTTTACGGCAAAGTGCGGTTTGTTGTCAATAAAGATATGATAAATACAAGAGGAGAGGAAACCCCTCTTGCGAAAAAAATCACAATTTCTGGAAGAGCCCACCCCCCAAAACCGAAAATCTGCATCACTGCTTGCTTTAGCAAACTAAAGAAAGTACAAAACCGCTAAAAAATTTCTTAATTTTTGGTGCGTTTGTCGGGCGGTTTGCGTTTACTTTATTGCCGGAATCTGCTATTATAGTATACAAGCAATAGTGCCTTTTATGGGGTTCTCCGGTCCCAGCGGGCATATTGCCCCGCGCAAAAGGTACCAAATTCTGAATAATGGAGGAAGAAAAATGCCTAGAGCAAAGCAAACTATGGATGGCAATACCGCTGCCGCCCATGTAGCGTATGCCTACACGGACGTGGCTGCCATCTACCCCATTACCCCGTCTTCTCCGATGGCTGACTCTGTGGACCAGTGGTCTGCAGCCGGCCAGAAGAACATCTTCGGCAATCAGGTCAAGGTCGTTGAGATGGAGTCCGAGGCCGGCGCCGCTGGTGCTGTCCACGGCTCTCTGGGTGCAGGTGCTGTTACCACCACCTTCACCGCTTCTCAGGGCCTGCTGCTGATGATCCCCAACATGTACAAGATCGCTGCTGAGCAGCTGCCCTGCGTGTTCGATGTTTCTGCACGTACCGTTGCTACCCAGTCCCTGAACATCTTTGGTGATCACAGCGACGTTATGGCTTGCCGCCAGACCGGCTTTGCAATGCTGGTCGAGAGCAGCGTGCAGGAAGTTATGGATCTGTCCCCTGTCGCACATCTGTGCGCCATCGAGGGCAAGGTTCCCTTCCTGAACTTCTTCGATGGCTTCCGTACCTCTCACGAGTACCAGAAGATCGAGAAGTGGGACTACGCTGATCTGAAGGAAATGTGCAACATGGAGGCTGTTGAGGAGTTCCGCAAGAAGGCTCTGAACCCCGAAAGCCCCAAGATGCGCGGTTCCCACGAGAACGGCGACGTGTTCTTCCAGCACCGCGAGGCCTGCAACAGCGTTTACAACGCTCTGCCGGCTGTTGTTGAGAAGTACATGGCTAAGATCAACGCAAAGCTGGGCACCAACTACGATCTGTTCAACTACTACGGCGCAGCCGATGCTGACCGCGTGATCGTTGCTATGGGCTCCATCTGCGACGTTGCTGACGAGGTCATCGACTACCTGAACGCCAAGGGCG
>OLFU01002759.1_pt1 | contig 12983 bp, 14 predicted proteins | sample 1605161 | NCBI WGS metagenome assembly OLFU01 (sample SAMEA3888914, study PRJEB22519) | human gut metagenome | biome: human gut; feature: human-associated habitat; material: faeces | place: Denmark | collected 2011
CGTTGCATTGTAGAGGTGCTTGCCGGTCGGATCGATCTCCTCGCCGTAGTAGGCGCCCGGAGAGCGAACGAGCTGGCTGACGATGACACGCTCTGCACCATTGATGATGAACGTACCCGTATCGGTCATAAGCGGGAAATCGCCCATGAAGACTTCCTGCTCTTTGATTTCGCCTGTCTCGCGATTGATGAGGCGGACATTCACCCGAAGAGGTGCTGCCAGCGTCACATCGCGTTCCTTGCACTCGTCGAGATCGTACTTCGGCTCGCCGAGCGAGAAGCTCTCGAAGGACAAGACCAGATTTCCGGAGAAATCCTGGATTGGTGAGATATCATGGAAAATCTCCTGCAGTCCTTTATCGAGGAACCACTGGTAACTGTTCCGCTGGATGTCCAGCAGATGCGGCATCTCCATGACCTCTTTGATTCTGGCATAGCTATACCTGGTTCGTTTGCCCACCGGCACAGGATTAAACATTAAATCCTTCACCCCTTAGCCTGATTTTACTAGAATGTTTTTTGAAAGATAGAGAAATAACACAAATAGATGCGGAATCATAGAACAAGAAAAAAACAAGGTCAGCTTATTTTTTTGCACCTTGCTTCCGTTCCTTTCCACATACGCATAGTTATCCCTATTCAATTTCCTGTAGTTTAACACTATACCATAGCTTGACTTGACTGTCAAGTCAGGTGCATAAAAAAAAGACCGTCCTTGCGGACGGTCCCATATTCAGCAAACTGAATTACTTCAGCTCAACCGTAGCGCCAGCCTCTTCGAGCTTAGCCTTGAGGGCATCAGCATCAGCCTTGGAGACGTTCTCCTTGACCGGAGCCGGAGCGCCATCAACGAGAGCCTTAGCTTCCTTCAGGCCGAGGCCCGTAGCTTCACGGACAGCCTTGATGACGTTGATCTTCTTGTCGCCAACAGCGGAGAGAACGACCGTGAACTCAGTCTTCTCTTCAGCAGCAGCGCCAGCAGCAGCGCCAGCAGCAGCAACTGCAACCGGAGCAGCAGCGCTAACGCCGAACTTGTCTTCCATAGCCTTTACGAGCTCGGACAGCTCGAGGACAGTCATGTTTTCAATGGCTTCCATGATTTCTTCTTTAGTCATTTGATTTTCCTCCAATGTTTTGTTATTTTCGATTTGAATTCTTCGTGTTTATTTCTTAACCCCTCAGGCGGCCTGAGCCTCCTGAATGGAATTAAGCGGACTCTTTCTGCGAGCGGATTGCGTCAAGCACATAGACCGCATTGCGGATAACGCCCTGCAGAACGTTGACCGTGTTGGAAATCGGTGCGTTCATGCTGCCAAGCAGCTTGGCAATGAGTTCCTCGCGGGACGGCAGAGCTGCGAGAGCTTTGACCTCGTCGACGCCGATGACCTTGCCTTCGACCATACCGACTTTGACCGTCAGTACCTCAGCATCCTCGAGCTTGTTCTTCTTGATGAAGCCGCAGATGACCTTTGCCGGAGCAACAGCATCCTCCGTGGAGAATGCGAAAGCCGTCGTGCCCTCGAGGTGCTCTTCGATGCCCTCGATACCTGCCTCTTTGGCAGCGATGCGGAGCATCGTGTTCTTTACGACATGATAGGAAACGCCAGCCTCGCGGAGTTCGCGACGGAGTTCCGTATCCTGTGCAACCGTAAGACCCTTGTAGCTCGTGAGCACGACGCCCTTAGCGGATTCGAGCTGCTCCTTGAGCTGAGCGACAACAGCCTGTTTAGCGGAAGTAACACCCATTCTATTACACCTCCTGTCTTCTTGGATTTTAAAACAGATCAAAAAACCTCCGGCTGTCCGCCGGAGGTCACATTTTCTAAGTTAGGTGACTCCGGCCTCGGCAGGCGACATGATCGTCGTTAGATGATGAAATATCAAACCTGCTGTCTACAGCCTTCGATATGCGATTGGAGACCGGAGTCTCGCCTGATCCTCAGAGCGGCTTAGAGCTGAACCGGTACGCCCGGGCCCATCGTGGCGCTAACCGTGATGGAGCGGATGTACTGGCCCTTTGCAGCAGCCGGCTTAACGCGGATCAGTGTATCAATCAGGGCCTGGAAGTTCTGCTGAAGCTTCTCAGCGTCGAAAGATGCCTTGCCAATCGGGCAATGGACATTACCGGCCTTATCGGTGCGGTATTCGACTTTACCTGCTTTAATCTCGCTGATTGCCTTCGTGAGATCCATCGTTACCGTACCGAGTTTCGGGTTCGGCATGAGGCCGCGAGGGCCGAGGATCTTACCGAGACGACCAACCGTACCCATCATATCCGGCGTAGCAACAGCGACATCGAAGTCGAGCCAGCCACCCTGGATCTTCTGGACGATTTCATCGGAGCCAACGAAGTCTGCACCTGCAGCCTCTGCCTCCTTGACTTTCTCGCCTTTTGCAAAGACGAGGACGCGCTTGGATTTACCCGTGCCATGCGGCAGGACCATAGCGCCGCGGACCTGCTGATCAGCATACTTCGGATCAACGCCGAGGCGGACGTGCAGCTCGATCGTCTCATCGAACTTCTTTGTAGCCGTCTTCTTGACGAGTTCCATTGCTTCAGCGGCCGTGTAAAGCTTGCCAGCCTCTACGAGCTTGGCAGCTTCCTGATATTTCTTACCAGCTTTAGCCATTTGTGTTGTTCTCCTTTTTGTGGTTATAACGGTATTGCCTCCCACAGGAGGAAGGGATCAGGATCAGTCTACGATCTCGATGCCCATGCTGCGAGCCGTACCCTCGATCATGCGGGTAGCAGCCTCGATATCGCCAGCGTTCAGATCTTTCATCTTGCTCTCAGCGATTTCCTGTGCTTTTGCACGCGGCAGCTTTGCTACTTTGTTCTTGTTCGGCTCACCAGAAGCCTTCTCAAGACCAGCGGCCTTCTTCAGAAGGACAGCAGCCGGCGGAGTCTTCGTGATGAACGTGAAGGATCTATCCTCAAAAACCGTGATCACGACCGGGATCGTAAGACCAGCCTGTGCCTTGGTTCTCTCGTTGAACTCCTTGCAGAAGCCCATGATGTTGACGCCAGCCTGGCCCAGTGCAGGACCTACCGGAGGAGCCGGATTAGCTTTGCCAGCCATAACCTGAAGCTTTACAATCTTAGAAACTTTCTTAGCCATTGTTTGTTTCACCTCCTAAAAATGATGGAATGATGGTTCCGCTCAAAGCGTTTCGACCTGATCGAAACCAAGCTCAATCGGCGTCTCTTCGACGATGACCTTGAGGCGCGCTTTTTCCGTATCGATCTCGGAAACCGTACCCGTGTAGTTCTCGAAGACACCCGAGTTGATGCGAACGACATCCCCGACTGCAACATTGAGTTCAGGTTTGTGTTCCTCTTCTTCTCCCATGGATTTCAGAATACGTTTTGCCTCAGCATCGGTAAGCGGTATCGGATGCTTCTCAGAACCGACGAAACCAGTAACACCGGTGGTGTTGCGCACAACGTACCAGGAATGTTCATCGACGATCATGTCGACGAGGACATATCCAGGGAAGACCTTACGTGGGACGACCTTTTTCTTGCCGTCCTTGATCTCGACCTCATCTTCAACCGGTACGACCACATTGAAGATCATGTTGCCCATGTTGGCCGTGTGGATCAGGCGCTCAAGATTGGCCTTGACCTTATTCTCATAGCCCGAATACGTGTGGATGACGTACCAGGCTCTGCCAGGGTTATCCTGACGGAGATCCATCTCGTCTTTTTCTGCCATGCTTATCTCACCCAGCTCACCTTAAAATGATGTGGAACAATCTCGCGAAGAACGTATCGCAGATCCAGATCAGGGCGCATACGACAGCAACAGCAATGCCGACAACAGCCGTATAATTGACGAGCTCCTTCTTGGTGGACCAGGACACTTTTTTCATCTCTGCGACTACTTCGTCCAGGAACTTCTTCACAATCACTTCACATCCCCGTTCGTACTGACAACGCGTCCTTACTTCGTTTCCTTATGCACCGTGTGCTTCTTGCAGAACTTGCAGTACTTATTGAACTCCAGACGATCCGGGTTGTTCTTCTTATTCTTGTTCGTGCGGTAGTTGCGGCTGTGGCACTCCGTGCACTCCAACGTGATATTGTTGCGCATCCTTTATTACACCCCTTACGTTGCGAAAGTTGACTTTTTCATAATGTCACTAATACAATTTAGCACAGTTGGCAGGCGCTGTCAACACAAAATCCTTGACAAAAAGAAATCTTTTTGCCCGGACCTGTCAAAGCAGCTGCCTGCCAGATGGCATAAATAAAACCCCTGCATCAGGGGTTCAGTTGATGAATTGGTGGCGGCACAGAGATTTGAACTCCGGACACTGCGGGTATGAACCGCATGCTCTAGCCAACTGAGCTATGCCGCCATGTATGAATGGAGCTGATAACCAGGATTGAACTGGTGACCTTATCCTTACCAAGGATACGCTCTACCGACTGAGCTATATCAGCAAATATATTTAAACGAATATTCGTATAAAAACGTGGTTGCGGGGGTAGGACTTGAACCTACGACCTTCGGGTTATGAGCCCGACGAGCTACCAGCTGCTCCACCCCGCGAAAAAATGGTGGATGGAATAGGATTCGAACCTATGTAGGCGTGAGCCGGCAGATTTACAGTCTGCTCCCTTTAACCACTCGGGCATCCATCCATAATTGGAGCTGGCAATAGGACTTGAACCTACGACCTGCTGATTACAAATCAGCTGCTCTACCAACTGAGCTACGCCAGCAGATAAGTGATGAAATACATTTTACATCAGACAATTTATATTGTCAAGTGCTTTTTTCTTTCGTCTTTCAGGCCGTGTTGGCCGTTCCTATCACGTTTATAGATTATAGCACCATAAACTTACGTTGTCTATACGTATTAGAAAAAATAATTTACATCCCCCTGATTTTCTGAAAAACCCCATTCCTGCTGGCTTTTCCCTCCTCTTATCTGAAAGATAATTTTCCTCATCCCCATCCTTTTCTATTTTTTCTTTTATACATCCTCAAAAAAAGAAGCATTGATTTCTCAATACTTCTTTCTCACTTACCAGTCATTACCATTTTTTCAGCCCATGGTGGATTCTTCGCTACGTTTTTCCAGTTCCAGCTTTTCATTCATATCCCGGTTAAGAATCTTTTTTGTCCCCTTCATGAATTTAGATCTGGCAATGAGGACCATGCGACCGCATCCACAGCACTTTACACGCATATCCGCCCCCAGCTGCATAACTTCCCACTCCTGAGAACCACAGGGATGTTTTTTCTTCATTTGCACAATGTCCCCAATCTTATACTGAATGAATTTCATCCTTTCCTCCTTGGAACTTCTATACTTTATCTTCTGCAGGGAAAGCCTTCTGGTCTCCATTTACAGGAATCAGCAGAAAACGGAACGGGAGATACGTAGCTCCTGCTACTGTGAAATGGATGTGCAAATCATTGCCTGCATTCCATACTCCCATATTCCATACATCATATATGGTTTTGTTTCCAAAATATCCATTATGTCCTTCTATATTATATACGGAAGGAATAACCTTTTCCCATACGGTGAATGTACCTTCATAAATCCCTCCCAGGGGATTGAAGAGAAGGCGGTATTGTCCTGTTCCCTTTGTATGAACAGTGATATCATACTCCATACCAAAATTTCCTGCATTAGAACGATTTACCTTATCCAGTTCATCATAACCCGGATAGTAGAAATCAATCTTTCCATCGCCAATAACTATACTCCCCGGTCTCTCGGCCACATCCCAGGGCGCTTCATTTTCCTTCTCTATGGCCATCGGAAATACACCACGACGATTGTGGAAATCGGCCGGAAGGACCTCCAGACCTTCAGTGCCTTTTCCTCCGCTTCCTCAGTATTGGCATCTGCCGGCAAAACTGCTATGCCAAAGGTAACCGGCTTTTTCGTATTAACTTCCAGTATACCACTTACCAGCATCTGGTCCGGAATCGGATCCGGGCTGGCTGCCGCCAGTATCTGTGGCTTTTTAGCCTTTATCTTTATCTTTTCCGGCTGCGCAGCTTCCACCGTGGCTTCCCGGTAGGACAATGTCCTTCCTGTAGAAATATAATCCATGCTGCCATCCCCGGTCAGATTTCTTTCTACCTGAATATCCGCATTCTTTTTGTTATCCGCATAGATCACCAACCGGACTGGCGCGCCAGAAGCATTAACATTGTAATAATAAATCCGTCCTCTTCCCTTAATTGTCCCTTTAGCCAGAATTCCCGCTGCATTTGGATACTCCGGGGAATCAGACACCAGCAATGTGCCTTCCTTCACTGTGGTTTTCATCGGAATCTCCTGATAGGACTCCGTAAACGGATTTACAAGATCGGCTGCACCAGCTGCAGCCGGGATAGCCAGCATGGCCATCCATACTCCTATTTTTCTTTTCCAGCGCACAATAACCGTCTCCTTATTTTCTTTCTTCTTTTTCTCTGGCCTCGAACTCACGGGCCAGTGCGGAAATTTTCTGAAATCTGTGGGCCAGTCCCGACTTACTTATCCCCAGCAGTTCCGCCAGTTCCCCCAGAGATTTATGAGGATTTTCCAGCCTTTTTTCTGCTGCCTCTCTGACTTTTGGAGGCAATGCCAAGAGGTCCATATACTTCATAACCAGGTGCACCTGCCTGAGCTGGCGAAGTGCCGCGTCCACGGATTTCTGCAGATTTGCTGTTTCACAGTTTACCTGGCGGTTTACCCGGTTGCGCATATCTTTCATTACACGGACATTCTCAAATTCGAGATAGCACTGGGACGCTCCGGTAATCTGCAGAAAGGCACTCACCTCATCGCCATCTTTTATATATACGATATAGTCATTTTTTCTGTCCGTCATTTTAGGATGCAGAGAGAGCACCCGCATGACTTTGCATATTTCTTCTGCAAATACCGACGACCTGGTCACCATCTCCAGATGATAGTCGCTTTGCGGACGGCTCACTGTTCCACCGCCTAAAAAGGCACCGGCCAGATAAGCCTGTTTTTCCTCCGTCGTTGTCAGCTTTTCGCAATCATGAATCTTCCCCATGGACCAGATATCCATCTTTTCAAGGAAATGACTTCCCCCTTCAAATGGTAATACGGTCAGCGTGTACACATTTTTCTTTCTGAGCCGTCTTCCCTGCCGTACCATGACCGCAGGAGCCAGGCCGAAATCCTTCTTCAGCGAAATCAGCACCCTTCTGGCCACCGCACTGTTACTCGTGGAGAACTCCATTCCCCATTTGCCACCAGCACCGGTTATTACAGAACCGCTCATCCGCAGAAGGGCCAGCAGTTCCGCTGCCCTTTCTTTCGGACTTTCTCTGTGTTTTCGCGCCAGTTCATTCTTCACATCTTCGGTAAATGACATTATTCTCTGATTCCTTTCAGATAGGCCTTAAGGCTATCGCTGCTTATAGACGCGTGGAGCAGATTCTGAATGGCCATAAGCTTTCCTGCCAGAACGTTCTGGTCATGGACAGCCCCGGCTTCCACTCCCAGCAGATCAGCTATAATAAGAAACGCCCCCAGCTTCTCCACCTTACCTTCATCTATCTTTACCGGATACGATCCTGCCCGGGCATATTGTTCCCGTATCTTTTCACTGACAGGCTGCTTATTGGCCAGTACATAGCCAATGACCCCGTCCCCGGTCACCTTTTTCAACGCTTCCAGATGATCGCCTACGGTATAGCCGGTGGTTTCTCCCGGCTGGGTCATTACATTGCAGATATAAATGCAGGGCGCGCTGCTTTCCCGGATTGCCTGAAGCAATTCCGGCACCAGCAGATTCGGCATAATGGACGTATACAGACTGCCCGGCCCCAGAATAATCATATCCGCCTGTTTGATGGCTTCCAGCGCATCCCCTACGGCAATAGGATTTTCAGGAATGGTGGAGAGGGAGACAATATCTGCCGGATAGGTGGCAATCTCTGATTCGCCCTCCACCACGCTGCTATCAGACATCTTTCCTACCAGACGCACTTCTTCCGTGGTAGATGGAATAACCTTGCCGCGAATCTTCAGGACCTTGCTGGCCGCTTCCAGCGCATTTTCCGGATTTCCGAATTCCTTAATCAGCGCCGCGAGGAACAGATTGCCCAGGCTATGGCCGGCCAGCTCGCCATTTCCTCCAAACCGGTACTGGAAGAGCTGTTCCAGTACACTTTCCTTATCTGCCATCGCCACCAGGCAGTTACGAAGATCACCTGGCGCGATAATATCCATTTCTTCACGGAGTCTTCCCGACGATCCTCCATCATCGGCCACCGTCACGATGGCGGTCAGATTGGATGTCTTAGTCTTCAGACCTCGGAGAAGCATGGACAGCCCAAGGGCCACAATATGCGGCCCCTTGGCCAGTTCAATGCGTCCCAGCACCTGCCGGGATACCCGGTTCTGATCATCCGGCACCACCAGCGCAATAAAACGTTTCACCAGTTTGCGCACCCCAATCATCATCATCAGTATGCCCACGATGGAAAGGAATATGCCGAATAAGACCAGGGCCGTATAACTGTAGTTTCCGGTCATCTGATAAGCCAGCATAAATATTTCCTCTTCCAGAATGCCGAAAATCTGATAGTTCATCAGCATAGTCGCTCCGAATACCAGCGTCATCAGTCCAATGGAAAAGAGAAATAGCCAGCGCTTAATCTTCAGTCCGGGGTATAGCCATTGTACATACCATTTCATGGTTACTCACCATCCGCATCATGTTCTACTTTATTGCGATGCATATCCCTGTGTTCAATATTGACATGGCTGTGTTTTTCTGCCAGATGCGCCCCCAGCTTTTCTGTCACAAACACAGAGCGGTGCATCCCGCCTGTACAGCCGATGGCAATGGTAAGCTGCCGTTTTCCTGTACGCTGGAACTGATCGACTACAAAGTCGGTGAAATCATAGAGGTGAACCAGGAAATCCTTTGTGGTCTGTTCCTTTTCTATATAGTCGGCGACTTCCTTCACCCGGCCTGTCCAGTGCTTATATTTCTGCACGTAAAACGGGTTGATAAGGAAACGCACATCCAGTACGATGTCCGCATCAATAGGCACCCCGTACTTAAATCCAAAGGAGAAGACCGTGATGTCCATTTCATCATGATTTCTGCGGATGCCGAAGCGGCTGATTACTACCCCGCGAAGGTCTTTGGCCTTCATATCCGTAGTATCAATAATCATATCCGCCTGGGTACGGATAGCCGCCAGAATCTTGCGTTCTTCCTCAATGCCGTCCTGAATCCGGTTGCCGTGAGACAGCGGATGTGTCTTTCTGGTTTCCATGTACCGGCGGATCAGCGCTTCGTTGGACGCTTCCATAAATACCACTTCATGTGGTATTTCTCTCTGTTCCAGTTCATATAAGGCCTGTGGAAGGGCATCAAAGAACGTGCCTCCCCGGGTATCTGTCCCTACGGCCACATACTGTATTTTTGATGTGCTGTTCCAGCAGAGGTCGGCAAACTTCGAAAGAAGGATGGCCGGCAGATTATCTACGCAATAGTATCCGATATCTTCCAGATACTGCATCAGCGTAGTTTTCCCTGCTCCGCTCATACCGGTGACAATCACAAAGCGGAAATTATCCATTTTATCCATTCTTTGCCTCCTGCATCTTATTTCAATATATATTTTTCCAGTGCTTTCGCTACACCATCTTCATTATTGGACGCGGTTATAAATCGTGCCGCCTGTCTGGCGGACTCTGCCGCGTTTGCCACCGCAAATGACCATGGGGTAAGTCTCAGCATGGACACGTCATTCTGCGCATTGCCAAAAACCGCTATGTTCTGAAGCGGAATATCCCACTGGGCGCAAAGTTCAGTCAGCGCTTCTCCTTTAGAAGCCTGTTTGCTGTTCAGTTCAAAAAAATACCGGCTGGAACGGACATATCCTGTCCTGTCCCCATATTTTTCAATCATGACACGGCTGACCTCTTCCATAACCGCCAGATTGTTTTCATACACAAGTACCTTTAGCGGTGCCTTTTCCGGTGTCCAGAACGCGTCGCCGAGCACATGCGCCGTAACCCCGCAATTCTTCTCATAACTGTCTGTCCGGTCATCCCGATAGGGTACATACAGTTCATCATCAATATAACTCTGCATATACCAGCCATGTTCCCTGCCGGTCTGCAGTATCTGTCTTGCTGTATTCAGATTCATCAGATGTTCATTAAGGATGGTGCCGCTCTCACAGCTCGCCGTCATCGACCCAGTATAGACCACCATGGGCACATCCCCCAGGTTAAGGACCATACCCCAGGGACGGGCCGCCTTAAACATCCGCCCAGTAGCAATGACAATCCGTACTCCCTGCACTTTGACCTTCCGCAGCACTTCTTTTGTATAGTCAGAAATGGAAATATCATCCCTGAGCAGGGTGTCATCCAGATCAATGGCCACAAGTTTTATATCCGACTGCATACGATTCCCCTTTGTATTTATAAACAACAGATTATGATAAATTTCATGTGTAATCATTATACCACGACACGCCAGGGTGGGTGTGTATGAGAAATCACTAACCAGCGGAAAAATTCCGCTGTTAAATTCTCCTTTCTTTCCGGATGTATAAAAAAAGATAACACTCTATGTTATAATGAAAACATCTGGATTTTAACCTGTCTATTTAAGAAAGAGAGTGAATCATATGAAAAAATTTCTGATTGCATTAGGCATTGCCGCAGCTCTGACCACAGCTGGCGGAATTACTGCTCATGCAGAAACTTTCTGGAAATACAATGACACCATGACCATCGATATGGAACAGACCCATGTAAAGACCACAAAAGAGGGCCATGAAGTCCTTGAATTTGTAGGTGTGGAAACCCTGCCGGACAATGGAACCTGCACCTATACCTACGTTTATGACAGAACCGCGGGAACCATTCAGGTCAAGGAAATGGAAAAGAGAACCAAGAAGCTGCACTACACCAGCAACTTCGCTCCGGAATCCATCAATTCCCCGAACCAGGTCATTAAGGATCGTGCCGCTATGGCAGAAGCTGTATATCAGAGAAAGACCAGCCACAACAAGAAATAATTATGAAAATCACGAACAAACCATCTCCTGAAGATATTTCAAAGGATTTAATTCACTTTATCGCGAAGAGCCCGTCTCCGTACCATACCGTACGAAGCATGAAGGCCGCTCTGACCTATTCCAAATTCACCGAACTTCGTGAAGAAGACGAGTGGACCATCGAAAAGGGCGGACATTATGTGGTAACCAGAAACGGTGCTGCGCTGATTGCATTTACCGTTCCGGAAGAAGAACCGCAGTCATTCCGCATTGTAGCTTCCCACGCGGATTCTCCCACATTCCAGATTAAGGAAAATCCGGAACTCCGGGACGGCCCGTATATCCGTCTCAATGTAGAAGGATACGGCGGCATGAATATGGGGTCATGGCTCGACCGCCCGCTTTCCGTGGCCGGCCGCGTTTATGTCAATGACAATGGCCGCATCGTTCCTCATCTGGTTGCCATGGATGGCACAACACTGGTTATTCCATCCACGGCCATCCATATGGATAAGACCGTAAACAAAGGGCATGTCTGGAATGTCCAGAAGGAACTTCTCCCTCTGTACGGCACATCCAGCACAGGCACCTCCTTTATGGATATGATTGCCCGCGCCGCCAAAGTAAAAGCAGAAGACATTCTTGGACATGACCTGTTCCTGTATAGCCGTGTACCCGCTACCATCTGGGGCGTAGAAGGTGAATTTCTTTCCTCTCCCCGTCTGGATGATATGCAGTGCACCTTCGGTTCCTTCCGTGGGTTCACCATGTCAAAGAAGGATAAGGACATATGCATGTATGTATTGTTCAACCACGAGGAAATCGGAAGCGGCTCCAATGAAGGCGCCGGCTCCACATTCCTGGTAAATACGGTATTCCGCCTGGGCCAGGCCCTTGGATATTCCATGGATAAGATTATGGCCCTTACCGCCAGAGGTTTTATGATTTCTGCCGATAATGCCCATGCCGTACATCCGAATCATCCGGAACTGGCCGATCCGGTGAATAAGCCGGTATTAAATGGCGGCATTGTCATTAAGTACAACGCCAACCGTCACTATGCTACCGATGGATTCACTGCTGCCCGTTTCCGCAGACTCTGCCAGACCATTCATATCCCGGTTCAGGTATTTACCAACCGTTCCGATATGGCCGGCGGCTCTACGCTGGGGCATATTTCCAACACACGGCTCGCCATGCCCACCGTGGACATCGGCCTTCCGCAGCTGGCTATGCACTCTTCATATGAAACCTGCGGCGTCAAGGATACCTCTTATCTGGTAGATGCTGTCACCGCATTTTTCGACCATATGTAACTTCATCCGTTCAGGATAAGAAAAGGACGGGAAAACCAAATGTTTTCCTGTCCTTTTTTCTATGCCTTCAGAGTCTGTCCATATCTATCCGACGGTCCCAATACACCTGAATCGACTGTCTGGCCTTATCCACCTCATTCATATCGAATTCTACCCGGAGAATCTGATTTTCCTCCTCATGCAGACAGCGCATGGTTCCCAGCGGTGTTACCGCCATAGAACCGCCGCCATACATCGTACCGTTCACAAGCCCGGCCTGATTAACCGCCAGGACAACCATTTCATTCTCAATGGCCCTGGCCTGGTTTAAAATCTTCCAGTGTTCAATCCGTCTGAGCGGCCATGCCGCAGGCACAAAGAACAGTTGAGCCCCTTCCAGCGCTTCTCTGCGGATGAATTCCGGAAAGCGGATATCGTAACAGATGGCCATAGAGCATGGAATATCGTCCAGAAGAAAATGTACCGTACGATTTCCTCCGGTAAACAGCTTCTGTTCCCCTGCCGGGGAAAATCCATGTACCTTGTCATATTCAGCGGTTACCTGTCCTGACCGGTTTACCACATAGGCCCGGTTATAGTAACAGCGTCCTTCTTTTACCAGTACGGAGCCGCCTACGATATTCACGCGATAGCGCCTGGCCATTTCTGAC
>OLFU01002786.1_pt1 | contig 12887 bp, 10 predicted proteins | sample 1605161 | NCBI WGS metagenome assembly OLFU01 (sample SAMEA3888914, study PRJEB22519) | human gut metagenome | biome: human gut; feature: human-associated habitat; material: faeces | place: Denmark | collected 2011
CCTCGCGGCCGCCGCGCGCGACATAGCCGGCAGTGTCGAAAGGCTCGACGGCTACGTGCGTCTGCTCATCGAGGCCTCGCGCGGGTCCGGCGGGGCGGAGAGGGCCCCCATGCGGCCGGCCGAGCTCTGCGAGCAGGTCCTCGCCGAGGCCGCCCAGATCGCCCGGGCGCGAGGCGTGACGCTCGACGCAGCCACGGGCCCCGCTGTCGCGGGCACGCCCGAGGCCCCACTCGACCGAACCACCCTGGCGCGAGCCGCCGTGAACCTCGTGGCCAACGCCGCCGAGCACGCGCGCTCGCGCGTGGCGGTCTCCTGCGACGTCGCTGGTGGATACCTCGTCATCGAGGTCGCCGATGACGGACCGGGCTTTTCTCCCGCCGCCCTCGAACGCGGCTGCGAGCGCCTCTTCACAGACGACTCCTCCCGCTCCTCGCGCGACGGAGGCCGCCACTACGGGCTCGGCCTCCACGCCGCCTCCGAGGCCGCGAGCGCCCACGGGGGCTCCGTCTCGCTCGCCAACAGCCCCTCGGGCGGCGCGGTGGCCACCATCGCGGTCCCCCTGTGCGGGGCCTGACGACTCAGGCCCTCACACCGGCGTGGCTCGCAACCAAACGCTTCCCGGATAATAATGCCCGTTGCGGGGATCGCCCTGGCTAGTCGCCGCCCATGTGCATGAGCATATCGGCGATGCGAGTCGCCATCTCGTCCGCCGCTGCACGGATGTTTGTTGATGTTCACTAAGAAGTGGTCCGAGTGATCACTGAGAAATAAGCACCGTGAGCACGAAAAATTGAGCAGTTTAAGCAAGAGGGCCGCACCCCGGGACTTGCCGAATCTGCCCACGGCGCCAAACTCGTCCATCTCCATGTAGCTACCTCCCCCCGACGGCGCTGAGCGGCTTCGGCTCGAAGTGCTCGTCGCGCTCGACGACGGCGAACCCCATCTGGCGGTTCAGCTCCTCCATCTCCTTGATGCTGAAGTAGCCGAGCTCGTCGTCGTAGCCCTCGACGAGGCCGAACGCCTCGTCCGTGCCGTCGAACTCGAGCAGCCACCAGTCCCATCCGTTCATGCACGAGAAGTAGTGGGCGTAGACCGTGGGGTCCTCTGCTCCGTCCTGCTCGTAGAGCCTTGGAGCCGTCTTGGCGATTTCCCTCGTCATCAGCTGCTGCATCTCTTCCTCCGTTCCGGGCACCCTGCCCTCAACATCTCGCCCCTGCGGGCAAAGCCGAATGGCGACGCCGCGCGTCGTCGTCGGCTTTGCTCCCTGCAAAGCCGCACCGGAGCGAAGGCGGGTCAAGGGAGGTCCATGACGACCTCCACCAACCGGAGCGGAGCGGAGGTTTGTGCGGGGTCTCATGGGCCCCCTTGACGCGGCGTAGCGGAGGTGCCACCCGGCCGCGAAGCCGTGGCCATACGGCGGCGCATGCCGGATACCGGCGGCAGCAAAAGGGCCCGCCGGCGGCGGGCCCGAAGGGGAGAATATGGATTACGCATCGTTTCCGGAAAGGGGCATCCATGACAGAAGCCGAGCAGAACCAAATCTTCGATATCAGCTACGAGATGCACGGGCTCGCGGCGACGCTCCTCGCGGCATCCCGCGGCGACCTCCAGGATCCGGAGAGGATCGTCGAATATGCCGCAGGCCAAATCGACCGATTTGCCGACAATCTCGCGTCATGCATTACAGGAAAACCTTTCGACTCCGACGAGCGCCTTGATGGCCTTACGCCTAGCGGACGTTTTTGACGTTTGGCGGTTGCTCTGTGACATGATAAAAGACCCCCAAGTAGCCCGGAAAGCACGCAAAGAGGTCTTAAAGCGAAAGGGCACCGCGTATGCGTTGCCCGCCACTTCGCACTGTAGCCGATTGCTTGAGCGATTTTGATATGCAGCATTTTGACCCTGACGAGCGCTCATCACTTTTTTGAACGGGACATTCGGAGGACAGAGGCCTTTTGACGTACGACGTTTACGTTCCGGCGACGGGCCTACGCCCCCACGTCGTTCTTGGTGAGGGTGTTGTCGAACGCCCAGACCCACCAGCGCAGGTGGTCCTCGGCCCCGTGGATGTCGTCCTCCTCGTGGTAGTGCTCGAGCATGAGCTGGGTGCGCCACTGGCCGAAGCGAACGGTGTAGGTGGCCGTCTGGGCGTTCTGCACGATGGCCCCGAAGGGCTCGATCTCGAGGATCTGATCGATGGTGAAGCAGCGCCCGTCCGGCCAGCAGACGCGGATGGGGACCATGGTCCCGTCGGCGTTTGCGCGGGCGTAGACGTCGACGTACTGCTTGTGGACGCGCCGGCCTGGCCTGTCGCCGCGGGCGCGCACCGTGATGCCGCCGCCGAAGTCCTTGGTGTGATCTGTCACGCGGGCGTCACCGCCATGCCGCTGCCACGCTCGACGAACCAGTCGCCGTGCTCCCACCAGACCGTCTTGCGCTGCTTTGCGATGCAGACGTCGTAGCGCACGCAGAGATTGCCGAAGAGGGCGCGGCCGAACTCGGAGCGGAAGTAGATGGACTCGACCTGCCAGGAGCGGCCGTCGGGCCAGTGGATGGTGACCGGGTCGGACGGGCCGCAGTCGGGGTCGTCGGTCCCGTTGACGTCCACCGGGATGTAGATGCGGCGGTCCTCCGTGGGGATGCCGCAGGTGCCCGCGAGGGAGTGCTTCTTCATGATCATATGCCTTACCTCCCGTACACGTGTTCGCGTTTTGCTTCTACCAGTATCGAACGGGCGTTTGGTTTTGTAAAGCGAACATGGTGTGGGGGTTGCGTGGTTGTGTCTGGGCGGGGTGGTAAAAGGGCGAGTGCTTGCGTTGGTCTATCATCTGATGCCAATACGAGCGAATGGGAGCCATCTTGTTTACTTACTATCATGTCGATAAATGGGGAAATCTCGTCGCCGTCGATCTGCTTCCCTACATCGTTGCGGCCGTTGTCTCGATTGTTCTCATCTGCTGCGTCGTCTCTCTGGTGCGAAGAGTCCTGGCGAATCCCTTTCACTACCCATACTTCGTCGAGCGGTTCGATGTCTCCGGCAGACGCAACGTGAAGATCAACGACCTGATAGATCGCTTTATGCTCGAGCCCGCCAACTGGGAAAAGATAGTCGCGGAGCGATCCTACATCCAGGAGTGGAAGGCACAGCAGGAGGAATACCTGAAGACCTGCAGCCTGCGGAAGCGCCGGGAGCGGCAATACGCCGAGACACTCGACGACGCGCACGCGTTCCAGTTTGTCACGTGCCGTGAGCAGACACGCTACAGGCAGAGGAACTACGTGAAGACGTCCTACAAGGTGTCCGTGGACGATAGCGTGATGGCCGTGAGCTGGGACTGGGTTGTGAACAGGCGAAACCGCCTCGCCGCCATTAACGACGAAGCGACGCTCAGGGATTACCATGCTCGCAACCAGCGGAAGCTGATGACTAAACAGCTGCGCGAGCAGATAGCGCGAAGGGACAACTACACCTGCCAGATGTGCGGGAAGTACATGCCCGATGGTGTTGGATTGCACATCGACCATATCGTGCCGGTCGCTAGGGGCGGTAAGACCGTGCCGTCTAATCTGCAGGTGCTCTGCTCGAAGTGCAACGGGCGGAAGGGCGCGAGGTAGCCGCTTGCTCGCTATTCTTCGAAGAAGTCCGTGTCCACGGCCTTGATTTCGTAAACCTGCCTTGTGCTCACGCCGACACCGTAGTCGATCATGAGACCAGCGAGCGCGGGGCCGTCGACGAGCACGACCGTCTGGCCGAGTAGACCTTCTGCATAGCGTCGTGCCTCCTTCGAGAACCGGGCAGTTGTGATAACCATCCGTCCCGCGGCGACACGCTATCGGGCGATGTTCATCAACCCCAATATGCAACGTCGCTATCCGCGAATCATGAATCCCCTTCAGCTGTTACTTCACCTTCCATGCGGCGGGCCAGTCAGCAGGCTGGGCCTTCTCGTTCAGCGCAGGCAGCTCGTTAACGATAGCGATCGTCTCCATCGACACGGTCACGACGCGCTCAACCAGATCGACGATATAGCGCGGGTCGTCGCTGTAGTCGTTGGGGTCGTTGACGATGCCCGACGCCTTGTCCTTGCGAACCTGGTAGCGGTCCATGAGCCAGCCGATGGCTGAGCGCCCATTAACGAGGTACTCGTATGCCTCAAGCGGGATACCGCGCAGCGTCATGTTCTCGGCCACCTTGAGGACGGTCATGTCCTGCCCCTTGGGATGCTCCTCGTCCTTCTTATGTGGGCCGAATTTCATTTTGACCGTTCGCCCAGGGTTCACCGAGTCGCCGTCCTCGACGATCGATGCCCATGGATCGACCGTCTCGTAGTCGAGATGGAGATGGGCGAGTTTTCGACCCGCCTCCGAGAACCTGGCAAAGTCCGCGACAAGCGGGATGCGCGGCAACTCTTTCTTGAGATTCGACTCGAAGCGTTTGCGATACTCGGGAGAATGCAGGATACCGTAGACGTAGTAGAAAATATCGGTCTTATTGAGCTCGACACCGCCATCCTTCTTATAGCGCTTCGGAAACGCATGCGGATAGACCTCAAGAAAGACCTTAAGGGTCTCATCCGTAATAGCGTCGTGGCGAGAATAGGTCTTCTCGGTATGGGTCGCACCGTTGCCGAATAGTGACGTCTGTCCACCGGGAGCTACATAATCATTTCCGTCAAAGAGAGACGTGCCGACTTGCTCCTCTTCGTACCAGTAGAGAGGAAAACACTGGGCATGGTGATTCAGTTCCAGATCTGGCAATATGTCCGAAATAAACGGTCCACGTTCACCAAACAGAATCACAAGATTATCGAAGCAATGAGAGTGATTTTGCTGGTAGGTCATTGCGCCGCCTTTTCCAGGCATATCCCCCCTGGCAGTTTTTCGATCCACAGAGATAGATATGGGTTTGCTGGTAGGTCCTTGCGGTCAGCTGCTTACAATAGTAAACCCATTGCTTGCAGAACGGCCGATACATGCCGGCAACGACATGTCTGTCGTCATAAACTGCCCGCCGTCCGCGCCTCACATCTTCAAGTTGATTCCGATTCCAGCTGATAACCGTCGGTTCATAGGTTACGAAATCCTCAGGCTTTACCCCATTACCTTCTCTGGCATATCTGTCAACCTCATAGTCAAGCCTATCTATCAAGCCTTTCATATTTGAACGGACAGCCGAACCAGAATAGTTCCAGGCCCATGAGTCGCGACCAGTCGCAATTCCCAAGGAAAAGGTCTTGAAGAGGCCGCATGGCTCCTTCATTTTGTTGATAGCCATAGGGGCGAACAAGTCGAAGGATTTATCCCTCTTGTCGAACCAGTCACCGTGTTCGTCCGGGACAATCTCGCGCCAAGCAACGTTACCGTCAACGGCAGCAAGTTTGATTGTCTCCAGCTTCTCCTCGCGAGATTTATAATCTTCGACACCAAAGTAATGAATAGTCGCCGAATGCGTTTCAGCCTTCTTTTTCACCAACATGGTTACGGCGACAGGCGTCCTAGACCCTTGACCGAAAACCTTGCCGCCCTCTTTTCGCGACTCCTCGCCCATGGTCCGCTGGTTGCCGCGAAGATCGAAGATGAAAATATCATCGAACTCCTTAAGGAAGCAACGACGGATACCAGCCATCGCCTGCCCCCTCAACCAGCCGGCATTGGAAACAAAGCAGACTATCCCCTGTTCTCCAATACGATCAGATGCCCACCTGAACGCACGAATGTACGAGTCGTACATCTGACGTTTGTTGCTCGCATTGGAGGCCTGGACATAAGTCTGCTCAAGTCGAGAATCGAGTGTCGGATAAGACTCGTTCGCATTGTCATCGTCGGCATTTTTCTGCCCAGAAGAATATGGTGGATTACCCACAATCACCCGGATTGGGAGCGCGTTCTGGATGCGTACGCGGTCCGTGTTGTCATAGAACACCTCGTCATCGAGGGTGTTCGATTCCTCGGTCATCTGGAACGTATCGGTGAGCACCGCGCCCTCGAACGGCTGATAGTCGCCACCCATGCGGGCATGGTAGGCGTACTCGATATTCACCGTCATGATGTAGTACGCGAGCAGCAGAATCTCGTTGGAGTGAATCTCGCGAGTGTACTTGCGCTTGAGCTTCTCGTCGGGAATGAGGTCGCTCTCGATGAGGTGCGCCATGAACGAGCCCGTGCCCGCGAAGGGGTCCAGGATATGCACGCGGTCGTCGGCAAGCGACTGGCCGAACTCGCGCTTGAGAACGCGGTCGGTCTCGCGGAGGATGTAGTCGATGATCTCGGTCGGGGTGTAGACGACGCCCATCTTGTCCGAGGTCGCCTTGAACGCGACCTTGAAGAACTTCTCGTAGAGGTCGCGGATGAGCTGCTGGCGCGCCGCATCCGACTGGATGGCGGCAGCGCGGCGGCGCACGCTCGCATACACGTCGTCGAGGACCTCGGAATCCGATGCCTCCTCGATCTTATGCTCTTCGAGCACACCAAGGAAACGTTCGATGGCGACGGACACGGGGTTCGACTTCGCGAACTCAAAGTCTCCGAACAGAGCATCGAACACCGGGACGGTGATGATGTGCTGGGCGATCATCTCGACCGCGTCCTGCTCGGTGATGCTGGGATTTAGCGAGTCCTGAAGGCCGTGCAGGAACGTCTTGAAGCTGCCGGACACCTCGTCGTTCTCGCGGACGAGTTTGCCGATGCGCTCGATGTGGCGCTGGGCGATCTTCGCCACGTCCTCGGCCCACTCGTCCCAGTAGATACGCGTGCCGCACTTCTTGACCAGCGTGGTCTTGACGGCCTTCTCCCAGCGCTCGACCGGGAAGAACGTGAGCCTCATCTGCACGCCCTGTGTGATCTCCGCCGCCTTCTGGCTCTCCTCCTCCTGCTTGAGCTTGAGGTCGCCGGCGTCCCACCCCTTCTGGTTGGCAGATCCGGCAACCTTGTTCTTCTCGGCCTCCTGCTGGAGGGCGAGCGCGTTGACCTTGGCCTCGATTCGCTCGTCGTGCGAGCGGAGGGCCTGGAGGATGCTCCAGACGTTCGCGAACACCTTGCTGTCGTCGAGCGCCTCCTCCGGCGTCATGCCGGCGGGGACGAAAATGGGCAGGATGATATAGCCGAAGTCCTTGCCCTCGGCGCGCCTCATGACGCGGCCGACGGCCTGGACGACGTCCACCGTCGAGTTCTTGGCATTGAAGAAGATGACGGCGTCGAGGTTGGGCACGTCGATGCCCTCGGCGAGGCAGCGTGCGTTGGTGAGGATGCGGCACTCGTCCTCGGCGACGTCCCCTCCGAGCCAGGTGATGTTTCTCGTGCGTTGGTCGGACGGCATGTTGCCGTCGACGTGGCGCAGCTCGCACTTGAGCGGGAGCTCCTCGTGCTCGTCTTCGGCAAACTTCTCGACGATTTGCGAGAAGGCCTCCGTGATGGTCTTCGATGCGCTGATGGTCGAGCAGAAGCCGACGGCGCGGTGCAGCGGCTTGCAGTCGGTCACCATGGTCTCGACGTCATCGACGACGAGCATGCCACCGAGGCCGGTCGCGTCGTCGGGCGCGCCCTCGCCGTGATCGACGAGGCCCTTCCAGCAGCCGATAATCTTGCCGATGTCCGAGGGCTCGAGACTCATGGCGTTGACGCCCTGGTCGCTCTCCAGGGAGGGCAGGCGGTCCCCGATGGCATCCTCCTGGACGGTGAGCACGACGACCTTGTAGTCGGTGAGCAGCTTCTGCTCCACGGCCTCGCCGAACTTGATCTGGTAGGCGGTGGGGCCGTAGATGGACTCGTCGTCCATGGAGGCGATGGTGTAGTCCTCCTCGGCGCCCTTGCGCTTGGCGGTCTCTCCGTAGATGCGCGGGGTCGCCGTCATGTACAGGCGCTTCTTGGCGGCAACGTTCTCGTTGAAGTGGATCTTCATGAAGGCCGAAGCCTCAGTCTTGGAGACGCCGGGGAGGGCGTTGCCGGTCGTGCGGTGAGCCTCGTCGCACACGACGACATCGAACTCGGGCATGCCGAGCGCCTGCGCGTCATGGATGACGCCGATAGATTGGTAGGTCGAGAAGATGACGACCAGGCCGTCGGGGTTCGAGCGTCTGCAACGCTTGAACGAGCGGTACAGGCTCTCGGGATTCGTCGTTGCGGGATACTCGAATGAATCGAGCGCCATCGGGATGACGTCGTCCTTGCGCGACGCTTTCGAGTCCGAGCAGACGACGAGCGAGGACATGGGCATGCGGCTCTGGCCCATCCACTCGCGCATGGACTGTCCGACGAGGGAGATCGACGGCGCGCAGAAGAGGATTGTGCCGGCGGCGGGGCCGATCCAGTCCTCGACGAGGCGAAGGGACATGAGCGTCTTTCCCGTGCCGCACGCCATGATCGCCTTGCAGCGGTCAAACTCGGCCCACTTCTCCTCGATTGCCGCGACCGCGCGCTCCTGATGAGAGCGGAGGTCGTAGGTCACCCGCTCGCCGGCGGGAACACCTTCGATAAACGGGGTCCAGTCGATATTGGAGGCCGCCATCTTGGCGGTATCGATGTACATGGATCCGCTGGCGTCGATTTGCTTCTGGAGGTTCTTTCCCGGGCCCTTCGCCGTCGTCATGACCATCAGGGAGTCGACGCCGTCGATAAACGCCGCATGGGCGAAGAACGAGTCGCAGATGCCCTTGGGAAGGTCCTTCTCGCCGTCATAGCACTTGCATTGGATCGCCCACCATTCCCCCGCCTCGGCGGTCTGGGCCATGAGGTCGATTCCGTTGTCTTGGGTGTCGTGGACGGGACAATCGTCCCATTCAAGTGCCTGGGCTATCGTCCCGACACGGGAGAAGAACAGTGCGTAGAAGGGGTCGTTCTTGAGATAATAAACGCAGGCCGCCTCATACTTGTCGCCCTTCTCCTTGGTCGTTGCCGACCCGTTGACGATAGGGTCAAGGGCATCGTAGACGTTCTTCATATAGCGACTCCTTTGTTGTTATTCAGACGTCACTATTTTAGCTAAGGACCGCCGAAACTCTTTCTAATTGGAGTTTATCGGTCGACAAGTCAAGCCGACCGGCCCGCGATTATCAATGGTTTATATGCTTCACAAAATAAATTGCCACAGGATTCACCCGCAATTCACCCGCAAAGTAAACCAATAAAGAAAAAGCTCGGAAACAATTATGCTTCCGAGCTGCAAGTTCTTGGTCGCGGGGGCAGGATTTGAACCTACGACCTCCGGGTTATGAGCCCGGCGAGCTACCAGACTGCTCCACCCCGCAATGTCTGGGCGCCTCATGTGCGCAAGAAAGAATATTACGTGGGAGTTCGGTAAACGGCAAGGAAAATCTCGTAGAGCATAATTCCTTCATATTTATACCCCTCAACCCATATCACCGTAAACGAATCGTAGCCTGGCGCCGTCGTCGGCGCGTATACAATGGTGCGCGTCCTTTTACGCCGACACCTGGAGTAGACATGCTGCTCGCTATCGATATGGGAAACACGCAGACGGCCATGGGCCTGTTTGACGGAGACGAGCTGGTGCAGTCGTGGCGCATGCCCACCGACCGCTCCTATACCGCCGACGAGATCCACGTGCGCCTGATGGGTTTCTTTAAGATGTACGGCCTTTCGCTCGATGCGGTCGACGCGATCGCCTTTGCCGGCGTGGTGCCGCAGCTCTCGCGCGAGTGGCACGCCGTGGCCGACCGCATTGCCGCGGATGCCATCGTCATCGGGCCGCAGACGGCCGCGGTGACCAAGCTGCGCGCGGCGCGCCCCCAGGCCGTGGGTGCCGACCGCGTCGCCAACGCCGTTGCGGCCGAAACTTTCTACGGTGCGCCGGCGATCGTGGTGGACTTTGGCACCGCGACCAATATCGACGTCATCGATGAGGACGGTTATTACATTGGCGGAGCGATCGCGCCGGGTATCCGCATCTCCATGGACGCGCTTGCCGCACGTGCCGCCAAGCTCGCTAGCGTGCCGCTCGAGGCGCCCGAGCACGCCATCGGCCGCGATACCGAGGAGTGCATCAAGGTCGGCGCCGTGGTGGGCGCTGCCGCCATGGCCGAGGGCCTGGTCGCGCGCATGAAGCGCGAGCTGGGCCGCGAGGATGCCACCGTTATCGCCACGGGCGGTCTCGCCGGCATCGTCGCCGATTCGACCGATGCCTTCAACGTGGTCGACGGGCAGCTCACCATCAAGGGCATCTGCGAAATCTACCGCCGCATGCAGGAGCTGGGGTAAGACAGGGGCATAAGTCGAGCACGTCCAATGCCCCAGCCCCCGCAAACGTTCGCCAAGCCTATTCCTCAAAACTGAAAAATTTTCAATTTTGAGGAATAGAGACTCCTCGAATACGCCCAGCACAGCGATATCGTGCATGTTTCCTATTCCTCAAAAACGAAATTTTTTCAATTTTGAGGAATAGGACCGAGATGCCGCCCTGCAGTCACGCAAAAGCCCTCCCCGGTGCAATCCGAGGAGGGCTTCGTTGTCATCGTTATCTTTGAGCACGGGCGTCTCGCGTTACAGCCCGCGAATCCGTACGGCCTCGGGCGGAAACTCCTGCTCGCCGGCATCGGTCTTGATGGTCGCGCGGCCCCAGATGTCCAGGCCCGCAAACACACCGACCGCAAGCGGCAAACCGTTGGGCGACACCGCCGCAACTTGGCGGCCCAGCAGCGGCACCATGTCGAAGTACTCGCCCAGCACGGGAGCCAGCGGCCCTGCGGCGCCCTGCGGCGTGTTGGCAACAGCCGCCCAGGTATCCACACGGGTCAGCACAGCGGCGGACAGCGCCTCGACCAGCGCTTCGTCAGCCACGTCCACACCGAGCTCACTCAATGCCGAACGCTCGATATCCACCGTCACGGCACCGAACATGCCCGCGGCACCGGCACCGCCGTTGACGGCGACGCGCGCGAGCGACGTCTCAAACGCAGGCGCGCCGCACACGATGTCACTCGGCCACTGGATACCCACCTTGCCGGCAAGCCCCAGGCCCGGCGTTGCGGCCGTGCCCGCGAGCGCGTCCATCATGCCCATCGCTGCCACAAACGGCAGGCCGTGGAAGGCATGCATATTCACGTCCGGGCGCACGACCAGCGAAAACGTCAACGACGCCTCGCCCGCGCTCCAAGCGCACCAGCCCGCAGACACACCCTCGCGGCCCGCGTCGCGCGCGGCGTCGAGCTCGGTGCCGGCGGTTACAACATTCATCTCAATCATCTACATACGCCCCAATTCGCCCACGATATGGCCTACGCGGTCCTCGGGCTCCTTGACCTCGACGCCGTTGTAGCGGAAGAACCGCGCCGGGTCGTGCATCAGATCCTCGAGCGGCACCAGTACAAAGTCGCGCTCGCCAATGAGCGGATGCGGCAGGCGCAGCTTTTTGCCGCCATGGATCTCGCCGTCCATCCACAGCAGGTCCAGGTCGATGGTGCGCGGACCGTTGACCTTGGCCTTCTTGGAGCGGTCGCGCCCCAGCTCAGCCTCGATCTTCATAAGCTCGTCGAGCAGCACCAGCGGCGCCAGCTCGGTCTTGATCTCGATGACGGCGTTGGCAAACGCATCCTGGCGCGTCTCGTAGGCCGGCTCGCTCTCGTAGATGCGCGAGCAGTTGGACACGCAGGTGAGCGGAATCTCGGCAATCATGTCGCGCGCGGCGCGAATGTTGTCGCAACGATGCCCCAGATTGGAGCCCACAGCCACAAACGCACGGCGCGGTTGCGGCTTGGCGACAGCCCAGTAACCGTTCAGGAACTGCGCAAAGCCGGTAACGTCGTGCACGCGCACGATGTTGGCACCGGCCTGGATAGCGCCCAGGCACACGCCAAACGTGGCGGCATCGCGCGCGGCGGCCTCGGTCACGCCCGAGACAGCGCCCACAAAACGCTTGCGCGACACGGCGCACATGAGCGGGTAGCCCAGCGACGCCATCTTGGCGGTCTCGCGCTGGATGACGATATCCTCGTTGGCCGTCTTGCCAAAGCCCGGGCCCGGATCGATGCAGATGCGGTCGCGCGACACGCCGGCATGGATGAGCGTGCGGGCCTGGTCGGACAGAAAGCCCATGACGCGGCGCATGATGGGCGCCGAATCGGGCAGGGTAAAGCGGCGGAGCTGAGAGGTGGGCACGTAGGCCTCCTCGCGGCGGGCGCTGCGGCGCATCATGGCGGCCAGGTGGTCGCTGGGCTCTGGTGCGGCTTCGGTAGCTGCGGGCACGGTCTCGGGCTCTGCAGTCTCGGCGGCAGGAGCGGTCTGTTCGGCAGCCGGCGTCTCTGGCTCGGACTCGGGCGCGGGCTCCGATTCGCCAAACGGCAGTGAGGGCTGTACCACACCGCCCGGAAGCTTGGCCTCAACCTTGGGCTCGCCCAGCAACTTGCCGCGACGGCGACGGGCCGGCTTCTCGGCCTCGCGCGCGGCCTCGGCAGCCGCTTCGCGTGCCTTCTCGGCAACAAACGCCGCAGCCGAGGTATCGAGCTGCACCGTCGCGTGCGTGCGGGCGGGTGTGGCGACCTCGCCGGCGTGCATTACGATGACGCCGCAGGTGCTCGTCTTAACGAACTCAACCATCTTGGGATCGGTGAAACCCGTCACGTCGTTAACAATCGAAGCACCGCAGCGCACAGCCGCCTTGGCAACCGCCACATGACGCGTATCGATCGAGACGATGGCGCCCTCTTTGGCGAGCGCGCGCACGACGGGCAGCACGCGACGCGCTTCCTCGTCGGGGTTGACCGGGGTAAAGCCGGGGCGCGTGGACTCGCCGCCCACGTCGATGATGTCGGCGCCGGCATCGAGCATCGCCAGGCCGTACTCGATAGCGGCATCCTGGTCAAAGTGCTCACCGCCGTCGCTAAACGAATCGGGCGTCACGTTGAGGACGCCCATGATGCGCGGACGGTCAAAGCTGA
>OLFU01002834.1_pt1 | contig 12668 bp, 15 predicted proteins | sample 1605161 | NCBI WGS metagenome assembly OLFU01 (sample SAMEA3888914, study PRJEB22519) | human gut metagenome | biome: human gut; feature: human-associated habitat; material: faeces | place: Denmark | collected 2011
CGAAAGTGAGTGGATACAACCATCCCGAGTGGGTGGGAATGCTCCGTTTTCGCCAGACATCATCCAAGGTATATTCCGTGGCATGCCTGTAGTTGTACTCCGCCAATGAGACGGTCTGATTGTTCTCGTCCAACACGCAATCTTTCTTCATATACTTTTTCATCTTTTTGGGCAGCGGTCTTGGACGGTTTCTATAATACAGATTGATGCAGCTATGATACGCTAAGGCAAATAGCATAATAGGAGCTGCCAATGGGCTAAACAGGACGATGAGCAGATGCTCCCAAAAGGTAGTCTTTTGCTTCATCATTTTGCGATAAGCCACTTGTCCGTTTATATGTGCAAGCACATATACCAAAACGCAACATACTATCCAGTAAAGTGCAACGATTATCCAAATATTCATGATTCTCACAATTTATACGGTTCTCACATCTATTAATTTACAAAATCTATCCTTGACATCCCTGAGATCTTCTGCCAAGAGAGAGTCGCAACGTTTTGCTATATCTTCAGGAATGGGATACATACAGGCCGCAATAGCACATGCCATAGCACCAATGGTATCCGAATCGCCACCAAGTGAGATGGCCAACCGAAGGACTTCTTCAAAGGAGTTCCCTTCCAAGAAAGCAATAATCGCTTCCGGGACACTGCCTTGGCAAGATACGTCAAACCCGTATCGTGGCCGAATCTCCGCAATTGTTCTGCTTAAATAATAGCCAAAAGTTTTTTCAACATATTCCTTGATTTCTGATTTAGTTTTCCCATGTCGGCAAAGAAACATGCTTGTGGCTATGGCCTGTGCACCCTTGATTCCTTCTGGATGGTTGTGGCTGACAGATGCAGACAAAGCAGCAAGAGCTAGTGCTTCATCAATTGTTTTCGCATACAACCCTACAGGACTTACGCGCATCCCAGCTCCATTTCCCCAACTATTGTAGGGCTGCGGGTTCTCTTGGGTAAGCCAGGAACAAAAATGACCACCGTATCCTGCATTAGGATGACGTTTTCCAAGTTCCTGCATACAATATATCAGATAGCGGATGGTATGGGAGTTGTCTTCCACTAACCATTTAGCAACAGCAAGAGTCATCACGGAGTCATCAGTGAATCTGCTTGCACGACAAAACAACTCAAAACAAGTTGACTTGGTGTTGTAAAACTCATATACAGAGCCGACAATATCACCGGCCAATGCGCCTAACATTTTTACCTTTTCCATACTTTTAAAAAAATCATTTTTTAGGACATATTATAGTCCAAATACCATTCATCATTTTCCCCAAAAAGGTCTTTGGCCTTTCGGGGCCTTCTGCCGCTTCGTTGTCTTCTGAAGATACTTGCTCCTGGCCAGCCTCCTGCCAATCCTTACCTTCCACTTCCTGGCCATCGCTGGGAGAAGAAATATCGTCATTCTTGTCCCGAGCAGTTTCTGGCTCTTTCCCTGACTCTTCTTCCGACTCAAAATAGTCAAATTGCTTATCCTTTATAGCACTTTTACCCCGAGTTGCCAGTCTGTCAAAGAACCTTCTCCTACTAACGCGCTCTTGTGCAAACATCCTGGCTGCACCTTCGGGGGAATATTGGTAACGCATTCTGCTACCAATCCCCATGTCGTCAGCAACCGCATCCACGTCCTGATTAGTGCCGATATAAGCGAAGACCCAACCTTTCTCTTTCAGCTCTGCTACAAGTCTCTTGATATCATGCCCGCTATATTCTCTTGAAGCATTCTCGTAGCCATCAGTAATGATTGTCACCAAAACGACATCATCATCACCAACGTGCTTTTTCAATTTGTTCAGAGATTCTCCCATCGCATCATACAACGGGGTGCAACTGTTCGGCATATAGTCAGTCCACTTGATTTCCTTGTCGGATCTTACCGCTTGGCGATCAAAGACAGTTCTGATCTTTGCGCTGTTGAAAGTCACGAACGAGATAAAATGCTGCTGTCCCGGATGTTCTTTTTGAGCCTTTCTGATGGTCTGGAAGACTTCGTTGAGTCCGCTTATCGCCTGTCCTGCAATACTTGACATCGATCCACTCTCGTCGAGAATGATCAGATTGAAAACGCGCTGGACATGGTTGGCCTTTGGAGCAGTCTTATGCTTTGATTTTGTGATAGTCTTTTTCATATTCGAACGGATTATGTTAAAAGCCCATGGCATCCATCATTGCATCGTAATCCAACGGATTGCTTGGCATATCACCATACATACCGTCGGTCAGAGCATCCCAAGCATCTTCTTCGGTCCACTCGTAGCCTTGATCGAAAGAGTATTCCCGATCGTACTCCTCGTTGTAATTCTTGTCCTCGAACTCATTTTCCGGACAAATGTCATCAAATCTTTCCATAATTGCTTTTTTTAAATTGTTAATTACTTATCGTAAGTTTTACGCAATGAAATTTTGGTTATAGGCAACAGAAATGACTCTGTTTTACGAGAGTCAATGCGTAACAGATACACATTGAAAACTGGTGCCTTTTAAACCTCTCCGGATAAGAGAGGTCCACGCAGATCTATGATTAGAATTCCAGTCTCATGCCAATCTTTTTTGCGGCAGCATACGCCTCTTCGTCAAAAGTATATAACTTGGGCGAACGATAGGGGTTGCCTGTCAGCTTTTTGCCAGTTTCCCTGATATAGCCGAGCTTCAGCATTTTCTTGGGGAAATTCCTTCTGTCTCGCAAGTTTTTGTCTTCCTCGGAAGGATCCAATATCGCAATATATATATTCTGCAATTGAGGCATGGTGAATTCCTTGTCGAGCAGGTGGAATCCAATTGGTTCGAAGTGGATCCTTTCACGCAGCATTTCTACTGCATCTTGTATGATCTGAGCATGGTCGAATGCTATCTTCAGTTCAGGTAGAACATCGACCGGGAACCATCTGGCTTCGACGGCATCATCGCCTCCTTTGATTTCGTACTTTTCTTTTTTTACAAGCGCGTAGTAGGCGACGGTGATGACGAATTCACGGGGATCTCTTCCGCGTGCGGAATATGTTTTCAGTTGTTCTATAAACTCCGGCCTAATGCCGCTTTCGTTATTGAACAATTTCATGGACGACTCTTCAAACAACTCTCTGTGAACACACTCGTCAGTCGTTTCCTCCTTTTGGAGAAAACCACCTGGGAGAGCCCAATAACCTTCGAAAGCAGGCGCCTCGCCAGGCTTGGCATTACCCCTCCTGATCAGGAGCACCTGGAGCGATCGGTCTTCTTTGTCGAATCCGAACACCACGGCATCTGTGGTCACCGCAGGATGCCAGAAGGGAGATTCCCATTTCTTGGTTATTTCGTTGAATTTCATATCGTCTATGTTAAATAGTTCCTTTTACGCTGCAAAGGTAAACATTATATTCTATTCTTGCAAATTTTATTGCGTAGATTTTACACTAAGACCTCTTTTTTGTAAATAGTGCGCCCGCCGAACACGTCAGCAGACGCACTAATCAACAATTATTATGAAGTACTTAGTAAGTTTTCTATTGATTGCCTATACGATTAAAGGTGTTGTTGAATTGTGCGATTCTCACACGCTGTGCTCCTTTGATGGCTATATCATAATCACACTCCTTGTCACCAACCTTACTAGCTACTACGAACATCTCTAAGCTCATTAAGAGGAAGAAGAACAGAGCATAGAACCCTCCAGCTAATTTCCTCGTTGTAATAATAGTCCACATAGCCTCCAGCTCCTCCAAAAAGCCTACACTTGCCTTGCAATCCTTGCGAGTATCTTCCTCTATCGTCTGCTTCTTTTTTATCCAGAACTGCTCCTGAGAAGCCAAATTGTCTAGCGTCTTACTATTCGTGTCAATGATTTATTGCTTCGGATTCTCGACCTGGTTGATTGTTACAGCAGTTGTGTATTCTGTTTTAACTGTTCCATCGGGCATAGCAATCTTGTTTGGCGTACTTGTGACACTCTTCTGGATAATAAAGGGACTCACGTTGACTTCTGCCTGCAGTCCTTCGTTAACCCTTGTAAGGGAATCGATATCTGCATGAAGAGCCAATAGTTTCTCATCAATGATGCGAACACGTTTGGGAGTCAGTTCAGCAACTTGCTTTTCAATAGTGTTCGTCATTTGTTTTTCTATATCTTTTCCAAACATGGTCTGGTCAAAGATTGTTGATCCAACAATTGCCATAATAAGAGCGATGATACCTCTGAACAATACCATAGAGACTGTTTTCTCGCTGGCCAGTATAATCTGCCTTTCTATCATGATTACAATCGTAATGAAGAACAATGAGACGAAAAGACATGCCCACCAAGGCAGTCCAATATACCTCTGGGCGAAGCAGAATCCGGTTATACCCCAGATCAAGAAGAGGATAACTAAAGCTGAGGTGTATTTACTCAACTGGGAACGGCTTGCCTCCGAACACTGTGCCAATACATCCGAATTCCAACCTGTCAGTTTACATCCAAATAAAACCCACCAATTCATAATCATATAGTATTAAACGTGATACTTATTGCTACCTATTCTCTCAGAAAGAGTACTAAGCGGTTGCTACCTTGTTGGCGTTCTCTGGAATAGTCATCTGCGGAATGGTTGTCGCTTTTGAAGGGTTGCCCAATGCGATGGTTGCAATTCCTCTAAGGAAACCACATTCGTAGGACTGAAGCGGAATGGATGCCTCTTTTTGGCTGTTTCTGAAGTTGTCTTCCAGCTCTTGCAGTTCTGCTTGGTGAGCCTTGATGATTGACATTGATTTTTCCAGTTCATACACTGTTGAGAGTAGTCCGGCAGCGCTACATGTTTCCATGTTGATCTCCAGCTTACACTTCATCACATCGTAATTCAGGTTAATCTCCCTGAACACCATAAGAATCTTGTTTCGGATAATATTCATGTTCATGTCACGGAAGGCAAGGTCACTCTTAACCAGCGCATCGCTGAAGCCTTTCTCCTCGTTGTTCTTTTGCAGATAGCCATAGATCACATCAATAGGCCATCCTGTAGCATAAGATACTGTCAAAGGCTTCTTTTCTTTCGTAGCATCAGGAGTTGGCTGAGTGGCCTCAACTTCTTCTGTAGCTGACGTTGACTGATTCGTAACTGGCAATGTAGCAATCATTGCAGAACTTTTCTCTTTCTTCTTGTTCCCAAAATTTAAAATACCCATAATAATCGTCTTTTAATTATTGTTGCGTATCTACTTTGTGTAAATCCAACGCAAAGGTAAAATAAAATACCAATTCGCTCCAAACTTTTTGTGTAAAAAACACGCAATGAGACTCAATATTTAACCTTCCTTTACGTAATAATCACGCAACAAGAGAAGAATTATACATATTTTAAGGATTAAGAACGAGATTAACCGTTTCATAAAAAGGCCCCCATCTGAAGTGTCAAGACTGGAGTCTGTTTTTTAAAAATCTTTTAGGACTTGCTCGCATAAATCATATATTGTATCGAAGTAGGTCTTCCCCAATTCTTCTCTGTCTTTGGCATACTCGTCTCTATCATAATCTGCATACATCTCCATAAACGAATTGACCGTATTACTGAAATTCGGATATAAGAAAGTAAATGCCTTATCCTCTACAAACGGCTTCCCCTGCTTTATATCATAAGATATTGTGAGCATATAGTGCAGGACATATATATGATAATACCTTAGGCATGCGGACAACATGGCTTCTTCCACAAGGCCTGGGCCAAAAGGAAGATTAAATACTTCTGGATTTAGCTTGTCCCAGCTAGCTTTAAACTTGTCTGATAAAAGATTCTTGTTCGCCTTTAATAGCATAAACAAAAAAGGTATAGAACTACTATCACCTGTACTCTTATAATATCGAACTAAACAATAGAACGCATTTTCTGCTGAAACAGAATTAACATACCAATCTTCTTTACTGGCCTTATATATCTGAGCTATTTTCATATATGCCATTCCTATTTCTTTCTTTGATTCATCAGGGCAATTGATAAGAGACATGCCACCATGTTGATGTACAGTGTTATACAAGTCACCATGAGCGATTGAAAAATAAATTGCTGCCCCTTCATACTGACCAGGATTTTTATTCCTATATCTATAATAGATAAGATTATTGCCATGAAGGTTGACCTCCTTGGCATAATTGAGGATTGTTTCTGATAAATTATTCATACGACATCTTGAAAAATTAAAGGTGAGATACTTCTTTGGCGCAAAGATACATTATTTATTGCGGAAAAAGCTGGCTATTCTTGAAAATTTGCAATCACAAGCCTTGCAAATACTCAAAAGCATTTGAAGAAGCAGAAAAATCTTGTTTAATATAATGAACTATTCCCGATGGTCGTAGTATAACGTAGCTGTTGTTTCTATAGCAGTTTAGCCTAACCAAACCCATCTGCAGGTGAATAATTCTGGCGCTGAATTATTCACCTGCTTTTTTTTTACATACAACGAAACCCTAACACAGACAATGCTTTGCGTATGTTTTGGGTGAATAAATACGGGTGAATAATTCATGTAAAATATTATACACCTAATTTCCCTCCAAAGAAAGGCCGTAATTTTGCACTCGTCGTTCGGGATCTCCCGCGGCTACCCGCCCTCTTGCGTTCGAAAGCAGGGGGCGGGGAATGATGGTACTAAAGCAGGTGGCACGGATACCTCTCCGACTGCCATTCGTACCAGAGAGGTGTTTTCTTATTTCATTTAAAACATGAGACAAAAAAGAATTCTGCGCGTCAAGCAGCAGACGGTACGGACTCAGGAGCCTCGGCTCATGAATGACATCATCAACGACCTCTTCAACGGACAGACGCCCTTCGCACGGGCCCGCCGCCACCGCACGGGCAGGGCGTGGACGGGCCAGGATGGCGCAAGCAACGCTTGCTCGGGCTGCACACGCTCGGACAGCACATGGACGGAAAACATGCGCACGGAAAGCGCAGGCGCTGGCAGGACGTGGACGGGCCTCTACCCCAACACGGAGCTGGACGTGGACCTGAAACTGGTCACGCAGGAGCAGGGGCGCATGGAGCTGGGCGAGTATCTCGACGGGATGATCACGCGCGACGGCGAGGACCACTTCACCTTCGTGGAGAATGACACGGAGCAGAGAAAAGCCGAGCGCCGCAACCCAAGCATCTACATGGGCCAATGGATCAACGTCAAGCGCAGAGCCGACGGCACGGTCTATCCGACCTTCAAACGGACGAAGGGCATCGGGGCCGGGAAACTTGGCGACTATGCCGTCAGTACGACCTGCGAGCTGCTGATGGTGGTGGGCAAGCACGAGGCGGCTATGGCCCTGGCGGAGGTTGAAGGCTTCGACCTCAGCGAGCTCTTCGCCTCGGGCAGAGGCCTTGGAGAGGAGGAGGACTTCGAGCAGGAGTAACCTTCAGGCGGATGGAGAGCGGACGGAAGTCCTTGTGACGGTCCCTCCTCCTCCGTCTGCCAAGGCCCATGGAGTCACTATGCGAAAACATGGGCTTCGCAGCGTTTCAACGTTTCAGCGTTTCAATGCAAAAAAAACACCCCCACTTTCTCTTCCCCTCTATATATATCTATATAACTAATTAATAATCAATAGATTATAGAGAGAATAAAGAATTGGGGTGGAAAAACAGACCCTTCGCTTTTTCCACTGAAACGCTGAAACGCTGAAACGCCGAGAAAGATGCTACAAGAGTTGAATAATAAAAAAATATTAAGAATCAATGAGTTACGACATATTTAGCCCCATTGCTCCCAAAATGCCCAAGCTGGGCAAGGGGACACACACACTCACTTTGGCCCTGTCGCAGACGTCAGCAGAGATGCGCGAACCTATCGCCGCGATGATCATTCCCGTCATGGCCTCTCTGATTACTGGCGTCAAGTTCAAGTACTCTGACAACAACTTCTATGAGACTTGCGGACAGATGGGTCATCTGATAGGCCCTTCGGGCATCGGCAAGGCACAATTCACACGTCTTGTAGAGGCCGTGATGCGAAGTTTTCGCCAGCACGACGAGACGGAGTTTCAGAAGCTCGTCGATTGGCAGCGACAGATGAAGACCAAGGGGGCCAACAAGGAAAAGCCCGAACGGCCCGACGTGGCCTTTTGGTATCCACCCGCCGACATGACCAACGCGGCCTTCCTGCAAAACTCCATGGCGCTGGAGAAGCTGGGCGGACGGACGCAGTTTGTCAACCTGCCCGAAGTGGAGATGGCCGACCGCATGTTCGGAGGCCACAGGCAGGTGAGCCAAATGGTGCGCAACATCTACGACCAGCAGCGGGCTGGAGCGCTGCGCGCCACGGCAGAGGGCGTGACGGGCAACCCCGTTCTGCGCGTCAACATCACCTTCACCTCGACGCCCGAGGTGGCGCGTCAGTTCTACAAGAAGGATCTGACCAACGGCTTCTTCGGACGCATCCCCTTCGCCTACAAGGAACGTGGCGAGCGCTGCGGCCGCATTCCACGCCAAGGATCCTATGGCGACGACTTTCTCACAAAGCTCGACGCCTGCCTTCTGCGGCTGACCAACTGTAAGGGCTCCTTCACGATCAAACCGCTCAACAAGTTGGCCGACCAGCTGGCCGAGGATATGGCTAAGTTGGGCGATATGACCGACGACGATATGCTTTGGGACCTCTCCCACCGCAGCGTCTTCTCGGCCTGGAAGAAGGGGGCTGTGCTCTGGATACTCAACGACCAAACGTGGACGAAGTCTATCGGAGAAATGGTGGAGTGGTTCTGCTACTACGACCTATGGTCCAAAGTGAAGGTCTTCGGCGACATGTTTGGCCAGGGCGGAATACCCACGGAACAGGAGCGACAAGGCGGCGTGAAGAATATGCTGGAGGACTTGCCCGAGACGTTTAGCGAGCAGCAGCTGGAAGCGCTACGCATGAGTGTGGGCAAAGGCAAGGAGGGCACGAAACGGCAACTTCGTGTTTGGAAAACGCGCAACTTCGTCGCCTACTCGGCCCAGACGGGGCTCTACACCAAGACGGAGGAGTATCTGACGGGCATGCCCGTCTCACGCAAAAACCGCCGCCCATGCTCGACCGACTGACCCTCCAGCGGCTCCGCGACCTGCCCATAGAGCAGGTGGCGGAGCGGGTGGGGCTCCACGTCGAGCGCCACAAGAGCCTCTGCCCCTTCCACGACGACCACCGCCCGAGCCTGACGTTCCACGCGCGCAGCAACACCTTCCGTTGCTTCTCCTGCGGGGCGCGGGGCGGCCCCATCGACCTCGTGATGCGGCGGCTGGGGATGTCCTTCCCCGAGGCCTGCCGATGGCTGGACGGAGGCGTGAGGATCGACCCGCTGCCCCTCTCGCGCCCGCGGCCCAGGGTGGAGGAGGAAGAAGCTTACAAACCCTTCGACGCGGCCCGCTACGCCCGCTTCTTCGAGCACCCGTGGCTCAGCGACCGCGCGAGAGCGTTTCTCTTCCAGGAGCGACGGCTGGACCCAAGGGTCGTCGCCTGGTGCCGCCTCACCTCGTGGACCGACCGCCACGACACCCATTGGCTGCAGACGCCCTACTACGACCCGCAGATGCGACTCGTGGGACTGCAAAACCGCAACCTCGACTACAGGAAGAGTGAGCCCGCGGAGGCTCAGACGGAAAATCGAACGACCTCGGGAATGGTCTCTCAGATAGAAAATCGAACGGACGCTCAGCCGACTTCGGAGAAGGAAAATCGAACGAGCTCGGGAAAGGTTTGTGGACCGACCTCGGGCGGCCCCGCCCAAGCGAACTCCGTGAGCCACATGGCGCCCGCGACGGCCTCCTCGTCCGAGCCCATGGTCCAGCCGCGCTTCCGGTTTCCGCAAGGGTCGCGATGCGGACTCTACAACCAGCCCGTGCTGCTGCGCCTTCGCCCTGGCGAACCGCTCTGGATCACGGAGGGTTGCTCCGACTGCTGGGCGATGCTCTCCTCGGGGCACAAGGCCGTCGCCATCCCCTCGGCCACGACGCTCCACGACGACGAGGTGCGCTTGCTCCTCGACCTCCACGATCGCCTCTCCACGCCCTTCCACATGTATCCCGACGCCGATGCCCCGGGCGAGCACCTCTTCCTGCAGCTGCGCGACCTGCTGCCGAGCCTCGTCCACCACCATCTGCCCCCGGGCTGCAAGGACTTCTCCGACTATTATCTCTCCATCACCAAAAACAAAAAGTCATCATGAACGAAACTCCCATCCGGGCCTACAGCAAACAGGAACTGGCCCAAACCTACTTCCCCGACATTGCCCCTCGGTCGGCCGTCAACCGCCTTCGCGCGTGGATAGACCGTTGCCAACCGCTGAGCCAGGCGCTCCACGAGGCGGGCTACCGCAAGACCTCCAAGTGGTTCACGCCCCACGAGGTCCGCCTCATCGTCCACTACCTCGGCGACCCGTAAAACTACCGCGGAGCGCTTGCTCCGCCTCGCGCGAAAAGTCTATAGACACCACGTGGACATGAAGAAAAACAACTTGAACAACCTTTACAACAATAAACAATGCTTCGCGGGAACATTCGTCTGCCGACAATACGTGGACATAAAGAAAAATAACTAAAACAACTTTTACAACAATAAACAACTCTTTCGGTAAGCCATGAAATGGAACAGCTTCGTCAGGATATTGCCTCTTCGAGGCCCATGCAAACCAAGGGCTGCTGCAAAGGAAACAACTATGAACAACGCTTCGCCTTGGAAACGTTTCCTGCTGATTGTCCATGACGACGTTAGGACAAGTGAAGAAAACAACCAATACAATATTTACATGTTCGCTTGAAATTATCCAATACGCCCTGAAGGGGCAGAAGTTCCTAGGAGCTTTTTGGGCTTTCAGCCCGCTTCAACCGACACGAAGCGTTTTATGTCTCCTTGTAAATGTTGTATTCGTTGTTTTCCCTTCTCAGCAGGCCGCTTTTCCACCCCCATTACATTTCATCGCACATTATCGCACGGGTTCGCACGGCAGCGCATCCCATCGCACAACGGGGGAGGAGAGAAGCTATAACTTTGCACTCGGAAACGCTTACCGCCAGGCGTGAGACCAAGAATCCCAGCCGACAAGGACGAGCAGAGGGAGGGCGCGCATCCCAAAGCAAACCCGAAGCCGTCCCGAAGGCCGAGCGAAGCCAAGGCCACACCATCCACTCCCCTCCAACCATCGCCGAAGGCCAAGGCGAAGCGGGAGGGAACAAGGGCTGGGACGGCTGACGAGCAAAGGCCGACGGGACGAAGGCTGACGAGCGAAGGCTAACGGACGAAGGCTGACGGGCCGACGGCAGAACCCAGGCGGAAGCACATGTATCACCATTAAAATCAAAAGAAGAAACTATGGCAAAAATCATCCCTATCGATGTCATCAAGGGCATCAGCGGCAAGTATGGCAACAAGTCGAGCGACTACTTCGCCACCAACCGTTCGAGCAACCAGATCCACCTGGCCAAGATCGTCAACCCCTACCAGGGACCGCCCACGGAGAAGCAGAAGGCGCAGCAGGCGAAGTTTGCCGCACGTCAGGTGGTCAGCACGGCCTGGCTCAACGCCAACCGCCCCTCGGAGACCACGGGCGAGAAGGGCACGGCAGACTACCAGTTGGTGCAGCGCATGAAGCGACAGATGGGCCTCTCCAACATCAACCAGGTGCTCCACAAGTACATGGGCGAGGACAACGTGATCCGTCTGCCGCACGGCGACGAATTCCAGGCCCCGCCCACCCAGGACGGCGGAGGCTCCTCGGCCGGAGACACGAAGCGGCGCCACACCATCACCCTCACCTCGGCCAACCTCGACCAGGGCACGGTCTCGGGCGGCGGCACTTACGACGAGGGCGCCCACGCCACGATCCGCGCCACTCCGAAGACGGGCTTCGCCTTCGACAAGTGGAGCGACGGCAACACGCAGTCCGTACGCACCCTGACCGTCAACGCCGACCTCTCGCTCACGGCCTCCTTCAAGTCGGCCAGCACGGGCGGAGGCACCGACCAGGGCGGAAATACCGACCAGGGTGGTAATACCGACCAAGGCGGCGGCGGAACCCTCGGCGACTAACCCTCCCTCCCCCGGGCCTACGGCCTCACGAAAGCTGGCCCGGGGGAACCCTCTCCTCCCGCTACGAGCGGCCATAACTACTATTCATCATTTCATCAACGATTCAAAAAAAACATTCCCTATCATGTCAGCAAACAAGAAAGAGACCTGGAAGTTTATCATCCAGACGGCCATCGCCATCCTCACGGCCATCGCCACCAGCCTGGGCGTCACGAGTTGCATCGCAGCCATCTGAGCGCCCCACCCTCCCGACGAGGGTCAACCACCCCAAGAGGCTCAACCGCCCCACGGCCGCCCGCCTCGCCACGAGGTCCAGCCTACCCGCGAGGCCCAACCGCTACCGTGCTGGTCCATCCTCACCACCATAGTACAGGCGCGGCCCTCACCCCAGCCTCATCCACGTGGGCCACCCTCGGCCCATCCCCTCCTCTATCGGAAGCCCGTCAATACCCCGCTATTAGCGGGCTTTCTTCAGACCTGTTCTTGTGTGATAGATGCTGCTGCTGAACGACATCGAGGCATTACAGAGCGATCCGAACTTTTCCATCGAGGCAAGCAACGGCGTTTACATCGCGACCTCATCATCGGGATCATTATCAAGTTAATACTTATTCAAGTTTCGCAAGTTCCTTAGCTTGCTATCTTTAGTTCATAAATCTGTA
>OLFU01002837.1_pt1 | contig 12659 bp, 10 predicted proteins | sample 1605161 | NCBI WGS metagenome assembly OLFU01 (sample SAMEA3888914, study PRJEB22519) | human gut metagenome | biome: human gut; feature: human-associated habitat; material: faeces | place: Denmark | collected 2011
GTTGGACGTGATAATTATCAGCTGTTTCTTGATTGTGTGGAAAAGGTTCTGAAGCCGGGCGGACTGTTTCTGCTTCACTTTATCAGTGCTCTGAAGGAGCATCCGGGTGACCCGTGGGTCAAGAAATATATTTTCCCGGGCGGAACTGTTCCGAGCTTACGTGAGATCCTGAACCATATGGCAGAGGACAATTTCCATACCCTGGATATCGAAAATCTCCGTCTGCATTACAATAAGACATTGCTTCACTGGGAAAAGAATTTCCGGGACAATATTGAAAAAGAAAAGACTATGTTTGACGAAGAGTTCCTGCGTATGTGGGATCTGTACCTGTCAGCATGTGCGGCAACCTTCCACAACGGAATTATCGATCTTCACCAGATTCTTATGACCAAGGGTGTGAATAATGATCTGCCGATGACACGCTGGTATTGATAAAAGCCTTTACAAACCTGCCGGAAAGAATATCATACTTCTATAAAATTATTTATTAAAGCGTATAAGGAGCCTGTGGATTCAGCATATGATTACAGAAATGCTGAATCCGCAGGCTTTGTTTTTTAACCGATAAACCGCGAAGGAGTTATTCGGTCATGAGCAAGTAGCGAAGCGTATTGCGAATATTCGCTTGACTATTCCGTTTACCGATAATTATGGAATGTGCATAAAAACAAAGCTGCAAACTTGTTCAATAAGCAGAATCATAGAAAACTATCTTGACAGATCAGAAGAAAAGAATAATAATGTAATTACTTTAATAAAATAATTAATAAAAGATGATATGCAATAGAAAGAAATTAGAGGAGGAGAATAAGATGCTTCAACAGGTAATGACAAATCCCGGAGAGATTATTTTCAGAGAGGTTCCGGTTCCGGAAGTGGGAGATGACCAGGTTCTGGTTAAGATCATGAACATTGGTATCTGCGGATCAGATATCCACGTATATCACGGTAAGCATCCTTTTACAAAATATCCGGTAACACAGGGACATGAAGTATCCGGTGAAGTTGTAAAACTTGGGAAAGATGTGACAGTATTTCACGAAGGTCAGAAAGTAACAATTGAGCCACAGGTTTATTGCGGAGAATGTTATCCATGCAGACACGGAAAATACAATTTGTGTGAAGAATTAAAAGTTATGGGATTCCAGACAACCGGAACAGCATCAGAATATTTTGCAGTAGATGCATCGAAAGTAACACCAATTCCGGAAGAAATGTCATATGAAGAAGGTGCAATGATCGAGCCACTGGCTGTTGCAGTTCACGGAGTAAAGCAGGTTGGTGATGTGAAAGGAATGAACATTGCCGTGCTTGGTGCCGGTCCGATTGGTAATCTTGTGGCACAGGCAGCAAAGGGAATGGGAGCAGCAAAAGTTATGATCACGGATGTCAGTGATCTCCGTCTGGATAAGGCGAAAGAATGTGGCATTGATGTCTGTGTGAATACAAAAGAAAAAGATTTCGGTGAAGCAATGTTGGAAACATTCGGACCAGACAAAGCCGATGTGATTTATGATTGTGCAGGAAATAACATCACAATGGGACAGGCAATCAAGTATGCAAGAAAAGGAAGCATTATTGTATTGGTTGCAGTGTTTGCAGGAATGGCAGAGATTGATCTTGCAGTGGCTAATGATCATGAACTGGATATCAAGAGCACAATGATGTACCGGCACGATGACTATGTTGACGGAATCAGACTTGTAAATGAAGAAAAGGTTCATTTAAGACCACTGATCTCAAAAACATTTGCATTCCAGGAGTATCTGAAAGCTTATCAGTATATCGATGATAACCGGGAAACAACGATGAAAGTAATCATTAATGTACAGGAATAAAGATTAGATCAGGAGAGAACAGAAGTTTTGTCAGAAACGCTGATAAGGAGGAGTCATGGGAAACGAGGGTAAGAATGGAAAAGTGCCATTGATCAGTAAAATTGCATATGGATTTGGTGATGTCGGATGCAATTTCAGTTGGATGTTTGTAAGTAATTTTTTAATGATATTTTATACAGATGTGTTTGGAATCAGTATGGCGGCTGTTTCAGCATTGATGTTATTTTCAAGATTCTGGGATGCGATTAATGATCCGATTGTCGGAGGGTTGACGGATAAGACAAAAACAAGATGGGGACGTTACCGTCCATGGCTGCTTGTTGCAGCACCCATTACGGCAGTGCTTTTAATGTTGACATTCTGGGCACATCCGGACTGGCCAGATACGGCAAAGGTTATCTATATGATTATTACATATTGCCTGCTTGTACTGGGATACACATGTGTAAATATTCCGTATGGAACACTTTGCGGTGCGATGACACAGGACATTGATGAACGGGCAAAAATTAATACTTCGCGTTCGGTTGCGGCTATGATTGCAATCGGGATTATCAACATTATTACAGTACCTTTGATTGGAAAGCTGGGAAGCCAGAGTGCGAAGAACGGATATTTATTTGTAGCAATTATCTATGGATGTATATTTGCGGCATGCCATTTCTTCTGCTTTGCGAAGACGAAGGAGCAGGTGACAATTCCGGAAAAGGAAAAATATCAATTAAAGTACAGTTAAAAGCCGTGATGCAGAACAGACCGTATATACTTGCATTAATCGGACAGGTTTTATTTGGATTTACATTATATGGAAGAAATGCTGACATTTTATATTATTTTACATATGTAGAAGGAAATGCATCTTATTATACTACTTATTCTATGTGCATTATTATTCCATCCATTATCGGTGCCGCATGTTTTCAACCGGTATTCCGAAAACTTAACAATAAAGGAAGGACAGCTTCGATATTTGCCTTTTTAACAGGTATTTCAATGCTGGCAATGTATTTCTTTAATGTAAAAGATTCAGCAGTTGTATTCTATATTTTGGCAGGTGTTACACAGTTCTTTTTTTCAGGATTTAATACAGCAATCTATGCGATCATTCCGGACTGTGTGGAATACGGAGAATGGAAAACCGGACTTCGGAATGATGGATTTCAATATGCATTCGTTTCTCTTGGAAATAAGATTGGAATGGCGATCGGTACAGCGATGCTTGCGGCATTACTTGGAAAATATGGATACGTGGCAAATCAGGCACAAAATGATACGGTTATCAGTATTATGAAATATGCATTTACAACCATTCCGGGGATTCTGTGGATTGTAACAGCTATTGTATTATTTTTCTACCGGTTAAATAAAAAACGGTATAATGAAATTGTGGAGGATCTGAAGAATGGAAAAAGAGGTTGATATTGTTGCGTTAGGCGAACTGCTGATTGATTTTACAGAAGCCGGGGATAGAACGTGGCCGTGAAGAAGGAAGATTAATGAGTAGAGCATGCGAAAACGTAACTGAATAAAAATATAGAAGCGCTTTCTGTGCATATGAGTTACTCCATGATTGAATCAGCACAGAAAGCGCTTCTATATTTTTATTCAGGACCGGGAAAGTCAGTTCCTATTGCGTTAAACCGCTTCCCATCTCCCAGAAGCCCCGCAAGGCAGCACCAGTCCGGAATGCGTAACAGGAAGTCCGATCTCCTGAGAATCTACATGTCCGTTCCAAGGTTTTAATTCAGTTGAGATCATGTAGGTAAGTACGGCAGGAGCAAGTCCTGTTGTATAAGAATTCACAAGGAAGAACAGTGCATCCTTGGAAAGAATCTTTGTACAAAGCTTGATGAGTGGATGGATCATATCTTCAATCTTCCAGATCTCGCCTTTTGGTCCACGCCCATATGACGGCGGATCCATAATGATTGCATCATAAGTGTTGCCACGGCGGATCTCGCGTTCAACGAACTTCACACAGTCATCGACAAGCCAGCGGATCGGTGCATCTCCCAGACCGGAAGAAACCGCATTCTCCTTTGCCCATGTCACCATACCCTTAGATGCATCTACATGAGTAACCTGCGCTCCGGCAGCTGCCGCTGCAAGTGTAGCACCTCCGGTATAAGCAAAAAGGTTCAGCACCTTGACCGGACGTCCAGCATTCTTAATCTTCTCAGAGAACCAGTCCCAGTTAGTTGCCTGCTCTGGGAAGAGTCCTGTGTGCTTGAAACTAAATGGTTTTAAATTAAATGTGAGAGAACCGTAATGGATCTGCCACTGCTGTGGGAGACTAAAAAACTCCCATTCACCGCCACCCTTTTTGCTACGGTGATAATGTCCGTTCATCTCTTTCCAACCGCGGTTCTTCTTAGGAGTATCCCAGATGACCTGCGGGTCCGGACGGACAAGAAGATAATTTCCCCAACGCTCAAGCTTTTCGCCACCTGAGCAGTCAAGAATTTCGTAATCTTTCCAATTATCTGCAATCCACATGAATAAATTAATCCTTTCTACAAAAATAATCAATCATAATCATTCAGAGACGATCTCAAAAAATGATACATTTTTGAAATTGTTTCGTTTTATATCGTCTATAACATTTCTATTATAATAGAAAGCCCTATAGTAATGCAATGAAAATTTTCAGATTCAGAGATTAGGTATTGTCAACCGGTATTATTCACACTCTGTGTGACCTGCATTCTTATAATACGACTGGTTAAAATGCACTAATAACCCACTAAACAGATAGGAATATAAAAACAAAACGCCGAAAACATATAAAACCTATTGACGTAGTAGGTTAATAAGGTGTATCATACGCCTATCGAATCTGAGATGCGAAAAAGTAACAGTGTTACATCAAATGATAGATGGAGTGATGAGTATGATAAAAGTAGAACATGCAAACAAAACATTTTCCGGGAAATACGGTACAGTACATGCGCTGCAGGATGTCAGCATTCATGTAGAGAAAGGTGACATCTACGGAATTATCGGATTTTCCGGAGCAGGTAAATCAACTTTGATCCGGTTGGTAAATGGATTAGAGACACCGGATACGGGAAATGTTATAGTCCAGGGGGAAAATCTTGGGAATCTGAAAAAAACGCAGCTTCGCAAGCTTAGAAGAAAAATCGGAATGGTTTTTCAGCAATTTAATCTTCTTGAATCAAAAACAGTGTATCACAACATTGCATTGCCATTGATTCTTGAAAAGGCACCAAAGGAAGAGATTGATAAGAAAGTAAAAGAAGTACTCCGGTTTGTAGAACTGGAAGATAAGAAAGATGTTTATGTAAGCCAGCTTTCGGGAGGACAGAAACAGAGAGTGGGAATCGCAAGGGCACTGACAACAACACCGGACATCCTACTCTGTGACGAGGCAACAAGTGCACTGGATCCACAAACTACAGAATCCATTCTGAAACTGCTTAAGAAGATCAACCGGGAGATGGGAGTTACAATCCTTCTGATCACACATCAGATGCAGGTCGTTCAGATGATCTGTAATAAAGTAGCAGTTATGGAGAACGGACAAGTAGTAGAGGCCGGAAGTGTGCTTGATGTATTCGGAAAGCCACAGGCACCTGTTACAAGAAGATTCGTTCAGACTGTAGTAAATGATCAGATTCCGGAAAGCATTCTAAGTCTTGTGAAAGAACAGAAAGAACATTTCCGGGTAGAGAGGCTTAAGTTTATCGGAAGCAGTGTAAAACGACCTGTGATTTCAGATATCTGTCATGTGGATGGAATTGTAGTAAATATTCTGGGAGCGACCGTGCAGGAATTGCAGGAGAATGTAATGTGTGTGTTCATTTTGCAGCTGATCGGAACGGAAGAGAAAATATTAGAAGCTGAGAAACAGATTGATGAGAATGGAGTAATCAGAGAAAGAGTGGAGGCGATTTAATGGAACAAGAATATTTTGGAGTATCCCTTGAAAAGTTATTGACCAGTGGGGGACAGACATTATATATGGTTGCATGGTCACTGATCATTGGAACAATCATAGGAATTATTTTGGCATTGATCCTTGTACTTTGCCGTAAAGGAGGACTGGTAGAGAATCTGATCCTTTACAATATTGTAAGTATCTATATTAATATAGTAAGAAGTATTCCATTTGTGATCTTACTGGTAGCGATCATGCCGTTGACAAGGGCAATTGTTGGAACGACCATCGGGAGTACAGCATCACTTGTCCCGCTTGTTATTTATATCAGTCCATATCTTGCACGCTTGATGGAAAATAGCTTACTGGAGATTAATCCGGGTATTCTGGAAGCAGCTGAAGCAATGGGGGCATCTACCTGGCAGACGATTCGGTATTTTCTGCTTCCGGAAACACTTGGATCTATCGTACTCGCATTGACAACAGGTACGATCGGGTTGCTTGGAGCATCAGCAATGGCTGGATATGTAGGCGGAGGAGGTGTCGGAGACCTGGCACTGACTTATGGATATCAGAGGATGAATACACCATTGATGATCTTTACTGTGGTTGTACTGGTTGTATTTGTACAGATCCTTCAGCTTGCAGGAAATACAATTTCAAGAAAACTCAGACAACATAGATAATTGATTAAGAAAGAACGAGGAGAATTATATTATGAAAATCAAGAAAATTATTGCAGGATTATTAGTAGCGACAACAGCATTCAGCCTGGCAGCATGCGGAAATTCAGGTTCAGGAGATACGAAGAAAAGTGACGCGGATACATCAGAGAAAAAGGAAATCGTCTATGGAAAATCCCAGGGACCATATACAGAACTTTTCGAAGATGCAATCGTTCCAATTCTTGAGAAAGAAGGATATACTCTGAAAGCTGTTGACCTTTCAGATCTTCAGACAGCAGATGTTGCACTAAATGACGGAGATGTAGATGTCAATGTAGAACAGCATACAGCATACATGGACAATTTCAATCAGAGTTATAACGCAGATCTGGTTGCAATCAGTCCGATTCCAACTGTTCCGGCAGGAGTTTATTCAGAAAAATACGATTCTGTAGATGAAATCCCGGATGGTGCGAAGGTTGCAGTCCCAAATGATGCGTCCAACACAGCACGCTGCTATCTGATGCTTCAGAAAATCGGCTGGATCAAGCTTGACGAGAATGCTGATCCATCCACAGTTACACAGGATGATATTGTAGAGAACCCACATAATATTGAATTTACAGAAATGAACAGCATGACAATTCCGGCAGCAGAATCTGATTTTGATTATATTGCAATCACAGGAAGTGTTGTATATAATGCAGGCATTGATGCTTCTACAGCACTGGCCAATGAAGATATTTCAGATTATCTTGTACTTCAGGTTGTTGTAAAAGAAGAGAACAAAGATGCAGAATGGGCACAGGCAATCGTGGACGCATACCACTCAGATGAATTCAAACAGTATATGAAAGAAAACAATGATGGATTATGGTGGATCCCGGAGGAGCTTCAATAATTAAGAAAGGCAGTGATGAAAATGGATCAGACAGAAAAATTAATCCTAGAAGCAATCGATCAGCACAGAGATGAGATCATTGAATTTGCCAGAGATATATACGATCATGGAGAACTTGGATATAAAGAATTCAATACAGCAGAAAAATTCATAAAGAAGATGAAAGAATTAGGTCTGCGTACAGAAACCGGACTTGCAATTACAGGAACAAAAGCGTATTTAAATGAAGAAAAGAAAGATACAGCAAGCCTTGCACTTCTTGGAGAACTTGATGCACTTAGGATTCCGGAGCATGCTCATGCGAATCCAGAGACAGATGCGGCACATTGCTGCGGACATCATGCACAGATGGCTGGAATCTTTGGTGCGGCACTGGCTCTTACAGTTCCGGAAATCGCAGAAAAACTGGATGGACAGGTTGTATTTTTTGCAACACCGGCGGAAGAGTATGGTGAAATTGGATTCAAAAATGAGCTGCGTGCACAGGGAAAAATAAAATATGGCGGTGGAAAATGTGAGCTGCTTCGTATCGGCGCATTTGATGATATTGATCTTTGTATTACACATCACATTGCACCGGGGGATGACATCATAGTAGGAAGTGGAACCGGAAATGGATTTGTATCTAAAGTGATCCGTTGTTTAGGTAAGGCAGCCCATGCGGCAGGAACACCGGAACAAGGTGTAAATGCTCTGTCAGCGGCGTCACTTGGTCTGCAGGCACTCGGTCTGAATCGAGAGACATTCCGTGATGAGGATTGTGTCCGTGTCCATCCGATCATTACAAAGGGTGGCAACCTGGTAAATGTAGTGCCTGATGAAGTTGTAGTAGAGACATTGGTAAGAGCTAAAACAATCGAGGTATTTACAGATGCAGCGAAGAAAACAGACCGATCCTTTCACGCAGGAGCTACTGCAATGGGAGCGAAGGTTGAAATCACAACACTTCCGGGATATCTTCCGACACTTGCGGAAGAAGCACTCCCAGAATTAAAAAGAGCAGCAGAACTTTCTGCACCGGAAACAAATGTGATTGAGGCCTCAGGACATACGGGAGGATCAACAGATGTCGGTGATGTCCAGCACTTAATGCCTGTATATACATTTAATACAGGTGGTGTAAAGGGTGGACTCCATCAGGTAGAATTTGAAGTGACGGATGAGGAAGAAGCTTATATTGTCACTGCGAAGATGTTTGCACTTGGAGCCTATGGACTTTTGAAAGAAAAAGCAGCAAGAAGCAGAGAGCTTGTTAAAAATTATAAGCCGGTATTTGAAAATTCAGCAAAGTATGCGGAGTTTATGGATCAGTTTGATTCGAAAGAAGTGTTAGAATAATTCTATACATTTCCCTACTTTTATGGTATAATTTAAAAGTTATTTTAATGATTTATCGATTTAATGTGATGAACAGTCGTGTAATAATATCATAAGAGAAAGGAATTAGAGAAGTATGTTATCTACGATAGAATCAGTAAATAGTGCTGTGAATAACTTTATCTGGGGCGTTCCGGCTATGATCTGTATTATTGGAGTCGGGCTTTACTTAAGTATCCGGACCGGCTTCCTTCAAATCAGAAAATTTCCGTATGCGATGAAAGTGACAATCGGAAGGATGCTCCGCAAAAGAGATGCATCTGACGGTGCACTGACTCCATTCCAGGCAGTTTGTACCGCATTGGCGGCGACGGTCGGAACCGGAAATATCGCCGGGGTTGCCGGTGCTATTGCAATCGGAGGGCCGGGCGCAGTGTTCTGGATGTGGATCTCAGCACTTCTTGGAATGTGTACAAAGTTTTCAGAAGTTACTCTTGCAGTTCATTTCCATGAGACGAATGCGGAAGGAGATCGTGTCGGTGGACCGATGTATTATATCAAAAATGGTCTGAAAAAGCATTGGCACTGGCTGGCTTATCTGTTCGCTGCATTCGGAGTTCTGACTGTATTTGGAACGGGAAATGCAACACAGGTGAATACAATTACAACAGCAATCGATTCTGCACTTTTTAATTATGGAATCATAGAAAAGGATTCTGTTGGAACATTGAATCTGATTATCGGAATTGTACTTGCTATCTTGATCGGCATGATCCTTCTTGGAGGAATTAAGAGAATTGGACAGGTTACAGAAAAGCTTGTCCCATTTATGGCAGCAATTTATGTGATTCTGGCACTTGGCGTTGTTGTTCTGAATTTCCAGAACATTCCGAGCGTATTTGGATCCATTTTCGAAGGCGCATTTTCACCGGCATCTGTGACCGGAGGCGCCGTGGGATCTTTCTTTATGAGTATGAAGAAAGGTGTTTCCAGAGGAATCTTCTCTAATGAGGCAGGACTTGGTACAGGTTCTATCGCGCATGCATGTGCAGATACCAAAAAACCTGTGAAGCAGGGATTCTTCGGAATCTTTGAAGTATTTGTTGATACCATTGTAATCTGTACATTGACAGCACTTGTTATTCTGTGCAGCGGTGTTCCGGTTGGATATGGAGAGGCGGCAGGAGCAGAACTTACTATTCTTGGATTTACATCCACTTATGGAAACTGGGTATCTATCTTTACAGCGGTTGCAATGTGCTGCTTCGCATTTTCTACGATTATCGGATGGGGATTGTACGGAACGAGATGTGTGGAATTCCTTCTTGGTACAAAAGCGAATAAGCCATTCATGGTACTCTATGCACTCGTTGCAATCATCGGTGCAACGATGGAACTTGGATTGATGTGGAATATTGCCGAGACATTCAATGGTCTGATGGCAATTCCGAACCTGATCGCAGTATTCTTGTTGTCAGGTGTAGTTGTAAAGCTTGTGAAAGAATACTTTGCGGGTGAAGGAAAAGAAAGTTAAAAACAGAATAAAGAATTCAAAGCTCTGATGATTAAAAAAATCATCAGGGCTTTTTTGAGTGCATAAATATACAAAGCGATTTATAAAAACAACATAGAAATTTTCACATATTAGCAAATAAAACAAAAAGTATAAGAAGCGAAAAAGAAATTAAAGCAAAAATAAACAAAAGTATAAGGTAAACAAAGAAAGAAAATGTGCAATTTTACGAAAAAGTGAAATTTATTATATTTTTTGTCCTATTTCGTCCAAGATTTTATTCAACGACTATGATATGATTCTTAGACGGTCAACTGTAAAAAATATATGTTTGAAATGTGATGAAAAAGTGTATATTCTGTGAACTGTATAAATAAACAATGTGGGTGATATATGTTATGCAACTAACGCAAACAACAGAGGTTATAAGAGCTGTTGAAATATAAAGAATGGAAAGGAGGTTTCTGCAGGCAGTAATGTCTGTAAAGTTGAAATACACAGGGAACTGTGAAAACAACATAGGAACAGAAAGGGAAAACTGTTCAGTTAAGTAACCAGGAGGTAAAAGAATGAGGAAGAAGTTTAAAAAGCTTGTTGGAATTACAACAGCAGTAGCAATGGCTGTTTCATTAGTTCCAACAAACGTTTTTGCAGAAGAACCAGAAGTGGCAGTAGCGGAAGAATCTGCAAAGAACGATAATCTCTTAAGAGTCTGGTATGATGAACCAGCGACAGATTGGCAGACGCAGTCACTGGCAATCGGAAATGGTTATATGGGAAGTCTTGTATTCGGCGGCATTAATAAAGACAAGATCCATATTAATGAAAAAACTGTTTGGGAAGGTGGACCGACAAGTTATAATGGCTATAGCTATGGTACAACTAACAAAACAGAAACAGAAGCAGATCTTCAGAAGATCAAAGATGATCTGAATGCGATTCGTGAGAAACTGACAAATCAGAGTATGTCTTTGGATTTGACGAAGATTCCTATGAGGCAAGCGGAACCAATACAAAAGGTGAGGCAATGGACTGGTTGAATAAGCTCATGGGAGATTTGGTAGGATACAGCGCACCGAAGGATTATGCAAACCTGTATATCTCCAATAATCAGGACTCTTCAAAAGTGTCCAATTATGTCAGAGATCTAGATATGCGTACAGCCTTGGCAACTGTAAACTATGATTATGAAGGTGTTCATTATACAAGAGAATACTTTGACAGTTACCCGGATAATGTAATGGCAGTACGTCTGAGCGCAGACCAGAAAGGAAAAATCAGCTTTGATACAAATCTTCAGAGTCTGATCGGAGGAAGAACTCATAAGAGTACAGTTGACGGTGATACAATCACAATGCGTGATGCATTAGGCGGAAACGGATTGAACATTGAAGCACAGTTGAAAGTTATCAATGAGGGAGGAAACCTTTCTTCAAATGCCAATGGTTCAAATCCATCCATCACAGTATCTGACGCGGATGCAGTTACATTGATCTTTGCATGTGGTACAGACTACAAGATGGAGCTTCCAAATTTCCGTGGAGAAGATCCACATGATGCAGTTACAGCAAGAATCAATGCAGCAGCGAAAAAAGGATACGAAGCACTGAAAGAAGACCATGTAGCAGATCATTCTGCATTGTTCTCCCGTATGGAATTAGGATTCAACGAAGAGGTTCCGACAATTCCTACAGATGAACTGATCAAGAAGTACCGCAACATGGTAGATAACAATGGCGGTGAAGTTCCGACAGAATCCGAGCAGAGAGCTCTGGAAGTAATCTGTTACCAGTTTGGACGTTATCTGACAATCGCAGGTTCAAGAGGAACACTTCCAAGTAATTTAGTTGGATTGTGGACAGTTGGCAACTCTGCGTGGACAGGAGACTACCATTTCAATGTGAATGTACAAATGAATTACTGGCCGGTTTATGCAACGAATCTTTCAGAATGTGGGACAACGTTTGTAGATTATATGGATAAGTTAAGAGAGCCGGGACGCCTGACTGCGGAGAGAGTGCACGGAATTGAAGGAGCAGTGAAAAATCATACCGGATTTACCGTACATACAGAGAACAATCCGTTTGGTATGACAGCGCCGACAAATGCACAGGAATACGGATGGAATCCGACAGGGGCTGCATGGGCAATCCAAAATCTTTGGTGGCATTATGAGTTTACACAGGATGAGGCATATCTGAAGAATACGATTTATCCGATTATGAAAGAGGCAGCTCTGTTTTGGGATTCATATCTCTGGACATCGGAGTATCAGAAAATTAACGATGAGAACTCGCCATATAACGGCCAGAACAGACTTGTAGTTGCACCAAGTTTTTCAGAGGAACAGGGACCGACAGCAGTTGGAACAACTTATGACCAGTCGCTTGTGTGGGAGTTGTACAATGAATGTATCAAGGCAGGAAAAATTGTCGGAGAAGACGAAGCACTTTTGAAATCATGGGAAGAAAAGATGCAAAAACTGGATCCGATTGAGATCAATGATACAAATGGAATCAAGGAG
>OLFU01002850.1_pt1 | contig 12616 bp, 10 predicted proteins | sample 1605161 | NCBI WGS metagenome assembly OLFU01 (sample SAMEA3888914, study PRJEB22519) | human gut metagenome | biome: human gut; feature: human-associated habitat; material: faeces | place: Denmark | collected 2011
TCAGTCCGGCCGAGGTATAAAAAACCACCGGATTGATTTTGTCCTTTTCTCTGCTCGGCGAAAGGTCTGTCATCCATTCTCCTTACTTTTTTTGCAACTATTAAAACCAAAATCGGCAACAATTAAGACACATTTTATATTGAACGTCCAATCAAAAACCGCTTTAATAGATAAACAAAGCTGATGAATGGAGTCTGAGAAATGCCCAAACTGGGGATGCAACCGATACGGCAGCGGCAGCTGATTGACGCGACCCTGGCCGCCATCAATGAAGTGGGAATGCACGATGCCACCGTCGCGCAGATCGCCCGACGTGCTGGCGTATCGACCGGCATCATCAGCCACTATTTCAAAGATAAGAACGGCCTGCTGGAGGCGACGATGCGCGATATCACCGGCCAGCTGCGCCAGGCGGTGTTGAGCCGCCTGCACGCCCTGCCCGGGGCCGGCCCGCGGGAACGCCTGCGCGCCATCGTGGCCGGCAACTTCGACGAGAGTCAGATAAGCAGCGCGGCAATGAAGGCCTGGCTCGCCTTTTGGGCCAGCAGCATGCATCAGCCGATGCTCTATCGCCTGCAGCAGGTCAGCAGCCGACGACTGCTGTCGAATATCGTCTATGAGTTTCAGCGCGCCCTGCCGCGCGAAGAGGCGCAGGAGGCCGGGTACGGTCTCGCCGCGCTGATCGACGGGCTGTGGCTACGCGCGGCGCTGAGCGGTAAACCGCTCGATAAAGCCCGCGCCGAAACGCTCGCCGAGCACTTCATCAGCAAATATCTGCCACCGACTTCTCAATAATGGAGGACCCATGTCCCGAATGGCCGAACAGCAGCTTTACATCGACGGTGGTTATGTTTCCGCCACCAGCGGTAAAACCTTCGAGACGATTAACCCCGCCAACGGGGAAGTGCTGGCGACCGTCCAGGCCGCCGGCCGCGAAGACGTCGACCGGGCGGTAAAGAGCGCCCAAAAAGGGCAAAAAATCTGGGCGGCGATGAGCGCCATGGAACGTTCGCGCATTTTGCGTAAAGCGGTCGACATTCTGCGCGAGCGCAACGACGAACTGGCGCGTCTGGAAACTCTCGATACCGGCAAACCGCTGAGCGAAACCGCCGCCGTCGATATCGTCACCGGCGCTGATGTCCTGGAGTACTACGCGGGCCTGATCCCGGCGCTGGAAGGGAGCCAGATCCCGCTACGCGAAAGTTCATTCGTCTATACCCGCCGGGAGTCATTCGTCATGCCGATGAACATTACTGAATTCTGCAGCAAACTGCCCACCGCGCATTTCTTCCGCTGCCACCGCTCGTATTGCGTAAATCTCAGCAAAATTCGGGAAATTGAGCCGTGGTTCAACAACACCTATGTGCTGCGCCTGCGTGACCTGGAGTTTCAGGTTCCGGTCAGTCGCAGTAAAGTGAAAGAGTTTCGCCAGCTGATGAATCTGTAGAGAGCGGAAAGCACCGCCATCCGGGCTACGACGGTAGCCCGGGAGAAGAATGCTTAAAGCACCTGGCCCAGCGTCTGACGCAGATGCGCACCGGAGCCCAGCAGGCCTGGGTTATCATGCACAATCAGGTAAACCGGGATATCCTGAACATAAGCTTTAAAACGGCCTTTGTCTTCAAAACCGCCGCGGAAACCAGAGGCTTTAAAGAACTCCAGGAAGCGCGGCACGATGCCGCCGGCGATATACACCCCGCCAAACGTCCCGAGGGTCAGCGCCAGGTTACCGCCGAAGCGTCCCATAATGACGCAGAACAGCGACAGCGCCCGACGACAGTCGGTGCAGCTGTCCGCCAGCGCTCGCTCGGTCACCTCACGCGGCTGCAGGTTCTCCGGCAGTCGGCCGTCCGATTTGACAATCGCGCGATACAGGTTGACCAGCCCGGGACCTGAGAGCACGCGTTCTGCGGAAACATGCCCCAGCTCGGCGCGTAGCTCTTCCAGAATGATCCCTTCTTCTTCGCTGTTCGGGGCAAAATCAACATGACCGCCTTCGCCCGGCAGGCTGACCCAACGCTTATCAACGTGGACCAGATGCGCCACGCCGAGCCCGGTCCCGGCGCCATAAACGGCGATCGGTTTGCCCGCTACCGGCGCACTGCCGCCAAACTGAATAAGGTGCTCAGCTTTCAGCATCGGAATGGCCATTGAAACAGCGGTAAAATCGTTAATTATCTCCAGATGGGCAAAGCCGAGGTTGCGCTTCATTTCGGCGATAGAGAAAGCCCAGGTATGGTTGGTCATCGCCACCCAGTCGCCGGTAATCGGGCATGCGATGGCGATACAACCTTCGTTGACCGTTACCTGGTGCTCCTCGAGGTAGACGCGCACCACTGCCTCCAGACTGGGGTAATCGAGCCCGGAATAGGTCTTTGCGCGAGAGATCTCTCCACTCGCCAGATCACATAGCGCCAGGCGGGCGTTGGTCCCCCCGACATCTCCTACTAAAGCAAATTTTGTCATTCCGTTACGGCTCCGCTAAAGTCAAAATAAATCTTTTGGCACACTGTAAATTCATGGCGGCTTAACAACAACGTCCAACGCGCAGACGCCCCTTGTTTAGCGACACAGGTCACATTTAGTTTGTAATCTATGCAAGGTAGCCTGTAAAGGACGCGCCGGATATCAGATGTCACCTTAACTTTATCGTTTCAGCACCATTTGCATCGACGGTCTCCGCTGACGAAGGCAAAGTAGTGCTCCAGCACTTTTACAAGGACATTTCCATGCTCCATCCTCGCGCCAGAACAATGCTGATCCTGTCGGTGCCGGCCATCCTGATAGGCATCGCCTGCAGCCTGATCCTGATCGTGGCGATGAAGGTTGCCGCGCTGCTGCAGCGCGTGCTGTGGAGCAATCTGCCCGCGCAGTTGGGGGTGAGCGCCGACAGCCCGCTGTGGATCATCGCCATGCTGACGGCGACAGGCATCGCGGTGGGTCTGGTCATTCGTTACAGCCCCGGGCACGCCGGGCCGGATCCAGCGACCGAGTCGTTAATCGGCGCTCCCATTGCCACCGGCGCGCTGCCCGGACTCCTGGCCGCGCTGATCCTCGGCCTCGCCGGCGGCGTCAGCCTCGGCCCGGAGCATCCGATTATGGTGGTGAATATCGCGCTGGCTGTCGCTGTCGGCTCCCGACTGTTTCCGCGCGTCAGCTCGCTGGACTGGACCATCCTCGCGGCCTCAGGCACCATCGGCGCCCTCTTCGGTACCCCGGTTGCCGCCGCGCTGATTTTTTCGCAAACCCTCAATAGCAGCAACGATACGCCACTGTGGGATCGCCTCTTTGCTCCCCTCCTCGCCGCCGCCGCCGGCGCGTTGACGACGGGTCTGTTTTTCCATCCCCATTTTTCGCTGCCGATCCCGCACTATGGTCAGATGCGCTTCGTTGATATTCTCAGCGGCATTATCGTCGCCCTGATCGCTATCGCCGTCGGCATGGTGGCCGTCTGGTGTCTGCCGCGACTGCATGCCCTGATGCATCGGTTGAAAAATCCAATCCTGACCCTCGGTATCGGCGGGCTGCTGCTGGGGATCGTGGGGACGATAGGCGGGCCCTTAACGCTCTTTAAAGGGCTGGATGAGATGCAGCAGCTGGCCTTCAGCCAGACGCTAACCGCCGCGGATTTTCTGCTTATCGCGCTGGTCAAACTGGCGGCCCTGGTTCTTGCCTCAGCCAGCGGCTTTCGCGGCGGGCGAATTTTCCCGGCGGTGTTCGTCGGGGTAGCGCTGGGGCTGATGCTGCATGCTCATGTTGACGCAGTGCCGGCGGCAATCACCGTTTCCTGCGCGATCCTCGGCATGGTGCTGGTCGTCACTCGCGACGGCTGGTTGAGCCTGTTTATGGCCGCCGTGGTGGTCCCGGATACGACTTTGCTGCCGCTGTTGTGTATGGTGATGCTCCCGGCCTGGCTGCTGCTGGCCGGGAGACCGTTGATGATTGCCAAACGGCATACCGATTAAACGCGGCTGTTTCGCTCCTCAAGGGCCTGCGTCACCGCGCGCAGGAAATCGGGGATATCCATTTTCGGCAGCATCACTTCTACCAGGGTGAGGGTATCGGAGGTGATGCTCTCCGTCATCGCCTCCCGCAGTTCAGACGTCTGAGTGACCCGCCGGCAGCGCGAAGCAACGTCAGGGGCGAAGGCTTCCGGCAGCCGCTGCCAGTCCCACAGAGCGATGTCATTGTAGCGCTGCTCTGGACCATGAATCGCCCGTTCCACGGTATACCCTTCGTTATTCAGCAGCAGAATAAGCGGCTTTTGCTTATCACGCAGCATGGAGCCCATCTCCTGAATGGTCAGTTGGGCCGCGCCATCGCCGACAATTAGCACCACCCGCCGCTCCGCCGCCGCGGTTTGTGCGCCATAGGCGGCCGGGAGAGTAAAACCAATCGAGCCCCACAGCGGCTGGACGATCAGCGATGCTTCAGAGGGCAGCTTCAGCGCCGCAATGCCAAAGGCGGCCGTCCCCTGATCGGCGAGAATAATATCCCCCGGACGCAGGGCGCCCTGCACCGTCGCCCAGAAATTTTTCTGGGTCAACTCGCCTTCAGCGCCCTCCTCAGCCTCCGGCGCCACGACCTGAGGCGTAGCCCACTCCGCCGCCAGCGGGGCGGAAAGCGTCATCAGCGCGGCCAAAGCCTTATCCATCGGCACCCCGCTGAACCAGTGATCGCCCACCCTGACGGCGAAGGGCTGGATCTCAATAGTCTTTTCCCGCGCCAGATGTTGGGTAAATCCTGCGGTGATGGTGTCGGTGAAGCGCGTGCCAATGCAGATGATGGTGTCGGCGTTTTCAATCGCCTCCCGGGTCTGCGGCGCGCTGGCAATCCCGCTGTAGGTGCCGACAAACCCGCTCTGCTGCTCATCGAACAATCCCTTGCCCATGAGCATCGTCGCATGGGCGACAGGCGTTTTCGCCACCCACTCCCGGAGCGTCTTCTGCAGGCCATAACGTTGCGCCAGGAAGTCCGCCAGCAGGGAAATGCGTCGGCTGCCCCGCAGCAGGCGGCTGGCATGTTCGCAGAACCCGGCAAGCTGGTTTTCATCCGCCGGAGCGGGCTCCACCAGCAAGCGCTGGGCTGGGGCAATCGCTGCCGCTCTGGCGACATCGGCTGGCAGCATCAAATAGCCGGGGCGATGATGCGTCAATATATCGCGCAGCACACGGTCGATTTCATGGCAGGCGTTGCCGGCGGTCAGCAGCGCCTGGCTACAGGTGATCTGCTCGCTCATGCGGGCGAAATGGCGAAAATCGCCATCGCCGAGGGTATGGTGCAGCAGTTCGCCGCGCTGCTGGGCGCCGGTAGAGGGCGCACCGACAATATGCAATACCGGAATATGTTCCGCATAGCTACCCGCAATGCCGTTCAGCGCGCTCAATTCGCCGACGCCGTAGGTGGTCAGCAGCGCACCGGCCCCTTTGATGCGCGCATAGCCGTCAGCGGCATATGCCGCATTCAGCTCGTTGGCGCAGCCGACCCACCCCAAGGCGCTGTGCGCGATGACGCGATCGAGAAACTGTAAGTTGTAATCTCCCGGCACGCCGAACAAGCGGTCAATACCGCAGTCGACAAGGCGATCCAGCAGATAATCCCCAATAGTGTAGGTCGGTTGCATATCCATTATCCTCATTTTGGTGCAGGTGTAATTTGAGTATTGAATAAGCGATCCGCCTGTCCAGATGGGAGCTGATAATGGCTGTGTAAAGCAATAATTACGCAGAAAAAGCAGTGTACTCCACGCAGAACATTGTTTAGTGTAAACGTATACACATCCTGTTTTGTCGGCGGAGGAAGAATGGTTTACCAGGCAAGCACCACGCGATATCAAACGATGGAGTACCGTCGCTGCGGCCGCAGCGGTCTGCAGCTACCGGCTATTTCCCTTGGCCTGTGGCATAACTTTGGCGATGAAACGCGAGTGGAAACCAGCCGGCAGATGCTCCTGCACGCTTTTGACCTCGGTATAACCCATTTCGATTTGGCCAACAACTATGGGCCGCCGCCGGGCTCGGCGGAAAGCAACTTTGGCCGCATCCTGAAAGAGTCGCTCCTGCCTTATCGCGATGAGTTAATCATCTCCACTAAAGCAGGCTACACGATGTGGGACGGCCCTTACGGCGACTGGGGATCGCGAAAATATCTGGTAGCCAGTCTTAACCAGAGCCTTAAACGCATGGGGCTGGAATACGTCGATATTTTTTACCATCACCGGCCTGATCCACAGACGCCGCTGATGGAAACGATGCGTGCGCTCGATCATCTGGTTCATCAGGGTAAAGCGCTATATGTCGGGATCTCCAACTATCCTCTGGCCCAGGCGCGGGAGGCGGTGAAGATCCTTAACGACCTCGGCACCCCCTGCATCATTCACCAGCCTCGCTACTCGATGTTCGAACGCGGCGTGGAAGAAGGACTGCTGGATTTTCTGCAGACGGAAGGGATTGGAAGCATAGCGTTTTCACCGCTGGCCGGCGGGCAACTTACCGACCGCTATCTCAACGGCATTCCGGCCGACTCGCGCGCCGCCAGCAGCAGTCGTTTTCTGCAGCCGGAACAACTGACTCCTGCCCGATTAGAAAAAATTCGTCAGCTTAACAGGCAGGCGGAAGCGCGTGGGCAGAAGCTGTCGCAGATGGCGCTGGCCTGGGTGTTGCGCGAAGAGAAAGTCACCTCGGTGCTGATCGGCGCCAGCAAAACCGCGCAACTGGATGATGCCGTCGGCATGCTGCAGAATCGCCATTTCACCACCGAGGAGTGCGCGGCCATCGACGCCATCCTTGCGCTGTAAAGCAAATGTTACTTTAGCAAAAAGTGCTCTTTCCTGCGCTTTCGGAGTTCGTCCGATGCGGCGGGTCTTTACCGGCCCGTAATATCAGGTTAACAGGCCGCTTACGGCCCCGATCGTGAAGGAGAAGAGTATGTTCAGGTCACTGATTCTGGCAGCAGTACTGCTGGCCGCAGGGCCACTGGTCGCTAACGCTGGTGAAATCACCCTGCTGCCGTCGGTAAAATTACAAATAGGCGATCGTGACAATTACGGTAACTACTGGGACGGTGGCAGCTGGCGCGACCGTGATTACTGGCGTCGTCACTATGAATGGCGTGATAACCGTTGGCATCGTCATGACAACGGCTGGCACAAAGGCTGGTACAAAGGCAGAGATAAAGCCTGGGAGCGCGGCTATCGTGCTGGCTGGAACGACCGCGATGACCACCGCGGCGGCTGGGGACGCGGCCCGGGTGGGCGCGGTCACGGTCATGGACATGGCCATCACTAACAAACGAAAAGGGGAGCCCATCGGCTCCCCTTTACTTTATTCAGCATCAGGAATCAATTAATCCACCCCGAGCAGCGACCCCACTATTAACCAGCCGTTCAGGCTCACCACAATAGCGACTATCGCCCAGCCGATGCCTCTCACCCAACGGGTATTCACCAGGTCCCCCATCAGCTTCGCATTGCTGGTAAATATCAGCAGCGGCACCAGGGCAAGCGCAATGCCAAAGCTGAGCAACACCTGACTCATTACCAGGATGCGCGTAGGATCCAGCCCCAGCAGAATGACGACAAACGACGGCAGCATGGTGATCGCCCGGCGAAACCACAGCGGAATATGAAAGCGGATAAACCCCTGCATAACGACCTGACCTGCCAAAGTGCCCACCACGGTCGACGATAAACCGGCGGCAATCAGGCTGAGGCCAAAGATGGTCGCCGCCGCGTGGCTCAGCAGCGGCTCCAGCGTCATGTAGGCCTGATCGAGATCGGCGACGCCGGTATGGCCATTAAAGTGGAATGCCGCCGCAGCGGTCGCCATCATCGCCAGATTGACGAACCCGGCAATGGTCATGGCGATCGCCACATCCCAGCGGGTCGCGTTATAGCGTTCTTTTCGCGTTCCGCCATGCAGATGCTGAGTCAGCGATGAGTGTAAGTAAATGACGTGCGGCATGATTGTCGCCCCCAGTACCCCGGCGGCTAAGAATACCGCCTCCCCGTTGGGCAGCGTGGGGATCACCAGCCCTTTCGTCAGAGGAGCCAGCGCGGGCTGGGAAAAGATCAACTCCACGACATAGGCCACGGCGACAAACAGCAACAATCCACCGATCACCTTCTCCAGTGGTTTTTGCCCGCGCCGCTGCAGCATCAGGATCAGAAAAGTCGCCACCCCGGTCAGCACCGCCCCCTGCAGAAGCGACACGCCGAGCACCAGCTTAAAGCCAATTGCGGCGCCGATAAATTCAGCCAGATCGGTGGCCATAGCGATAATTTCCGCCTGTACCCAGTAAAACCAGACAACAGGACGCGGGTAATGGTCGCGGATCTGCTCGGCCAGGTTTTTGCCGGTGGCAATGCCCAGTTTGGCAGAAAGCACCTGGATCAGCATCGCCATCAGGTTAGCCCACACCACGACCCACAGCAGCTGGTAGCCAAAGCTGGCGCCGGCCTGAATGTTAGTGGCGAAATTACCCGGATCGATATAGCCAATGGCAGCGACGAAAGCCGGGCCCATTAAGGCGAGCTTCACCTTGCGCGCGGCGCGACTACTGCTATTCTCAACGCGACTGCTAGTCATCTTCTGCCTCTGGAAATATAGCCTTTGCTATGTTTCATGCTATCAAAATGCGAATGATTATCAAGTTCATTTAGAATGGAGATAATGATTGCTGTGATAGAAGGGAACAATAGCTGGCCGGAAATGGAATACGGGCGTCAGAAAACGAGATCCAGCCCGCTATTAAGAGTAGTACAAGAATGCAACTTTTAAAACCTTTACGTAACATAACAAAAGTGGATGTTGGATCACTATTTTTGCCATTGGTCACAGTTCCTTGCAATAGTGTGCAATTGATCTCGTTTTCTTTAAAGCCGTTGCATAGAATGTGCACGGAAATTTAACCTGCCTCATATTTGGAGCAACTATGGACCGCGTCTTGCATTTTGTCCTCGCGATCGTTGTGGTGGCTATACTGGCCCTGTTGGTCAGCCATGACCGCCAAAAGATCCGTATTCGTTATGTTGTTCAACTGCTTGTCATTGAAGTCCTGCTGGCCTGGTTCTTCCTCAACTCCGATATTGGTCTGGGTTTTGTGAAAGGATTTTCCGAGATGTTTGAAAAACTCCTCGGGTTTGCCAACGAAGGGACAAACTTCGTGTTCGGCGGCATGAACGATAAAGGCCTGGCCTTCTTCTTCCTCAAAGTTTTGTGCCCTATCGTCTTCATTTCGGCTTTGATCGGCATTTTGCAGCATATTCGTATCCTGCCGATTGTCATTCGCGCGATCGGTACCGTCCTGTCGAAAGTTAACGGCATGGGCAAGCTGGAGTCCTTCAACGCCGTGAGCTCGTTGATCCTCGGCCAGTCGGAAAACTTTATCGCGTATAAAGATATTCTCGGCAAAATGTCGCGCAACCGCATGTACACCATGGCGGCGACGGCGATGTCCACCGTGTCCATGTCCATCGTAGGCGCTTACATGACCATGCTGCAGCCAAAGTATGTCGTTGCGGCGCTGGTGCTCAACATGTTCAGCACCTTTATCGTTCTGTCATTAATTAACCCTTACCGCGTGGAAGAGAGCGAAGAAAATCTGCAGATGTCGAATCTGCACGAAGGTCAGAGCTTCTTCGAGATGCTGGGCGAGTATATTCTGGCAGGTTTTAAAGTCGCGATTATCGTGGCGGCGATGTTGATCGGCTTCATCGCGCTGATCTCGGCGCTGAATGCCCTGTTCGCCACCGTGACCGGTTGGTTCGGCTATAGCATTTCCTTCCAGGGTATCCTCGGCTATATCTTCTACCCGGTCGCCTGGGTGATGGGTGTGCCGGCAAGCGAAGCGCTGCAGGTGGGCAGTATTATGGCTACCAAACTGGTCTCCAATGAATTCGTCGCCATGATGGATCTGCAGAAAATTGCCTCGACGCTCTCCCCGCGCGCGGAAGGCATTATCTCTATCTTCCTGGTCTCCTTCGCCAATTTCTCATCTATCGGTATTATTGCCGGGGCGATCAAAGGTCTGAACGAAGAACAGGGCAACGTAGTTTCTCGCTTCGGTCTGAAGCTGGTGTACGGCTCCACGCTGGTTAGCGTGTTGTCCGCCTCGATTGCGGCGCTGGTTCTGTAACAGACGTCAGTCATCTGAGCCGGGCAATGCCCGGCTTTTTTTTGCCCGTCATTCACCCAGCGGCTGTGGTTTACCGATCAGATAACCCTGCAGATAATTCACGCCCAGCTCCAGCAAGCGCGCTTTTTGCGGTTCGCTTTCGACATATTCCGCCACCACGCTCATCTGTTTCGCCCGCGCCATCTCGACAATCGATTTCACCATGATGGCGTCCAGCGGGTCCGTGAGGATGTCGCGGACGAAGCAGCCGTCAATCTTAATGATATCGGCCTGTAGATGTTTCAGACGTTCATAGTTCGCATAGCCGGTGCCAAAGTCATCAATAGCGATGGCGCAGCCAAACGCGCGCAACGCTTCAAGATTTTGCCGACTGGTGTCCGCATTAGAGAAGGCCTGCTCTTCGGTCACCTCAATAGTTATAAGTTCTGGCGAGACGCTATAGCGTTGAAACAGCGCGATAATCTGCCCTGCGCTGTTCTTTTGCATCAGAGTTGCAGGCAGCAGGTTGACCGAGAATCGCTGGCCGGGATGCTTATGGAGCATACTGAACAAGGTCTCCAGCACCAGCATGTCAAAACGTTGGCTGAGGTTAAACTGCACAATCAGCGGAATGAATCGGTCGGGCATAATGACGCTATCGCCACAGCGCATGCGCGTGAGGATCTCATGATAACCCTCCCCCTCCGGATTCTGAATCGGTTGCGCATAGAGCATCAGCGCGCGATCTTTGAGCACTTGCTTGACGCGCATAAGGAGGCGCACCTGCTCGGTAGTTTGATCCACCACCAGATCCTGCTCCTCGTCCAGCGCCAGCACCCGACGTTCACTGCCCGCCTGTTCGGAAAGCCAGCTTAGCTGGCCCAGCATCTGGTAAAGTCCCTCACCCTGACCGTCATCGCGGCCCCAGGCCGCGCCAAACTCCAAATCCAGCGGCTGATTGTGCCAGCTGAACTTTTTGTGGTTGAGGACCGCGACCATATGGTTCAAGCGGGACGACGGCTCCGGTCCATCAAGCACGAGGATCAGTTCGCTGCCCGGTACCTGGAAGACTTTATCCGCCGCTCCCAGCAGCGGTTGCAGCGCCCGAATAATCTGCCGTTTACAGTCCACCCCCATCATCAGACCATAATGCCGACTGAGAAAGTCGAGATTATCAATACGCAGGCTGCAGATAGCCTGCTGAGGACAGCTCTGTAAATGGCTCTCCAGCGCGCGCAGGTTAGGCAAGCCGGTCAGCGGATCCTCTTCCGCCTGGCTACGCCAGCGGCGTTTGTTGCGGTCGCTGCGGGCATAGATGTCGGCCATATAAAACAAACAGATAGTAAAGGAGATCAGAACCGACAGCACAAAGGAGAGTGAATACTCGCTTTGCACCCCCTGGAGAAAGTTTTTGTTATATACCACCAGCAAAAAGGCCGAGACAGACCATGAAATACGCAATAGCGCATGGCCTATTCGACTGATACCGATAAAGTAGACAATAAAAATAACCGGAACTAAATAACCGGCAATAAATTCAGACTGATACGGCGCACACAATAGCGTTAATATCACCGCCAACGCGATAAACCAATATAGGGTAAAGGAGCGATATTGCGGTGCCAGCCACGGTAAACATTCCTGCTGCCAGAAACGTCGGGCGTAGCGCGGACTGATAATCATCCGCATTGGATAATAAAGAAACGTCGTAAAAATTAATGCCGCACTGATTAAACTTTGGATATCTATTACAGTATAAATCAACGGCATACTACCAAAGTAACTGGTAATAGCTAATGGAAACGCAAAATATTGTCCGGCGAGATACATGGTGATTTTCAGGAGCACCGGCGCGAAGAAGCCGCCCCAGAAGATCCGCGCCCCCATATGTTTTGCCGTTGGACCGCAGCGCCAGCGCTTCCCCACCAACAGTCGCAGAATAGCGCAGGAGACAAACACGGCGAACAGTTGACAAAAAAGTAAGATAAACGCCTGCGGCAGCGTTAATTTAATGAGAAAACTATTGGTGATGGCAAACGCGAGAATTAATGGCGCAATTGCATAGCGGCCAAAGATAAAAATAACAGAAAACATCACGCTGATTGGCAGCCAGGCAATATAAATAAGGTTGCCGTCAATTATCGTTTGCGGTGAAATAAAACGAGCCAGCGGAATAGCGACTAAACAAATGATAAAGGCCAATAGAGTTTTTTTGATATTAATGTTAATTTTATCAAGCATTATTGTTAATTAAAACTCCAGAAACCTCATCACGTTTAATGGGGGAAATGTTATGTTGCTTATTTAGGGCAGGCAAGGCGAATTATCAGGAAAAAGTCTGAAATTACTTTCGATTTTAATTGCTGGAGATTAACTGACGTAACCAGAAAGTGCTTTACATGAAACCCGCTAAAAACAAAAACCCCCGCCGAAGCGAGGGTTCTGAATTTTGGTGGAGCTAAGCGGGATCGAACCGCTGACCTCTTGCATGCCATGCAAGCGC
>OLFU01002858.1_pt1 | contig 12600 bp, 7 predicted proteins | sample 1605161 | NCBI WGS metagenome assembly OLFU01 (sample SAMEA3888914, study PRJEB22519) | human gut metagenome | biome: human gut; feature: human-associated habitat; material: faeces | place: Denmark | collected 2011
GTTCGCCATAAAAACAGCATTTCCCGGAAGGCTGTCAGAAAAACGGCGGCATTCAGCATAGGATGTCTCCGCCGGAATAGGTAGGGGAAAATAGGCCATGCCGGAAAATTCCGCCGGAAATGGGGAAGAGGCCCTTTTCATCCGGCGCTTTTCCGTGTAATATTTCTGCCATGCCGACTCTCCGCCAAGCCGCCAAGGACGACATCACGCTGATCCATGAACTGGCCTGCCAGGCTTTTCCGGCCACATACCGGGACCTCCTTTCCAGAGAGCAAATAGATTTCATGATGGACTGGATGTATTCCCCCGCCAACCTGGAAAAACAGATGGAGGAGGGGCATGTGTACTTCATCGCCTCCCATGAGGGAAAGGACTGCGGCTACCTGTCCGTCCAGCCGGAAGGCCCCGGCGTCTTCCATTTGCAGAAAATCTACGTTCTGCCCGGCTTCCAGGGCCTGCATATAGGAAGCTTTCTGTTCCGCCACGCCATCAGCTACATCAGAAGCATCCACCCGGAACCGTGCCTGATGCGCCTGAACGTGAACCGCGATAACACCCGGGCGGTGGAATTCTACCAGCGCATGGGCATGCGGACCCTGGAACGCGGGGATTTCCACATCGGCCACGGTTACTACATGACGGACTACATCATGGGACTGGATATAGCCTGAAACGCCTCTCCCTCAGGGAAAAAACAGCCAAATCTTCCCAGGGCAGGGAGTGCCCCGCCCCCCATCCCCGGCGCATGCGGGCCGTTGAACCCTTAGGAAACTCCAGTTGAAAATTCCGCTTCCTCCTTGACACTCAATGTTGAATTCTTCATCATCCGTTCCATGAACGCCTTTCCTGCCTTTATTTTATCCGGTATCATCGCCGCCATGGCGGTTCCCGCCTCCGCCCAGGCGGCGGAAAGCAAAGTCACCTATCCAGCCTTCAACGACGGCAGCCATATCCACGGGCCGAAACTCAAAGCTTCCGACCTGAAAGGGAAAGTGGTGTTTTTTGAATACTGGGGCATCAACTGCCCGCCCTGCATCGCCAGCATGCCGCATCTGCAGGAATTGCAGGAAAAATTCCAGTCCAAGGGCTTTACTGTCATAGGCAGCCACAGCCAGCTCCCGTCCCCCAGGGTCAAACAGTTTCTGGAAGAAAAGAAGATCACTTTCCCCATCTATCAGAGTCTGAGCATTCCGGAGGCTCCCTGCCCGGGCGGATTGCCTCATGCCGTTCTGATTGGAGCCAACGGAAAAGTCGTGGCCAAGGGCTATCCTCCCCAGCTCTATGACCTGGTGAAAAAGGAAGTGATGAAGATGGAACGCGGCCTTCCTATTCTGGAAGGAGTGGAACTGAACAAATACAAATCGCTGGCCAAAACGGTCGTTTCCACCGGCAGCAACATCGAATCCAAAATCACACCTCTGAGGAAAAAAACGAATGACGAGGAAGCGCAGGCCGTATGTGAAGCTTTTGACGCATGGTTGGAAAATACCAAGGAAATCGTGCAGGCCCGGATCCAGTCCGACCCTCTGGAAGCGGTAACGGCCATCATGCGCCTCAAAACGGCGGTTCCCTCCGTCAAGGAATTTGACGAACCTCTGGCGGCCCTGAAAGCGAACAGGGATTTATCAAAACTGGCCGACCTCAATAAAAAAATCTCCGCTCTGGAACAGCGCAAGGCAAAAGGGCGCAAAATATCGGAATCCGACCTTAAATCCCTGACGCAGGCCGTGGACAAATTCACGGAGTCCGACAACGAAGCCACGCAAACCGCCGCCGCCAGCCTGAAGAAGAACCTCTCCTCTCTGGCCGCTCCGGAAACTCCCGGGAAATAACCTTCCCCTCCAGCAGCCATTTCCTGCCGGCAGGCGTCTAAGGGTGCCTGCTTCTTTTTTCACCGGACGCCTTTTTCTTTTTCCCCTCCAGAACAGACGGAACAGCCAGAATGGAGCATGTCTCCCTGACAAGGGAGGAAAGGGTCCGGTCATCGTCCAGATCCGTCACCAGGAAATGCGGCCTGGCGCCGGGATAGGGGCAGCCCTGCTCCTGTTGCGGAAACATCTTCAAACCCGACTCCGTTATCTTGACATACAACTGGTTGTCACACACCAAACCGAAGAATGTCCGGCCGCAGTACAATCCGTAGTCCCCAAACATTTTTCTGAAGGAAATATCCCCGGCATGCCGGAGCTGGAAACAAATATATTCTACTACATCCGGGGAAGAGGCCATGACGAACTCTCTCATGCCTCCCCCGTCCGCTGCAAGAAGCAAATGACGGCCGGGAAGGCTTCCGGCAGGAATGAGGCATCCCCGTTATTGACGGGAAAAGGCGCAGCATGCCCCACGGAGTCATGACGAACGGCATCCATGCCGCCGCAGCCGCTCCGCAAGAAAATCCTTCCCGGCGTCTGCCCGGCAAGACATGAACGGCAGCAGCGATTCCATCCGCACAGAGCCATTCTTATGATTGCCCTGACGGAGCTTTTTATTCATGATGCCCATGAACCTTCCATGACCGCCGCGTCCGACATCCTCTGGAAACCAGCCTGCCTCTCCCGCCAGGAAGCCCCCACCCTTACGGAAGGGGCCGGAACCTGCCGGCCGGGAAACGGTGACCGGAACACCTCCGCGAACCGTCCGGAAAACCATGAAACCATGGGAGAAAAAGACCCTGCGGAGAACCGGAAAGCGCCCCGGCCGCGAAGCGGGCGCGTCATCCTGCTCAACGGAGCCTCCAGCGCGGGAAAAAGCACACTGGCCCGGAACTTGCAGCTTCTGCTGAAAGAGGCAGCTATGATTTTCTCCATGGACGATTATCTGGCCATGAGCCGGGGAAAACATGAAACCGCCCTGGATGCCGTCAGGGAATCCGGCCTGCCCTTCATTGAATCTTTCCACGCCGCCATTGCCGAGGCGGCCCGGAAAGGCGCCCTGGTCATCGTGGACCACGTCATCGGAGAATCCCGCCGCTGGATTCAGGACCTCCTGAACCGCCTGGACGGCATCCCCCGCATCCTGGTCAGGGTGGAATGCCGCCAGGATGTTCTGCTGGAGCGCGAGCGGCGCCGCACTGACCGGACTCCTGCCCCGGCCCATGCCCAGCGCCAGCACGCAGGCATCCACCGCCATTTCCCGCATGATTTCTCCATAGACACTTCCGCAGACACTCCCCGGAAATGCGCCATGCGGCTCATCAGCCTCCTGCCGGGAGAATTCCTGCCCTGATGCCGTGGGAACAGGCGGAAGCCTCCCGTTTGAAAAAACAGGCTGTTCCCGCAAACATGCAGGAAAGACATGAATAGGACTTTACAGAGCCGTCTCCTTCACGGTAGCCTGTGCCCGCGCTTGTTGCACGGAGAGATGGCAGAGCGGTTTAATGCAGCGGTCTTGAAAACCGCCGTGGGGCAACCCACCGTGGGTTCGAATCCCACTCTCTCCGCCAAACTTCTTTTATGCCGGGCGCAAGCCATGCCTGTTTTCACGGAACAGAAAAAGGCAGGCGAATACGACGGCCGCCCCGGCATTCCCGGAACGGCCCTGAGTGCCTTATTGATCCTTCCTCCTGCCTAAGACTCCCCATTCAGTTCCCGGCGGATGTATTCCGCAGTGGGGGATTCTTTCCCGGCTATCTGCTCCGGCGTGCCTTCCGCCACGATGGTTCCTCCGGCATCGCCGGGTCCGGGGCCCATGTCGATGACGTAGTCCGCCTCCGCCATGATTTCCGTGTTATGTTCAATGACGACGACGGTGTTCCCCTGGTCCGCCAGACGGTGCAGCACGTCAATGAGCAGCCGCACATCCCGCGGATGCAGGCCGATGGAGGGTTCTTCAATCAGGTACAGGTCTCCGGGCAGTTCCCTGCCTTTCATCAGGGCGTTCCGGCTGACGCGCCGGCCCTTGATGAGTTCCGTCACCAGCTTGAGCCGCTGGGCTTCCCCGCCGGAAAGCGTGTTGGAGGCCTGCCCCAGCGTCAGATAACCCAGGCCGGTTTCCGACAGCAGTTTGAGGGGGTCCGAAATGCGGGGCTGGCTTTCAAAAAATTCCGCCGCTTCCGCAAAGTCCATCTGGAGCACGTCCGCAATGGTCTTCCCCTTGTACCTCACGGTCAGGGTGGCGGCGTTGTAGCGCTTGCCCCGGCAGGTCTCGCACGGCACATAGCAGGGGGGCAGGAAGTCCATTTCCAGCTTTTGCATGCCCGTGCCCTTGCAGGATTCACAGTTGCCCTGCCCCGTATTGAAGGAGAAACGGCCGCGGTCAAAGCCCAGCCTGCGGGCATCCGCCGTCTGCGCGAACAGGGTCCGGATGTCGTCCAGGAAACCCACGTAGGTGGCCGGGGTGGAACGGGGCGTTTTGCCGATGGGGTTCTGGTCCACGCCGTACACCATGCGGATGGAGTCAAAGCCGGAAGAGGTTTTCCATAATTTTCTCTGCTCCCTCGTGAGCTTGTCGCCGATGGCCTGGCGCGCAGCCAGACGGATGGTTCCCGTCATCAGGGAAGTTTTCCCCGCTCCGGATACGCCGGTGAGCACCGTCAGCCTCCCCTTGGGAATGGCAACGTTCACCCCCTTCAGGTTGTGCAGGCAGCAGCCCTCCACGCGCAGCCACGCGGATTCATCCTTTTGGGACGGAATCCTGCGCCTTTTCCCGCGGTAGGGATGCCTGGGCTTATGGTGCAGGGCCGCGCCCGTGACGGAGTCCGGCATGGCGGCCAGTTTCTCAAAGGTGCCCTGGGCCATGATTCTGCCGCCATGAATGCCGGCTCCCGGCCCCATGTCCACAATATGGTCCGCGCGCCTCATGGTATCTTCATCATGTTCCACCACCAGCAGGGTGTTGCCCCGGCGTTTGAGTTCATCCAACGTGCCCAGCAGCAATTCGTTGTCCCGCGGATGCAGGCCGATGGTCGGTTCATCCAGCACGTACAGCACACCGCGGAGGTGGGAACCCAGCTGGGAAGCCAGACGGATGCGCTGGGTCTCCCCGCCGGAGAGCGTCGTGGCGCTCCGGTCCAGGGAAAGGTAGCCCAGCCCCACCCGCTGGAGGAAGTTGAGGCGCTGCGTGATTTCCGCCACTACGTCACGGGCAACGAGCGCTTCCTCCCGTTCAAATTGCCACCCTTTGACCAGTTCTGCGGCGGCCACGGCAGGCAGGGAGGCAATGTCACCGGGAGTCACGCCCTGAAGCCGCACGGCGCGAGCAAATTCATTCAACCGCACGCCCCGGCAGGCAGGGCAGGTTGTTATTCCCTTGTCATCGTCCGCCTGCCGCGCCAGTTCCCTGTCATATTTCAGTTCAGCCTCCAGCAGGGATTGCGCCTGGTCTTCCTTTACTTTCCCCCTGCCGACGATTCCATGCCCGCGGCATACGGGGCACCACCCGCGCGGAGAGTTGAAGGAAAACGTGTACGGTTCCAGTTCCGGGAAAGATTGCCCGCAGGAGGCGCATGCCAGCCTGGTGCCCATCAGTTCCGGACGGACGGAACCGGGCGGGAGCACCTGCAGGAACCCTTCCCCCATCTCCAGCGCGGCATGAACCGCCCCGGCAAGCTTTTCCGGCGGCCAGGAGGCCTCCGGCCGTGCAACGACCAGGTCCAGGCTGGAATAGCGGTCCAGCGGCTGAAATCCGCTCAGGGGAACCAGTTTGCCGTCCACCCACATTTCCTCATATCCCTTTCCTTCCGCCCAGCGGGCCAGGTCGGCGTAATGCCCCTTGCGTCCCCTGACGAGGGGGGCCAGCAACGCGAGTCCGCCATGTTTTTTCAGCTCCCTCGCCACCAGCTCCACCACTTCCGATTCCGACCTTTTGCCCACCGGAACACCGCACTGCGGGCAATAGGCCTGCCCCAGCTTGGCATACAGCAGACGCATGAATTGCCAGATTTCCGTGACGGTTCCCACGGTGGATTTGGTGCCCCCGCGGGACATGTTCTGTTCAATAGCCACCGTGGGGGGCAATCCGGTCAGGCGGTCAATGTCCGGACTTTCCAGCTGTTCCGTGAATTGCCGGGCGTACGGGGACATGACGTCCATGAAACGCCGCTGCCCTTCCGCGAAAAAGATATCAAAAGCCAGGGAGCTCTTCCCGGAGCCGGAAAGCCCGGTCAGCACGGTCATTTCTCCGCGAGGCACGTCCAGGTCCACGTTTTTCAGGTTGTGGTGGCGCGCTCCCCGCAGGGCCATCACGCCTTCCGGTATATCCATGTCTGCGGATTCCGGGACGGAGGCGTCCGCAGGGTCGTAAACGGAAGGGTTGCCTTCCAGCACCTCCCTGAGATATTTGCCCGTGTATCCCTTCCCGGCGGCTACGATTTCCTCCGGCGTGCCCGTGGCCACCACATGGCCGCCTCCGGCGCCGCCCTCCGGCCCCAGGTCAATCACGTAGTCCGCGGATTTGATGAACTCCGGGTTGTGTTCGATGACCAGCAGGGTATGCCCCTGCTCCACCAGTTCCCGGAACACGGCCAGCAGAACTTCAATGTCTGCAAAGTGAAGACCCGTTCCCGGCTCGTCCAGAATCAGCATCTTGGAGCTGTTCGCGCCGGAACCTATCTGGTCCAGCAGGATTTTAGCCAGCTTCAGGCGCTGGTTTTCCCCGCCGGAAAGGGTATTCAGAGGCTGCCCCAGCCCTACGCGCTGAAGCACGCCCAATTTGGAAGCGATGCGGGAAGCTTTGGCCCCTTTTTCCGCGCTGAAGCATTCCAGCGCAGCCGCTACCGTCATGCCGAGCACGTCCGCAATATTCCTGCCGTCACGGTACACGCTCAGCACTTCGCTCCCGTACCGGGAACCGTGGCACAGCGGACACTGAACGAAAATGTCGGAAAGAAACTGCATTTCCACTTTCTCACTCCCCATGCCCATGCAGCGCGGACACCGGCCGTCCCCACTGTTGAAAGAGAAAAAACCGGGCTTCAAGCCACGCGCGCGGGCCGTCTCCGTTTCTGCGAAGAGGGAGCGTATTTCTTCAAAAACTCCGGCATAAACGGCAGGGGTGGAGCGCGGGGTGCGGACGATGGGGCTCTGGTCCACCATCACCACCTCATCCAGATGTTCCCAGCCCTTGATGGACTTGACGCGGGCGGGTTCCTCCTCGCATACGGCTCCTTTCTCCACCAGAGCGTTCAGGTAAAGAACATCGTGGGCCAAGGTGCTTTTCCCGGACCCGCTGACGCCTGTCAAACAAGTGAAGACGCCCAGGGGCACTTTCACGTCCAGTTTGCGCAGGTTATGGCGCGTGGCTCCGGATACGGTCAGAAACTGGCGCGGCTTTCGCCTCTTTTTGGGCACCGCGATGCGCCGCCTGCCGGAAAGAAAAGCCCCCGTCAGGGATTCCTCAATTTCTCCAATCCGGGCAGGCATCCCGGAATAAACCAGCCTTCCCCCTTCCCGTCCGGAACCGGGTCCCATATCCACCAGGCAGTCCGCGGCACGCATGACCGCTTCCTCATGCTCCACCACCACCAGGGTGTTCCCGCGCTTTTTAAGCCGGTTCATGGCGGAAATCAAACGGGACGTATCGCGGGGATGGAGCCCAACGGTAGGTTCATCCAGCACAAACAGCGTATCCGTCAGGGAAGCGCCCAGGCAGGTCGTCAGGCTCACGCGTTCAATTTCCCCTCCGGACAGGGACCGCGTGGAGCGGTCGGACGTCAGGTAGCCCAATCCCACTTCATTCAGATATTCCAGGCGGCTCCTGAGTTCCGCCACGGCATGTTTCAAGCCGGGGTCTTCATCCGCCCGCGGCGTCACGTACCTATCCACCCAGGCCAGCAGTTCATCCATGGGCATACTGGAAAGTTCCGGCATGCTTTTGCCGCCCACCTTGAATTGAAGGGCTTCCGGCCTCAGGCGCAAACCGTGGCAGGAGGGGCATTCCTGATATGTGCGGAAACGGCTCAGGTACACCCGCACGTGCATCTTATGCGTGCGGCTTTCCAGATATTTGAAAAATCCCGCAATGCCGTACCACAGCCCCTGTTCATACATTTCATCCGGGTCATCGCCGTCGCCGTACAGCAGCCAGTCCCGCTCCCATTGCTTCAAATCCTTCCACGGCACATCCAGACGGACTTTGCGGGCGTTTTTGCGCCAGCCGCGCATCAGGTCCCGCTTGCATTCGGAAAATACTTTTCCGTCTCCCTCAAAAATATGGATGGCCCCGTCCTGAACGCTGAGTTCCGGCTTGATGCACCGGTTGTAGTCAATCGTGATGACGCGCCCGTAGCCGCGGCATTCCGGGCACGCCCCCAGCGGGGAATTAAAAGAAAACAGGCCCGGCCGCGGTTCCATCAGCGGATGCCAGTCTCCGCGGAATTTCAAAGCGGACAACCAGACGCCGTCCACACGGGGAATCACATGGGCCACGCCGCCGCCCAGGCGCATGGCCGTTTCCAGAGCCTCCAGCCTGCGTTCCCTCTGGTCTTCCGACAGCCTCACACGGTCCTGAACCACCAGCAGCGGTTCTCCTTCCTCCAGCGTCCAATCCTCATCTTCCAGCCGGAGGATCTCTCCATGCGCAAAAGCGCGCAAATACCCCTGTGCCACCAGATTCCTTTTCAACGTGGGAAGATCCACGGATTCGGGCCGCGCCACCTCCAGGCAAACCATCACTTCCGTTCCGGCAGGGAATTCCGCATGCAGCTTTTCATCAATGGTACCTGGCGTTTCCGGCTTGATTTCCCGCCCTGTTTCCGGGTCAATGCCCACGGCCAGACGGGCGAAAACAAACTTCCAGTAATCATTCAGCCCCGTCATGGTCCCCACCGTGGAGCGGGATGTCCTGACGGAGTTGCGCTGATGCAGGGCGATGGCCGGAAGAATATTCTCTATGGCGTCCACATCCGGCTTGTCCATGCGGTCCATGAACTGGCGCACGTACGGGGAAAAGGTTTCCATATAACGCCGCTGGCCTTCCGCATACAGCGTGTGCATGGCCAGACTTGTTTTCCCCGATCCGGAAGGACCCGTCACCACCGTCAGCCGCCCCAGGGGAATGTCCACATCCACATTCTGCAAATTATGCTCACGGGCGCCGCGGATGCGGATGCGCCCATCCTCACAATGACTCATGGAGAAAGAATATCATCAATTTGGAATCATTCCAAGAGAAGCGCCTGTCATGAATCCGGGTTTCCAGAGGAGTCCGGCCAGGTCCAACCTGCCTATTACGTCATCATCAGCACAAATGGAGGGCCGTGCTTGCATTTCTTCCGGCAGCCGCTAGTATTTTTCGATTCTTAGACCGCTGAAAGCGACTCTACCTCGTCAATTTTCAACAAGACAAAGATGATTAAGTGGATTCTAACCAAGATTGTCGGCACCAAAAACCAGCGTGAAGTGCGCCGTCTGCGCCCCATTGTGGAACAAATCGTCTCCATTGAAGAATCATGGAACGGCAAGGGACAGGAATTCCTGCTTGAGAAAACGAGGGAATGGCAAGGGTACCTCCATCGCTTCCTCCCCATGGATCTGCCCCCCGTGCGCATTGTGGAAGCCGCGCCCAGGGAAGAGCTGGAGGAAATAGCCGCCAAACTGAACGCCCGTTTTGAATCCCTGAAAAGCGAATTCGCTTCCCTCCCCGCGGTGGAAGCCACTCCCGCCTCCATTGAAGAAGGGAAAGCCGCCTGGAACAACATTACGCCCCAGTTTGACAAGCTGCGGGAACGCTACCTGAACCAGATACTGCCGGAGGCCTTCGCCGCCGGCTCTGCGGGGAAGAACGCGATATCTGCGGTCAAAAACAGGTTTGGGACATGGTCCACTTTGACGTGCAACTGCTGGGCGGCATTGCCCTGCACCGCGGCTACATTGCGGAAATGGCCACGGGGGAAGGGAAAACGCTTGTCGCCACCCTCCCCGTTTACCTGAATGCCCTGACCGGCATGGGTGTGCATGTGGTGACCGTGAACGATTATCTGGCGCGCCGCGACTCGGAATGGATGGGCATGCTCTTCCAGTTCCTGGGGCTGACTGTCGGCTGCATCCAGAGCATGATGCCCTCCCAGCTCCGCCGGGAGCAATACGCCTGCGACATCACTTACGGCACCAACGCCGAATTCGGCTTCGACTACCTGCGCGACAATGGCATGGCAACCTCCAAGTCCGAACAGGTGCAGCGCGGGCACTACTTCTCCATTGTGGACGAAGTGGACTCCATCCTTATTGACGAAGCCCGCACCCCCCTCATCATTTCCGGCCCTGCGGTCGTCACCCGGGAACAGCAGTACGATACCCTGCGCCCCGCCATTGAACGCGTGGTGAAGGCCCAGACGGACCTTTGCAACGAACTGATGGCCCAGGCCCTGAAAGCCCAGGAAGAAGGCCGCACGGAAGAAGTGGGCCGCTGCCTGTTCAAAGTAAAAATGGGCCAGCCCCGCCACCGCGCCTTCCTGCGCGCCATGCAGGATCCCGAGCTGCGCCGCATCGTGGAAAAATATGAACTGACCCTTTACCAGGATACCCGCAAGAAGGAACTCTACAAGCTGAAGGAGGAAATGTTCTTCACCGTGGATGAAAAAACCCACGACGCCGACCTGATGGAAAAAGGCCGGGAAGTCATCTCCCCCGGCCATCCGGAAGATTTCGTGCTGCCGGATCTGGGAACCGCCTTTGCGGAAATGGACGAAGATCCACGCCTGACGGAAAAAGACAAACTGCGCCGCAAAAATGAACTGACCAAACAGCTTGACGAAACGGGAGCGCGCCTGCACACCACCTCCCAGCTGCTGAAGGCCTACTGCATTTACGAAAAAGACGTGGAATACGTCGTCAAGGAAGGCAAGGTCATCATCATCGACCAGAATACGGGCCGTGAAATGCCGGGACGCCGCTGGAGCGACGGTCTGCACCAGGCGGTGGAAGCCAAGGAAGGCGTGGAAGTGGAGCGGGAAAACCAGACGTACGCGACCATCACCATCCAGAACTACTTCCGCCTGTACAAAAAACTGGCGGGCATGACCGGCACGGCGGAAACGGAAGCCGCGGAATTCCATGATATTTACAAGCTGGACGTTCTTCCCATCCCGACCAACCGCCCCTGCATCCGCAAGGATCAGAATGACCTCATCTTCAAATCCCGCCGTGAAAAATTCAATGCGGTGGTCAACAAAATCCAGGAACTTCACGACAAAGGCCAGCCCATCCTGATCGGCACGGCCAGCGTGGACGCCTCCGAAACGCTCTCCCGCATGCTCAAGAGGGCCAAAATCCCCCATGAAGTTCTGAACGCAAAAAACCACCAGCGCGAAGCGGAAATCGTGGCGCAGGCCGGCAAGCGCGGAGCCGTCACCGTCTCCACCAACATGGCGGGCCGCGGCACGGACATCAAGCTGGGCGAAGGCGTAGCCGACCTCGGCGGCCTCTTCGTCCTGGGTACGGAACGCCATGAATCCCGCCGCATTGACCGTCAGCTGCGCGGCCGCTGCTCCCGCCAGGGGGACCCCGGCGCCTCACAGTTCTTCATCTCCTTTGAAGACGACCTGATGCGCAACTTCGGCGCGGCGGAACGCATGACCAAGATGATGGAACGCCTGGGCGTAGCCGACGGTGAAGCGCTGGAACACAGTTTCCTGAACAAATCCGTGGAATCCGCCCAGAAACGGGTGGAACAGCGCAACTACATGTGGCGCAAGCACGTGCTGGACTATGATGACGTAATGAACAAGCAGCGCGAAATCGTTTACGGATACCGGAATGAAGTGCTTTCCACGGAAAACCCGCGCGAAATGATTTACGATATTCTGGAAGAAGTAATCGCCACGCGCGCCCATGAATTCCTGGACCCGGATGCGGAAGGCGTCACCCACCCGGACGAATTGCTCGCCTGGATGAACGCCTCCTTCCCGCTGGGGCTCACGGCGGAGGCCGCCAAGCTGGAAGAACGGCCCATAGACGACACCATTGCCTTCCTCATTGACAAGGTCAAGGCCACTTATGAAGACAAGGCTTCCCGCGAACGCCCGGAATACCTAGACCACATGGAACGCCAGATCATCCTGGGGGCCATTGACAAAATGTGGCAGGAACACCTGTACAACATGGACTCCCTGCGGGAAGGCGTGCGCCTCCGCGCCCAGGGGCAGAAAGACCCCTTGGTGGAATACAAATCGGAAGCTTACGATCTCTTCATCACCCTGATGGAAAGCATCAAGAGCGAAGCCATCAGCAACCTCTTCAAGAGCACCACCAACCTGGACGCCTTTGAGGACTTCCTGGCCAGCCTGCCCCAGTTTGAATCTTCCGACGAAAACCAGGAAGGCGGAACCAGCCTGCCGGAAATCGGCTTTGACGGCATGCCTTCGGACCTGCTCTCCGCCCTGAGGGAACAAGTCTCCCGGGCACGTGAACAACAATCCGCCCGGCAGGCGGAACCGGAACAGGCCCCGGCCGTCATTTCCGACGCCACCACCATCGGAGAAGGTTACAAACCAGCCGTGGCGGAACCCAAACTGGTCATGCCCAAGCGCAAGGTCAGCGTCGTGCTCCGCAAGGAAGAAGCCCCCCAGGCACCGGCGGAAACGCCGGTCCCCGGAGAAGGGGAAGAAATTGCCGTCACTCTGGACTCCCAGGACTTTGCGGAAACCATGGACAACCGGGATTCCGC
>OLFU01002877.1_pt1 | contig 12528 bp, 15 predicted proteins | sample 1605161 | NCBI WGS metagenome assembly OLFU01 (sample SAMEA3888914, study PRJEB22519) | human gut metagenome | biome: human gut; feature: human-associated habitat; material: faeces | place: Denmark | collected 2011
GTGCTCTCTGGGCATGGCGTCTTTCCTCCTGAGAAACCTCATGAGAACGGGCAACTGCCAGATTTCTTCTTGCCCAGAGACGGATATTATCCGGCATAGTCTTTCCGGCACAGTTCATAAAGTCGGTGATACTCTGAATACTGGTAAGCTTCATATCGTCACCGTCTTCTTCCTCCTCATCGTTCTCATTTTCTTCTGCCGGCGCACTGCTTGCAAACAGACGCTCGATCATAAACTGAAGAAATCCGTCCTCAGCAGAAAGCTTGGTGCCTCCGCCAAAAGCGATCTCGCGGATTTTGTAAACAGCATATCCTTCTTCTGTATTCTGTCCTGAAAGACGGATGTTGATATGATTTTCTCCGAGCCATTTGATCAGGCTTGTAAAACGGGAATCGATCTTCAGGATGTCTGCCGGAAAAACACCGTCCTCTTCCTTAAACTCAAATGCAGTCTGCTTCGCAGGATTGGAAAAATATCCGCAGGAATGATGTTTCCACTCTCTTTTGCTGTTATCCAGGATCAGCACCGGTTTCTCCGGTGTGGCTTTTGTTTCATTGGAACGAAACGTTGTATATGTGCACTGGCTTTTTGTCTCTTTTTTATCTGCCGGTGCTGCGCTGAAATCAAAAACTGGCATATTTTTTACTCCTCTTTCTCTGAAAAATATCTTCATTCAGTTTATCATGGATTGGAAATCTCAACAACTGCTGATATGGTTTTTTATGCATTTTTTATTCATTTTTTGTATTCGTCATTTTCCCGTAAGTTGTTTAAACAGTTCCACAGTTTGCTGATTGACACTGCCTGTAAACTATGTTATCGTGCAATCATGTCTGCTTTCATTTTTTACAAAAGCTGACACAGTTACCATGTATGTGATCTACTGTTTTTCACGTCATTGTAATTGTATTTTTTTGGAGGAGGAAATGAGAAATCAACTTTCACAGCGGGATGATTTTTATCCACAGATCGTTAAGCTTGTCATCCCCATCATCATTCAAAATCTGCTAAGTGCAGCGGTCAATTCCGCCGATGTTATCATGCTGAACTTTGTAGGTCAGTCATCCATCTCCGCAGTATCCCTGGCAGCGAATTATTCCAATGTCCTGTTTATGGTTTATTACGGTCTTGGTACGGGAGCCACCCTGCTTTGTGCCCAGTATTATGGAAAGGGAGATTACAAAGCCATTCAGATCATCGAGGGAATCGCTCTTCGTTTTTCCATGATCATCTCTGTTCTCGTGGCACTCGTTGCATTTACCATGCCACAGATGATGATGAAACTGTTCACCAACGATCCGGAGCTTCTGGCCATTGGTTATTCCTTCCTTTTCCTGTGGGTAATAAACAGCGTTTCCTGTCCCTGCCTGTCCCTAACTGACACCTGGACACAAAGCAGAGGAATCCCCCGGATTTCTTCCGGTTTTTCCCGCACCGTTACGTAAAATATCTGTCCGCCCCGTTCCACGGCTCCCTCCGGGACAGCCATGAACCGCTGCGTCTTCTCTTTATATTTTATCTTCTCCATAACTTCCTGTGCAAGATAGATTCTCCCTGCCGCCCGTTCACATGCCTCTTCCCGTGTAATCGCCGTACGCAGCATGCATAATGCCCCCAGCGCCATGGACATGACCAGAAAGATACACAACTGCGTCCAGAGCAGGACCAGGCCTTTTCTCCGTCCTCCCATCCATTCACCCCCGCCGGATCTGCACACGCCCGGTGTACATGGCACATACCACCACCAGGGCATGCTTCCCGCCGCCGGAAGTAAGCCGGTACGAATAAATCCTACTGCGGCCGGCAAAACCATCCCGGCAGAAGACCATCTTCGGTGCTGTACCATTACCGGAAAGAGACACCCCGCAGGGCAGATTCCCTGACGGATGCGTCCGCTCTACACCGCGATACGTTTCATATCTTACCCGTCCATTCCGCATAAAGCAGCGGAATATCACCCCTTCGGCGGCTCCACGGTAATGGACATCATCATTCTTCGCCTGCACCTGTGCCTCCCGAATGGCCATCTGCAGTTCTTTTGCTGCCAGATACAGCACATACTCCTCATGCCACGATACCGCAGCCGGCCAAGCTGACACCATAAGCGCCAAAAGCGATGCAGCGAGCAGACATTCCAGAAGCAGCATCCCCGTCCTTTCAGCAAAACGAAATATACCACGATATGATTTGTTGTCCCCACACATAGGCCATAATCCCCCCTGCAGCCAGAAAAGGCGCAAAAGGAATTTCCCGCTGCCTTTTCATCAGATAAAGCGGCAGCAGACAAAGTGCCCCCGCTGCCGATGAAAACCAGAGAAACAGCACAACCTCTCCCGGCGTAAGCCAACAGACAACCGCTGCCGAAAGTCCCACATCCCCCATGCCGGCACCTCCCCTTTTACATGCATAAAGAATCAGCCAGAACGCTGCCAGCACGGCATAGGAAAAAAGCAGCCTCCTCCCGTCAAATGGCTGCCAGATAAGCCCAAGCCCCAGCAGGGCCAGGCTCCAGGCATCGGATATAAGCCGGGTATTCCAGTCCTCCTGCTACCCCTTTATACCCCAGCCAGCTGCTCACACATACCGCCAGTGCGGCCAGAACTATATAGCAGGGAAACCCGTACACCGGATTTCCCAGGCATTGTAACATTCCCCTGATGTTATTCCCCATGTATTTTCCCCCATAAAAAAAGCGCAATGATCCGAAGCCCACTGCGCCTGTCATTTCCCTTACGCCCTGTCCACCTGGCCTCCCCAGACCGTATCAGTGGATATGGTGCCCCGTTTCTTCCTGGTGTTTCCTTAATTCCTCAGTATATTCTTCCACCACCCGGTAATCTACCGGTTTATTCTCCACCGGTTCCACATCAATCGGCTCACCGCTGATGGCATCCTTCCAGTATTCCCGCTTTTCCTGCTCTCTCCTCACCTTTTCCCGGAGAGCTTCCCTCTTTTTCTTAAATTCACGGAATTCTTCCAGTTTCCGTTTCTGGTCTTCCCGCTCCTCTTCTACCGGATCTTCTCCAAATGCGTTAGCCCCCACATGTCCTGGCTGCATGAGCAAATACATGAAAAGGCCGCCGGTAAGGAACTGCAGTCCCTGCCCGATAACCACATGGGCGGAACCGCTCAGAATCCCCTGACTTTCCAATACATATACCACCAGATTGGCTGCGGCCAGCACGGGGATGAAACGGGCATCCCAGCCCAGATCGTGCGCCCGTCTTGCCCAGAAGAACAGACTAATCAGGCAGAACAGTCCTACAGCGCCCTTAAGCACCTCCAGCTTCCAGGCCGGAAATGCCAGAAGAAACAGATTCAGCAAAGTAATACACACCACGAAGGCGTACAGGTGATAAATCATGAACTGCTTTCGGCTGATGCGACCTTTGTAAGTCAGAAACTTTGCTATGCCCTTATGATTATTTACAGGTCTATCTGCCATAAAAAGCCTCCTGAAAAGCCAGACTGTAAACGTTACGCACCAGAAGATGCCTTACTGGTTCCGTAAGATGAGTACGTTTTATTATTAAAAGTACAGGTTACTTCCCCTGTGGATGTATTCAGTGTATAGGATGTCTTTTCATCCGGCGATTCCGGGACCGATTTCAGATAGCCTTCCTTTCCGTTTCCCGATTCCGCCAGCACATCCAGAGAATCAGGATAAGCCCCATGCTGCACATGATAAAGCTCCACTGCCGATCCGATGGTCTGCAAATCCGACCGGATTCTCGCTTCCTTAGCCGCATCTGCCGCCCCGGCCAGTCCGGGAACAGCCATCGCCGCCAGGATACCGATAATCATCACCACAATCATCACTTCAAGGAACGTAAATCCCGCTCTTCTCTGTAAAGACAATGATTCCATAAGTTTTCTCCCCTCTCTTCTATCCCCGCCCCTCACGACCGTACTCCATCCCCACAGAGACAGTCCATGATGACCGCAACGCAGTCAGGCTCACAGAATCTATATTTCCATGAACGATTATGCCGGCGGCAGGAATTCCCCAAATCGTCATGCTGCATTGGCAGCATAGCAAAAACTTACATATATCATTTTATCATAGGAAAGAAAAGCAAACAAACCATGTATGAACCTGTGGCTCATGGTCAGTGCAGAAAAGACAGAGCAGAGGATTGAGAATTTAGAAAATAAGGAAAGTTTTGTAAAGAATCAATAAGTAACATTTTTATATTTTCCTTCATACAAACATACAGCATTCTACTTCCCCTTTCCCTGTATCAACTCCATGCTCCACTTCCTGCTTGTGGCATGCAAAAGGGCCGCCTCATGACATGCGCCATGAAGCAGCCTTTTGCCTTGTCCCTGTTATTCAGCTTCGCGGATGGTAATCTTTTCTACCACTACATCTTCTACCGGCTTGTCTCTCCAGTCGGTGGATGCACGGCTGATGGTCTGTACTACATCATAGTGTTCTGTGACCTTACCGAAAATCGCATGGTGGTTCTGCAACCATGGAGTCGGTGCCACGGTGATGAAGAACTGGGAACGACCAGTGTTCGGGCCTGCATTGGCCATAGCCAGAATCCCTGGCTCATCGAAGGTCAGTCCATCGCCGAATTCGTCCGGAATCACATCCTTGGATCCACCGTAACCGGTACCTTCCGGATCGCCACCCTGAATCATAAATCCGCGAATGACACGGTGGAAAATGGTTCCATCATAGAACCCGCTTTCTGCCAGCTTTCTGAAATTTCCCACAGTGATTGGTGCCTTATCAGCAAACAATTCAATGGTAAAGCTGCCATGATTGGTTTTGAAATCAGCAAATACTTTCTTTTCTACCATTTGTCTATTCCTCCTGAAAATTAAAACTTCCTGTTACAGTATACACGAACCTTGTGAGGAAAGATATGTTATTTCCCGGAAGATACCAGAACTACCGCCGCCACAATGACCAGCACACCGGTTATCTGCATCCCGGAAAAGGACACCGTAAGGAACAGCAGGGACAGTACCAGGGAAGACAGCGGCTCCATAGCCCCCAGAATTCCCGCCTCCCCAGGGGAAATCTCTGCCACACTCATGAGAAACAGCAGAAATGGAACTACCGTACCGAATAACACACAGAGAAGAAATACCATAAGTGAGGAGAAGGAAACCACCCCCGCCGTTATGGGCGCATCCATAAAAGGAATCAGTGCCACCCCTCCGGCCAGCATCCCCCAGCCGACCAGAAGAGATGGGCGGTAACGTTTCATAAGCGGAATTGGCTCCACCACATACACCGCCTCAGCCAGCGCCGACAGAAGCCCCCAGAACAAGGCCGCCTGAGAAATTTTTACCGCATGCCAGTCCCCGCCGGTGACCACCAGAAACGTACCGGCCATGGCCAGGATGGCGCAACTAATTTCCATTCCCCGGGGCAACCGTCTTTCCTCAAAGGCGGTATAGAAAATAAGCAGTATGGACATGAGATACTGCAGGATAGTCCCTGTAAGTGCATTGCTGTACTGAATGGCCCGAAAATAAAAATACTGGGTCCCCATCATCCCAAACACAGCAAATACAAACAGCCGCAACGCATCTGCCCTGTCCTTCCAGGGGCGGAGCAGACTCTCCCGATGCAACAGATAATCAAAACCAAGCAGCAGGAGTCCGGAAAGGATAAGCCGCCATACCGACAGTGCCGTTTCCGGAAGATGGTAATTATCCATAAGCCCCTGCCCGGTTACTCCCGCCGATCCCCATAGCGATGCGCCAAGTCCGGCAAACAGCAGTCCCTTTCCACGTGATTTCATTGCCCGTCTCCTTCTCCGCTATAAATAAAACAAAAATCCGCCATAACAGCGGATTCCCCTGGCCAGTCCTCAGCCACGGATAGAAATTTCCAGTACGGCCCCAATAATCAGTACAATTCCGGACAGTTCCATAAGACCAAATGTCTGTCCAAAGAACAAAGCAGCCAGCACCACAGAAGAAAGTGGCTCAACCGCGGCAATCACCGTCATCTCCACCGCGCTCAGATACCTGGCACTGGACAAATACAGCCCAAATGAGCAAACCGTCCCCAGAATCACCACCACCAGATAAGCAGCCAGAGACTGCCAGTCAATCACTCCGGTAAAATGCCAGACCTCCGTAAGAGGCACCAAAACCATACCGCCCATGAGCATGCTCCAGGTCAGCACAGGAAGTGCTGTATATTTCTTAATAAGCTGCCTGGGCTGAATATTGTAAAAGGCGGTGACAAAGGCCGATACAATCCCCCAGAACAAAGCAGCCGGCGAAATGGCCAGCGTCCCCCACTGCCCTTTAGTCACCAGCAGCACCGTGCCCAGAAAAGCCAGCATCGTACACAGGATTTCCTGGCGATAAGGCCAGCGCTTCCAGGAAATACAATTCCATCCTACCACCACAATGGGCAGCAGATATTCCAGAATGGTGGCCGTTGGTGCATTACTGAGGCTGATGGTTTTGAAATAGGTAAGCTGCGTTCCCGCCAGCCCCAGGGTTGTCCATATAAAAATTCCGGGCCAGTTATGTTTATCTGCCAACGGTGCAACCAGTCGGATCCTCCCGTCACGTCGGATTATCGAAGCAACCATAAGGAGGATTCCGGCACCAAACATACGAATCGCCGTGAGCTGCCCGGGAGAAAATGATTTATCCTGAAGCAGGTACTGCCCTGCAATGCCGGAAATCCCCCATAAGGAAGCTCCCAGCGCACAGAGTATCAATCCGCGGACATGTAATGTCATACATTCTCCTTTGCCATACCGCGCATCCCGTCAATGCCGGGAAACCGCCAGCACAGCCACAAGAATAAACAGAAATCCGGACAAGCCGATAAGATTGAACATCTGTCCGAAACATATCATTTCCAGAACCACCGAGGCCAGAGGTTCAATGGATGCAATAATCGTCATTTCCATAGCACTCAGATACTTGGAACTGTTGAGATAAAGAGCAAAAGACAGCACCGTTCCCACGACGGTGACCACCAGGTATCCCGCCATAGACCCCCAGTCAATCACCCCGGCAAAATTCCAGACCTGTGTAAACGGCATGGAAACAAGGCCGCCGATAAGCATCCCCCAGGCAAGCACAGGCGGTGCCGTATATTTCTTAATCATCCCCCGGGGCTGCAAATTGTAAAAGGCAGCCGTAAACGCCGAACTTATCCCCCAGAAAAGCGCCAGTGGCGAAACTGCCAGCTGATCCAGGCGCCCTTCTGTAACCAGAAGAAAAGTCCCGGTAAACGCCAGTACCGTACAGAACACCTCATTCCGATACGGCCAACGCCGGCTGGTCAGGCAATCCCAGCCCACCACAATCAGTGGCAGCAGATAGGAAATAATGGTAGCGGTTGGAGCGTTGCTGTAATGGATGGCCTCAAAATACGTATACTGGGTAATCATAAGCCCGATAACACCAAACCAGAACAATTTCCATCGATTGGACCGCTCTCTCACAACCGACAGCAGGAGACCTCTTTCAGAAAACCACTCCCAGGCGAGCAGTAACAGCCCCGCACCAATCATGCGCACCGTCGTAAGCTGAGACGGGATAAACGATTTATCTTCCAGTAAAAACTGGCCGGCAATACCGGATATACTCCAGCAGAGAGAACCTGCTGCACAGAGGATAAGTCCTCGGATATGGTTTGACACGAGATAATCCTTCTTTCAGGAAAGATGAGCAGAGCTCATGAGATGTACTCCTTAACAACCCATGGACAGGGCTGTGCAGAAGAGAAGCTTTTGCAGGGGGATGAATACTGCGTATAACTAAAAAAGAGATTCCGGGAACAACGGCAAGGGCTTGCCGCCCTTGGCTTCAGATTCTCCATCCCTGGAATTTATCAGAATTCCTTATTATGGGAATCCGGGCCCACTTTAAAGCTTAATGAAGATTCACATGGATTGAGTCATGAGTTTGGAATGCGGAAAGTTTTTATAAAAAGGCTATAAGGGACATCTTTTCGCTTTCCGTCGTTCTAACATATCGCATTCTACTTTCCACCACCAGCCAGCAAAGACCGGGCTGTCAATAGTATTGAAATCAAAGATTTCATAATTCTATGGACTTACAGCCAATGACGACAAGACCTTGTCGTCATTCCCCCTTTCTCTCCAGAACGGAAAAACGTTTTGCAAGCTTTCCTTTTGTCGGCTTTAGCATTCCTCTCTGGAAAAGCTATATGCAATATCTATCACCTGTGAAAGACTCCGGTTTTCGCACCGACCTGGCATTTTGCGACTAATCCACCGACCTACATCCGTTTAGGATGCACAGACCTGCGAATACCTTCCAGATTCGCACAAACAACAAATGAAGTTGGCAGCTTTTCGGTACGTTCAGGATGAATTTCTGCGTTGAAACAGGGTATGCGCCCAAACCGATCATTATAAATTCCGCACCCTTTCAAAATTTCGAGCCAGGCCGGGATGCAGAGGTCGATGGAAGAGGAAAAATAACTTTTCAGGCTGTATACAGACATACGCCTGGGAAGGATTTTCCCTCTTCCATCGAGATATGCGCCCGGACCGGCCGAAATTTTAGTTGACGCTCAACGATATCCCCTCCCTCGCATCCCCTGGCCTATCCAGGTGCTTGAGCACTTCTTCGTAGTTATTCTGCAAGAAATCTACCACAAGGCTGAAAGTTACATTGACGGAAAACGGATCAAAGCTTTCGTCCAGGAATGGGCAGCAGCTGTCGATGAATACGCGGCCGTCTTCAGTAACGAGCATTTTAAACAGGGCATGGCGTGCATTCACTTCTGCCAAATAGTGCATGAAGGCATCGTAGTGTCCATCTTTTCTGTTCACATATCCCAGATGGAATCGGGTAATGACAAACATGGTGTTATCGGTGATGATGGTGCCCAGGAGACGGTGATTTCCTACCGGAATCGCGGTCATGAAAATCATCTTCTGTGTGGAATCGTTGGACTGCTGGCGTTCAAAAACCTGAACCATATTCTTTTCTTCCAGATACTGCTGGAACAGAGGTCCTTTATTATTCTTTCTGATTGCTTCTGCCATAATATTTCTCCTTATTTCGGTTAACAGAGTTTCTCTTTCAGTATAAGCGCAATCCCCGTCCTGTGTCTATGGTTCAGATTTCAGACTTCCAAGGAGCTCTGCCTTTCTTTCAGTCTTTGCGCTCTAGCTCATCTATCTCAATGCTCATTCCTGTCTTTTATAAGATGGCTTATCCCGCACTTCGATAACCTGGGATTCCAGCGTAAATACATCATCATACATACCATTCAGCGGATAGCCATACAGGTACAGCAGATCCTGCGGCAGAAGGATTTCTTCCCCCATACGAAGATTATTGATACCTTTTACACCTGTTATATAGAATCAGCCATATTAAAACTGCCATATGGGAATAGTCATATTAAATTTGTCATATAGAAATAGTCATATATGCCAATAATACTATTTCTGTAAAAAAAGCAAGAAAGGAGAGTTAGCTCATCAATCCTTCTTTCCCTTATTGCAGCCACCGTAGTTCAAGGTCAGTAATCGGGAAGAAATCATCCTCCGGCCCCTCTTCCCAGTCTTCTCCGTTAAAATATTTCCATTCCGGGTTGCCTTCGCTATAGTGCTCCATGCGATACATATCCGTTTCACTTTTTGCTGTCAGAGAATCCCAGGATAATTCGATTCGGCATTCACAGCGATACAGCGTATCTGGGGTAATCCAGTCATAATATAGGCTGGCAAACGAGCCATCTTCCTGTGTATCGGTAAAAGGCCTTTTAAAAAACTCCTGTTCAGAAGCCTTGTTCACCATAAAATATGACGGATTAAGCCCTACCTCCCGTATAGCTTCCTCAGCTTCAGTCCGAATGATACGGTCAATCATGGCTTCTTTCCATTCTCGTTCACTGGTTGCTGTCTTTACTTCTTTGCTGAAATCAAAAATCATAGTCCACCTCACTGAAATAAATCCAATCGGATTTATAAATTCCCAGGCTCCATACACGGAATACAGGATATCTTTTTGTTCCTGATTCCTATACACCCCATGCCACATCTGCACAGGGATGAATAGTCATTCTCCTGTATCCATCGATATTCACCTTATTATTATTGTAAAATGCGGACGATGGGCGGACAATCGATTCCATGCAATTCACTTGACTCCTGTCAACTGGGTTTTTCCCCGACATGTGATCAGATGATAGACGAACCTGCTATACAATGACAGACTCGAGGGGCAAGATCCAAATCAGGATTAGCATTAAACTACAGCCCTGAGTAATAAAATAGATGGCATCAAAAAAGAAGGGAGTTATTCCCTCCTTTTTGATTGCAATTTGTAAAAAACATCTGATGATATATCCGTTTATCCCCATGTCCTACCAATTTTAGTTCTTATTTAGTGCCAGATTTTCAGTGCAATTTCTGCCAGGTTCTTTTGTCGTTCCTCAATCTGTTTTGGTGTCCATTCATCATATTTTTGCAAATCCTGATTAGGCTTTATGAGTGAATTTTTATATAAATCCTTTTTAAATGCAAACGGTTTATTAGATATTTTTTTATTGAGTGCGTCATCAAGCAATACAAGATTCCCCAATCTGTTTAGATATTTTTCATGAGTTTCTGTATCAATATCCGGCCATGATTTTTTGTTAATTGTTTTTGGCATGATATGTTCAATATTCACCAGCTGAGGATCGCGGTTAATCTCATGATTAGTCTCAAAATAATTATGAATAGAAAGCAGAATGTATCGGATATATTGTGGTGTTTTTTTATCATACGTACAAAAACTATTATAGAAATCCTCATCCGAAATCATGCCGCTTTTAATCTTTGCAATGATTTCATCCGCATTAAATAACCTCTGTTCATAAATATCATGAGCTATATCTGCAAAAAACACTTCTGTTGAATTTGCTGTTTTGCTCGCTATGGTTGAGTTTCTGAATACATAGATTTCAATCGCATGAAGAATGTCTGCCTTATCTCTATTAGTAAATTCATTTTTCCTCAATTCAAGCGCAAGCAGGATAGGAATAAAAGAGGTTGCTTTTAAAATGTTCAATGCCCGCAATCTGTTAATAATATTCTGATCATCATAAGCATCGCAACTATCCGGTGTGCAGGCATCATGATAATATTTCGCATTGTCTTTAAGATCAGTAACCAGATCAGAGCTTTCTTTTGGAGTTCGTATTGTTGCGCTGATTTCACGGTATAAGTCTCTTTCCCGAACAAGTCCATGACTTGCATTCCAGAAATAGCGAATATATTTGGTCACATCCAATCCAGCTAACGAATCTGTCATTTGTTTCCATTTTTCCTGAATATTGTTCAAATTTCCTTGAGCTTGGCTGAATACATAATTCTTTAACAGATCAGCAGTCTCCAAAGCCTTGCCACGTGCATTCAAAGTTTCGAAAATAATATAAGATTCTCCCAAATCATCAGTTTCCAGGTACATTACTTCAAATTTCCGAAGCAAAGCACTGTTATAGCCGTACAGGGAACGAATTTTTTGATCCATATCATAATCAGGCGAGTCTATATCATCTTTCAGATGCTGGACGAAATAATTATAGGCAAACCGCATATTTTCGCATGCCAGATTCTCCCTTATTTTATAAGGCGAAGGAGCTTCATTGATAATAGTCTTAGAATAAAAATCATTTTCAGCAATTTCACTTTCAAAAATCAGATGCAACTGTGAATGGTCGTCATAGCCATTATCAGTAGAACCCAGAATCAACACCAGTTTGCTTATAAGATCTGTCAGTCCTTTTTTCTCCTTATCACTAATATCCGACACTTTAGACAATTCACTGGCAAGATACTGAATGGCTCTTAAGAAAATCATAGAGGTAACGGTTCTCTGCTGACCATCAATAATATATTTCTTTCTATTATTTGTGTATACAACAACCTGCCCGAAAAAATGCTGTCGGTCTGGATGATTTTTAACAGAAAGTAAATCCTCCCAGAAATCTTCAAGTTGTTCCTCACCCCAAGAGTAGTCTCTTTGATTCATCGGAATATAATAATTATCACTTAAATATTCGTTCATAGATTTCTTTGTTGCATTTTGAATAGCCATATTTGCACGCTCCTTAAGAGATATCCTATTACATTAGATCATACATAATATGAAAACTCAAGATTGTTAACCTCTACTAGATTATAAGCCATAAAAATGATTTGGCCAGCCAGATAGATGGTACTGCACATGCCCTTCCATATACTAAAAGCGGAAAGGAAATCTTCTCTCCGTTTCCTTCCCACTTTTGTCTCTGCTGTGCTTCTTATATCCTATATCAACGAATCTTCCTGTAAACGCCTCGTTTTATAAACTGAATCAGTCCTTTGTCTCTCAGGTACTGCAATTGCTGGCGGATTTTGGCTCGGATGTTGTGATTTTCGGGATGAAGAATCTGCAGGCGGCCTTCGAATTGGTACATTTCCTGCAATGTAAATGTTTCTGTTTTTATGTCTTCGAGACAGCGAAAAACGTCCATGAGCCATCCTCTTGATGTGATGTTCATGTCCGCCAGAAAAGATGTTCTTTGAT
>OLFU01002878.1_pt1 | contig 12507 bp, 11 predicted proteins | sample 1605161 | NCBI WGS metagenome assembly OLFU01 (sample SAMEA3888914, study PRJEB22519) | human gut metagenome | biome: human gut; feature: human-associated habitat; material: faeces | place: Denmark | collected 2011
TCCGCAAGCCTGTTCCTTTCAATGCACCGTCTCCGATTGTATTCAATGCCATCGGCAATGAGATTGATTTGAGACTGCTACAGTTTTCAAAGGCTGAATCTTCGATCTCTTCGATACTGATCGGCAATACCACCTGATGTAGTTTGTTACATCCAGAAAAAGCATTCCGTCCAATATACGCTATTCCTTCTGTCAGAATGGCTTCCTCTGTTGGCGAATTACTGAAGCTGTCATCTGCGATCTCCACTACCGGCATATTCCCAGATCTGTTCTGAAATATAATTGTCTTATTCTTATCTCCACGGAATCCAGTCACTGCAAGACCTTTTCCCCTGCGGCTTTTCTCATATCTAAAAAGCTCCCCATAAGATCTGCCAGAAGATGACTGTTCTCCCTGAATCGCCGGTCCGCTTCCCTGCTTCTGAATGGAAATGTCACAGGCTTTTCCAAGAACTTTTCCTCCATAGCAGGAACACCACACTGATACAATCCAGTCTGCATTGACACGGCTCATGCCAAAATCGTCCATAAGCTGCTTCACATATCGGAAAGCAAAGGTATTATTGATATGGGAGGCACTCTGGATATCCTGTGCAATCCCCATGTTATATGCCATCAACAGTAAATTGACATTCTTCGCCTGATCTGGAAATAAGTCTTTTACCAGTGCAGTAAATTTCTTTCTATCGTCCAGAGATGCCTGGTGTCTCGTAAGCATCTCTTCAAAATCCTGTTCAAAAATAACCAATCACCTTCTTATCTGCTTTTGTACTATTCTCAAGTCTTATTCCACGCCGAGTGCCTTAAATACTGCTTCTTCTGCGGAAGAATAGAAAATCAAGCTAAATGCTCCAACCAGATCCGAAGGTACAGTTCCCAGATCTCCTGCTGACGTAATTGGAAGTAATACCTTCTTCGCTCCACTATCCAGACATACCTGCAGAGTACTTGCCAGCTCATCTACTTTAATCAAAGTACCACCGATACTGATCTCCCCTAAAATTGCAAGGCTATTCAATGGTGTCTTTCCAAGTGCTGCGGAACAGATTGCAATTAACGTCGGCAGTGCCAGGTTTCCTGTCATTCCAATGCCCTGCATATCCTGATAGTTGATAATATAGTCCTTTGTTGTGGTACTGATCTGACCGGAAATGCGGTTTCCATTGGCTTTCAGATAATTAAATGCTGTGTTTGTTGCCTCTTTCGGCTCTTTTCCTGATCCAATACCAGTACAGGTCAGCTTTCCATTACCAGGCATCATCTGTGTTTCCAGCATATAACAACCGATCATTCCTGTCTTTGACTTGGAAACTGCATAGACAGATCCTGGTTTTCCCATTCCCTCTGGGATCAGCTTGCCACCGCCCTGCTCAGGAACGGAAACATAATGCTCTTCAAAGCTGTCATTATCCGTATAAGAGAAGTTTACATCATAGAACTCCATTCCACCGATCTTTTTCAACTGCTCTTTAACTCTGCGGCGAAGTTCCAGTGAAATCTCCACAATCTCACGTAATTCTTCTTTTGTTACTTCTCCATCTGGATACAGCAGTTTTGTAAATCCAGAAATCATCTTGCGGACTGCAATGGTATCACGCTGATTCAGATTATTTCCAAGACGGAAATACTTGTCCATCAGATCACTGTAGCTGTCCTTACGAAGTTCACGCATAAATTCAGACAGATAATCTGTGATAAATCCATAATCGTTGGTAAAGGAATCCGGTCTATATTTCGGAATCTCCCAACCAGGAATATAACAATGCATACGATCCAGGAACGCTGTATCAGTACCCATTTCCGGTGGGAATGGATCAAATAAACTGGAAGTCTTCAAAAGAGTATCTACGCTCTGGTTGATATTTCCTACGAATACCATAGAAGCCTTTGCCTGAATCTCCGCTTTTCCTCGTGAAAATGCTCCGGATGCCATGTATCCCTTCATGATCTGAATACCATCTTTATCTTTGAACTTAATACCAGCGACCTCATCAAAAGCCACACAATCCCACATTCCTACAAGACCTACGGTATGGTTGGACATATTGTAAAAAAGATTAGCAACCGTTGTCTGCCCACCGGCAACCAAAATACTGTTCGGAGAAATCTGCTCATATATGTAAGATTTACCGGTAGAACGTGGTCCTAATTCGCAAAGGTTAAAATTATTCTCTACAAGTGGGATCATACGTGCAATTAAAAGCCATTTTGCCCTCTCACTGAAACTTTCCGGCTCCAATCCTGTAGAGCGAAGAAGGATATCCATCCATTCATCTTTTGTAAATGCTTTTCTTCCATTTCTAACTTCATCCATATCTACATGTGGCATCTGGATTGGTGTCAGTTTACGGATACGGATTGGCTGTGTATTCTTCTTATCTTCCTCAATAAACTCATACTCCATCTGCAGGATACACCAGATACCGCCACAGAGCAGACGGTCATAGTCTTTCACATAATCCGGATGAATTGGAATTTCTTTCACACCCAGGTTAGAGAAAGTAGCTTCATAACGATCTTCTTTCGTATTCAACACAACCGTAATACGGTCAATTACTGTATAGCTGCCTCTTTCACGCAAAAGAGAGAGAATCTTCTGTGCCTCATCCGGACGCACATAGTTATCTCTCAAAATACGCTTTACGTTCTCTACACCTTCTTCAATGATCTCTTCATCATCGGAATTACAGTACTGTCCAAGAAGATATTCCAGTACATAAACTGGAACATTAGCTCCTTCACGGATGGACTTTGTTAAATCCTTCCGGACAATACGCCCGTCATAATACTGACGGAGCTTTTGTTTTATCTCTTCTCGCTTGTCTTCTGTTATATTTTCTTGTATATTACTGTATTCGTTCATATCACACCTCTTTACTTACTAAATTGAATTTCAATTTTTATCTTGTTATCCATATCATCTCTAATACTATTATCTATAGTATCAAGCTTTTCTTGAATTATTTTCAAGTTATCATTCGATGGATCTACTTTTAATGCAGCATACACCGAAAACAAAGATGAGCATATGGAAATAATAATTGAAACAATAGCAATTATTAAAGAAAGTCTTGTTGCTTTTTCATCTTCTGTCTGGTATCTATTGGAAACATATTTTGTCAAACTAGGAGTTGGCAAAATTTTTTTATGTAAATAAGCAGAGAAAATCTTTAATTGTCCATTATCAATCTCAATATCTTCCTCAACATAATCATAAGCATTTCTTTTCACAACATTGTAATCAACCTCTCCCACTTTTCCCTTGAAACCACTCAATTTCCATTGAATGGGTTCTTCTTCAACGATTTGTATGTAATCATTAATATTATTTGACATATTTGCTGTTTTCTTATATTTTCTAAAAAATAACGCTATTTCACTTTTACTAACTTCTTTTTCTACCTCAAATACGTCCAATTCTCGTTTTAAATATTCCCATAATGAAATAAATCCTACAATCTCATCATAATCTATTGCAATATAAAAGCCTTTTTCATCCCATAAATCATATTCATAACAGCAATTATTAAATGTAACTTTTTTCTTATTTTCCGTATATTCTAATTTTGCGGGGACACTGATTCTCCTTTTATTTTCATGTTCCAACAGATTTTTTACTACATCTACAGGATATACTTTTCCTGATTCTGATTCATCAAAAGCCTTCTTTATTTTTTCTTTATCAACAATAAAATGTTCATATAACTTAAATTTCTTCACAAAACTCTCAATGTCATATACTTCTTTATTATTTATAGCTTTTATTATATCGCGTTGATGTTTATTAAATCGCATTAAATTGTCTCCTAAAACCCAAAATCATCCACAAACGCAATATCAATCATAAATTCATACTGCTGCAGAATATTCTTCTCATCATTCGCATCAGCCAGTACTAGATAATACTTATCACCATACTTATATTCTCTAGACTTCAATGTAAATTTCTCATGGAATGTTCTCTTCTCCGGTGCATCTTCCCGGCTATTCGCAACAATCGGTACATCAAAAGATATCTTTTCTCTAACATCTTCTGTCGTAAAGTATGCCACCAGACTTCTTGCCTTCATAGTATCGGTCACTTTCTCTGTCTGTATAAAATCAAAGTAAGTAATCAGGTTCGTTACTTTTCGATTCACAGAGGTCAGAATCACATCCACATAATCGTAAGCAACAGCTCTGGTATTTGTTGTCAGTTCAATTACCGGAATTAGCATCTCCTGAAGAGAAGAACCACCATGCACATAGTTCTGTCCACCACCGGCCACTTTGAATATGTCTGCTCCAATCGGTGTCGTCACATATAAGTTATTCATATATGCCATCAATCTGGACTTCATTCCCGGTTCATTTACCTTCTGTGTAGTAAGCAAGAACCGTTTATTGGAATATGCACAGATTTCCCGGTCGTAGGATACCTTATCAAATTCATGCAGCTTGTCTCTCTTATACAGGAAACCATGATCTGCTGTAATAAAGAATTTCGGTGCTGATATATAACTGGTCAGCTTCTTGATCAGCTTATGAATCTCTTCGATTGCTTCTGAACACGCCGTAAATACCTCATTTTCACTGGCAGGCTTATCACCACGAGCATCCACCTGATTGTGATAAATATATACGATATTCTTCTTCTGCAGTAATTCACGGATTTTCTCCTTATTGGCACTTGCCACTTCATCAAAAGCTAATGCCACATTATTTTCATTCTGGGCTTTTAAGATCTTGTCTCTGGATGCCAGATCACCGCAACTCTGTCCGTCTACTGTAACATTCAACTTATCATCTACCTGTAATTCCTTATGCGGTAAAAGACTTGCCATTCCCACTGATGTTACAGACGGAAGTCCACTGATCATACACTCCAGTTTTGGTGTACACTTCTCATCCAGTTCCAGTCGTTCCATCAATTCCTTTGCACACTCATACCGGAAAGCATCAGAAATAATAACGATGACACGATTCTTTCCTTCATAAGCCTTCAGGTAATTGCGATAAAAGTCTTCCTGACGTTTTAATCCGGTATCTGCCATGAGATTATCTGTCAGTTCCTGATTCCACTTCGGTGTTACTTTCTGCAGATAAGTAAAGGAATACATATTCTCAATCCGTTCTCTTACCTGTGAAAATCTCTCCGTTTCTTCTATACAATCATAGGCACTGTAAAACCATCTATAATAAGAATCAACCAAATATGTCTGTTTCTGATAATCAGCTACCATAGCTTTGATATCACTGGTCACTTCCAGAACAGATACCGCCTTCATCATCTGGTAAGCGTATTTGATTGCCTGATATTCATTTTTATATACATTTCCAAAATGGCAGGACTTTGCTGTTCGCTGCTCTGCAATCTGTGCAAGATTCATGCCATCAATCTGAGCATCCAGGATCTCATCATTCAGCTGATCCAGTGCCCAGTCAATTAAGATATTATCCAGTTCCCGGAAAGCATCGCAATTTGCAATGTCCAGAAGCTGTGCAGACTGATCTTTTGATTTGTCTGCATCCTTTTTCAGTTCGTCTCTGATTCTGCTCACTACTCGTAACGTCTTGTCCACTTTTTCTGATAATACATCATATGCATCCTGATAAAGTACATTGTCCATGAGATTCCGGACAAATACGACCACATCATTCTTCTTTTTTAATACATATGATTTCAGAACCGTTGGCAGAGTATCTTTCAACGCTACTGATGCATAGGTCAATAACATACATGCTGCCAAATCATCTACGTTCGGATTTTCAGACTGGTATCCGAAATATTTCTCACATAATTCCCAGAACTTTTCTAAAAGTCCATTATCTTCAAGTGCTTTCATGTATGCTTCGCTGTCGTTTAATAGTAACTGTCTTGTAATCTCTTCAAAATTTGAAGTCTTTACATCTGTAAGCACGGCAATAAGACCAATATCAATGGTTTCCACATTGAAATGGTCTATGCCAAGCTCTTTAAACTTCTCAATACGGTTCTTGTTTTTCCAGAAGTTACTGTACTGCGCCAGATGTTCTTTAAACCGGTTATCAATTCCAATCTCCTGTGACATCTGGGATACCCGGTCCGTGTAGTACGGAACCGAGTAATAATACATATCTGCTAATGGATTCTCTGCATCACTTGGTTTTGAAAATGGTGCATATACAAGATACTTGCTCTCTATATCAGATTCGTTCAATAACCATTTGGAATAGAACCAGTTCGTACCATCCAGAATATGTAATTTTGCATTATACAGTTGTAGTTCCGATACCTCGTCTTCATATTCTCCTTTATCATCAAACCAGAATATAATCCGAGTATCTTCTTTAGAAAATTCATTGTTTAGCTGTTCTTGTATATTCAATAAATCCATCTATGTTTAATCCTCTCCATATAGTTCAATGCTATTTTACTCAAATCACAATTCTCTATCGCGCATTATAATCATTACTCTCTTTAATATCCGGAAATAAATACTCACGTGTTATTCCTTTTTTCGCCAAATGGTTTAAAACCTGCGATTTTAAGTTCTTATCTATATGAATTTTCCAGCAAACTCTACCTGCTTTTAACGAATCTGGAATATTAATAGAATGGCTAATAAATTCATTATATCCAGCTTGTGATTCACATCTCATTTGTGTTGTTATATCTTTTGTAAATTCTACTCCACATATAAAAAACACACCTTCTTGATTCCTTATCCGTATATTGTCTTCTATTACTTCTTTTGTCGGCAAAACCATATATCCATGATCTAAATATCCCATAATGTGCAAATTTAATTCTGATGTTTTTTCAAATCTTTGCAATAAAGTCGGATACTTCTTCAACAACTGTTCTGAGAAAGTACTTATCTTAATAGTGTTACACTCTTTCATCTGCATGAGTTCTGTGAATATAAGTGTATCAACCCATTCCGCTTTATGGGCATTATATGTATATAAATAAAGTGCCGCATCTAACAAAGGATCTTTCTCACATGCAAAATACATAGCTACTTCTGGATTTATTGTAAAATCAATCATTCTTGTTCCTGTTCCATAATGTTGTAAATATGCAAATTGCGCAAACAAATCCTTTTCTTCTAATTTCGATTGCTTTTTTCTATATAGTGCACCTTCATCTTCTGAAGATCGTAAAATACTTGGCTCTATCTTCCATGCGAAATTTGACTGTCCACGATAAAATGCCCGTGTTTCCGTATTACCACCTTTTCTTGGCAAATGAAATTCTTGATTATATTTATCGATTACAGCATATATTTCTTCTACAGAATTAACAATAATATCTGAAGTGTTCTTTTCCTCAAATTCACTCATAAAAACATCTCTCTTACTTAATCTTCGCCAATAAATCCACTTTTAATGCTTTTTTACCTTCCTGAGCCACTTCCACGCCCTGAAATTTTGCGTAGTTGACTTTCACACCATCATCAAGGTCAATTTCAATTCTCTTATTCGCAATATGAGCAATGGCTTCATCGTAAATCTTCATTTCTGCAAGCTGTTTTGTATATTTCGTTACTGCTTTGGTTGCCTTAGATTTTTCTGAAGCTGATGATGCATTGTCAATGGTATACTGAGCACTCTGCATCGCTGTCTCTACATACTTCTGTGCCCGGTGGAGATAATCAGTTCTTACACGTCCGACAGTATCTGCATCGTAGCGATGCATGTAAATCAGTGCCTTAAAGCCATTTTGTTTTCCACTATCAAACAACCAGTAAATTGGTCTCTTCTGATATACTTTCAGATGATCGGCATAAAAATCTTTCAGGAAATAGTTACGGATGACTTCTCTGGAAGTATCACCTTTGTTACCTAATGCATTGGCAATGAAATCAAGGTTTTCTTCTAATGTGTCTGCCCCATAAACTGTTTTAACAAATTCCACAAAACGAGACACAATGTCATCAGAGAAATATTCTTCATCGGTGATTGGAATACAGTTATCTTCATCTGGCAGGAATGTCGTATATCTACTATTATCCCATTCGCCACCTGCATAGATAAGACCATCTTCCTCAAGAGAGTATCGACCAAACATACAGCCTACGGCATAGGAAACGAAAGAGCAAATATCTCTGGATAAATCTGCTTTTCGAACAGTGATATCTTTATCTTCTACTTCTGGACTAATTTCATCTTGTGCTCCATAAATGTCAATAAAAATACTATTAATATATTTTTCGTTACTTTTTAATTTTTCAAAGCGAAAAGTACATTCCTTAGACCAATTTGTATATGCATCACTAATATTATTTGTTTTTACAATAAACGGATGATTTTTGAACCCCCATGATGTTTCAAAAGCATCCCAATCTTTATGACAGATATCTTCACAAGAATCAATTAGTATTTCTAGTTTTTCATAATAAGACTCTTCAATCTTAATTGGGAGTAAACCAACTGGTCCCTCCGTAAATCGTAAAGTAGGGGATAAAAAGGACAAAAAAAGAAGAGCTGCTTGCTCTTCCCATATAGTAGTAGTAAAATAATATGTCATGCCAGCGCAATATATTACCTAGAATATCGTTATAACAGGAAAGGGGCTGCATTGTGACAGCCCCTAGTTTACTTCATCACGTTGTCTACATTCTGAATGAACTCGTTCCCTGGTTTATTTTAGCATTGGTCTGGATTTTGTTTCATAAAGATAAATTTTGCCACAGAGCGGTCGTATGTTTTAATGTGTCCAAACAGCCAGTCGATTACATTTTTCTGTACAAGTTCACTGAACCGATCTGTCGGTCCTTCATACTCCTGAAGGTATTCATACAGTTCCTGAATTGTCTTTCTAAACTCTTCATGTTTTTCATAATGTTTTTCACGCTCTGGATAACCGGATTTTTCCTGAAGCTTTTCCTCTTCTTTGAAATGAAAGTCAGTATATTCATCCAGATAATCCAGCATTTTGATTGCTTTTACTTTGCTGTCGCCATTTTGACAGGCAGTTACAAAGTTCTGGATACGGTCGATCAATTCTTTATGCTGGGTATCAATTGTTTCATTTCCTGTTACTAAATTGTCATCAAAGGTAATGTTTAAATCGTAAGTCATAATTTGACCTCCATTTCTTTTATATGTTCTCTTAGGATCTTTTAATGTCTGGCAGTTTCGTACCTGCATTTTCTGCTTAGTCTTCTACAGGAACGAAAACATCTTTTCCTAATCCGCAGATTGGGCATGTCCAGTCATCTGGAATATCCTCAAATGCAGTTTCTGGATCGATACCAGCGTCTGGATCTCCTACTGCCGGATCATAAATATATCCACATGGTTCACATTCATATTTTATCATAGTCATTTTCCCTTTTCAATGTCGATTTATTTTTGTTACCAAGTTCCTAGCAATTTTTCTAACACTTTGTTTCTTGTATATCTGTATTATACATGATAATTATTTCTCTTGTCAATAATAGTAATTATTATTATTATCATACTTAGCATAAACTGCTATTTGAATTGCAAATTTACATATTGTATATATCATGGGAATAGTTGAATAAAAAAATGAACTCTATTCATTAAAGACAGAGTTGCTGGAAATTATTTCTCTCCAACAACTTTTTTCGTCTTTAAGTCCTTGAAACACAATACTGTCCAATCAGATTCATCCAACTGTTATATTTATTCTTTTCACACACCTTTCGGCAAATTTCATTTTCCATCAATACACAGAACATCTTATCATAATCAAATGCCCAAACAGCACCATTCACATGGTTTTCCACTGCTTTCTGATCTATGTTCTTTAAACGTGTGACCATTTTTTCAATTTCTCCATTTCTCAAGTTACCGATATTTTTGCAGATAAACCGAAAGAAATTCAACGTTGCATATTCGTCATGCCAATGGAACTCTTCTGGATTGTTTATAATTTTACTGACTCGCTGCTGTTCTTTGATTATCTGATCAGCTACACCTTTCATCGAATCTTCGTATCTCATATTACTCACCTACTCTTCCTCAACGCCCAGTGACGGTTTAAATCTTTTATCCTTTGCCTGCGGTACCACGATCTCATAAAAATAAAATCCTAAATATCCAAGTGCCTGCTTCTTCATTTTATAAAAAGAAGTCCTGCCTATTCCTAACTCCTGCTGTACTTCCACATCTGTCTTATTATAATGACTGCAAAAACAGGAATGAAGGATTTCACTGAGCATCACACCATTCGGTGCATAGAACTTCACCAGTGTCATTCCACGATAGATCATATCAGACAAGCCATAAATGATCATCAGGTTATTCATTTCCCGGTGCATCTTTGGCACATTCAGCTGATTGTTATAAATGCTCAGATAACTCAATGCATATGCCATATCTTCATTGATTTTCTCCTGGCACTCCATATCCAATTCTTCCAATACAACCTGGTTTTCTAAAATCAGTTTCTGGTAGCTTGTCATCAGTTCTTTAATATCAGTATAATGTCTTTCGATTGTAACTTCCAGATAATCCTGCGCATGGCTTGCCATCTGGAAGGTAATCTCTTTCATTGATTTAATTGCATAATCTCTGTCTGTCATCAGTTTCAAAATCTCCTTATCATCATCACACTAACTGGCGGTCTTTCAGACCAGTTCGCTTTCCCCATGATTTTGATGGGAAGCAATTACTTACTACAACTTGCAGAAGCGGATATCCAAAAGGCATTGTGGGAGCTGCCTTTGCTGACCGGAATCCCTCTTCTTATGTAAAACCTGCAGGAATATAAAGGGAAAGTGACTATCCCTGCCGGTTAATAATCCAAATAATATCGTCTATACCAATCTCTCCTTATGCTGTTTTTCTCTCCATAAACCATTTATCCACTTCGTAAAACAAGTGGCTTTCCTGCCCCTGTATCATACAGGTGTACATCATTCCTACACCGCCTGCCTTTCTGCTGGCGCATCGCTCGATTTTCAAAATTCTGTCAATGCTATACTTTCTTCCATCCTCCCATGTAAAAAATATGGGAACCAGCTGTCCGTCTTTCCGAAACTCTGCCACTACATCTACATATACTTTATTCATGCCGACACCTCACTATAAAATCTCGATTGCTCTTGGCGATGCCGGAATCCTTCGGATATATCCATTTAGCTCCAACTGCTTGATTCTGGAAAAAGCAGATGATGTTGATCTTACTCCGATCATTTTTCCAAATTCCCGTACTGTCGGCGGATATCCATGCTCCTTCGTATAATCCAAAATACACTGATAACTTTCTTTCTGTTTTCTGGTTAATGCTTTTTTCAAATCTATCCCTCCAATTACCCATGAAAATAACTGTGTGGATGGACCGTGTGCGTACCAGCGTCTAAGTGGGATAAGACTTTATCCTGGTACATTGCCGCTCGCTGTATACTGAAATATCCAAACCGTCGTCTGATCTCATCTACAGTACGATCCAGCTTCTCTAACTTTTCCTTTTTCTCCTGATTTCCAAATAAATCCAACTGCACGGGAATATCATCTAACACAAGATCCGCAGCTCGGATTCCCAGGCTTCTAATGGGATGTTCCCATTTGTAATTATCTTTAAATAGCTGAAATGCTGCAGTTACAATCTCATTTGTAATATTCGTTGGCTGTCGTAAATGTATCTGTCTGGAAAAACTATACAATCCATTATCTCGAACTGTAATTTCTACTGTTTTGCATTTAAACCCATGTTTCCGCAATCGTGCGGCTACACTTTCTGCCAATGCCATTTGAATGATCCAAACATCCAGATTATTTTCCAGATCTCTCGATGTTGTGGTGCTATTACCTATCGACTTTACTGGTGCTTCATATCCTTCCTTGCAAACCGGATCTTCATCCCAGCCATTTGCGAAAGCCCATAATACATTTCCTATTTTTCCAAAATGACTCTCTAACAACTTTTCGTCTGATTCCGCAAGTTGCCCGATTGTCTGGATTCCAAGTTTTTGCAATTTCTTATTTGTCTGTCTTCCGACATAAAGCAAATCTGACGCTGGAAGCTGCCATATCCTGTCTTTATAATTTTCTCGATTAAACTCTGTGATTGCATCCGGCTTTTTATAATCTGAACCAAGTTTCGCATAAATCTTATTCCAGGAAATTCCAATACTTACCGTTACACCCAGTTCGTATTTAATCCGATGGCTGATTTCTCTTGCAATCGTCATTCCGCTTCCTTTCAGATTTCTGCTGTCCGATACATCCAGCCAGGCTTCATCAATTCCATATGGCTCGATCTTGTCCGTATACTCCGAATAGATTTCTCTTGCCATTTGTGAAAATCGCAAATATAAATCCATCCGTGGCGGTACAAAAATAATTTCCGGGCAAACCTGTTTCGCCTGCCATAATGCCATTCCGGTTTTTACTCCTTTTTTCTTGGCAATATAATTTGCTGTCAGTACAATTCCATGTCTGGCTTCCGGATCGCCACCGACTGCCAGAGGCATTCCGGCAAATTCCGGATGATGCAGCATTTCTACACTGGCATAAAAACAGTTCATATCACTATGCAGGATCACACGCTCACTCAAACTTTTCACCTCC
>OLFU01002882.1_pt1 | contig 12478 bp, 8 predicted proteins | sample 1605161 | NCBI WGS metagenome assembly OLFU01 (sample SAMEA3888914, study PRJEB22519) | human gut metagenome | biome: human gut; feature: human-associated habitat; material: faeces | place: Denmark | collected 2011
CGTCGTACGATTTTGCACGCAGCGGCTTTGTCGCCGAGCGCCAGCTGCCGCTGTCCGAGCATGACATCGTATACATGCTGGACTTGCTGCGTGGCCGGACCATTTCCTTTGAGCCCGCCTGGTCGCGGGGAACGACGACGCATCGTTCCTACGAGGTTGCGGTTGAGTTGTCGCCGGTAGGGGAGGACGAGGCCTCGGCGAAACAACCGCCGCTCCTTGCCGCCAAAATCGCGCCGGCGGCTGGTGGCAGCTACGATCTGCGCCTGCCGGCCGATGCATACTGCTTTGCTTCGGGCGACGTTGCCTATTTGGTCGACACCCGCCGTGCGCGCCGCACCGATGTAGCGTTTGCCCAGCATGCGGCGCCGTTCCTATCGCGCTTGCTGCCCTGTCGCACGCCGATCCATATCGCTGTCGACCAGGTGGGGGAGTTCTGTCGTATGGCGCTGCCCATTTTGCGCGACTACACCGACCTTACCGCGCCCGCCGCGCTCGATACCGTGGCGCCCGAGCCGAGCTTTGCCATGGCAATCGGTGTCGACGATGGGCTTGTGACCTGCAAAATTACGGTTACCTACGGCGACTGGTCGGCAGATCTCTTTAGCCTGGGCGCTCCGGGCAGTCTCTTCGAAGAGCAACGCCCCGGCGTTCCGCCCCGCGATACGGTGGCGGAGTTTCGCGTTATGGACACGGCGGCTCTGTATTTCGACTTTTACGAGGGTGGCCTGGCGTTTGAGGAGCGCGATGACGAGAGCCTGTTCCACTTGCTGACCGAGGGCCTGTCTGCCCTGTCCGAGCTGGGCGAGGTCATGCTCAGCGACCGCCTGCGCCAGATTTCGGTCCGCCCTGCGCCCAAGCTCTCGGTGCGCGCCACCGTCAAGAGCAACTTGCTCGACGTCGAGCTGGGTGCGAGCGGGCTTTCGGCGGCCGACCTTGCCATCTATCTGGACTCGTATAAGCGCCACCAGACGTTCGCGCGCCTTACGTCCGGCGACATCGTTCGCCTGGATGAAGGTGCCCGCGCTGCGTTTGGCCTTGCTGAGGACTTGGGCGTCGATGCCGTCGACCTGCTCGACGGCGTGTCGCTTCCCGCGTCGAGTACTCTTTTTGTCGACAGCATGCTCGCGCGCACGCCTGCGCTCGAGGCCGATCGTGACGCTGCATTCCGTCGCACCGTCGAACGCTTGGATACGCTCGGCAAGATGGACTTTACGGTACCCGCCTCGCTCAAGGCCACGCTGCGTGGCTACCAGGTCGACGGCTATCAGTGGCTTGGCTCGCTCGAGCACCTGGGCCTTGGCGGCATCTTGGCCGACGATATGGGCCTGGGCAAAACGCTGCAGATGATCGTGCACATTCTAGCGCGCGTGGAGGCGGGGGATACCAAGCCCACGCTTGTGGTGTGCCCCGCGTCGCTCGTGTACAACTGGACTGCCGAGCTGGAGCGCTTTGCCCCCTCGCTTGATGTGTGCGCCATCGTGGGCGCCAAGGCGCAGCGCCGCGTGCAGATTGCCGGCGTGGCCGAGCATAACGTGGTCGTGACGTCGTATGACCTCATGCGCCGCGACATCGACGAATACGTCGAGCAGGACTTTGCCCGCGTGGTGCTCGACGAAGCCCAGTACATTAAAAACCCACTCACCCAGGTGGCCCGCGCTGCCAAGCGCCTGCCGGCCGGCGTGCGCTTTGCTCTGACGGGCACGCCCATTGAAAACCGCTTGTCCGAGCTCTGGAGCATCTTCGACTTTTTGATGCCGGGCCTTCTGGGCACGCGCGACTCATTTGCCAAGCGCTTTGAGAGTCCCGTCGAGCATGCCGAGGGCGATAGTGCCGCTCGTCTGCAGGCGCTCGTATCGCCGTTTGTGCTGCGTCGCGTTAAGGAAGACGTGGTGGCCGACCTGCCCGAGAAAATCGAGGATACGGTGATGGCGCAGCTCACCGGCGAACAGCGCAAGCTTTACCTGGCCAACCAAGACCGCATCGCCCAGCAAGTGCAGCACCGCGAGGCCGGGGAGTTTAAGAAAGACAAGCTCAAGGTACTTGCCGAGCTCACCAAGCTGCGTCAGATTTGCTGCGACCCGCATCTGCACTATGCGGACTACAAGGCGGGAAGCGCCAAGCTCGATACATGCATGGAGCTCGTCCACGGAGCACTCGACGGCGGTCACCGTATCTTGCTGTTCAGCCAATTTACGGGCATGCTCGATATCATCGGCAAGCGCCTGGCCAAGGAAGACATCGCCTTCCTTAAACTCACGGGCGCATCGTCCAAGGAGAGCCGCGCCAAGATGGTTGCGCAGTTCCAGGTGGGCGAGGTGCCGGTGTTCTTGATTTCGCTCAAGGCGGGCGGCGTGGGCCTTAATTTGACGGCTGCCGACGTGGTCATCCACTACGACCCGTGGTGGAACGTGGCGGCGCAGGACCAGGCGACCGACCGCGCCCACCGCATTGGCCAGCAGCACACCGTGACCGTGTACAAGCTCATCGCTAAGGACACGATCGAGGAACGCATTATGCAGATGCAGGAATTCAAGCGCGACCTGGTCAACAGCGTGCTCGGCGGCGACGGCATCTCGTCGGCGCTGTTTACCCGCGAGGATGTTCTGGCGCTGCTCGGTGGCGACGGTCGCTAGCTTCGCGCGGGATGAGGCTGCCGGGTCGGGCCAGGTCATCGATTCGTCCTGACCCGACCGCTTGCCTCGCCCGTTATGTGTTCATTTGCAACGCCGTGGATGGTTCGTCTGCCTTTGGGCATAAGAAGCATCAGGAATATTGGCGCATCAGCAAAGGAGAACATCATGGCGAAATTCTTTAAGGACTCCGACGGCAAGCTCGTTGCCGCCCTTGGCGACGGCGTTGCGACCCCTGCCGGCTGCACGGAGCTGACCGCGAACACCGAGGATGCGGCGCACGAGAAGCATGTGCCTGTTGTCGAAATCGAGCGCGATGGTCACGTCATTCGCGCGCGCGTGGGCTCGACGGAGCACCCCATGCTGCCCGAGCACTACATCGAGTGGATTGCGCTTGAGGCCGAGGGCCGCCTGGAGGTCCATTACCTTGAGCCCGGCATGAAGCCCACGACGTTTTTCGCTGGCGGCTCCAAGACCGGTACCGTCTATGCCTACTGCAACCTGCATGGGCTGTGGTCCGCGACGTTCTAGGAGCGCGCCCCCGCTCGGGGTATCATAGCTAGCATATGCACATGCGAGCGCCGGCTGCATTATGCGGCCGGCGCTTTTACTACGAAAACGACGATTTACGACGGAAAGGGCTGGGCCATGAAGCTCGCACTTGCACAGATCGATATGCGCCTGGGTGATATTGAGGGCATTTGCGGCCGCATCGAGGACCAGGCTCGCCTGGCACATGAGCGCGGGGCGCGCGTACTGTGCGTCCCGGCTCCGCTCTTTATGGGCGCTCTGCCCGGCGGCCTGGTGGGCACTGCCGACTTTGAGCACGACATGCTGACAGGCCTGACCGGTGTTGCCGAGCGTATCCAAGAGCTCGATATGGTCTGCATCGTGCCCGCGGCGGTTTCGTTTGAGGGCCAGCCCCTGCTCGACTACATGATGCTTAAGGATGGTCGCGTGGTGCCTGCGCGCGCAAGTATTGCCCTGCAGCGTGGCGAGAGCAACGACGCGCGTTGGGCGCCTCCGGTGTTTGACGTGGACGGCGTGCGTATCGCCGTGGTGTTTGACCTGGACCGCGAGCTCGAGATGCTGCCGACCGGTGTCGACCTCATTACCTATTTCCAGTTTAACGCGTTTGACATGACCGATCGCGAGACCGCCGCCGTCGCCGCCGTGCGCAGCGGTGCCTACCGCAAGATCGCCTCCAAGCGCAGCGTGTGGTTTGCCTGCATGGCTCCGGTCGGCGCCTATGACGAGTCGGTGTATACCGGTGGGTCGTTTGTGCTCGACGATTGCGGTCGCGTGGTGGCCCAGGCGCCGTGCTTTGAGGAGAGCCTGCTGGTTCAGGAGATTCAGCGCGGCGTGATGCTCGATGCTCTGGAGGACCATGAGCTGCCCCAGTTTCGCTCCGAGGAGTGGCTGTGGCAGGCGCTGGTGCTTGCCGTGCGCGACAATGCCCGCGCCCGCGGTGCGTCGCGTGCCGTGGTGGCGCTCGAGGGCGATTTGCCGTCGTCCCTGTTGGCAGCGCTTGCCGTCGATGCCTTGGGTCCTCGTAACGTAATTGGCTTAGTGCTGGGGCGCAACCGCATCTTTACGCCGGCGCAGGAGGAGGCCGAGGCCGCCCGCTGTTCTGCTGTTCGCTCAATTGCTGAGTGTCTGCACATTCGCACCGTCGAGCGCGATGCGCCGGATGCGGAGCGCGTGCTCGACCGCGACGTGTCGGCGGGCGATGCCGAGCGCCTGCGTTCGCGCGCGCTGGGCCTGATGCTCGAGGATACGGCGCTCGAGCTGGGCGCCATGGCGTTGAGCCCGCTTTCCAAGACTGAGTATGCACTGGCGGCGCCCGCGCTGTCCGGCGGCTACCAGGGCGATTTTGCGCCCTTTGGCGACGTGTATCTGTCGACGCTCGAGTTTGTGGCACGCGTGCGCAACCGCACCTCGGCCGTGGTGCCCCAAGAGCTCGTGACGCTCAACGCGGTAGAGGATTGCATGGATCGCGTGCTGGCGCAGGCACTCTCGGCGCTCGCCGGCCCGGTTGATATGCTCGATCGCGCGGCGCAGCTGCTGGGCGGGCTTGAGCCGGGCGAGGTCGATGGTGCGCTCGAGTCGCACGTGGACCGCAACCGCCCCTTTGATGACATCCCGATGGCCGCCGCCAAGCCCGAGGCCTGCTCGCTGCTGCTGATGCTCGTGCGCCAAGGTGAGGCTGCTCGTCGCATGCTACCGACGGCGCCGATCGTTTCGGCCCGTTCGTTTGCCGAACGCGCCTGGCCGTACATGCTTGCGTGGTCCGATCTGGGGCTCAACGGTAAGGAGCGCATGGCGGTTGATTCGCTGGCGCGCGCCGAGGTGCGCCGTTTTGCCGACGACGATACGAGTGACCGTATGCGCGGCGAGATGATGGGCTTATTAGGCGAGCTGTTGGGTATTTCGCCCGAGCAGATGGAAGAGCTGCGCTCCGAGGACGGTCAGCGTCGTTTGCATGAGGGTATGAAGAAGTTTGAGGGCGAGGTCCAGGACGCCATCGATAAGATGATGGGCGGCCAGGGTGGACCGCAGGGAGGTCCGATGCCGCACCCGCCGGTTGATCCCCGACAGTTCCCATTCTTCTCGCAGAACTAAAAAGGTTACGCGGTTTTGCCAAACCGCGTAACGAGTCGACGCTGCGCGAGCCCCTGCCGGGCAATCTGCCGCTCAAACCGTCGCTTGCGTACAGAAGTACGCGGCACTCCTCTTTCGCGACACCTTGCCACGGCAGGGACTCGCTCGCTGGCGTATGTTCAACCTGCGATTCAACCTTGCTTGGCTTATGCTTCCCAGGTTGTGTTATTCTAGAACAGACGTTCGTGAATGGTGCGCGGGGCCTTGTCTTGTGCTGTACTTGTGACGAGGGGAGGTCGGCTTGGTTATCTTGGGTATCGACCCCGGTTTGGCCCATACGGGCTGGGGGATTATCGAGGAGCGGCGTGGCGAGGTTCGTTGCCGTGCCTACGGTTGTATCGAGACCAGCGCGGGCAGCCCGCTCGCGGTGCGCCTGTCGCATATCGCCCGCGACCTCAAGGGTGTCGTGGAGCGCTACCGCCCCGATACCGCCGCCATCGAGAGCATCTATTTTGGCGCCAACGTTCGCTCGGCCATTCCTACGGCGCATGCCCGCGGTGCTGCACTCGTGGCGCTTTCGGAATGCGCGCTCGAGATCGGCGAGTACACGCCTATGCAGATCAAGCAGGCTGTGGTGGGCACCGGTGCCGCAGATAAGCGGCAGGTCGCCTACATGGTGCGCACGCTCACGCAGCTCGATCACGACCCGCATCCCGACCATGCCGCCGATGCTCTGGCCTGCGCTATCTGCCACGTTAACCTCAGCCGCACCCGGGCGCTTACCGGCGGCGAGTTCTATCAACAGAGAGGAACCGGATACTGATGATTTCCCAGCTCCATGGAACGCTTGTCGAGGCCACGATGAGCTCGGCCGTCGTCGATGTATCGGGCGTGGGCTTTGAGCTTGGTATTTCGGGCAGCACTGCCGCCACGCTGCCTACGCCCGGCGGCGAGGTACGCCTTTATACCCGTATGCAGGTGCGCGAGGACGCCATGACGCTCTTTGGTTTTGCCTCCAAGGACGAGCGCACGATGTTTGATCGGCTCGTGTCCGTCTCGGGCGTCGGTCCGCGCCTGGCGCTCGCCGTGCTCTCCACCTATACCGTGGGGCAGCTGTATTCCCTGGTAATGGCCGAGGATGACAAGGGCATGGCCAAGGTGCCCGGTGTGGGCAAAAAGACAGCGCAGCGCCTCATCTTGGAACTCAAGAGCACCTTTGCCAAGGACAAGGGCTTTGTGCCGGTCGACGTGATTCCCGGCCAGATTGCGATGCCGGTTCCCGCCGCCACTCCTTCGGTGATCGATGACGCCCGTGCGGCGCTCCTTTCCATGGGCTTTAGCCCGCAGGAGACCGATGTTGCCCTGAGCGGGTATGATGGGCAGGATATGCGTGTCGAGGACCTCCTCGGCGCTGCGCTTAAGCGACTCGGAATGGATGCGTGATGTGGGAAGCCGATGACTCTCAGGACCTGTGGGCGACGCCCGGCAACTCGCCGGCGGCATCCATGGCACACGGTGAGCGCATGGTGGGCTCGGAGCTGACGCCCGAGGACCTCGATGTCGACCGCACCTTGCGCCCCCAGCGCCTGGACGACTACTGCGGTCAGGAGCACATCAAACAGAGTCTGCGCGTGCTCATCGAGGCGGCGCAGAGCCGCGGCGAGACGCTCGACCACGTGATCTTTTCGGGCCCTCCGGGTCTGGGCAAGACCACGCTGGCTACGGTTATCGCCAACGAGCTGGGCGCTCAGATTAAGACGACGAGCGGCCCGGCCATTGCGCGCACCGGCGACCTGGCGGCCATCCTGACTAACTTGCAGCCGGGTGATGTGCTGTTTATCGACGAGATTCACCGCCTCAACCGTTCGGTCGAGGAAGTTCTGTATCCCGCTATGGAGGACTTTGCGCTCGATATCGTGATCGGCAAGGGTCCGGCTGCGCGCTCGATTCGCCTGGATATCCCTAAGTTTACGCTGGTGGCGGCCACGACCCGTTCGGGCATGCTCACGGGCCCGCTGCGCGATCGCTTTGGCATCTCGTATCGCCTGGACTACTACACGGTCGAGGAGCTCGCCCAGATCGTGACGCGCTCGGCGACCATCTTGGGCGTGACGATAGACCATCCGAGCGCGCTCGAGATCGGCTCGCGCTCGCGCGGTACGCCGCGCCTCGCAAACCGTCTGCTCAAGCGTGTGCGCGACTATGCGCAGGTACGCGGTAACGGGCCTATTGAGCTTGATATTTGCCGTCAGGCGCTCGAGTTCTTCGAGATTGATGAGCTTGGTCTGGACTGGATGGACATTCGCATCTTAGAGACGCTTGCCAAGACGTTCTCCGGACGTGCCGTGGGCCTGACGACCCTTGCCAGCGCGGTGGGCGAGGACCCGGGTACGCTCGAGGATGTCTACGAACCCTATCTGCTGCAGTGCGGCTTGATGATTCGCACGCCTCAGGGCCGCCAGGCAACGCTTCGCACCTTTGAGCATTTGGGTATCGAGCCAGCCGTTTAGAGACGGGTTTGTTTTGGCTGGTCTGTAGGCTATCGCTGAGCATTGGATAAACATATCGCCATTCATCGGTTACGGGTGTTTTACTATTGCGTGCCCGTGCTATGCTGAATTGGTCTTTTTCTCATCCGGTAACGAAAGGACCGCCCATGCCTACTGACATCGAAATCGCACGTTCCGTCACGCCGCTGCCCATTACCGAGGTGGCTAAGAACGCCGGCGTCGACGTAAAGCACCTGATTCCGTACGGCTTCGACAAGGCTAAGGTCGACTATTCACTGCTCAACGAGCCGACCGATCACCAGGCCAAGCTCGTCCTCGTGACCGCCATCAACCCCACGCCCGCCGGCGAGGGCAAGACCACTACGACCATCGGTCTGGCCGATGGCCTGCGCCGTCGCGGCGTCAAGAGCGCTGTGGCCCTGCGCGAGCCTTCGCTCGGCCCCGTCTTTGGCGTCAAGGGCGGTGCCGCCGGCGGCGGCTGGGCGCAGGTCATCCCCATGGAGGACATCAACCTGCACTTTACCGGTGACTTCCATGCTATTGGTGCCGCCAACAACCTGCTGGCTGCCATGCTCGACAACCATATTCAGCAAGGCAACCAGCTCGGTATTGACGTCAAGCGCATCACCTGGAAGCGCGTCGTCGACATGAACGACCGCCAGCTGCGCCATGTTATCGACGGCATTGGCGGCAAGGCTCAGGGCGTGCCGCGCGAGGACGGCTTCGATATCACCGTTGCCTCCGAGGTCATGGCAATCCTGTGCCTGTCCACGAGCATCAACGACCTCAAGGAGCGCCTGGGCGAGATCGTCGTCGGCTACAGCTATGCCGGCGAGCCCGTCCGCGCACGCGACCTTAAGGCCCAGGGAGCTATGGCCGCACTGCTCAAGGACGCGCTCAAGCCCAATCTGGTGCAGACGCTTGAGGGTACGCCCGCGTTTGTCCACGGCGGTCCCTTCGCCAACATCGCCCACGGCTGTAACTCCATCATGGCCACGCGTATGGCCATGCGCTTTGGCGATGTCGCCATTACCGAGGCAGGCTTTGGCGCCGACCTGGGTGCCGAGAAGTTCCTCGACATCAAGTGCCGCATGACGGGCGTTCGCCCCAGTGCTGTCGTGATCGTCGCCACCGCTCGTGCGCTTAAGTACAACGGCGGCGTTGCCAAAGCCGACCTCAACGACGAGAACCTCGAGGCCCTCAAGGCCGGCATGCCCAACCTGCTGCGCCACGTCGACAACATTCAGAATGTCTACGGTCTGCCCTGCGTGGTCGCCATCAACCGCTTCCCGACGGACACCGAGGCAGAGCTTGCGCTCATCGAGTCCGAGTGCCAGAAGCTCGGCGTTAACGTTAAGCTGTCCGAGGTTTGGGCTAAGGGTGGCGAGGGCGCGCTCGACCTGGCCGATGAGGTTATGCGCCTGATCGAGCAGCCGAGCGAGCTCAAGTTTGCCTACGAGGACGGTGCCGATGTGGCCGACGCCCTGGAAGCTGTTGCCACCAAGGTCTACCGCGCCGACGGCGTCGACTTTATGCCGGCTGCCAAGCGCCAGCTCGCCGAGCTGCGCGAGAACGGCTTTGGCAACCTGCCGGTGTGCGTGGCCAAGACGCAGTACAGCTTTAGCGACAACGCCAAGGCTCTGGGCGCTCCCGAGAACTTCCGCATCACCGTGCGCGAGCTCAAGGTTTCCGCCGGTGCCCACTTTGTGGTCGCGCTGACCGGCAGCGTTCTGACCATGCCCGGCCTGCCCAAGGTTCCCGCGGCCGAGAACATCGACGTCGACAACGACGGCAACATCACCGGCCTGTTCTAAGCCTGCTGCTCATAGCCGCTTGCCCGCCCCGTCGCGCCTACCAAGGCCCGGCGGGGCTTTTTGATCCTTAGGCCCGCGCATGTCTTGTAGATACCGGCGGGCTTTGCCCATCATAGGCTTTTGCGCGGGTAGAATGCATGGATAACTTGATGCTTGCTGGCGACGGAAAGGAAACGTTGCATGGACCAGGATAAGACGACCGTAATGGGCGGATATGGTTCCGCACAGGCTGGCGGCAGCGCCGATGCGACCCGCGTCGTTCCCAGCCCCGGTTATACCGATCCCGCCGCGACGCAGCCTTCTGCCGAGCCTACCCGGGTTATGGGCTATGGCGACACGGCGCAGGATTCTTACGCTGCATCTTCGCAAGGCCCCTATGGCAACGCAGCTCCGGATCCGTTTGATTACGCGCCGCAGGATTCTTATGCTGCCTCGACGCCGAATTCCTATGACAACCTGCCGCAGAATCCCATTCCGCAGCCTCAGCAGACGACGTATTTGCCTCGCACGGCGCAGCCTCGCTACGAGTCGTGCCAGCCGTATCGCGAGTATCCCAAATCGATTCCGCAGTATGGTGAGGACGAGGAGAAGGCACCGTCGCGTCCGTCGAGCGTGATCAAGAAAATCCTGATTGTGCTGGCGATCTTCTTTGCCTTGTCGGTCGTGTTCGCCATCGTGTCGGGCATGCTCAACAAGCGGGGCGCCACGACCGATGCCACGACCGAGCAGGCCGAGACCACCCAGTCTGCTGCCGTCGACCTGAGCGATATCCCGGGACAGTACTGGTCCAACGCCAAGAAGCTCCTCAAGTCACGCGGAGCTGACCTTTCGAACGCCGTGATCCTGACCGACGATGGCTCAACGCCCGTCATCGATTCCAACTGGGTTGTTACGAATGCCTACTATAACGACAACGGCAACCTGGAGATTCAGCTCACGCACAAGAACAGCTATGGCAACTCGTCCGGCGGCCAAAGCGGTACCGACAGCTCGAGCTCCAATACGCTGGAGGATTTGAGCAACAAGGCACAGGAGTTGGGAGACAAGGCACAAGAGCTGGGCGATACAGCCCAAAACCTCGGCGATACTGCTCAGAATCTGGGCGATATGGCTACCAATGCCTGGGACGCGCTGCAAAACGGCATCTCGGGCGCGCAGGGAAACTAGCTGTTAAGCAGGCTACAGTTGCTCGGCCGGCCGGTCGGGCGAGCTAAAGCCGGAGTCAAATGTGACGACGCACGAGACATCGGGCCGGCGCTCGTGCACGATGCGCGTGACGAGCTCCAGCAGCTCCTCGTCGGATATGTCAAAGCCGTCGGGACGCACCAGGTCAAACGAAACGAACCCGTCGTGCTCGTGCAGGTCGTGGATGGAGAGCGTGGGGTCGATTTGCGCTATGCCGCGCTTGACCCAGCCACGCAGGTCGTCGCCGGTGGTGGCGATGGGGTCGCAGTGTAGCGTGATGTCGATGCCCATCTGATGCTTGATGTCGTGTTCGATGGTGTCCAGGATCTCGTGATGTTCAAACGCATCGCCCTCGCCGGGCATTTCCACGTGTGCGCTGGCAAATTGCCGACCGGGGCCGTAGTCGTGCACCATCAGGTCGTGCGTGCCTAGGACCTGCGGATACGACATGATCTTGTCGCGGATTGCCTGGACGAGCTTGGGGTCGGGCGCTTGCCCCAACAGCGGGCTGATGGCGTCGCGCACCAGGCCCATGCCGCTGATGCAGATGAAGATGCCCACGCCCAGACCCGCCCAGCCATCGAGGTCAAAGCCGGTCGTTTGCGAAATAAGCGCTGCGGCCAGGACCGAGGCCGAGGTAATGACGTCGTTTTTGGAATCCTGCGCCGTGGCGATAAGCGTCTCGGAATCGATGCGGTTGCCCAGCGTGCGGTTGAACGCCGCCATCCAAAACTTGACGAGCATGGACAGGACAAGGGCTGCCATGGAGAGCGCCGAATACGCGGTGGGGGAGGGCTTGATGATCTTGGTGACCGACTCCAGGATCAGGTTGATGCCGACGGCGCAAACGAGAACGGCGACAAACAAGCCGGCGAGGTACTCGTAGCGGCCGTGACCATAAGGGTGCCCCTCGTCGGCCGGGCGGCTGGCAAGGCGGAATCCGAGCAGGCTCACGATGTTGCTCGAGGCGTCGGAAAGGTTGTTGAAGGCGTCGGCGATAAGCGAGACGGAGCCCGCGAGCAGACCGGCTATGCCCTTGGCCAGGCACAGTGTGATGTTGAGTCCAATGCAGATGAGGCTTGCGGCAAAACCCGCGTTGGTGCGGCAGGAGGTATCGACCGGCTCGCTTTCACTGCCGGGAACAAGCGTATGTACCAGCCGATTTACAAATAGCATAACGATCGTCCTCACAATCATGTTTAAGGGGATAGTGTAGCTCGCACAGACGCAACGTGTACCGATGCTCAGAAAATGCAGCAATGGTCTGCCGGCGCTAACGGGCGCGAGGCGGAGGGGGCGACTGCCCACGCGCGTTCGAGTTCACTGCGCCTTCCCGTTCGACCGAGTGCTCCATTTTGGGCCACATGGGTATGGGCACGCGTCGATTTGCTCGACATACTTAATGTCGACAGCCCTGTGCAAAGGAGGACGTTTCCATGGACGAGATGTTTGCCATTAAATGCCAAAACTGCGGCGGCCCCATGTATTCGCACCAGGCAAAGCGCAGCCTTGAGTGCGCCTATTGCGAAACGGTTATTCCGTGGCAAGCGGACGCCGGGGAGCCCAAGAGCGCCCTGGGTATCCGTCATACGCCGCTGACGGTGGTTGACGGGCTGCTCAAGCTCACACACGTCTCGCAGCTCGAGCGCCCAGAGGACCCGGACTGGTATTTCTTCAATGCGCACTGGCGCAACCAGTCGGTTCTGGAGCATCTGCTGTGGGAGGACCGCGGCACGGC
>OLFU01002883.1_pt1 | contig 12477 bp, 10 predicted proteins | sample 1605161 | NCBI WGS metagenome assembly OLFU01 (sample SAMEA3888914, study PRJEB22519) | human gut metagenome | biome: human gut; feature: human-associated habitat; material: faeces | place: Denmark | collected 2011
CGCGGTCGCGGATCTCCTCGGTTCGACCCTGGTTCCAGAACTGGGTACCGATGTAACCGCAGGTTCTGCGAGCCACGGACATCAAGTCCTGATTTCGGTTGCCGCAATTCGGGCATTCCCATACCAGCTTGCCGTCACTGTCCTCTACAATCTTAATCTCGCCATCGTAACCGCAGGCAGCGCAATAATCGCTCTTGGTATTCAGCTCTGCGTACATGATGTTGTTGTAGATGAACTTCATCACTTCCAGAACGGCCGGAATGTTGTTCTGCATGTTCGGCACTTCGATATAACTGATAGCACCGCCTGGGGACAGTTTCTGGAAATCAGATTCAAACTTAAGCTTATGGAATGCATCAATCTGTTCATGTACATGAACATGATAGCTGTTGGTGATATAGTTCTTGTCGGTTACGCCCGGAATGATGCCAAAGCGCTTCTGGAGGCACTTTGCAAACTTATAGGTTGTGGATTCCATCGGTGTGCCATATACGGAATAACTGATGTTTTCAGCCTTCTTCCATTCTGCGCACTTATCGTTCAGTCTCTGCATAACCTTGAGTGCAAATTCGCGGCCTTCCGGAGTGGTATGGGACTTGCCAAGCATACGTACGCACATTTCGTACAGTCCGGCATACCCCAGGGAGATGGTGGAATAGCCATTGTAAAGGAGCTTATCAATGGTTTCGCCCTTCTTGAGTCTTGCCAGAGCGCCATACTGCCAGAGGATTGGTGCTACATCGGACACGGTCCCCAGCAGACGTTCATGACGGCAACGGAGTGCTCTGTGGCAGAGCTCCAGACGTTCATCCAGAATCTTCCAGAATGCATCCATATCCCCGTAGGAAGAGCATGCCACATCCACCAGATTGATGGTCACTACGCCCTGATTGAAACGGCCATAGAACTTGTGGCTTCCATCCGGATTTCTCTGGCTGTCTTCCACAGTGAGGAAGGAACGGCATCCCATGCAGGTGTATACATTGCCCTGCTTAAGCTGCTTCATGATCTTAGCAGAAATGTAGTCCGGTACCATACGCTTAGCCGTGCACTGTGCAGCCAGTTCGGTAAGGTAGTAATATGGAGAATCTTCGTGAATGTTGTCTTCATCCAGCACATAAATCAGCTTCGGGAATGCCGGGGTAATCCATACGCCCTTTTCATTCTTCACGCCCTGCATGCGCTGGCGGAGTACTTCTTCAATAATCATAGCCAGGTCTTCCCGTGTCTGGCCTTCCGGTACTTCATCCAGGTACATGAACATGGTTACAAACGGAGCCTGTCCATTACAGGTCATCAGAGTAATCAGCTGGTACTGAATGGTCTGAATACCGCTCTTTACTTCTTCTGCCAGACGATGCTTTACAATCTTGGCAATCACTGCATCATCCAGGGATTCACCGCATTCTTTCCGTTCTTCTATAACCTGCTTCCTGATCTTCTGGCGGCTTACATCTACAAAGGGTGCCAGATGGGACAGTGTGAAGGACTGTCCGCCATACTGATTGGATGCTACCTGCGCAACAATCTGGGTAGTTACGTTGCAGGCAGTGAAGAAGCTGTGCGGCTTTTCAATCATAGTCTGGCTGATAACGGTTCCGTTCTGCAACATATCTTCCAGATTGATAAGGTCGCAGTTATGTTCACGCTGAGCAAAGTAGTCAGAATCATGGAAATGAATGATGCCTTCCTTGTGTGCCTTCACAATCTCTTCCGGCAGGAGAAGACGTTCTGTCAGGTCCTTGGATACTTCACCGGCCATATAATCGCGCTGTGTGGAGTTAATTACCGGGTTCTTATTGGAATTTTCCTGCTTTACTTCTTCATTGGACAAATCAATCAAAGAAAGGATTCCATTATCCGTAGTATTGGACTTACGGGAGATTTCTCTCTTATAACGATAACGGACATACTTCTGGGCTACTTCGTAGGCGCGCATTTCCATGATGCCGCGTTCCACCATATCCTGAATATCTTCTACGTTTACCGCATGAAGCATATTATTTACCGTCTTGGCTATGGTATCTGCTACAGCACGGATCTGAAAATCATTCATCTGGTGAAGTTCACTGACTTCCCTGTTGGCTGCAGCAATCGCATTGATAATCTTATGTCCATCAAATGCTACTTCCTGACCATTTCTCTTTATAACTCTTGTCTTTACTTCAATCAGATCACTCTTCAGCGGTGCCATATCCATAACCTCCATAAACATTCATAAAACTTCAGTATTTAAAGGCTTTTTGCCTTTTTTGTTTAGTTTAGCCTATATACAATATGTTGTTCTTATTATTTTTTCAACGCTACATATTGTGTGGAGTCCTTGACTATAATACTCCGCCTGCAGCATATTTTCAACCGCAGTTTATGGCCACTTTTCTGGCCATTGTACTTTCATTCATTCTCAATATCCCCCAAAAGTCAATCGTACATGTGCTTTTTCGCCTCCCTTTTTTATAAATTCACCCGGAGAACCCATCCATATCTTTTTTGCATACAGGTTATTACCCTCAGGTATACTTCAGGCACATTCGGCGTTTACTGCCTGTTCGTAATCTGTAAATCACGTTTATCCTTCCCTTTCTGTAAACCACTTTTATCCCTCTCTGTATATAACCATTATCTTTACTTCGATTCTGGTTGGTCTCCAGTTCCCTTTTGCGATAAAATAAAAGGACAGAAGGTTTCATTCCTTCTGTTTCCACTGAAAATATTCATTTACAAACAATATATAGTATACCCGCCCCTGCCCGTGGGCAGGAAAGTGTCCATTGCAAGGAGGAACTATGTGTACTTATTATGATATTGGATTAAATCTGTTTGTCCGTTCATTTAATGACCCTGAAAAAATCATAGCCGATGCCGAAGCGGCCGGTGTATGCTGCATACTCACCGGTGCTCAGCCGGACGATAATGAAAAAGTGGATACCTTTGTCCGCACCCACGATGTATACGGTACTGCAGGTATCCATCCCCATGTAGCTCAGCACGCCACACCGGCCGACGTACTCCGCATAAGGGAAATCGTATCCTCCAACCCCCGCATTGTCGCCGTAGGAGAATGCGGCCTGGACTATGACCGCATGTATTCTCCCAGAGAAAAACAGCTCTCCGTATTCCGGTCCCTCATCCAGGCTGCGGAAGATCTCAACAAGCCGCTGTTCCTTCATGAACGGGAAGCAGAAAAAGACTTTATTTCCTGCTTTTCCGGCCACGAAGATATCTGCCACAGGTCAGTAGTCCATTGTTTCACCGGAAACCGTCAGATGGCCGAAAAACTCATTTCCATGGGATTTTACATCGGCATCACCGGGTGGATTTGTGATGAACGCCGTGCCGACGACCTCCGGGGGGCGGTAACAGCCATCCCACTGGACCGCATCATGATTGAAACGGATGCACCATATCTCACCCCCAGAGGATTCAACCTGCCGCGCACCAACGTACCACAGAACATAACCTATGTAGCCGAAGCCCTGGCTTCCTACATGGGCGTCCCCACGAAGGAACTGGTAAAGCATGCCAGAGAAAACACAGAGCGCTTCTTTGGAATCGGAAAATAAGCCATCCATTTTGCCCTTCTTTTACCCCGGCCTTTCAGCACCGGGGCATTTGTGTTATCATGTTATAGGCAAAATTACGATATGTTAACAAATTTGAAAGGGGAACCACTATGCAGGTAAATATTATTGACCACCCGTTAATCCAGCATAAGCTGACCATTATGCGCAAAAAGGAAACCAGCTCCGCTGATTTCAGAAAGCTTCTGGAAGAAATCACCATGCTGATGGGCTATGAAGCCACCCGTGACCTTCCTCTGGAAGATGTGGAAATTGAAACCCCGATACAGAAGACCGTGGGCAAGAGACTCACCGGAAAGAAAATCGCCATTGTCCCGGTACTCCGCGCCGGCTTTGGCATGGTGCAGGGGCTTCTTGACCTGATTCCATCTGCACGTATCGGCGTTATCGGTCTGTACAGAGATCCGGAAACATTAAAACCGGTAGAATACTACTGCAAGCTGCCAAATATTGAAAACAGAAGCTTCATTATCGTCGATCCGATGCTGGCCACCGGCGGAAGCTCCGTAGCCGCTATTCAGATGCTCAAGGACAGCGGCGTAAAGGATATCCGTCTCATGTGCCTGGTAGCTGCACCGGAAGGCGTAGATACTGTAAACAAAGCTCATCCAGATGTAAAGATTTACACCGCCGCTGTAGATGAATGCCTGAACGAACACGGATATATCGTTCCAGGCCTCGGTGACGCCGGAGACAGAATCTTCGGAACCAAGTAAAAAACAGGTTAATTCTTTCAGAATTCAAAGGGTTTAGTAAGTGAATCCCGCCTGTAACTGCGAATACCAAATAAAAGAGGCTGTGCAAAAATGAAAAATCATTTTTGCACAGCCTCTTTTGCATTCTCGATTTTTATGGGAGGCTATTTACAGAATCCGCCTCATTAAAGTTTCGGAGATGTTTTTGGCGTCCAGAGCCGAAGGTTTGCAATCCATGTGCCGCCGGTTCATCTCTGTCAGTTCATTTTGGTTCTGCAAGCTCTTTACGCATCAGAATCCGCTGAGCATACATCTCTGTCAAATCAGGCACATTCCCGCTCTTCCAGACCCAGTCCGGAGCCAGAGCTGCCGCTTTATCCCTTGCCACCGTGAGATCGTAATATACGGCCCATTTGGCCTCCACCTGGGCATGTCCCGCCTGCCGGAGAAGATAGGCCGGATGAAATGTGGGCATCACCGGAATGCCATGCCAGGATATCCAGTGTCCCCGGTTTCGGATAATTCCGGCTTCCCGGCCAAGGAAGAACCGGAGTGCCGGTTTGCCAAGTGCGACGATGACTTTCGGTTTCACCAGACCGATTTCCCTTACCAGCCAGCGGGATGCACAGAAATATCCTTCCTGCTGCGTCGGTGTCCGGTTTCCTCTGGGGCGGCATTTTACAATATTGGTTACATATACGTGGTCGCGGGTAATCCCTACAGACAGCAGGGCCCGGTCAAGAAGCTGTCCGGACGGCCCGATAAGCGGCAGTCCGTGTTCATCTTCCACACTGCCAGGGCCCTCCCCGACCAGCATAAGCGGTGCCGGGCATGGGCCTGTAGAAAGGACAGGACCATGCCCGCCTTCCCGGCGGAGCGGACAGGCCCGGCAGTGATAAAAATCCCTTTCCATGCCTTCATAATCCGTTTCCTCCGGAGGTTTCTTCTCTTCCGCCTCCCGGTCCCACCAGTCTTCATTTCCCCATAAATCCATACGCTCAACCCTTTCCTGACGTGCTTACATGCCTTCCGGTTCTTCCTGGTTCGTCAGTTCATAGAACAGTGTGAACTGACCTGCAAAGTACATCTCAATGGTCCCTACCGGGCCATTACGGTTCTTAGCCAGGATGACTTCTGTCGCATTGTTCTTTTCATCATCATCCTGCATTTCCTTGTTATAGTAAGCTTCACGATACAGAAAGCCTACCATATCCGCATCCTGTTCCAGAGAACCGGATTCACGTAGGTCAGACAGCATCGGGCGATGGTCCTGACGGGATTCCACGCTTCGGGACAGCTGGGACAGAGCGATAACTGGTACGTTGAGTTCACGGGCCAGACTCTTTAAGGAGCGGGAAATCTCAGAAATTTCCTGCTGCCTGTTTTCACTGGCACGGCTGGAGTTTCCCCGCATAAGCTGGAGATAGTCAATCATGATAATATCCAGGCCCCGTTCCGCCTTCAGCCTTCTAGCCTTGGAACGGACTTCGGATACGGAAATCCCCGGAGTGTCATCAATATAAAGCGGAGCATTAATCAGATGACCTGCTGCCGCTGCCAGGTTCCTCCATTCTTCCTGGCTGGTAATGCGCCCGGTTCTCAGTTTCTGGCTGTCAATCAGTGCTGTGGAGCAAAGCAGACGCTGTACCAGCTGTTCTCTCGACATTTCCAGAGAAAAGAACGCTACCGTCTTATGATCACTGGAAAGCGACATATTCTTGGCAATATTAAGTACGAAAGCGGTCTTCCCCATGGATGGACGGGCAGCAATGATTATGAAATCGCCTTTCTGAAATCCGCTGGTAAATGCATCCAGCTTGGCAAACCCAGTAGAAAGCCCGGTAACGCCCTGCTTGTTCTGAAATTTTTCATTGATTTCTTCCAGTGCATGCTGCACCGCTTCCCCGATAGGGATGAAATCACTCTTTCGTTCATCCTTGGCTACTTCCAGAATGCGCCGTTCTGCATCATCGACAATATCCTGCACGGATTCGCGTTCGCTGTACGCATTGTCAGCAATGGTACCAGCAGCATCAATCAGATGGCGGAGTTTTGATTTTTCCAGCACAATCTTAGCATGTTCCCCTACCGATTTGGTGGAAAACACCTTCTCTGCCAGGCTGTTGATATAGATGACTCCTCCTACATCATCCAGTCGTCCCATACGGCGAAGTTCTTCTGTGACTGTAAGAATATCCGCTTCCTTATTGTTTCTTGCCAGATTTAAAATAGCTTCAAAAATAATACCGTCCGCATCCCGGTAAAAGTCATCAGACCGGAGCATATCTTCTGCGGTGACGATGGCCTCCTTATCCAGAAGCATGGCCCCCAGTACGGCCTGCTCTGCATCCAGATTCTGTGGCGGCACACGGCTCACCAGCATATTATCTGTGGAAGTATTTCTTCTGCCGTCATCTCGTCGGTTCCATTTCTTTGTTTCTTCCTGTGGCATTATTTACTCCCCTTCATTTTCTGTTTTTTTCTTACCAGCATATGTTCCAGTATATCCTGTATGGTGTCTATCGGGATAACCTTCATATGCATATATTCACTGCCCATATCCGGGATATTCTGCTTCGGTATGAGAATGGCCTTCATACCTCCCTGATGGGCGCCAAACGCCTTTTCTGCAATGCCACCCACAGGCTTTATCCTTCCTGACAGGGAAATTTCCCCGGTCACCGCAATATCCTGACGCAGTGGTTTTCCTGTAAGTGCCGAAATGATGGCATAGGTAATGGCTGCTCCGGCAGAGGGACCATCAATATTTCCTCCCCCTACCACATTGACATGCACATCGTAATCAGAAAGGTTCTTTCCTGTAATCATGCGCACCACCGAGCTGGCATTGGTTACTGAATCTCTGGCCATGGACCCTGCGGTGTCATTAAAATGGATGGTTCCTTTTTCTCTGTTTCCCAGTGGGTGTACCACCGCTTCTATTTCAATAGTGCTCCCCCAGTAACCGGCAACCCCCAGTCCGTAAATATGTCCCACCTGAGGCACCGGGGATGCCACGCGAAATTGCCACGGAGTCAGATGAGCCGACCGGGCTGCTTCTTTCAGTGTATCCCTGGTAACGGTGACCTGCCTGCATCCATCCGCCTCATAAACAGACAAGCTATAAGCATCAGTAAGCAGGCTTACCGCCTTTCGTCCTTCCATGGTATATTCACTCACCATATCCGGCACCCCATCTTCCAGCTTTACCTGAAGACGTGTGGCCGCCTCTCTGACAATGCGGGATATATCTTCCGGCTGCAGGGGATTAAAAAACACCTCAGCACACCGGGATCGGATAGCCGGACAGATTTCATCCGGCTGACGGGTTGTCGCCCCGATAAGGATGAAATCTGCAGGTGCTCCGTCACGGAAAAGCTTCCGGATGTAGGAAGGAATGGCCTTGTTATCTTCATCATAGTAGGCCGATTCAAAAAATACCCGCTTATCTTCCAGCACTTTCAGCAGCTTATTGAGCAACAGCGGATCCAGTTCTCCGATTTCATCGATGAACAGTATGCCCCCATGAGCCCTGGTAACCAGGCCCGGTTTAGGTTCAGGGATTCCGGAATCTGCCAGATTTCTTCTGGCTCCCTGATAAATAGGGTCATGTACTGAACCAATCAGCGGATTGGTCATATCCCGGTTATCCCAGCGCAGGGTGGTACCATCACATTCCACAAACGGCGCATCCGGCCCGAACACCGAACTATCCCGTTTTTTAGCTTCTTCCAGTACCAGTCTCGCCGTGGTCGTTTTGCCCACACCTGGCGGACCGTACAGAATCAGGTGCTGCGGATAAGGAGAAGCAATGCGGGCTGCTGTGGCTTTAACTGCGTCATCCTGCCCCACAATATCGGAAAGCTTCTGCGGGCGCACCTGAGCAAGAGCTGCGTCGGTAAGATGTATTTCATCCAGGGCTTTCAGCTTTTCCAGTTTATTCCTTTCCTGCTCGGTTTCCCCTGCTCCCTCTTCTTTCAGGATTTCCTTCCGGATTTCATTGACATAGTCCTGCTGCCGTTCTTCCAGCCTGGCAGCAATCTTCCGTTCCAGCCGCTCTTCCACTGCGCGCCGGGCCAGCAGTTCAGACAGCCGGTTTTCCAGCTTGTCCATCACTACCGGCATATCTTCCGGCGATGGGGGAATATAATAATCCCTGCTTTCCAGAATCAGCCGCTGCAGACCAAGCAGTCGTTTCCCTGGATTTTCATCATGTATATATTTCAGTGCATCATACTTTCCGGCGTTTATAATCAGCTGTTCAGGTCCTACTGTCCCTGCATAGATCCGGTAAATGGCGTCTATCTGTTTTTTCAGTTCATCCTGCCTGATTTCCTCCTCATCACCCCGATGAAAAAGTCGATTCAGCATATTACTAAGCTCTTCCATACCCGCCTCGAAATTTCTGTGTTTCATTAATTTGTAAAAATCCGTCTCCTGCAAAAGATTATTTCTCTATTTCCCCTTATTTTAGCATAAATGCGTCTTCCTTTATAACGCCGGGATTATAGCATTGAAAAAGGGAAAATTCCATATTCTCTCTGCTGAAAGAATATGAAATCTTCCCGTAATTCAGTTAAATACTATTTACCGCCCTGTTTTATCAGGCAAAATCACTGTCTCCCACTCCGGATTATTCAATGGTCTGCCGGTCATTTCTATCCATCATGCCATAAATGACCCATCCGGCAAATGTGAGAAGTGAACCATAAACCATGGCATCCGAGCCTGATGCATAGCAGGCATACAGACTGTACACCGAAGCTATCACTACGCCATGTTTGCCAGTATCCGTTCGCGGCCTTCGCACCCGGCCAGCCGCATAATCCGTGGAAGAGAACCTATAGATAAGAAGAATGGAATCAGGTTGGTTACGACGGCCAGAGTAAGCAGAATCATAAACTGTTCATTCAGCGATGGAGAAATCGTCATCAGCGCCATAACCGTCTGAACCAGGGTAAGGGAGATCAGCGCAGCCATGGGTGTTCCGTTGGGAATACTCTTGATAAGGAAATTTGGAAAAAATCTGCTCTGGCGGAATCTCTGACAACATTCGCCACGGTAAACTGCCATCCGCAAAGAGATCCTACACACGCCACAATAAAGCAGGCATTAATCAGCTGTCCCACCAGGGGAGAAAACATCCTGGCAAATACCAACCCAAATGGTGCTGTACTTGCTGCCAGTTCAGAGTCAGGTACAATCCCAAAAATAATGCTGGTTGACGAAATATTAATGATAGCTGCCAGTACCGTACCACCTAAAACTGCCAGCGGCACATTCTTTTCCGGATTTTCCACAGCATCCATATTGGCACAGGCCGATTCCATTCCCAGGAGTCCCCAGATAGTGACCGTAATGGAATCTGTAATGGCCTGGCTTACCGGAAGTGACTGACCATTCCAGTTAGTCCTGTAGGTATCACCGGAAAAGAAGAATATCCCTGCCACAATCAGAACCAGGATTAGAATCAGCACGCCAAAGAACGAATTACCTGACAAGATACCGGTCAAACGGGCTCCGCCAAAATTACCTGACGTGCAAATCCAGAGAACTGCTATGGTGGAAACCTCCGTCATTATCGGACTGAGCTGAATGCCCATAAATTCGCCCACATATCCGATGATGGAAATGGCAATCGCCACATTGGCAATAATCAGCGATATGGCATACGTGAAGTTAACCAGGAAATTACCGGATTTCCCAAACGAATATTCAGCATATCCGCCCAGGCCTCCCCCTTTTTTACCGTACAGTCCGCACTTGGCAAATGCATAGGCCAGTGACATGGCACCCACCGTGGAAATAATCCATGCAAACACAGAAACCGCACCCACCTGAGCCAGCTGAGAAGGCAGCATGATAATACCTGCCCCAATCATGTATATAATTATTCGAAATATTTATCATTTTATTTGTCTTACTCCTTAACAGAACCTCTTTTCTGCACACAAAAAAAGAATATGCGTACCGCTCTCACTGCCACGACGACATACCGATCTTATCCACCACGGCGGCGAAAGCTCACACATCCTCTTTTGAAAGTCTGTTAATGTGAACTGCTAATTGTTATGCTACATAATTTATAACTTTCTGTCAATTCCCCCACTCAGGCCAAAAGTTTAGCATTCTGGAGATACCTGCTCATCTTCGTCGGATAGCCTGGGTTGCCTGATACCTGTTCCTCTGTATATTTGCAAATTAATCTCAACTCTCTCCACTCAATTTCCGTACCTTCCATTTCCCCAGGAGACACTGTACTTACTCCATCTCATCCAACGTGAGAGTAAAGCTTCTGGCAAAATGATTGAGAAACCAGTCTGCTTCTCTGCAGTGCATCTCCTCTATTTTCTTCTTTATTTCGTCATGTGCCTTTTTGAACTCATGATTGCCTGCCCGAAGCTCTTCCACGCACTTCAGATAGGCTGACAGCGTATCCGCCGCCTTGGCCAGCGGCCAGAGTTCATCTTTTTCCATATCTACCACATAAGGTTTATATCCTGGCCGCATTTCTTCCGGCAATGTAAGAAACAAACGTTCTCTGGCCATCATTTCAATCTTTTCATACTCCCCGTGCAGTGCCGGATTAAAATATTTTACCGGTGTAGGCAGATCCCCGGTAAACACTTCACTGGCATCATGATAAACCGCCAGCATGGCGCAGCGCTCCACATTGCATGGCACATGAAATACATCCCGGCGTATAACCGCCAGCGCATGAGCTATGGTGACCGTCTGCAGTGTATGTTCTGCATCATTTTCAGGCCACACGCTCTGCATAAGTCCCCATCGGCGGATCAGTTTAAGTCGTGCCAGATAAGCAAAGAAAGAATTCATTTCATCTTACCCCAGTCATTTCCATAAAACCAGAAATGGGATACCGGTCTATGCCCATGTCCCACTTTTTCCACAGCGGCTTTCCGAATAGCTCCGGTAAGATATTTTTTTGCCAGAGCTGCGGCCCGGGCGGTGGAATATCCCTGGGCCATATAAGCGGCCAGGGCGCTGGATAAGGTGCATCCGGTGCCATGAGTATTTTCCGTGTCTATTTTCTCTCCCCTGAACACGTGAAATGTTTCCCCATCATAGAGAAAATCCGTAGCATCGTGGACCCTATGCCCCCCTTTGATAAGTACCGCTTTCGGTCCCAGGGCCAGTATTTTTCCGGCTGCCTGTTTCATATCCTCTTCGCTGCCGATGGAAAGCCCGGAAAGCACTTCTGCCTCCGGAATATTAGGAGTTACCAGAGTAGCCAGTGGAATAAGCCGCTCTTTATAAGAAATGACCGCTTCCTCATCGAGAAGTCGAGCTCCTGTAGTAGCCACCATTACCGGATCTACAACCAGAGATGCCCGGTTATTCTTTTCAAGAAAATCCGCCACGGTTTCCACCGTTTCCCGGCAGGACAGCATTCCGGTCTTCACCGCGTCGGGAACAATATCTTCATAAATGGCCATAAGCTGTGCCCGTATCATGGCCAGGGACACGTTTTCCACCATATTTACCCCCAGGGTATTCTGTGCCGTTAAGGCACAGATACAGCTCATACCATAAACCCCCAGTGCGGAAAAAGTTTTCAGGTCAGCCTGAATCCCTGCGCCGCCGGAAGAATCCGAACCGGCAATGGTAAGACATTTCTTTAACATTATTCCTCCTCGGATTCCCGTCGGGAATCCTCCATCATCTTACAAAGTCCCGGAGTAAGAAATCCCAGAAGTTTGCCTTCTCTCCAGGCCACATCATAACGTATAACCGCCATCGATGCGGGTGTAAACTTCAGTGCAGCAGAAACTATGGAAAGCAGATAGGATTGCAGAATCGGCTGATGACTTACCAGAATCAGCGGCCTGCCTTCCCGGATGAGCTGCGAAGAAGTCAGCGCCCAGGATGCCTGAATCAGTTTGTCTGTAACCTGGACTCCCTCTGCGCCGGAAAGCCCGGATGCCAGAATTTCTGCAGTTTCCCGGGTTCTCCGATAGGGACTGGACCATATGGTCACCGGCTGTTTTCCCAACAGCTGATTTAGCAATCTGGCCGTCCTTCCTGCCTGCCGACGTCCCTTTTCCGTCAGCCTTCTGGCCCTGTTGGAAATTTTTTCAGTTTCCGGTTCTGCTTCGCCATGCCGCACCAGAATGATATACATAAGTTCCTCCTCCATCTGACAGGAATCCTTCCTGTCAGATCAGTTTATCCAGCCAGGA
>OLFU01002887.1_pt1 | contig 12456 bp, 3 predicted proteins | sample 1605161 | NCBI WGS metagenome assembly OLFU01 (sample SAMEA3888914, study PRJEB22519) | human gut metagenome | biome: human gut; feature: human-associated habitat; material: faeces | place: Denmark | collected 2011
CGAGGTTATCGTTCGTCAGATGCTGAAGAAGATCCGTATCGAGGATAACGGAGATACAGAGTTCCTGCCAGGAACACTTGTTGATGTCCTTGATGTTGAGGAAGTTAACGAGAAACTTGAGGCAGAGGGCAAACAGCCGGCAGAGGGCAAACAGGTTATGCTTGGTATTACCAAAGCATCCCTTGCTACAAACTCCTTCCTGTCAGCAGCATCCTTCCAGGAAACAACAAAAGTCCTGACAGAGGCTGCTATCAAAGGTAAGATCGATCCGCTGATCGGTCTGAAAGAGAACGTTATCATCGGTAAGCTGATCCCGGCTGGTACCGGTATGAAGAGATACCGCAATATCAAGCTGAGTTCGGATATTGATGAGAACGAGGAGATTGCATTCGATGATTTCGACGATTTTGATGACACCGATGTGGCAGATGAGAATTACACATTAGAGGAGAATGCGCCGGAAGAGTCCGAGGATACAGAAGAATAAAGCGCAGATTATATCTGCATTACAGAATGGGGCGGCCAGACAATGTTTGGCTGCCCCATTTTTTTAGAAAAGATGTTAAAGAACCGTGAAAAGATGTCGATAAAATAGATAAGGTATAATTTAGAGTTTCATAAAATGGGACGAACGCTAAAGGGATAGATCAAAGGAGATGGCGCGTATGTACAAGGATGTATGCAAGAGAATTTCGGCGTTTATGCTGACAGTATGCCTGATTGTGACGATGGTAGAATGGCCGACGACTGTCTGGGCAGGACAGGGAACGGTAAACACCTATCGGAATGGAGACGGGGTACTGGCGGGAGCACCGTGCGAGAACCAGGCTGTAGCTGCGGTATTTACAGCGGACCGCAATGCGGACGGAGCAGAGCTGTTGGACAGTATTGACTTCTACGCACATGTGGATGACGGCGGCAAGGCAACGGCTACCGTGGAATATTACAAGGATGTAAAAGGCATGGCGCCGGATGCGGGAACGCGCATTTTCCAAAAAGAAGTCAGCGTGAAGGAAGGAAAGAATACTTATTCCGCAGGGCTGGCGAATCAGGTAATGGATAATGGTTCCAGGTTTTCTGTGATCGTCCGGTTGAGCGGGGCGTCCTTTTATGTATATGGCGGTACGGCAGAGGGAGAGAGCTATATTCTCGGCAATGCCGGCTGGCAGGATATGTATACAGTGAACGGAAGCTGTGCGGCGATAATTGCATACACCTATGATGTGACTGCAGCATCCGGGAGAAGTTCCTCCAATGCTGCAAAACAGGTGGCACCGCAGAGCAGTAATGTGAAAAAGAGCGCCGCCGTAGCACTGAACAAGAACAGCATGACCATCGGTGAAGGATGGACGGATCAGGATCTCACACTGCAGAATGCCACGGGAACCGTAACGTGGGTTTCAGGCAATGAAGCGGTGGCAAAAGTAAGCAGTACAGGTAACCCGGCAACCATTGAGGGTGTTGCCGCAGGAAGTACGACGATCACGGCAACCTATGCCGGAGAAAGCTACACCTGTAATCTGACAGTCACACCGAATCTCTCAGAGGATGCGGTGACAGTCAGCCCGGAGAATCCGGTATACAACGGCGGACAGCAGATCCCATCCGTTGCGGTACAGGTGGGAGATACCATATTAAAAGAGAACGATCAGTACCAGCTTTCCTATGCACAGATGGTTGGTGGCGCGGCAGCAACGTTTGATCCTGCCACGGACACAACCGCGCTTGTGAATGCGGGAACCTATTACTTGTACATTACAGGACAGAACGGTTACAGCGGAAAGATTCAGAAGGAATACGTGATCGCACAGAAGGATATATCAGACGCGGCAGTGGAAGTGACACTGCAGGACGGTATTGACTGGGATAAGGTGCTGGCTGACGCGGCGGCAGATCCAGATAATGCATCTGCCATACTTGCAGCCTGCATCCAAGAGGTAAAGGATACGGCGCGTGCAGATGCGGATGCCGTAGACGGCGTGAAGAATCTGGTTGAAGGAACAGATTACACGATTTCCCTCAGCAAGACAGGAAGAGGAATTACACTGACCGGTACCGGCAACTATACCGGAGAGAGATATTGCGGTGCACCGCGAAATGCGGCGGACGCCAATGTTGTTTTTGACAAGACTTCCTATGTATATACCGGAAGTGAGTGGACGCCGGCATTCCAGCTTCTGGTGGACGGGGAGACCATTTCTCAGGCGGATTACGATGCGGTATATTCTGACAATGTCAATGTCGGACAGGCCACATTGACGATTACCGGAAAGAATTCTCTTTACGGAACAAAGACGGTAAATTTTGAGATCAAGGCAAAAGATATTGGCAACAAGGATCAGGAAGAAGTTGGCATGGCTGTGTCTGTGACGGCTGCTGCGGCAGGAGGAGCGGACAAGGAGCCGGTCATCACTGCAACCTACAACGGCATGACGCTGGAGAAGGGGACGGATTACACCGTCGGAACAGATATTATCAATGCCGGAAACGGAACCTACCGCCGTGTCATCACCGGTATCGGAAACTATCAGGGAACCTACACGGTGGAGTATCAGGCGGCAGGCGCTGATCTCTCAGACCTGATCCAGAAAGTGACGGCAGCGGCTGTAACTTATAACGGCAATGCACAGACACCGGAACCGGACATTACCTGGAAGAGCGGCAACAACGATCTGGGACTGGTTGAGGGAACGGATTACTCCGTTACTTACGCAAGCAACACGAATGCAGGAACAGCAACCATTACGCTGCAGGGTATGGGAACATACGGCGGTGCAGTGACCGGTAAATTCACAATCGAGCAGGCGGACATGTCAAAGGCGGTATGCTACTATGTGGATGCCGATGGCTCCGAGGTAAGCACTGCAAACTATAAGATGGAATATTCTCCGGACGGAGCAGACGTGAAGCCGAAGGTGGTTGTAAAGTTTGCGCAGGGCGCGGACATGGTAACACTTCCGGAGTCGGACTACAAGCTGACCTATTCTGCGGATACCAAGATATTTGCAGGTACGGCGAGCGTTGAGATTGCGCCGAGCGATTCCAACAGCAATTTTAAGATCGGTACAACGAAACATCTGACGTATACGATTGCCCAGTGCAATCTTACAAGCACGAAGATTACTGCCAGCATTGACAGAGAGCTGTTTGACTATACGGGAGCAGAGATTGCGCTTCCGACAGAGAGTGTTGTATATCATTCCGCATCAAAGACAGATCATACACTGAAAAAGGGAACCGATTATACGGTGGCATGTTCACCGACAACGGTAAAAGACATCGGAACCTACACGATGACGATTACCGGAAGCGGCAACTATACAGGCGTTGTTACCAAGACGTTTGAGGTTACAGCGGTAGATATCCAGACACTGATCAACGACAAGAACCTTAAGGTAACCAACAGCGCGGACAGGATGGTGACAGGATATGACGGACCATACTGGGCAATGCTGTGGTATTCCAACAATAAAAACGATAATCAGCTTGAGATTTCACTCACGGATAACCAGGGCAATACGCTGGTAAAAGGAACTGATTACGAATTAAAGTATGACGGCATCAAGGATATTTCAAAAGAAGGAAGCACTGCTTCGGTAACGATTACCGGAAAGGGCAAATTCTATGGCAAACAGGAGATCAAGTATCTGCTCGCATCCAAGCTTGATGAGGATTATGATGTATCGGTGAATCCGGCAGAAAACCCGGTATACACAGGAGATCCGATTACGCTTGCTACGGATGAGATTTCGGTATCGGACGGCGGATTCGGACTCTGGAAGAGCGTCCTTGAGCAGGGAACAGATTATACGGTCAACTACAGTGACGGAACCAACGCGGATCAGGCGATCAATGCCGGGGAGGCGACGGTTACAGTAGAGCAGATCCCGCTGGAGGATCAGCCGACGGCAAACGGATGCTATGTGTACAGCGACGGCGCCACAAAACTGAGTGCAACCTTTACGATTCGTCCGAAGGACATTGCAACCGGTGTTTCCTACGAGGCGATCAAGAAAGCGTACGACGGAAATGCAGTGACCCTTACAGAAAGTGAGATAAAGCTTACTTATAATAAGAAGACATTGACTGCGCCGACCGACTATTCGATCGTGGCTGGCAGCTACGCGAACAACGAGAAACCGGGACCGATGGCAAATGTGACCATACAGGGTAACGGCAACTACACAGGAACGAAGATTATTGTATTCACCATCAGCGGAAAATCCCTGGACGAGATCATCAGCTGGAAGGTGGATGAGAACGAGACGACCTACACCGGCGAGCGTCTGTATCCGAAGATCACCGAGCTGACGCTGAGCGATGGAACAAAGCTTACGACAGCCGATGAGATCGAGAAAGTGATCGCGTATGACGAGTCTTCCTACGCGGACAACCTGAATGCCGGCGAGGCATCCATCACCGTTTCCGGCAAGGGAGATTACTACGGAACAGATGACAGAACATTGACATTTGCGATTCTGCCGAGAAGCCTGGACAACAACTGCACGCTTGGCGGATTAAAGTCCGGCTACACTTACACTTCGGAAGAGATTACACCGGTACCTGCGGTACAGTGTACAGATCTGAAGAAAAAGCTTGGCAAGGATGATTACAAGATTTCCTATGAGAATAATGTAGATGCCGGAACCGCAACGATGACGATTACCGGAAAAGGAAATTATCAGGGAACCTTTACAAAAGATTATACGATTGCGCCGAAGAATCTGGCAGAGCCGGAGGTAAAGATCGCACCGATCGACGCGCAGGAGTACAACGGAATGGCTGTCACACCGGTACCGTCGGTAAGCTACGAATTTGGAGACGGAACCTATGCGTTAAGCCCGGTCAACGATTACACGGTGGCTTACGCGAACAACAAAGGAACCGGAACCGCAACGGTGACAGTGACCGGAACCGGCAACTTTACCGGAAGCAAGACGGCAGAATTCAGAATTGGCCAGCTCATCACAAACGAGAGCAAATTTACGATCAGCTGCCCGGCACTCACCGACGGCACACAGTATGTTTATGACGGAAGTGCATTTGAGCCGGAGGTGACGGTAACACGGATCGAGGGCAACAAAAAGCTGGTAAAAGATTCTAACTATTCCGTGACATATACGGATAATATCCACGCGGGAACCGCAACGGTAAGCGTGGAAGGCCTGGGAGGATACGTCGGTGTATGGCAGAAGACCTTTACGATTGCACCGAGAGATCTTACGGACAGCAGTGTAGAGCTTTCTGTCGGCGGAGTGACCGATGGAAGTTATCAGACGCAGTATACTGGAAGCCCGGTAGAGCCTGAAGTGGCGCTTACTTATGACGGACAGAAGATCAGCACGACGGATTACACGGTATCCTACGGGGCGGATCATACCAGCCGCGGAACCGTGACGCTGACGGCAACGGCAAAGGACGGTACGGACTTTACAGGATCGAGAAGCACAACCTTTACGATCACACTTGCAAGTATTGGCAATGGCGGATATACACCGGCAAACGGCTTTAAGATCGGAGCGATCGAACCGCAGCCGCTGGTGGACGGAACGGCAACACCGCAGCCGAAGCTGTACTATAACGGAACAGAACTTGTCATGGGTACGGATTATATTTGTACTTATGAGAAGAACGACAGCATTGGCTCCGACGCGGTTGTCATTCTCAAGGGAATCGGCAATTACACAGGAAGCGTGAAGAAGACCTTTAAGATCTGCGCAAACATTGCGGACGCCGAGATTACCGTTCCGGATGAACTGTGGTTCAAAGATTATGTGAATGCCGGAGAGACGGACATTGCAATCGGCGATAAGAACATCACGTTTGACGATCAGATCAGTGTTGTGCTGAACGGAACAACACTTCAGAAAGATACCGACTATACGCTGGTCTATGCAGACAACAGCTGGGTCGGCAACGCAGTAGTTACCATCAAGGGTATGGGAGGCTTTGCGGGAAGCGTGGAGAAGACGGTTCCGATCAAAGCGGATCTTTCGGAGGCAGGCATTCAGGTGGCAATCGGAGATCAGCAGTATACCGGAGATCCGGTGGAGGCAATCCCGAGCATCAGCTACTACGGAACAGAGCTGACATCCGGAAAGCACTTTGTGATTCATACATACGAAAACAACGTGAAGATCGGTGATAAGACTGCGAGCGTGACGGTAATCGGAAATGAGAAAAACGGATTTACCGGAACACTCACAGAGAATTTCAGCATTGTTGCAAATGCGGGAATTCTGGAGGTAAGCGGTGTAGAGAGCAGCTACCTGTACCGCGGAACACAGATCCGCCCGCAGGTTACCGTTAAGATAGGGAACAAGACACTGTCCACGTCCGATTATGATGTGACCTATGGAGAGAATATCAAGGCGGGAACAGACGGCGGAAGCATTATGGTAAAGGGTAAGAACGAGTATGCTGGTCTGATCAAGCTGGTAACCTTTGATATTAACCCACTTCAGATGGACGACCTGAAGGTGCTTGACGGAACGCAGAACGCGATCGGAAGCAGAGAGTACACCGGTAAGGAGATTGTGCCGGAGTTCTCATTGAAGACAACCATCGGATCAACGGATTACATTCTGCCGGCAAGAAGCTATACCATTGCAAAGAAGGCAGACGCGGATAATACGAATGTAGGAACCGGTACAGTCGTGATTACCGGTGATGGAAGCAACGTAATCGGAAGCCGTGAAGTATCCTTCCAGATCGTGGCGAAATCATTGGCAAAACCGTCATCCGGCACCGACCAGATTGCGGTAGAAGTGATTCCGGACAGCTTTTCTTATGACGGAACGGAAAAGAAGCCGACTGTTCTTGTGACATATCAGTACGGAACAGAGGTTGAGGTACGTCAGCTGACAGAGGGAAGTGATTTTACCGTTGCATACAGCAACAATATCCATGCAGGAACAGCGACAGCGGTGATTTCCGGTATCGGAAATTATACGGGATCCCGCACCGTGGAATACACAATTACGGAGAAGAGCTTTGACGGAGCGATTGTCACGTTCCCGAACGGAACTTCCTATCCGTATATGGGAAGCGACAACGGGGTGGAACCGGAAGTGCAGGTAACACTGGACGGCAATGTACTCACAGCGGGTGCGGATTATGAGGTATCTTATCAGAACAACAAGGCGTGCGGTACCGCAACTGTGACCGTGACAGGAAAAGGAAGTTATGCGGGAAGCGTAACGGCACCGTTTACCATCGTAAGCCACGATATTGCAGCGGCGGATGTTACGGTGGATCCGATTCCGAATCAGGCATACACAGGTCAGCCGGTGATTCCGGAAGTCAAAGTGACCTGCGGCGATTACACCTTAAAGCAGGGTGAGGACTATACACTGAGCTTTGACACGGACAACACAGAGATCGGCACTGTGCTGATGCGGATCAACGGAACCGGCGGATTTACGAATTACCGCCAGACCACATTTCATATTGCGAGCGACATCAGTCCGGCGGAGATTGTAGGACTGCGTGACAGTTACCCGTTCACGGGAAGCGCTTATACGCCGGATGATCTGGGCATTACAGAGGTACGCATCGGCGAGACGGTTCTGACAACAGACTCCTACAGCTTTGCATTTGACAACAACAGCGATGGCATGAGCGCCGGAACGCAGACCCTTCTTCTGATCGGTCAGGGAAGCTACGGCGGAACCAGGAAATACACCATCGAGATTACGCCGAAGGACATCACCGATGAAGATGTGGTGATGAGCGGATTTGAGGACACGGTATCCTACTCAGAGCAGATTACACAGAACGTAACGTTCCAGTGGGGTGAGATCGCACTCGTAAGAGACACCGATTACACCGTAACATGCAGACCGGCAGGAGTGGCAGGAACCTACGAGATGGAGGCAGCCGGAACCGGCAACTATACAGGAACCGTTACAAAACAGTTTTCCGTAGACCAGACGCCGATCGACGGACTGGAAGTGAAGGATGTTTCTTCTACTTACACTTATACCGGAAAAGCAATCACACCGGAGCCGGAAGTATGGGCAGACGGCGTGCAGCTGGAAAAAGATAAGGATTACACGGTATCCTATGAAGACAACATCAACGCGGGTGTAGCGAAGCTGGTAATCACAGCAAGCGGAACCCATTATGCAGGTACTAAGGAACTGAGCTTCCAGATCCTGCGCAAGAGCATACATCTGTGCGACATCGGTTCGATTCAGACACAGGTATATACCGGATCTGACATCAAGCCGACCGTGACGGTGGAAGATGACGGCAAAGCCCTGGAACTTTTAAGCGACTACACACTGATGTATTCCAACAACCGCAAGGCAGGTACCGGTGTGGCGGCAGTTGCAGGAAAAGGCAATTACACGGCAACAAAGAACCTGACGTTTGACATCAGACCGTGCGATGCGGGCGCGGCGGTTGTGACAGGCGCATCCGCAGACAGTCTGTCCATCAGCTGGACGGGCGACGGTGCCGTGACGGGATACGAAGTATACCGTGCCGGCGCAGATGGAAAGTGGCAGCAGGTAACGCGTACCAGAGACGCTTTCTATACCGATAAAAAGCTTGCGGCAGAGACAACATACTCTTATAAAGTAAGAAGCTACCTGGTGGCGGACGGCGAGACTTACTACGGTGAGTTTACCGGAGCAGTTACCGGAACAACCACAAAATAAAGACAGAGAGGAGGGAGAGCGGTTCCGATCATGGCGGCATATAAGATAGGGAATTTTACATTTGACACAGAAGAGGAATATGCCAGAGGACTCGAAGATGCGAAGAAAATCGAAAAGATTCAGAGCACCGTCGATCTCAATGAACCGGAAACCGCTCTACGCCTCTATTGGCTGATCCGAACAGGGAAGATCAAGTTCGGCAGCAAAGTCGGCAAGAAATTTTTTCTTGATATTGCAGATGCCGTGGCAAAATCCGCGGCAAAAAATATAACGCAGGCACAGGCACCGGAACAACAGGCGGGGGAGGAACCCCGGCAGGGGGCGCAGGACCGCAGCAGAAAGATTCTCGGTGCGGTGTGTGTGACGGCCGCATTTCTATGTTTTGGCTGGTATTTCTGGTCAGATTACACGAATCACCGCGGCAGTCAGGCGAATGAGTATTTGAAGATGTTAAAAGAAAATCCGACAGAAGCTGCAGAGATGGTGGACAATGACACCTTTTTTTCGGAGGACGCACCGGAACTTGCGGCGGGTTTAGACCAGACGGAGCGGGAGAACGAACCGCCTCCTCCGGTTCTGCCGGAATATGAAGCCATCGTGGCGCAGCACAGTGATTTTGCCGGATGGATCACCATTGACGGGACGAAGATTGACTATCCGGTCATGCTTACCCCGAATGACGGGGATTATTATCTGAAGCGCAATGTAAACGGGGAGGACGATATCAACGGAACCTTGTTTATGGATCCGAGAACGGATCTGGTGCAGCGCAGCACCAATATTATTATCTACGGACACAACATGAAAAGCGGTGCGATGTTCGGAAGTCTCAAGAAGTATCTGGATGAAGATTACTGGAGGGAGCACGCGCAGATCAGATTTGATACAATTTATGAGAAAGGCACCTATGAAGTGTTTGCCGTCTGTCTGGCAAAGGTGCAGTACCGAAATTCACAGGAATTTCGTTATTATGATTTTATACAGGCGGATTCCGAGGAGGCGTTTAACGACTACCTCGATCATATCATACAACTCTCGGTGTTTACCGGAACAGATCTGCCGGTCTACGGGGACGAGCTATTGACCCTGTCGACCTGTAACAATTTTACAGAAGACGGAAGACTGTTTCTGGTGGCGAAGAAATGCAGGGAAGCAGAGTAAAAGCGTGGGATCGCGCGTGAGGTTTACGGGCGGGCTGCGGCGAAATAAAGGATGATGGGAGAGAGTGCTAATGAAATACCGGATAAAACGAAAAATAGGTTATGTGCTGGTCGTTGCCATGCTTGTGGTGATGATCTATCCCGGAGAGCTCAGTGCAGCGTCCGGTCAGGAGGACGGATTTGTCATAAAAGGGACAACCCTGCAGGGGTATGTCGGAGCGGAGAACGCAGTTGTCATTCCGGATAACATCACGAAAATTGATGACGATGTATTCCTCAATACGACGATCACATCGGTGGAGATCCCGGACAGTGTGACAACCATCGGAGATAACGCATTTGCAGGATGTGAATATCTGACCGAGGTTACGGTTCCGGACAGCGTGACAAAGATCGGAGACAATGTGTTCTACGGCTGTACCAGTCTGGAAAGCGCAACATGGGAGAGCAAGGAAGGAATCGGCGACGGCACATTTGCAGAGTGTGCGGGACTGACGGACTTAAGTATTTCCAGGGAACTTCCATCGATCGGAAAAGAAGCATTTAAAAATTGCGAGTCCCTCGAGAGTATCGTGATACCCGAGGCGACCAAAACCATTGCGTCGGACGCATTTGACGGATGTGTCAACATGCAGTCCATTGACGTGGAAGAGACGAATACTTACTTTATGTCATACGACAATGCACTCTACACGGCGAACGGGGTTACGTTATACCGCTGCCCGCAGGGGGCGAGAACCATCGAGGTGTATGACGGTACCAAGATGATCGGTGAAAATGCATTTTACGGCTGCAAGCTTGGAAAAGTCACACTTCCGGAGAGCGTGACAACCGTGGAAGACGGTGCGTTTGACGGCAGTGAGATTCAGACACTCTGCCTTGGCAAAGCCTTAGAAACGTTTGGCGAGCAGAATACTTCTTTCAAGATCCACTCGATTGAAGTGCCGGGAAGCGCTCCGGCTGCACCGAAGCTGGTGGAGACGTACGGTGCGATTGTGGTGACGGATTATAAGCCGGACGACACCGAGGATACGGAGAAACCGACCGAGGACACGGAAAAGCCGACGGAAGACACGGAGAAACCGACCGAGGATACAGAAAAGCCGACGGAGGATACGGAGAAGCCGACCGAGGACACGGAAAAACCGGCAGATGACAATAACAACAATAACAACAATAACAACGACAATAATAACAGCGGTAACAACAATAACAGCGGCGACAACAGCAATAACAATAACAGCAGTAATAACAATAGCAGCAATAACAGCAGCAACACGAGCAGTGGTAATAACAGCAGCAGTACGGGCAGCGGAAGCGGCAGCAGCGGAAAGAGTAACGGCACATCATCTGGAAGAGGCAGCAGAAGCGGCAACGGCAGTGGAAGAGGCAGCGGTGCGGTAAAGGGCAGTGCCGGAGCGGCAGGCGCACAGAGCAGCGGTACCGGATCGGCGGCAGCGACGACGGCGGAGACACAGGGAGATGTGCAGCCGACAGCGGCGGAAGTGCCTGCGACGACCAGATTTGCAGAGCAGGGAACCGCATATATCACCGGAAATGAGGAACTGAAGGGCTGGGATGCGATTTACACGCAGATGACGGTGGCGGATCCAGGTTCAACGATCTATATTACCATGAACGGCACCACGGTTGTGCCGAAGGATATTCTGACACTGGCGGCAGATAAGCAGCTGACGCTGGTTCTGGATATGGGAAATGGAATCTCATGGACGATTGGCGGAAGCAGCATTGACACAAGCGTTGTAGCAGATACGGATTTTGGCGTGGAACTGGGAACAAGCAATGTGCCGGCGAACCTGCAGAGCACAGTAACCGGAAGCGGATGGTCAACGCAGATGCATCTGGCGCACGACAACCTGTTTGGCCTGACGGCGCAGCTGACCGTAAATGTCGGTGCGGCGAACGCCAATAAGCTGGGCACTTTGTTCTATTATAATGTAGATAATCAGATCCTGGAGTATATGGGACAGTCTGATACAGATGCGGACGGCAATGTGTCATTTTCCTTTGTGCATGCGTGTGATTATGTCATCGTAGTGGATGAGCGTCACTCGGATTCAACGGCGCAGGCAACCTCCGGGTTTGTGATTACACCGGCAGGCGGAAGCCAGGCGGAAAGCCAGCCGGCAGAGACGACGGAAGCGGCGGAGACGGAGCAGCCGGCGGATAATGCGCAGGCGGCGGATGACTCGCAGGTAAAGGATGAGACGCCGAAGACCGGACAGTCGTTAAATCCGAAATATGTTCTGTGCATCGGTGTGATGCTGCTGGGAATCTATATGATTCTGACCAGTGAGAGACAGGAGAAGCAGAGAAAACGGGCAAATGGCTGACCGTTTGGTATAAACATGTAAAAATGTGGAAGAATAGATAGATGGAAGATATCCGTTGGGAGTTTTCCATCTTTTCTTTTTGCATGCAGAACTCTTTTTTACCCACGTATTCCGCGAAATTCAAGGAAATTTTGGAAAAGAACTTGACAAAAAAAGATAGGGTTAATATAATGATTTAGCGTGCATACGTACGCCGAGATCAATTTATGATCTCATACAAATAAAACAGGAGGTGAAAATAATGCCAACATTTAACCAGTTAGTAAGAAAAGGACGTCA
>OLFU01002890.1_pt1 | contig 12445 bp, 10 predicted proteins | sample 1605161 | NCBI WGS metagenome assembly OLFU01 (sample SAMEA3888914, study PRJEB22519) | human gut metagenome | biome: human gut; feature: human-associated habitat; material: faeces | place: Denmark | collected 2011
TACTTGGAGCCATAAAAAACTGATTGCAAAAAACACAACTTCTAAAATTACACTTTTATCTTAAAAAACAATTTAACCAGGTTCTAACACTGGTTCATTTCATTGTCCGTGCCACTGTCCAACACTTTGAATCATACAAAATCAGGATTGTAAAATAATCCCTCTATTTCACACCAGTTCAACTCTTGGACCACCCTCAAACCCTTGATTTTCCTGGCTTTCCAGAAGTTGGAACAAAAATCCAACCTTTGGAACAATAATTACTGACCATTAATAACAGGATACGCATAAAGTAACATGCCTTTATGCCAACAAATGGCACTTTCCTATGTCATGTGCGATAGGGATTTTCCCTAAGACCCAAGCTTCCAATTAATGCCTGTAGAACTTTTGGTCAAGTTGACCAAAAGTTCTACTCACACAATGACACACATATCATATTTAGTTTTAGCAGAATCACAGTAAGCAATTATATTCGGAACATTGTATAATACCATAATTCAAAAAAGGCGAATCCTTTTCAAATTGGATCCGTCCTTTCACTCTCTACTCCGTTTCTTTTCCTTTACTGTCCTGCTTCTCTGTATGAATGTGCTGTTGCCCTGGAGTATGTACGCTGCACGTGCATTATACGAACCGACAGCCCCTTTTCATATCTTAATACTATCGTATGCAAAAGAAGACGTCAGACTCTAGTTTCGGACGAAACATCCTGCATATCGTCAATTCCGCCTTAAGCTGATCGCTTAAATAGATAAAAGAATAACTTTTCTAAAGTCCGGTTACGACGGGGCTTATTAAAGTGCCTCTATTCCTGAATACTGCAGTTTTCGATTCATTAAAATCTGGCAGATTGGTGCTTTAGGAGAAGTTATTCATTTTTAAATTACATTTTGCGGAAACTCAAGATTTTTTAATTATATACGCTACTGCATAGAAGTAAGAATGAAAGATTAACATTTATTCAGGCAGATATATTCATAAACTGATGATCACATACCAATTATTGACTTACGTTTATTCTTTGAATCTCAACGTTTAGAACTTCTTTTGAGAAATTAGTATATTTTCCGATATAATAAAAAAAAACGATTATTTTGAGGAGAAATTATGGTAGATAGAAAAAACTTCTTGAGAAACTGGATTATGAAAATAGGTGAGAATTCTGTAGGAAAAAGCCTATTGTTCGGTACATATGATCCGTTAATTCCGGATGAACTTAAGCGAGAGGTTCAAAAGCAAAAAAGTAAAAGGAAATAAATAGCATGCTAATTATAAAGAAAAACCTATTTGACGTCATAAGGTGCTTTCATAAAACAAATGATGAAGGAGGATAAAAAATGAAGAAAATTAATAGGATCAGGAACAGAAAAAAAGTAGTTGTGCTTTTAATGGCATTAAGTTTATTTACATCATATTGTTTATCTACAACTACAGTGTCTGCAACTCCAAAACAATTGCAGAATGAATTGGTAGAAAGTACTAAAACAGTGACCCTTAATGATGAACCTTTAGAATCTAGGGTAGGTGGAATAACATATTCATATGGTACAGGACCATTATATGGAAAGAGTAGTGATTATACAGTATATAAAAACACGGTAAGTAATCCTAATTTACCACTTACAAAAGAAATTGGAAGCTATTCACTAACAGCGTTAGGTATTTTGTTAGGAAAGGAAAGCACTCCAGCAGGGATAGCAGCAACATGTGTTCAAACAGTATATGATAAATTTTATGGAACAAAAACAAAAGGTCTTTCATATAAGACCAAAATATATACACATAAGAGCTATTCTACTGGAAACACTCCATCAGGATATTGTGAAAAACAGGTTACTACATGGTATTCACAAAAGAATTATACAGGAACTTCGGTTACAACTATACAATTTAAGAACGGGTATTTATATTAATGAAAAATTTAAAATTTATTTTTATTCTGTTAATAATATTAAATGTTATAGTAACTATTTTAGGTAGTGCATATTTATCTATAAAACAACAGGCAGAATTTTATAGAATAGTTATCCATATTAATGTAGGAATTGAATGGTTAATTTTATTGAAAACTTTCAAATATTTAAAAGAAAACGGATAACATACTTATTTGTACTGGATGGTTATAAAACAGAGAAAAAATAACAAGACTTGAATAGCATAAAGACTGTTCAAGTCTTGTTGATTACTCTGCTTGAAGATGAGTTCAAAAAAGGCATTACTCATTGTTGCATTTCTTAGATATTCTAGTCACAGTGTTGCCTATTGATATTAGATGCTCATTATAATATTTTTTAAAGCCAGTTTTGGCACGGACAGAGATTGGACAGATTTCTCCATTTTCCATATAAATTGTTAGTTTTTGAAAATTAACTTCTTTGATATTATCTGTATTTACAATATAAGAACGGTGACACCTATAAAAACGATAATCTAATTGTACTTCAACACTTTTTAAGTGTCCGGTAAATTCAACTACTCGCTTTTTGGCATGCAGTATTATTTTATGGTTGTTTTCTGAAGTTTCAAAAAATAACACTTCATCATAGTCTACAGCAATCAATCTGTCATTTTGAGTAATAAGAATACTTTTTTGTTGCTTTTTATTAACAGTCAAAATTTTTTTGTTGATATCCATTAAGCATTCATGTATTCTTTTTCTAATATTTTCTGAGGAATCTTTGATTATAAAATCCAGTGCTTCTACTTTATATTGAAATGTTAAAATGCTCATTTCGGAATGGCTTGTGATAAATATAATGAAACATCTAGGTTGAATTTTTCTTAGTTCTTGTGCCAAAATCAATCCAGTCATTTCTGATTGCAAACAAATGTCAAGAAAAAATACCCCTGTGTTTTCTGATTTTTTTGCTTGTTCTAATATTTTTCCAGAAGTTGTTGATGCACAAGCGAGTTGCATATCTAGTTGTTCAATCAAAATTGTATTTGACACATATTTAGAAATAAGCTCTAATTGTATTTTGTTATCTTCACAAACATAAATATCTAACATATATAACCTCTTTCAACTGTTTATTTAATTATTGTACATGATTATTAAGAAAAACAAAAGAATGAAAGTTGCGAATGTAATGATTGAATGGTTGTTGCAACGATTGTGATGTTTTTTAACATTCGTATTTTTTATGTTATTGTTACAATTTACACTAAGTTATGAGAGGAGGATTTTATGGAATTTATAACAGAAAAATTATTAAATATATTAGCGTGTGCTGAGACTACCCAGTTAGAGCGTATGAAACTAAAATTAGGACTACAAGTCTTATGCCACAATATTTGGATGACATGTGTTATATTAATTTTAGCAGGGTATTTAAGATTATTTCAGGAGTCATTTATTTTATTTATTAGTTATGGAATTTTAAAAATTCATGTCGGTGGGATTCACTTCCACAAAAGTTGGCAATGTTTAACTGTAACCACTAGTTTTATAATAGGAGGGGTTTTACTTGCGCAACATATGACGCTTCAATTGAAATGGATTATTTTCCTATATATACTCAGTATCTTACTACTATGGATTATTGGTCCACAAGGTACAAGGAATAATCCAATTACGGAATATCATTATCCAATATTATATTGCCGAAGCCTTTGTATTGTGATTTTTTATGCTTTATTAACACTTTCTGGTATGTTAAACCAGAACACAATTAATCTTCTTTTGTTGGCAGTTCTGTTTGGGATTTTTTCTATTATACCAAACAAAATTCAGAATAGCCATTATTCTTTTTGAAACAATGGCTATTTCTATTGTGCGTCTTGCGGCGGATGTTTCTAATGGGTGAAAGTTGTGTGTGGTGTTCTTCAAGCTGTTATCAGCTTTCCAAACAGTGATTGCAAGAAGGAGTTGTAAATCAATAAATGATTGACTATTATCTGGCGGTGCTTGTAAAACTAAAGAGCCGCCGGATATGGAACCGTGTGTATGTATAATGATGTAAGAGGTCGGCTAATCAAGTAAGGATTAGCCTGTTACTCCGATCTTAAAAAGTTTCTGTTATTGTTAGTGTTTGTATAAAATAGTTGTGCTTTACTTCCATATCCCATAATACATTTTGATAATTAGAGACAATTTCTTTTACATGAAACAGACCAATCCCTCTGTTTTTTCCTTTTGTAGATACCCCCTCTTCTTTTAATGTTGCGATAGGAATACCTTTATCTAAAAAAGTATTTGCAATAATAATTACTTTTTTGTTTTCAGAGTTAATTGCTGCAAAGTGAAGTTTTGGTTGCTCAGTTTCCAAAGCGGATTCGATTGCATTATCCAAAAAAATCCCAACTATTCTTGCTAAATCTATAATGTCCATTTGGATGTGAGAGATTTCTTCTATAATTTCTATTTCTACATTAATCCCTAGGTTCAATGCATATAATAACTTGGCAGAGAGCAGACTTTTCAATTCTATATCTTTTAAGTTGATCAACGAATTTATTTTTGTTGTATCTGATGTCAACTTTTGGTTCTTTGGCATAAATTCGTTTGTAAAATAATTTTTTAATCCATTGATATCCTCAGAAGCAATATATTCGGCCATTGTCAGCATCATATTTGAGTAGTCATGTTTGAAGGAACGAAGTGTGGAATACATATGCTCAATCTGATTTGTATATTCTTGCAGATGCTGGTATGCTTCTTGGCGCTTTTCCAGTTCAATTCTTTTTTCATTTTGCTTTGTAATATTTATGATTAGAATCGTACTAATTATAAAATAACAGGCAAACAGGATGCAATTGAAACCTATACTCCTAGATGTATATCCAATGTATTCACCAATAAACACATTAAATAGAACTATAATTAGACAAATTCCTAGATTAGATCCTATCAGAACAAATAATTGTTTGTTTACATATGCTTCTATTTTTCTTATCAATAAATGATAATATTTTCCGATAAAAGGGCATATTATAAGAAGTACAACAATAGCTGAAATTACATATAAAATATAATATATAGTATTTTTCAAAAGAGTGGAAATAGGACAAACAAAAACATTCCACAGCAAGGAAAAAAATTGGTCAAATATCACTATAAATAAATAGCTGATAACGAAAGACATAATATTTATGAATCTATTTTTACGTATAAACATTAGATAAATACTTACACTTATCAATAGAAAAATAACCTGCATGTGTCTTATCAGCCGGAATAGCCTCAAGATATTTCATATATTCATCATCGCCAAGTTCCCGTTGCATATTACCTATAAGAAACATGTTGGTTGAAAGAATTGTAAAAAGAATTGTAATTTCTTTAAATTGCAATTTGAAAGGTAAGAAGTAATAGATTAAAATCATGTACATAATTGCATTTAAAAAACAGCTCATTAATTGTAATAATGCATCCATTGTTATCTCTCCACATTATTTTTTGTCTATTATACATCATTTAATTTGATTATTAAACTCAATTATAGAAATCAGAGGAATTTTTTACATGTGTGCTTCTAAAAAAATGAACAGTACCTAGTAGTTTACCTCGATTTTTATATAGTATTTGAACGTAAAGAAAGTTTTGTAGAAAAATAATAATAGATAAAATCAACAATATAGACGATATTGTTAGAGCCCGGAAGAATTAACCATTCAGAGTCTGATAGAAACAACCAATTGGAGCTCACTAGAAATAACCATTCATATAATTAATTATATCTGGTGAAGCTACAATAGCATTTGCTTACAACAGCAGCCTTCAATCTGAATCAATGGCAAGGGATACGCCGGCAAATATGCCACATTGACACAGTTTCAGCCTGTTGCATAAAGTAATCAAGCAGAACAAGAAGATGTTCTGCTGAAGACTACTTGTTATGGTCATTTCTATTGGACAATAATTGGCTTTTTCTGTCGGATCCAGAGTGGTTGTTTCTGTTGGTCTTACATTGGCTGTTTCAAGTGGGACTCTAACAATATCTAGACTTTCCCCTAAATAGACATTATTTAATAAAGCATTTTATGTTAAAATAGAGTCAATATTTACCAGTCAGATCAATCTGTCAAAAGAATAAACCATTCAGAACTTGACGATTCATCCGATACCTGAACAATCGATGCTCCATCATTAGTACTATTATTCAGCACACCCAAATATAATCCACTCCATCTGTTTTGAATCTTATATTTCCCATCAGACGTAGTAGTAATCTTCCATTGCTGATTCCAACCACCGTTATATTCGTACTGAACTACTTGTGCATTTTCATTTTGAGAAAGACCGCAAACATCTAAAACTTTACCACTGTTCTTATTTACAATTTTATAATAGCTACTGTCTACCTTTTCAAATATCCACTTTTGGCTGTCCCACTGGTCATAAGTATATTGTTCTACCTGCGCATTATTGTCTTGTGATCCAGTTGCAATATTAACCGATTTTTGGCTATTGATATTCATCATTTCATATGAACAATCAGTATTCAAGTAATCCGGAGCTAATTTAAATGCATTTAAAGCATTTGTGAAATGCAACTTATTATTCCCAACTAATTCTGTAGCTCCCAATGTATAACCATCTGGTACAACAGACGAATTTAATTCTGGTTCCCAATAGAATACTCCTATTCCTTTATTGTTAGGAACCGATTTAACAGCGTTAATTTCTTTTCTTAACAGTTCATATGTTCCTTGTGAATTACTTTCGAGCTCACCGGTTTCACAAATCATCACATCTTTACCATACTGTGATGCCATTTTATTCAAATTATACGCAACATTTTCTATACAATCTCCATCATAACTCGAAGTCCAATACGGATAGTATGACATACCTATCACATCTGTTTTTCCACCGCATTTCGTGATAAAGTTTTCAAAAAACCATGCGAAATGGCTTATCCCACTTCCATGCGTAAGATGTGTAACTACCTTTGAATTAGGACTTATCGATTTCACCGCATCATATCCGCTATTCAGATATTTCGTTAATTGAGTAAAATCATTTGACTGATTACTTCCAGTCGGATACAACATACCATAACTAACTTCATTTCCAACCTGTACCCACTCTGGATAAATATCCTCATCTGCTAGCTCAGTCATTATATATCTTGTATAATCATATACATACTTTTCCAGCTCACTAGTCGATGCATTTTTCCATTCTGATGGAACATCTTGAATCAATGGATCTGCAAAATGATCACTATAGTGAAATACAACCATTATCTTCAAACCTAGCTCTTTTGCTCTTTTTGCTGTATATAAAAGTCCCTGAGTATCCGCGTAACCAAGCATACAATTTGTACCATCAGGTTTAGTCCAATAGAAATTCTCAGGTGGTTTTACAAAAACTCTAAGTCTTACAGCATTTACACCCTTTTCTTTTAACAACTCAAGAGCATCTCTTGTATTTCCATTGTCATCCACCCATTCAACGCCTTGTGATTCAAGCTGTGATAAAAAACCTATATCTGCACCATAAATCATTTCATTTTCTGACAAATTATCAGCCGCTTGTACGGGAATTGATGGTATTGACAACACTATGCATAAACAAATCATCATTAAAATAGCTATACTGCATCTTCTGCTACTCTTTTTCATCACCGTTTACCTCCCAATATCTATGCATACCTCGACGTCATCGTCCGTCCACAGTCGAAGGACTGCAGATTCTTTCGAATTTGAATCCTTCCATCTAACCACAGCTAATGCACTTCCTTCAAAAGTTGTTACTGTATCTGAGAAATAATCTTCTTCGCTTGAAGGATTGGCTGTACCAAATCCCTCTAGCACACCATTTCCCGTAACCTTAGCATGAATTATTCTCCTCTGTGTTTCTTGTGGGTTACAAACACCATGTTCATCTTCTAACCACACTTTTACGTATGCTACATCCCGTTCATTCTCGGTAACACGACAAGCCTTTAGCCTTTTTACCGAATCAGCAGTGACAAGTTCATACTTTCCAATCTCTTTCCCTGACTCATATGCTATTGCCTTTAAAGTCCCTGACTCATATGCAACTTCATATGTTGCTGTGTAATGGGATTTTTTTCCAGCTGGCTTCCTACCAAGAGATTTACCATTTAAAAACAATTCTACTTCATCTCCTGATGAATATACATCAACACTGGCCTTTTCTCCTTCATGCCCTTTCCAAGTCCAGCTACTGATATTATCTTTAAACATCCATGCGGTTTTGCTTGCTGTCTGTCCCCTATGCTCCATACGTTCTACCGCAATGTATGGCTGATTTGTTAATCCATATACAATCTCCCGGAAATAACTAATTGGTCTGCGATTTCCAATTAAGTCTATATCTCCAATATAACCCAGTCTTTCTGGATAAATGCTTGTAAAATTCTCTTTTCCATCATAATGGAAAATCCCTACTCCTGCTTCGCCGATATAGTCATAACCTGTCCAGGTAAAATCGCCAATAACATGTGGATATTTTGTAACTTTCTCCCAAAGATTTTCAATATCCGCTGGATATGTTTCTGTCCCAAGTACCGTTTTTCCCGGATGCAGCTCATGCTCAAGTTCATATCTTCCACTCAAATAATTAAGTCCGGTGATATCACAACTCTGGGCACATTCTTCCAGGGCTTCTGTAACAAGTGGATGCTTTGCAAAAAACTCGCCCTTTTCTCCAGACATAAGACTCATAAAGCTATTGAGAGCATTACTTCCCCCACCACTTCCATTGCCTTGTGTGTCCATTCCAAACTTTTCAATGACTTCCTTCATAATAACCTTGAGTCGTTTTCCAGCACAATTCAATCCATTTAAAGCATTTGTAGTAAATCTTGTGGCATCTAGTTCATGAAATCTATTGCACAAAGAACGATTAATCCATGATCCCTGTTTTGTTCCTGCTTCCTGTATCTCATTTCCTACAGAATAAATAACTACCGATGGATGATTATAATCCTTGTCTACCATGTGGTGAATCCATTTTGGTGCTTCTTCTTTGAAAATATCTGAAAAATCATAGGTGTTTTTACCTCGATTCCACATGTCGGTCAACTCATCCATCACAAGCATTCCTAAATGATCGCAAGCATCAAGCATTGCTCTGCTCATAGGATGATGCGAACTTCTTATCGCATTGAACCCTGCCTCTTTTAGTCTTTTACACCGGTACCACTCCGCTTCTGGGAATGTCTCTGCTCCTATCACACCATTATCATGATGAATGCAGGTTCCTCTTAAATTCACTGTTTCCCCATTGATCCGAAATCCATTAACTGGATCAAGTGTAAGCGTCCTAATGCCGAAATCCACTGTATATTCATCACATATTTCGTCCCCTATATATGTTTTGACACAGCACTGATATAAATTCGGATGATCTGTACTCCATTTTTTCGGACATTTTACAGGAATCTGTACTCTTACAGTTTCTTTTCTTTCAGAATAAAATACAATATTCTGTTTTTCTGTTACAACTGTTTTTCCCTCAAATATCAGTTCAACATAGCATTTTGCTTCTATGCCACATTCTTTTGTATTCTTTACGTTGGCACAAACTTCCACAACTGCTACATCATCATTTACAGATAACGTAGTTATTTTCATCTCATCATGTGGAATATAGACACCTTTCCCTGTCCATAAATTCACATCACGATAAATTCCAGAACCCGTATACCATCTGCTATTTGGCTGGTTACTGTTATCTACATCAATTTTTATCAAATTTTCCTGTCCATAACAAATCCATGGCTTTAAGTCTACAGAAAAGCCCATATATCCATTTCTATTTACAGTTGCAAGGGCCCCATTTATCCAAACTCTTGCTGTTCCGTAAATTCCTTCAAACTCTAACACCACATCCTGGTTTTTCCATTCTTCTGGTGCTAAAAATGATTTTTCATAAGTATAAACTCCCCCAGGATAAAAGCCGCTCTGTGCACCTGCCGGACACTCTTTATCTCTTTTTTCACGAATCATAGCATCATATGGAAGTGTAACAATTATTTTATTGTCATCACCATAAAAAGCCTTTAATCTGTCATCCTGATCTACTTTTTCAAATGTCCAGCGATCATTAAATTTCTGACACTGCATACTTTGTTCCTCTTTCCATTTTAATTATTCGCTTCCCTTTCCATATCTATTCTCTTATTTTCTTTTTCTACTGTCATAAGTCCTAAAAGAACAGTGATTACAACTCCAAGGATTACAGGAATTGTGATATACATACTAAAGATCATATTAATTGCTCCACTTGTCTGAGTTGCTGCTGTTCCAACATAGCCGGATGCATTTAACAGCCAGCCAACTGCTGCTGTTCCTATACCACCACCAACTTTTACTCCAAGTGATGAGCAGCTAAACATCATACCATCAATATGTACACCTTTTGTACGATATGTATATCCACTGATTTCTGCAATCAATGCATTTAATGTACCTGACATTGTTCCTGCAAAAGTTCCTTTTAAGAACATAAACAGAAGCATCATTGACAGATTCTTCTGCATTGCAAAGAAGATTAAGAAAATACCTAAAATATCACTAATGACATATCCCCAGAAGTTAACTTTTTGCATACTTCCAGTCTTCTTTACTAATATAGGTGTAAAAATCAATGCAATAATAACTGGGAACATCTTCATCATTGAGAATAAGCCCAGTAATGAACCATCACCAAGTACCTGTTTCATAAAGTAAACAGCTGAACCTGTTGTTAAGTTACTCATAAAATAATATACAATATAGATTGCTACTATTAAAATATAATATTTATTGCTAAAAAGAAGTTTTAAAGATTCCCCAAAACTAATCTTATCATCCTGTGTCTTTGACTCTACTTCAACTACAATGTTTTCATCCTCTGGTAATTCTTTTACACAAAGACAACTAATGGTATTTACTACAAGACCAATTGTTCCACAAATAATCGCAACCATTCTCCATCCGGCAGCTCCACCGCCAAATGCTTCTACTCCATTAGTTACTGCAAATCCCATTACAATATTTGTTGCAACAGCAAACATAAAACGAATGGAACCAAGCTGAACACGCTCATTCTTATTTCTAGTAATGAGTGCTGATAATGCTGAGTATGCAATTCCATTTGCTGTATAGAATATAGCATTCAATGCTGTATAAAAAGCAAAGAAATAGGCATATTGTGCTGTTGTCCCAAGCCCACCCGGAATAGAAAACAGCAATACCAAGCATAATGATACACCGATTTGAGCGTATAACATCCACGGTCTTGCTTTTCCTAGTTTTGATTTCGTACGGTCAATCAAGTTACCAAATATAACATCTGAAATTCCATCTAAAAATTTAGATACTAACATCAATGTTCCGATGATTCCTGTGTTTAATCCCATTGTATCTGACAGATACAAAAGCACAAAACTGGATACTAATCCATAACTTGTGTTTGAAGCTAAATCGCCTGCTCCATAGGCTATCTTTTGATACCATTTCAAGTATTTCTTTTCTGTTTCACGCATTACTTTGTAACCTCCTTATTCCTCGGCACAATTATTTTTCATTTCATAAACGCTTATGTTTTTATAATATTACTTTAATAAATTATGTCTTATAATACTACAACATATATGATAGAATATATTTAAATTTTTATCATATTCGTGAATGAAAGGGAGGACTTGTTGAAATGGCTTCATCCTATACAGTTAATAATATTATCGAACAGGATAATTTAAATAGTGGTATTAACTCCTATATCAAGATACTGACACCTATTCAGTTCACTCTCGAAACATGCTGTCAGTCAGATGATAATGCTTATCTCAATTTCTTGATGACATCACCACGTGAAAATACTTTTTATCATTTTCAAACCAAAAAAGAAATCCACCAATTTAATAACCGAGCCCCACATATCCACGATTTCTATGAATTATTAATTGTTTTAGACGGAGAAATCCACCAGCAGATAGAACAATCTGACCTAGTATTTCATAGTGGAAACTGTTGCTTGATGAACCATAATATCGTCCATAAAGAAGTCTTTTCTTCAGATGCAACACTCTTATTTATAGGTATGTCAAAAGAACTTGTAAAACAACTGTCTGATGATGAACAAAAAGTATATTTTCCAGATATCGAAATGCCAGGAATAAATCCTATATTAAAGTTTCTTACAGACAACCTAGATAATCCTGATACGAAAGAATATTTAGATTTTCTTCCCGCACTTAATAATAAAGACTGGCATCACACTCTTCACGCAATTACTGACAATATTTTACGTGCAATTATGTTTCCAAAACTCGGTTCCACTTATATTATAAAGGGGATGCTTTTAGAATTATTTGACTATCTGGCAGATCCTACACATTTTCACTTTACACCGGTTCACGTAGAAGCTGACAATGATTTTATATTATTTTCTCATATTTGCCATTTATTAGAAGATACAGATGGAAGAATCTCTCGCTCCGAATTGGAACAAATATTAAACTATAGTGGCAATTATCTGAAC
>OLFU01002895.1_pt1 | contig 12432 bp, 9 predicted proteins | sample 1605161 | NCBI WGS metagenome assembly OLFU01 (sample SAMEA3888914, study PRJEB22519) | human gut metagenome | biome: human gut; feature: human-associated habitat; material: faeces | place: Denmark | collected 2011
CGAATACTGCGCCGTGTTCTTCAGGAAGGACCGCTTCACGCTGCTCGATTCGGGAACGTTCTGGCTGAGTGAGACCCCCGAAGTGGTGGGGTCGCTGGGCTGGGACGGCGCCTGCGAGCGAATCGCCACATGGGTCGTGTTGCGCGACAGGGACGGCCGGGAATTCTTCTTCATCGACACCCATCTCGACCATGTCGGGCAGGTGGCGCGCGACGAGGGCGTGAGCCTGCTGATGAAGCGCATCGAAACCCTGAGCGGAGGACGTCCTGTGATCCTGACGGGCGACTTCAACTCGGAACCCGGATCGTCGGTGGTGGCCCATGTGCAGAAGGACGGCGTGCTGCGCGACGCGAAGGCGATCGCGGCGCAGCGGTCGGGAACCGATTGGAGCTTCTCCGATTTCGGACAGATTCCCGAAGCCGAGCGGCCCCTGCTGGATTATATCTTCGTGAGCGGCGACATCGAAGCCGTCCGCTATGAAGTGCTGCCCGACACCTTCGACGGCGGCTATGTTTCCGACCACGCTCCGGTGATGGCCGTTGTCAAAATCGCTAAATGACTCCGACGATGAAAAAGATACTGAAAAGCTGGCTGCTGGCTGCGGCATTGTGCTTCTGCGTAACGGCTGCGGCCGAACGCCCCGTGCTGATCCATTCGCACAACGACTATTGCCGCCGCGCTCCCTTCTGGCAGGCTTATGCGCAGGGGGTCTACTCGATCGAAGCCGATGTGTTCCTGCACGACGGCCGGCTGCTGGTGGGGCACGATGTCGAGGACCTTTCGCCCGACATGACTTTCGAGTCGCTCTACGTCGAGCCGATCGTGACGCTTTTTGGGCGCAACGGCGGCCGCGCATGGAAAGATTCGGACGAACGTCTGCAACTGATGGTCGAACTCAAATCGGCGACCGAACCGACGCTGCAGGCCGTTACGGCGCTGCTGGGCCGTTATCCCGAAGTCTTCGATCCGGCCGTGAATCCCGAAGCCGTGCGTATCGCCGTCACGGGACGGGTTCCCGCGCCTGAGGATTTCGGCAAATATCCCGCCTATGTCCGTTTCGACGGTAATTGGGAGACCGATTATACCCCGGACCAGCTGGAGCGCATCGCCCTCGTAAGCGTAAACTTCAGGAACTATTCGCAGTGGAACGGCAAAGGTTCGATCATTCCCGCCGAGCGTGTGAAGTTGGAAAAGATCATCGACCGCGCCCACGGCTGGGGCAAGCCCGTGCGTTTCTGGGGCGCTCCCGAAGGAACGACGGTCTATTATACGTTCTACGACATGGGGATCGACTACATCAACACCGACCGTCCGGAGGTCTGCGCCGGATTCTTCGACGATTTCGGCAACAAGAATTTCCAGATCGGCCAGCGCCGTACGTCCGTCGGTGGCGTGACCGGCACGAAGCGTCTGGACAAGACCACGCGCGATTTCAGGGGATTTCAGAACGATAAACTGCAGCTCACCGAGGGTATCGACGTTTACACGCCGACCTATCGAAACGACGGCGGCAAGGGAAAAGTCAGAAACGTAATCTACCTGATCGGCGACGGCATGGGCCTTTCGCAGATCGTGGCAGCGTTTTATGCCAACAAGGGCCTTACGACGCTGCAGATGAAGTATATGGGCCTGCAGCAGAACAATGCGCTGGATGCCTTCACGACCGACTCGGCCGCGGGCGGCAGTGCGCTGGCGACGGGTGAACGTCACGACAACCGCCATATTTCGATGAGTTCCGAAGGTGAGCCGTATCCTTCGCTGAGCGACTTTTTCCATGACAAGGGGATGCCGGTGGGCGTGCTGACGCTCGGCAATGTCGCCGACGCTACGCCGACGGCCTTTTACGGACATTCGGTCGAACGCGACAACGCCGACGAGCTGACCCGCTGCCTGATGGACGGCCGCGTGGACCTGCTCTGCGGCAGCGGCATCCGCGAATTCACCCGCCGCAGCGACGGCGTGGACCTGATCTCCGAGCTGGAAAAACAGTATGACTTCGTGCGTTCGGTTGATGAGATCACCGCCCGGAAAGGCAAGGTGATCTGCATCGACGAGACGATGGACGATGCCGCCGAGCAGGCCAACCTCACCTTGCTGGCCGACGCCACGAGGGCCTCGATCGCCAAACTGCAGGAGCGGGGCGGCAAAGGCTTCTTCCTGATGGTCGAGGGCGCCAAGATCGACTATGCCGGCCATTCGCGCTGCCTGCCCGGCTCAATTATCGAAATGCTGAGCTTCGACCTCGCCGTGGCCGAAGCGCTGAAATTCGCCGACCGAAACGGCGAGACGCTCGTCGTGGTCACCGCCGACCACGAGACGGGCGGACTGGTGCTGGTGGACGGCGACGAGCGGACGGGCCGCGTGATGGGCGTCTATGTCTCCGACGACCATACCCCCGCGATGCTTCCCGTATTCGCATACGGTCCCGGAGCCGACAAGTTCTGCGGTACGTATATGAATACGGAGATCGCCCGCAGGATCAAATCGCTGATAAAATAAACCGCATATTATGACGCTACGCAAACAAATCGCGGCATTCATGTCGCTGGTCTTCGCAGCGGGCACGGCAGGGGCGCAGGGCCTTAAATCGGGTCCTTACGAGCTGCCTTACAAGAATACCTATGTAAAGGAGGTCTTCGTGGCCGAAAACGAATTCCGGACCGCCAAGCCCGAAACCATCAAGCCCCGTTCGTTCGCCGAGGCCCGCAAGATCCTGCCCGCACCCGTGTGGGAGGGGCACGACAAAGAGATCGAGATGTACTGGCATGCTTGGCGGATCGCCGTGGGCAACATCCGCCAGCCGCAGGAGGGATCGGAATTCGTCTCGCCGTATCTGGATATCGCCTACAACGGCAATATTTTCATGTGGGACGCCTCGTTCATGATGATGTTCGCCCGCTACGGCTACCGCTTCTTCCCGTTCCAGCGTTCGCTGGACAACTTCTATGCGAAGCAGCACCCCGACGGCTTCATCTGCCGCGAAATCCGGGCCGACGGCTCCGACTGTTTCGAGCGTTACGATCCGACTTCGACCGGCCCGAACCTGCTGCCGTGGGTCGAGCTGACGTACTACCGCCAGTTCGGCGATATCGACCGCCTGCACAAGGTCTTCCCCGCGCTGTGCGCCTACGCCAAATGGTGGCGGCTCAACCGCACGTGGCCTGACGGCACCTACTGGTCGAGCGGCTGGGGAACGGGCATGGACAACATGCCCCGCGTGAAGCCCGAATACAACCCGATCTTTTCGCACGGACATATGGTCTGGCTCGACACCAACCTGCAGCAGATGCTGGTAGACGAATCGCTGCTGAACATCGGTTTTTATATCGAACGCTGGCAGGAGATCGAGGATATGGAGGACGAGATGAAGCGGCTGCGCGCCTATGTGAACGAACATCTCTGGGACGAGCGGACGGCTTTCCTGTACGACCGCTATGGCGACGGAACGCTCTGCACGACCAAGGGAATCGGCGCATTCTGGGCTTTGCAGGCCGATGCGCTGGATCGGGAGCGGCTCGACCGCATGGTGGCGCATCTGAGCGATACGACCGAGTTCGACCGTCCGCACCGCGTGCCGTCGCTCTCGGCCGACCATCCGAAATACAATCCGCTGGGCCGCTACTGGCAGGGCGGCGTATGGCCCGGTACGAATTACATGACCATCGACGGCCTTTACCGTAAGGGCTATCACGACCTTGCGCGGGAGATCGCCGCGAACCATTACGCCGCAGTCTTCGAGGTGTGGAAGAATACCGGCACCTTCTGGGAGTACTACGCCCCGGAGAAGATCGAACCCGGATTCATGGCACGCAAGGACTTCGTGGGCTGGACCGGACTTCCGCCCATCGCCGTCTTCATCGAGTATATCCTCGGCGTGAAGTCGGATTACTCCGAAGGCCGCATCGTGTGGGACATCGAGCATACCGAGGTCCACGGCATCGAACGCTATCCCTACGGGCCGGACGGCGTCGTGGGGCTGAAGGTCAAACGACGCGCTTCGGCCGGCGAGACGCCCTCCGTGAGCGTTGAGACCAACGTGCCCTTCGACCTGACGGTGACGTGGGGCGACGGCCGGAGCCGTACGGTCCGCGTGGAGAAGAGCGGCAGCGTGAAACTGAACTGAGCAACCCAACCTGCTTATGAAAAAGATAACGACACTTATGTGCGCCGTTGCCTTGTGGTGCTCGGCGCAGGCGCAGAGGCCCGCTCTGGAATTCAACGGGGAGGGGAAATTCAAGATCGCGCAGTTCACCGACGTGCACCTCGATCTGGGGAATCCCTACCGGCAGGCGCAGGCGGAGAAGACGATCGCTCAGATGCGTTATATCCTCGATGCGGAGCGGCCCGATCTGGTCGTCTTCACGGGCGACGTGGTGACGGGAAAACCTGCCGCCGAAGGGTGGAAGCGCGTGCTGGCGCCCGTTGCGGAGCGTAACCTGCCGTTCTGCGTGGTGCTGGGCAACCACGACGCCGAACAGGATATTCCGCGCGCCGGAATCGGCCGCATCGTCACTTCGTATGCCGGGACGCTCAACACGCTGAACGCCGACGGCGAACTGGCCGACGTGGTGCTGGAGATCGCCGGGAAGAAATCGCCTGCGGCGTTGCTTTACTGCCTCGATTCGCACGACTATTCGACTGTCGAGGGTATCGACGGTTACGGCTGGTTCACGCAGGATCAGATACGCTGGTACCGCGACCGGAGCGCCGCCTATACCGGGGCCAACGGCGGGAAACCGTTGCCGGCGCTGGCCTTTTTCCATATCGCCCTGCCCGAATACGTCGCGGCGTGGCGCAATCCCGACAATACGCATATCGGCCGCGCCGCCGAGGACGAGTGTCCGGGCGAGCTGAATCCCGGCATGTTCGCGGCAATGGTCGAGAGCGGCGACGTGACGGGGGTGTTCGTGGGGCATGACCACGACATCGACTACGTCGTTGCCGAGAAGGGTATAGCGCTCGGATACGGACGTTTTTCGGGCGACGATACGACCTACAACAACTTGCGCCCCGGCGTGCGTCTGCTGGTGCTGACCGAAGGCGAACGGGGCTTCGAGACGTGGATTCACGAGCGCGACGGACGGATCGTCGATCACGTGGAGTTCCGCGACGGCAGGATCAGCAAAGTCAAGAACAGCAATTAACAGACAAGAGATGAGAATAGGCGTGGATTTGGGCGGCACGAACGTGCGCGCCGGCCTTGTGAAAGACGGACATATCGTGCGGCTGCTTTCCGAACCCTGCAAAGCCGACCGTCCCGAAGGGGAGGTGGTGGATCATATCGCATCGCTTATCGGGGAGCTTATGCGACCTGAGGTTTCGCGGATCGGTATCGGCGTGCCGTCGGTGGTGGACGCTGCGCGGGGAATCGTATATAATGTGGTGGGCATCCCTTCGTGGCGCGAGGTTTACCTCAAAGACCTGCTCGAAAAGCGTTTCAGCGTGCCGGTGCATGTCAACAACGACTGCAACTGTTTTGCGCTGGGCGTCTGCCGCTTCGGCGAGGCGAGCGCGTTCAGCGACGTGGTGTGCGTGGCGCTCGGCACGGGCGTCGGCGCGGGAGTCGTGATCGGCGGGAAACTCTACTGCGGCCGGGACACCGGGGCGGGGGAGATCGGAAGCATCCCGTATCTGGACCGGGATTACGAATACTATTGCAGCAGCCGCTTCTTCGTGGGCCGCGGCACGACGGGCAAGGAGGCTTACGAGCGCGCCGCGGCGGGCGATCCCGAAGCGTTGGCGCTTTGGCGCGAGTTCGGGGGGCATGTCGGCCAGCTGGTGATGCTGGTGCTCTATACGTACGACCCCGAAGCGATCGTCTTCGGCGGCAGCATCGCCCATGCATTCGGCTTTTTCCGTGAAGCGATGTACGAACAGCTGAAACGGTTCCCCTATGCCAAGACCGTCGAGGGACTGCATATCTGCTGTTCGAATATCGACCACGTAGGACTGCTGGGAGCTTCGGCCTGCGAATAAATGACGCGGTGCTTTGGCGAAATCCGTTTTTTTGTTATATTTACCGGGTAAGTTGCACCGAAACCCACGAAAACGATCCGATATGAAGAGACTTTTACCTGTTTTGGCATTGTTCGCCGTATTGTGCGGCTGTTGCAGTTGCGGCAGGGTGATTCCGACCGACGGCGAAGTGGCTGTCGTGCCGCTCCCGGAGCATATCGTGAAGGGGCAGGGCACCTTCCGCCTGACCTCCGACGCCGAGGTGGTCCTGCTGTTCGACGACGAGCGTCTGTCCGGCGTGACTGCCGCGCTGAACAAGGTGCTGATGCCGCTGTTCGGCCGCGGCCCGCGGGTAAGGCATGCCGACAAGGCTGCGGACCATGCGGTGAACGTCACCCGCGACGAGACGATGCCTGCGGAGGCCTACCGCCTTTTCGTAACTCCCTGCCGGATCGATATCGTCGCCGGAGGAGCGCAGGGGGCGTTCTATGCCGTGCAGACGCTGCGCCAGCTGCTTCCGGCGGCAGCGTACGAAGCCGACGACGTGCGGGCCGTCGAACTGCCCGTCGTCACGATCGAGGACAAACCGTGTCTGGGCTACCGGGGCATGATGCTCGATGTCGGCCGTCACTTCTTCACGGTCGATGAGGTGAAGGAGGCGCTCGACATCATGGCCCTGCACAAACTCAACGTCTTCCACTGGCATCTGACCGATGATCAGGGGTGGCGCATCGAAATCAGGAAATATCCGAAACTCACCGAAATAGGTTCCGTACGCAGCCGTACGCTGATCGGCCGCGATCCGGGCGGCACGTACGACGAGAACTGCAAATTCGACGAAACGCCTTACGGCGGTTACTATACGCAGGATGAGATCCGCGACGTGGTGAATTACGCTGCGGAGCGTTTCATCACGGTGATTCCCGAAATCGAATTTCCGGGGCATGCCGTCGGGGCGCTGGCCTCCTATCCGTGGCTGGGCTGTACGGGCGAGCAGTACGAAGTGCGCCAGACATGGGACATCGACGACCGGGTTTTCTGCATCGGCAAGGAGACGACGTTCGAATTCATCGAGGGCGTGCTCGAAGAGGTGTTGGAGCTGTTTCCCTCGGAGTATATCCATATCGGCGGCGACGAGTGCCCGACGGTGATGTGGAAGAAATGCCCGCATTGCAAAGCGCGCATGAAGGCCGAGCGGTTGAAGCGGCCGCGCCGGTTGCAGAACTATGCCACGGCCCGCGTCGAGAAATTCCTCAACGCCCACGGACGCAGGCTGATCGGTTGGGACGAGATTCTTGAGGGCGACGTGACGCCGACGGCTACGATCATGTCGTGGCGGGGCGCCGAAGGCGGCATCAAGGCTGCGAAGATGGGCAACCACGCCATCATGGCTCCGACGACGCACTGCTATCTGGACTATTACCAGACGCGCGATACGGCCGGAGAACCGCTCGCCATCGGTGGTTATCTGCCTGTGGAGAAGGTCTATTCGCTCGATCCTTACGAGATGCTGACGGCTGACGAACAGCGCTGTATACTGGGCGTGCAGGCCAACCTCTGGACCGAGTACATCGCTACGTGGCCCCATGCCGAATACATGCTCCTGCCGCGCCTGAGCGCGCTGGCCGAAGTGGGGTGGAGTCTCGACCGGAAGGATTACGGCGACTACCTGCGCCGCGTACGCCGGCTGGCGAAGATTTACGACGCCTGCGGATATAATTATGCGAAACATATCTTCGGGAAGTGACATGTTTTCCGCAGACGGAATAGGGGGGACGATGCGTATGCCGTCCCCTTTTCCGTTTCCCGGCGGCAACGTGGAGGGGCTGCGATATTATATGGGCGATTCCGCTGGGCAGTTCGTAAATTTTTCCTATCTTTGAGGGCAAAAAGTGTACGGATCATGGATTTGAAATACGTGCGGAGCGAATTGCAGAAGCTCTCTGAAATCATAGACAATTGGGACACCCCGCAGGAGACCGCGACCCTCGAACGGGATCTGGTGCTCGAAAAACTGCGGAAGTTATACGATGCCGTGCGTTTCGGCGCGGATGCGGACTTTGCGGCTGTCCGCGAAGATGCGGCGGAAGAGGCCGTGGCGGAGCCTGCTCCGGCCGAAATTCCGGTCAGCATCGATCTCGGCGAAATGCTTTCGCTCGACCCGTTCGCGGTTGAGGCGCAGGCCGAACCGGATGCTGCCGCCAAACGGGACGCTGTTGGCGAAGCGGGTGCGGCTTTTGAGTCGGAATCTTTTGCCGAGGCGGGGGCGTCCTTTGAGTCGGAGTCAGTCGCCGAAGCTGGTGCGGTCTCCGAGTCGGAATCCGTTTCCGAGCCGGAACCGGAGACGGTGCCGGAATCGAAGTCTGAGTTCGGGTCCGGACAGGCCGTCGAACCGGGCGTAAATTTCGCAGGGCATTCCGAACCTGCCGAAGAACTGGCTGCCGAACCTGAAGTTGTTGTCGATTCTGCCGAAGCATTTGTTGCGCAGTCCGATTCCGACGGCGGGACGAACCCGATTTCAGAACCGGAAATCTCTGCCGCTGAACCCGTGACCGAATCCGGACCGGTTGCTTCTGAGCCTGAATCCGAGCTTTCCATTGAGGAGACGGCTCCGGCAGAACCCGTTGCCGGAAATGCCGCGGAACCAGCCGCCGAGCAGTCAGTGCCGCTGCCGGAAACTGTCCGAGAACCGGAGGAAGCGTCCGAAAAGCCCGAATTCATTGCTGAACCCGTCGTCGAATCCGCGACCGAATCTTTCGCAGAGTCGCTTTCCGAATCCGTTGCGGAGTCCGTCTCAGAACCCGCTGCCGAGTCGGTTGTCGAGTCCGTTGCGGAGTCCGTCGTCGAGTTTCCAGCCGACCCCGTCTTAGAACCCGCTGCCGAGTCCGTCGTCGAGTCACATTCCGAGTCGGTTGCAGAGCCTGCCGCCGAATCAGCCGCCGCACCTGCGCCGTCCGTCGATGCGGAACAGACTCCGGCGCAGGAAGCTCCTGCCAAAGCCGAAGCGCATTCCGCGCCGGGAACTCAACCCATAGCTCCGACACTGTTCGAACTGGAAGAGGAGACTGTCCGTCACCGCCATAAACAGCGCGTCATCATGTCGCTATATAATACGGAGCCTGCGGCGCCTGCCCCGAAACCCGCATCCGTTCCGGTCCTTGAGCCTACCGGAAAACCTGTTGCGGGAGGGAAGCCTGCGGCCGAAGCGTCGTTCGCACAACCGGCGCTGTCCGGTTCCGCGTCATCCGGTTCCGCAGCGTCCGACTCTGCATCGGCAGGAACTGCCGCCGCCGGAGTCTCCGTTTCCGACGCAACTGCCGGAGCCGCCCTTTCTGCAACTCCATTTACGGCGCCCGTGACGGAACCCGCAGCATCCGCGACAACTCCTGTCGGCTCTGTGACAACCTCTCTCGGCTCCGCGACAACCTCTGCACCCGGACCGGACGCTTTTGCATCGCGGACTCCGGTTGCCGCTCCGCAGCCGAAAGCGGCCGAAACCACTGCGCCCGACAATGCCGGGGATGACGACGAGCCTGATTTCGAAGAGATCACGCTCGAAGCGAAAAATACCTCCGGCGCCGTATTGGGCGAGGTGATCAACCACAATGTGCAGACACTGGCCGACACGATCGCGCCTCCGCGCGACGTGGCGTCCGAGCTGCGTCGCAGTGAACACGTTACCGACCTGCGCCGCGCCATCGGCATCAACGACAAGTTCCTGATGATCCGCGACTTGTTCGGCGGCGATGCGGCGGCTTACGAGGCGGCGATCGGAACGCTCAACGGTTTCGACGATTTCGACGAGTGCATGATTTATATCGCCGAAAATTATGCTTGGAACGCCAATTCCGACGGGGCCAAATTCCTGATGGAACTGCTGGAACGTAAATTCGCATAGCTGCATGGCAAAGCTTTATATCGTTCCCACCCCGATCGGCAATCTCGACGACATTACGCTGCGTGCGGTCAATGTCCTGCGCGACGTGGATTTCATACTCGCCGAGGATACGCGGACGACCTCGTTTCTGCTGAAACATCTCGGCATCGAGAAGAAACTCTATTCCCATCATAAATTCAACGAACACGCCACGGTGAAGATGGTCGCCGAGTCGATCGCGGCCGGACGCAATGCGGCGCTGGTGTCGGATGCGGGTACGCCCGGCATCTCCGATCCCGGTTTTCTGCTGGTGCGGACCTGCGTCGAAGCGGAGATCGAGGTCGAGACCCTGCCCGGAGCCACGGCGCTGATTCCGGCGCTGGTGCAGAGCGGATTTCCGTGCGACCGGTTCTGTTTCGAGGGTTTCCTGCCCCAGAAGAAGGGTCGGGCCAAACAGTTGCAGTCGCTTGCCGCGGAGGAGCGCACGATGATATTCTACGAGTCTCCCTACCGCGTGGTGAAGTGTCTCGAACAGTTCGCCGAGGTGTTCGGGCCGGAACGCAGGGTTTCGGTGTCGCGCGAGCTGACCAAGAAATTCGAACAGACCGTTCGCGGTACGGTCGCCGAGGTGCTGGAACACTTCCGCACTACGGACCCCAAGGGGGAGTTCGTGATCGTGCTGGCCGGAAAACCCAAACCGAAGCGGGAGACGGCGGCGGACGAAGAGGAATAAATGAAAGATAGTGCATGTTGAAATGGAAAATACGAACGATACGCATAATGTAAAACGCTCTTTCTCGCTCTGGGTGGGGGAGATGCGTGAATTCCTGCGGGGGCACTTCAGCCTCGACGAAGACAAGGCGCAGCGCGACGAGGTCGTGGCGGCCATCAGCAAGGGCGTGGTGTTCCGCGGGGTGAACCTTTGGGTACTGATTTTTGCGACGATGATCGCGTCGCTCGGCCTGAACGTCAATTCGGCGGCCGTAATTATCGGCGCCATGCTCATTTCGCCGATCATGGGTCCTATTATGGGCATCGGCCTTTCGCTGGGCATCAACGATTTCGAGCTGCTCAAAAAGGCGCTGCGCAACTATGCGCTGATGTTCATCGTGGCGATTATCACCTCGACGGTCTATTTCCTCGTGTCGCCCCTCTCGTCGAACAGCAGCGAGTTGCTGGCCCGCACGGTGCCGACGACCTACGACGTGCTGATCGCCCTGTTCGGCGGTCTGGCCGGTATCGTGGCGCAGACGCGGCAGGACCGCACCTCGACCGTTATCCCCGGTGTGGCGATCGCCACGGCGCTGATACCGCCCCTCTGCACGGCGGGCTTCGGTCTGGCGACGGGGCAGATAAAATTCTTCGTCGGGGCCTTTTACCTCTTTTTCATCAACTCGGTCTTCATCGCGCTGGCGACTTACCTCATGGTCCGTTTCCTGAAGTACGAGAAGAACGCCTTCATCGACAAGGTGCGCGAACGCAACGTCAAGCGGCTGATGATGGTTATTACGCTCGTGACTTTCATTCCGAGCGTCGTCATCGGTTTCCATATGGTCCGCGTCTCGCTGTTCGAAGCCGTGGCCGACAAATACGTCGCGCAGGTCTTCAGGTTTCCGCATACGCGCGTGATCGAGTGCAACAAGCATTATGCGCACGGCAAAGACCCGTCGCAGATCGAGTTGCTGCTGGTGGGAGAACCCATCGGCGACGAAATTATCGAGAATGCCCGTGCGCAGATGCGCAACTTCGGACTGGAGAAGGCCGAACTGGTGGTGCGTCAGGCCAACAAGACCGACGAGATAAACGTGGCGTCGCTGCAGCAGAGCTACCTCGAACTGCTGGAGGAGAAGAACCGGCGCATCGGCGAAATGACGGCTCAGCTGAAACGCTACCGGGTTACGAACGTCGAAGTGGACGACATTTCGCGCGAAGTGGGCGTCATGATGGAGAATATCAAGGCCATATCGCTGATGAAGGGCATTACCTTCGATGTCGCGGGCACGCCGCTCGATACGACCCTCGTATGCGTCGTTACGCCCAAGGCGCCCGCCGATTCGATCGACCGGACGACGCTGGCCAGCTGGCTGAGGATACGTACCAAGGTGGATAACGTGAAACTTTTTGTCGAACCCTAACGCCTTGCCGAATGAAACGAGCTGAGCTGAATTTTGCGCAGAAGGTATGGCTGGAGTCCCTGTGGCTCGGCGCCCGTTTCTTTGCCGTGCTGCCGTACTGGTTCAAATATTACGTCGTCGAGAACCTGCTCTTTTTCATACTCTACTACTGCCTGCGTTACCGCATGAAGGTCGTGAACGAAAACCTGCGCAATTCGTTTCCGGAAAAGAGCGTCGGGGAGCTGGCCGTCATCCGCCGCAATTTCTACCGGACGCTGGCCGAGATATTCGTCGATACGGTCAATATGGCCCATATGGGCGAAGAGAAGGCCCGCACGGTACTGACGGTGAAGGGGTTCGACGAACATTACAAAGCCGTGCACGGCCGCGACTGGATCGCTATGACGGCCCATTTCGGCTGTTGGGAGTATTGTTCCTACTGGGGGCTTTACGAACGCTCGCAGATGTTGGTGGCGGTGTATCATC